>Ga0172380_10001221_pt1 | contig 45084 bp, 39 predicted proteins | sample Leawe162metaG_FD_119747 | JGI IMG/M metagenome (GOLD analysis project Ga0172380, IMG submission 119747) | Leachate microbial communities from a municipal landfill in Southern Ontario, Canada - Leachate well 162 metaG | ecosystem: Engineered > Solid waste > Landfill > Unclassified | place...
GAATCGGTGAGGACGCTACGCTACGGTCTTTGGTATGTGGGACAGCGGATGGAATTCGATTGGAAAACTCAACGAAGCTGGAAATTGCTTGATTCCTATAGTCCAGAGGACTGACCCCATGCCTACTTTCGCAGTGAAAGCTGACGGCAAACCCGCAATGAAGCCGGCATCCCTCCACCCTCTTCTCGCTCAGGAACTCTCAAGGGCTATTCAATCATTTGGGAAGTAGCGGGGCCGGCTGGGGCGGGTGGTGACCTGAGCTATTTCTTCCGAGCTGGAGATTTGAAATCTGCGCCAGATTCGTCGAAGTCGTCGCGGCGAGATTTGTTGCACCGAAAATCTGTCAGCTTGACCGGACATCCTTGATCCTTGCGGGCAGATCCATGCTTTCGTGGAGGACGGTGATGACACCGATTGTCCCGCCGGAAATCTCGCGGAAGAAAATGTAATGATGTTCATGCTTGGCAAACCAGATCCCGGCAAGAGTCTTGTCGGGAAGCTTCCGCCAGAGGTGCCGGTTTCCACCGAGCGAGTGCATCGCTGCCACCAACCCCCGAACATAGGCGTCAGCCTGTTTCTCTCCCCACTTATCCAGCGTGTAGTCCCAGATTTCGATCAGCCGCGACTCGGCTGCCGCGAAGATTTTAGCGGGCATGGGATGCCCGGCGGGCCTTGGCTTTCCGAAGGACCGTCTCCGCATCCAGCGGGACAAATTGGTTTTCGTCCGCCCCGGCACCCGCTTTGAGCTCCTCGCGCAGCCAGCTCCATTTGCGCTTCTCCTCGCGCTCATAATCCCGCCGCACAAGATCGCGGATGTATTCGCTGGCCGAGCCGTAAAGCCCCTTGGCACCGGCCCGCTCGCGGATGAACTGTTGCAGTGCCCCTGCAAATCTGACGTTGATTCCTTCGGCCATTGGTGATTTCTGGTTGGCTTAGCAAGTTGTGCTCTGTCCCATACTTTGTCAACTCTGTGGGACAAAAAGCCGCTGCATTTCTGGCAGGAGCTTTCCGCTTTCCCGAAGATTCCGGTCAAATTCCCCCGGTTTTTGCGGTGGGCCAAGTCCGCAGTGAGTTCTGCGGGCATATCGTTTGCCGCGCAAGTCATTTTGTATCTCGTCGTGGTCCCCGGCAAAATCAAAGGAGAGCAAGCCTTTGTCCGCGACAAAAATCAACCGCCAAGCCAAACGTGTGCGACACTCGTAAACGTGCCTGCCGAGTTTCCTGATGGAAAGGCCGGTGTGGGCGTGCGGATTTCCAAATCCCTCGATCACCAGTTTGAGCGTCTCGGAAACTTCGCGCTCCCGCCCTGCCGACCGCACGATTTTCTTGAACCGTTTGGACAGCTTAACGGAAATCATCCGGTTCTCCGGTGAACCGCGTCATTTCCCCTCGCTGGGCCGCCGCCTTGATCTCCGCGCCGATTTTCTTTTCCGCCCTTTCCATTTCTGTCGGTGTCAAACCGTATTCCCGCAACGCGTAGTCGTCGGAAGTCACGCCCACGGGACGCAGCGCGACGATCTTTCCCTCGAAAACAAACCCCACATCCTGGCTCTGTGTCGCCATTTTGAGCCAATACCCGAGCCGTCCACGTCCTTCCGTGATTGTCAAAGTCTTCATACGATCATTATGGCGTCTTTCTCCGGCTCCCCAAGGGCGAAGAAAGATGGGCCAGCGGCGAATTGGATCGGGCTGCGTCCAACCCCACTCATTTCTTTCCTTGCGCGCGGATTTTGGGTGGGCCTGGCCGACCTGCTGAAAAGTTTGCTTCTATTCATCCTTGCCAACCGGTGGAGCAGTCAGCGGACTTTGCGGCATGGGAAAAATTGACAAGTTCCGGGATTGTCCGGCGGTTGGGCGGCGGATCAAGCCGGTCGAGTGCGGGAAGAACCGGGGGAAAAACTCTGCGTGTCCGCCCGAGTGTCCGCACCGTCCGTGAATGAAGATGCCCGCGTCCAACCCGCTGAACCCGCTCATCGTGCAGGGCGACCACACGGTCCTGCTGGAAGTGGACAACCCGCTTTACGAGGAGGCGCGGGATGCCCTGGCGCGGTTTGCGGAGCTGGTGAAGTCGCCCGAGCACATCCACACCTACCGGCTCACCCCGCTGTCGATCTGGAATGCCTGCGCGGTGGGGGAAAATGCCGCCGGGATCATGGATGCCCTGGAACGGCTGACGAAGTATCCGCTGCCCGCGCACATCGCGGCGAGCGTCACGGATTTTGCCGGGCGCTATGGGGCGCTGAAGCTCACGCGCCCGGGTTCCTCGCTGGTGCTCACCGCGCGGGATCTGCCTCTGGCGGAGGAACTGGCGCACCAGAAATCCCTCGACGCCCTCCTGCGGGAGCGTTTGGATTCCGTCTCGTTCGCGGTCGAACCGCCGGATCGCGGCAGGCTCAAGCAGGCGCTGATCAAGCTCGGGTATCCGACCGAGGACCTGGCCGGATATGCCGTGGGCGATCCGCTCGCGGTCTCGCTGCGCGCGCTCACGCTGTCGGGCGCGGGGTTTGCGCTCCGCGATTACCAGGCCGCCGCGGCGGCGTGCTTTTTTGGAGGGGGCGGGGCGCGCGGCGACTCCGGTGTCGTCGTGCTCCCGTGCGGCGCGGGCAAAACGATCGTCGCGGCGGCGTGCATGGCGATGGTCGGCGAAGCGACGCTGATTTTGACGACCGGGGTCTCCGCCTCCCGCCAGTGGAAGCGCGAGCTGCTCGACAAAACCGACATCCCGGCGGACGCCATCGGGGAATACGGAGGCGACACGAGGGAGGTTCGTCCGGTGACGATGGCGACGTATCAGATGCTGACCCACCGGACTTCAAAAGAGGCCGACTTCACGCACTTCGCGATTTTTGACCGGCGGAACTGGGGGCTGATCGTCTATGACGAGGTCCATCTGCTGCCGGCTCCGGTATTTCAAGTGACCGCTTCGCTCCAGGCCCGCCGCCGCCTCGGGCTCACGGCCACGCTCGTTCGCGAGGACAACAAAGAGGACGACGTCTTCGCCCTGATCGGTCCGAAAAAATACGATGTGCCGTGGAAGGAGATGGAAAAGCAGGGCTGGATCGCGCGGGCGACCTGCACCGAGATCCGCCTGCCGATGGCGCCGGCGTTGCGGATGGATTACGCGGTCGCCCCCGCCCGCAACAAGTTCCGCATCGCGTCGGAAAACCCGGACAAGCTGGGGATCATCCGCCAACTGCTCGTCCGCCACCAGGACGAACCGGTGCTCATCATCGGGATGTATGTCGAGCAGATCAGCGGGTTTTCCGGGGAGCTTGGACTCCCGGTCATCAAGGGTTCGACCCCGCAGGCGATACGCGATGGGCTCTACGAGAAATTCCGGCGGGGAGATCTCCGCGCGCTCGTCGTCTCGAAGGTCGCAAACTTTTCCATCGACCTCCCCGACGCCTCGGTCGCGATCCAGATGGAAAAATTTCCGCTCTTCGCCCCGCCCTCGGAACGCAAGCAGATGGACGAATACGTGGACAAGCATTTCGTCCGCCAAGATGCGGACCGGATGCGTTGCGGGTTTCGAGATTCGCAAGTGCCTGTGAGCTCGGAGGCATGGCTTCGGGCGTTTCTCGACTGCGCGGATCCGGGCCAATGGGAGGAAGCCTACAAAGGCTACAACCGGGATGAGGTCCGACGGGAGAGACGGAGCATGTGGAGGGGATTCCGGCGGGCGGAATGCGTGCCCAAGCGCACCTATCTCACCTCCGATGCCGTTGCCGGAGCCGCGCGTTCCCTCGTGAAGATGGCCTTCGATTCGCCCGCCCCGCTGCCTCTGCGGACATTGTGCGGCGAAATTCCGCCCGGAGTGGACGCCCGGACCACCGCGGACGCATTCAAGGCGGCGGTGCGGTATCTCCTTCTCTTTCCCGCTCTGCGCGCCGATTCGTATGAGGCGGTTTTCTGGATTCGCCCGAGCATCGGAAACCGCCTGCATCGCGCACCGGTGGCGAAGCCGCAGCCGCAGCCAGTCGAGGAGTTTTCCGTGCCGCCGTTTTTTCTGGAAGATGCTTCGCTGGTCGCGGCCCGCGCGCTGGCGGAGCCGCTGCGGGTCAAAAAAAACTCGTGGGGCACCGACCTTTTTGAAAAGGCGCGTCGGGAACTCATGGAGGCACTCGGAGATCTGCCCGAGCCCGTCGGCAGCCGGTTTCCCGGAGAAGCCCGCCTCGGGCTCGCGCTTCTGCTCAGCCTCAAATTTATCTCAAATAGCTCCAGCAGGATTTCAATCACAAAAGCTGGCGGCGACTGGCTGAGACAGCCGGCTTCCGACCGCCTGCAAACACTGATTGACGCGTTCCGCAAGCATCGCAAGCCGGTGGGCAAAGCCTATTACGAATGGCGTTCCGGGCCGCTCGGTTTTTCGCCCCTTGTTGCTCTTCCATGGCAAACGCTACAGCGCGACACTTGTGGACGGCCCGGCATGGATCGAGGCGGTTTGGACCCAAGCCAAAACAGGGCGGTTTTTCCTGCTTGAGGACTGGCTGGACTATCACTGTCAGGCTTCCATGCCGCCCGGTGTCGGACCCGACACGACCCTCCTCGACTCGGCGACCGACCGCCAAACCACGGCGGCGGATGACGGAGGGAAGATTTTTCGGAACTTTCATGCGGAGTTCTTTTTCTCGCGCCTCATCCCGCTCGGGGGCGTGCGCCTCGGTCGCTCGCCCGACGGACATCTTGGCTTCTCGCTCAACGAAACTGGAAACTACCTGCTCCGGGGCGAGGGGGCGCCGGGCACCCTCGCCGATCACACAGCGAACGTCGTCGTCCAACCGAACTTCGAAATCGTCTTCATGCAGCCTGGCGCGCTGGCCGAGGCCGAATTGGCCGGGTTTGCCGAACGTTGCGGACACCGGATCGGCTCACTTTTCCGACTGACCAAGTCCTCGATTCTGAAAGCCGCCCGGCTCGGAAACTCCGCAGCCGGAGTGCTCGAAACCTTGTCCCGCCTCTCCAGCAAGCCGCTGCCAGAAAATGTGCGCCACCAGATCCGGGACTGGTTCAAGGTCTGCCGCGACGTCGGAGTCCGCCGCTCGCTCATCCTCACGGTGCCGGACGAGGAAACCGCCCGGCGGCTCACTCACGAGTTCGGCGAGAAATGCCGCGAAATCGCCCCGCGAACCCTCGAACTCCGCGCTGCCGCCACAGACCCGAAAGCCGTCAAAAAACTCGAATCGCTCGGAATCTTTCTTCGGAACAGCGAGGGGTAGGAGCCGTCAAGAAACGAGTATTGATCTCCCATTCCCGGCAGCATGTTCGGACTCACCGTCCCGGTGCGCCCGCCCGCTCAGGGCTTCAGTTCGTCGCCGGTAATGGCATTCGAGATCACAAATTTTTCCTGGTGGAATGTGGGATCGGAACGGAAGGAAAGCCGGCCGGCATACCGGCGCTCGATTTCGACGAGGTGATCCTCGTCGTCCGTCCGCAGGCGGTTGAGAAGATCGGGATGCACGGTGACCTTGATTTCGTGGACGTTGTCCTGATGCTTGCGCATCACCGAGTGCAGCGCGCGCTGGAGTTCGACGCTCATGGTCATCGGGCTCTTGATCAGTCCTTTTCCATGACAATGCGGGCAGGGCACGAAGATGGCGCTGGCCAGGCTCTCGTTGGCGCGCTGGCGGGTCATTTCCATCAAGCCCAATTGGGAGATCGGCAGCACATGGGTCCGGGCCTTGTCGCGCTTGAGGTGTTCCTTGACCCGCTGATAGACCGCCTGCTGGTCCTTCCGGCTCTTCATGTCGATGAAGTCGGCCACGATCAGTCCCCCGATATTGCGGAGACGGAGTTGGCGGGAAATTTCATCGGCCGCTTCCAGATTCGTCTGGAGGAGGGTCTTCTCCATGTCCCGGACTCCCTTGTTCCGCCCGGTGTTGACGTCCACGGCGATCATGGCCTCGGTTTCATCAATGACGATGTACCCTCCGCAGGGGAGCCAGACCTGGCGGTGAAAGGCCGCATCGATCTGGGCCTGGACGCCGAAACAGTCGAAAATCGGCTGCGCGCCGGTGTAGTGCTGGATGGATTTTTTCGCGCGCTTGGAAACATGCCCGACGAGGGCCTGCATTCTCTCCGCCGCCTTGGCGTCGTCCACGATGACCGCGTCCACTTCGTCGGTGAGAAAATCCCGCACCGTGCGGTCGATCAGGTCGGGTTCTTCGAACAGGCACGCGGGCGCCTTTTTTTCCTCGAGACCCGCCTGGATCGAAGTCCATTGCTCGACAAGGATGCTGAGGTCGCGCACGAAGTAGCGGGCCCGTTGCCCGGCCCCGACCGTGCGCATGATCACACCCATGCCCTCCGGAACTTCCAGCTCGCGAAGGATCTTGCGCAGGCGCTCGCGCTCTTTGGGATCGTCGATCTTCCGGGAAATACCGAACTGGTCGTTGAATGGCATCAAAACCAGATACCTGCCGGCGAGGCTGATATCGGTCGTGATGCGCGGCCCCTTGTTGCTGATGGGGCCTTTCTTGACCTGGACGAGGACATCCGATCCGACGGGATAGATGTTCGGGACATCCTTGTGCGTGATGCGCGGGGCTTTTTTCTTCTTTCCCTCGCCTCCCCGGTTGATGGTCTCGATCCCGCTGTCGAGAGCGGCGGGGATGGCGTCCCAGAATTGGAGGAAGGCATTTTTCTCGAACCCGATGTCCACGAACATCGCCTTGATCCCCGCCTCGATGTTGCGGACCTTGCCCTTGTAGATGCTGCCGACGATGTTGCGGTCGGTCTCGCGCTCGATCGTGTATTCCTCAAGCTTGTTGTTCTCGAGAAGCGCCACCCGTTTCTCGAGTCGCTCGCAACTGACGATGAGCTTGATCCCCGTGGATTTCTTGCGGATTCCCAAAATTTTTTTTACGGTGTCTATCATTTGAAGGGTTTCTGTTGTTGGCGTGCCGGGCACGCGTGGGTGATGCTGTTCAACGGCGGTTTTGGGGAGGGGGTTTCGGCTGGCGGTTCCCGCCGGCGTTCTTCTCCTTTTTCCCACCGAGGAAATTGAAAAATTTTTGGAGGGCATTCGGCTTGCCCGGCTGGTTTTTTACGCGCCCGCGATCGTCGGCAGGCTGGCGGACATTCGGTTGGGCGGCGGGGCTGTTCTCCTGGCTGGCGCCCACGGCGGCATCCGCGGGGACGTCGGCCTCGCCATCGTCGCCAACGGTGGTGGCGGCCGGGATGTCACGACCGAAGTCGATGCTTTCCACGAAGCGGAAGTTCCCCTTGGCAGGCTCGAGGGCGGCCAGTTGGGGGATCTCCTCCCCCTTCTCCATCTTGAAGATGTCTTCCAGGATCTTCGCCGCGATGGGGGCGGCGACCCCTCCGCCGGACTTGGCCCCCTGGACAAATGTCACGACCGCATACCGGGGCGCCTCGTAGGGCGCAAAGGAAACGAACCAGGTATGATTGTCTTTCACCCCGGAGCGCGTGAACTGTGCCGTTCCGGTTTTTCCGGCGACCTCGATATCCTTGATCCTCGCACGCCCCGCAGTCCCGCCCCCTTCATTGACGACTTTCCACATGCCCCGGCGCACTTTTTCCACCTGTTCAACGGTCAATCCGGCGTCCGTGATCAGGTTGCTCCGCACGCGCGCAGGGTCCTGAGAGACGACGGTGCCATCCTGAGCGACGATCCGGTCGATCAACCGCGGGTAGTAAACGGTGCCGCCATTGGCCACGGCGGAGGCGACCATCGCCATTTGAAGCGGAGAGGCGAGGACATCGCCCTGGCCGATGGAGGTATTTGCCGTGAAACCGGAGGTCCACCGGGCTGCCGGGTTCACGCTGGCCAGCCAATCCGGCCCGGGCAGGACGCCCGGCGCCTCGCCCGAGAGGGGGATGCCGGATTTTTGACCGAGCCCCAGCATGTTTCCCATGGCGTCGATCTGCTCGATGCCCGCGGCGTTTCCGTATTGGTAGAAAAATGCGTTGCAGGAATGCTTGATCGCATCCGAGAGACCGAGCGTGCCATGCGACCGGCCCTTGTCGGCAATCCAGCATTTCATATACTTGTCGCCATAGGTCACCCCACCCGAACAGGTAAAGGTGCGGTTCCCCACCCCGGCGCGCAGGCCGGCGAGGGAGATCGGGATTTTGTAGGAAGACCCGGGTGCGTAGGCGCTGATCGCCCGGTTCAGCATCGGATTCGTTTCGTCCTTGGTCAGTTCGTTCCATTCCAGGGCGCCGATCGAGGGAATGAAAACATTGGGGTCATACGAAGGGACGGACGCCATGGCCAGGATATCGCCGCTCAGCGGGTTGACCACAACCGCCGCGCCGCGCCCGACATGGCGAAGGGCTTCCTCGGCGAAATATTGAATCCGGGCATCGATGGTCAGGAACACGTTGTCCCCCTGCACGGGTTCCCTCCGATCGACTTCCCCCTCGATGACCCCTTTCACGTTGCGCTGCAAAACCCGGGCTCCGGGCCGGCCTTTGAGAACCTCGTTCAAGTAAAGCTCGATCTGCGCCTTCCCCTCCATGTCCGGTTCGTAAAAATTGAAATTCTTGAGATCCGGGAGCTTGTCGAGGTCGTTCGGCATCCCGACATAACCGAGGAGGTGGGCGGCCAGCGAGCCGTAAACATACCAGCGCACGGGCTTCACCGTGACGTTCACCCCCGGCAGGCCGAGGTTTGTTTCCGAGAAGACCGCCATCTGGCCAAAATCCAGATCCTGCCGGTAGCTGTAGGGAACCTCCCGATTGGTTCGATAATGGATTTGGAGGGCGTTGGCGTTGTAGTCTTCCGCGATTCCCAGTTTCTCCAGGCGGGGGATCACCTCCTCGGAGACGATTTTCACGACATCGGCCTCCTCGAGGTCTCGCGGCATATTGTGGATGCGGCCCCGGTAGGAAACCATCGGCACGGAACCCTTGGATTCCCGATAGGCCCGCACCATATCCGGCAGATAAAAATCGACCTCGAAGCTCGCCCGGTTTTCCACAAGCTTGATTCCGTTCCGGTCGAGGATTTCCCCGCGGACCGCGGGGATCCTCACGGAGACCTGCGAGCGGTTGCCGATGCGCGCCGTGTATTCCGCTCCCCGCGCGATCTGCACATACCAGAGACGGAAAACGAGTCCCGAAAGCGCGAGCAGCATGATCAGGCCGAGAACCAGGATGCGGACGGTGGACCGGGTGCGTTTCATGGCCTAGTATTTCCCGGCGTGCCGGGGATTCTCGGGAATGAGAGCGGCAAAGGGCTTCACTGCGGCATGGAGGATCGGGACGAAGAGCCCGGCCAGCAGGCCGGGCGCGAGCAGGCGCCACAGGATCGCCTCGTCGAAGACAAATTCCTCGCGCCTCAGCGAGATCATGGCGAACTGCATGAGGAGGAAAGCCCATGTGCAAATCACGCCCAGCGGAATCACCGGCCACCAGTGACCGCGCAAATACGACGGCCTGAACCCGTTGGCGATGCTTCCGTAAATCACGAAGAAGACGATAGAGCACCCCAGCGCAATTTCAACCCGGCCTCCCACCACGTGCAGATACATGAGATCGGAAAGCAGGCCGGTGCAGAACGCCACGAAAAGCATCGCGGGAAAAGGGAGCCCCATCGCCGCATAGCAAAAGATCATCGGCACAAAGACGAAACGGGCCCCATGAAACACGTGGATGGCCGGGAGGGCCTGCTGCAGCAGAAAGGCGGAAAACACCCCGATGCAGGCGGCAAGGGTGCCGATGACGGCCTTCATTTCGCCCCCACCACCACGAACACATCCTCGGTCTGCGCAATGTCCACAGCCGGCTCGACGAGCGCCTGGCCGTCCAGGGCGCGTGTTCGGAATTCTTTGACTTTGCCGATCAGGATGCCCGACGGGAAAACCCCGTTGCTGATGCCGGCGGTGTAAACTTTTTGCCCCGGTTCGAGGGTGGCATTCTTTGTGAGGAAATTCAGTTGCAGCTCGCCGCTCGTCCCGCTGTCCTGGATGCGCATTCCCGAGAGGATGCCCTGTTCGCGCGTGCCCTCGACCTTGGCGGCCACCCGGCAGGTTTCATCGGTGATCAGGACGACGATCGATTCGTTTTTCGTGACCGTGGTGACCTTTCCCACCAGGCCCACCTCGGTCAGGACAGGCTGATCGGTTTCCAGGCCATCCTCGAACCCCCTGTTGATCTTGACCGTGTTCCACCATGTCGAGGCGTCACGGGAAATCACCCGGGCGGCCAGAAGCCGGAAGACCGACCTTTCCCGATAATCCAGGGCGAGCCGCAGGCGGTTGTTCTCGCTTTCGATTTCGCGGAGCAGGTTGTTCGTCGTGAGAAGCTCCCGGTTGACCTCGTTGAGTTTCCGGTTGTCCGCCTCGATCTCATCGAGGGTTTTCAATCCCTTGCCCATCGAGCCGATTTGCTCCTGCACGGCGGAACCCGTGCGGAGAAAGGGGGCGAGGAACGAGAGGAAGCCGCCCTGCAGGGATTGCATCTTGCCGGGCGGGAGCGCCGAGAGATATACGGCGATTGCGACCACGGCCAGCAGGAGCACGATATGGAGCTTCTTCATGCAGGTTCAGGGGCGGAGGCCCCGTGCGATCACGGGTGCGGACGTTCGGAAGAAACCGCCCGGAGGAACTTCAGTTCCGAGAGCGCGCGCCCCGTGCCTTCGGCCACGGCGCTGAGGGGATCCTCGGCGACATGCACGGGCAGCCCGGTTTCTTCGGCAAGCAATTTATCCAGTCCCCGGAGGAGCGCCCCTCCTCCGGCCAGCACCAGCCCGCGATCCACAAGATCGGCGGAGAGTTCGGGAGGGCATCTTTCCAAGGTGATGCGGACGGAGTCCACGATTGTCGAGAGCGGTTCCAAGAGGGCCTCGCGGACTTCCTGCGAAGAAATGGAGATCGTCTTGGGAAGGCCCGCCACCAGGTCCCGTCCCTTGACTTCCATGCTGACTTCCTTCTCCAGCTTGTAGGCGGAACCGATCTTGATCTTGATCTCCTCGGACGTGCGCTCGCCGATCATCAGATTGTATGCCCGCTTCATGTAGTTGGCGATCGCCTCGTCCAGCTCGTCACCGGCCACGCGCACGCTCCGGCTGAAGACGATTCCGGACAGCGAAATGAGGGCGACCTCGGTCGTGCCGCCACCGATGTCGATGATCATGTTGCCGGCGGCATCCTGCACCGGAAGACCGACACCGATCGCCGCGGCCATCGGCTCCTCGATGAGATAAACTTCCCTGGCCCCCGCGTGGGTCGCGGAGTCCTTCACGGCGCGCTTTTCGACTTCGGTGATCCCGCTCGGAACCGCGATCACGACGCGCGGGCGGACCATGCGGCGGCGGTTGTGGACCTTGCTGATGAAGTGCCGGAGCATCGCCTCCGTGATTTCAAAGTCCGCGATCACTCCGTCCTTGAGCGGACGGATCGCCACAATGTTGCCGGGAGTCCGGCCGAGCATGCGCTTGGCTTCATCCCCCACTGCGAGCACGCGGTTGGTGCCCTGTTGGACGGCAACGACAGAGGGTTCGCGCAGCACAATCCCGTGGTCTTTGACATACACGAGCGTGTTGGCGGTTCCGAGGTCGATGCCGATATCGTTGGAAAAAAATCCCAGAAGGTTGTCAAACATCAGATAAGGGTTCGAATTGAGGTAAAGTGTTGAATTGGAATGACAGCCCCACCCCGCCCCCGTCGCCAAGTGGCGGGAGAAACTGTCGAGACAAACAACTTGATTTTCCGGAGCCTCTGCGTCAAGGCTATCCTTGACAATCTTTTGGATTTTCTGCCCGAAGGCGGGAGTGACCGGGAGAAAAATGCGGTTGGGGAATCCGCAGCGGCAAACTTTCAAATGGTGATTTTATCCGGGTCAGGTTTTTTCCCCGGCAGGAAGGCGCGTCAGCTTTTCGATCCACCCGCCGCCCGGCCCCCTCATCCACCGCCAGACGAACCAGGCGACGAGGAACGAGAGAATCACGGAGACGGTGACATCCGACGGATGGTGCGCGCCCATCGCGATGCTCGACCAGGCAACGAGCCCGGCTCCGGCAAGGGCAAAAATTCCCACTGCGGGACTGGCATAGACAATGACGGCGGCCAAGCCGAACGCCGTGGCCGTGTGGCCGGAAGGGAAGGAATTGTAGGCCGGTCGGCCGATGAGCCATTGTCCCTCATGCCGGGGTCCATAAAACCCCTGTTCGATTTTCGGGCTCTCCTTGGGCCTGGTGCGACCGGTGGTCAGCCTCGAGGCATTCGCCACGACTCCCGCAAGCGTGGAAGCGATCATCGCGGCGGCGATCACCCGCATCCACCGGCGGCTTTTCAAAAGCCGGGCCAGGGTCAGGGCCACCAGACCGGCCGCCATCAGCGCCGGCCAGTCACCAAAGACCCTCACGGAGGATTGAAATCGATGGTCCGCGGACTTTTTCCAGCCCTTGCCCTGGGAAGCGACAACCGCCCCGCGCACGGGCGCATCCATTTGAAAAGCCCCCCAAACCGCGAGGAGGCAGGCCGTCGCCAGAAGGCTGACCAGGAAGCGGGACATGGCGTTCAGACTCCCCGGAGCCCGGTCAGGAGCAACTCGGCATTCGAGCGCGTGTGCATGAGGTTGGAGGCGAGAATTTCCATCGCCTCGGCGGAGGGAAGCTCGGAAAGTTGCCGCCGGAGCTGGACGACGCGCTCGTATTCCTCGGGGTGGAAAAGGAGTTCCTCGCGGCGGGTCCCGGATTTCACGATGTGGATGGCGGGAAAGATCCGGAGTTCGGCGATCGATTTGTCGAGGTGCAGCTCCATGTTTCCGGTTCCCTTGAACTCCTCAAAGATGAGGTCGTCCATCCGGCTGTAAGTCTCGATGAGGGCGGTCCCGAGGATCGTCAGGCTGCCGCCTTCCTCCACGTTGCGGGCCGAGCCGAAGAATTTCCTGGGTTTGGCAAGCGCCTTGGCATCGACGCCGCCGCTCATCGTCCGGCCTTTTCGGGGCTGGAGATTGTTGTAGGCGCGGGCCATGCGGGTGATCGAGTCGAGAAGGATGATCACGTCCCGTCCGAGCTCGACCAGGCGCTGGGACCTGTCGGAGACAGCCTCGCAAATCTGGACGTGACGGGTGACCGGCTCGTCGAATGTCGAGGCATAGATTTCGCAATCCAGCGCCCGCCGCATGTCGGTCACTTCCTCGGGCCGCTCATCCACCAGCAAGAGGATCAGGGCGGCATCGGGGTGGTTCTTCCGGATCGATCTGGCGAGCGTCTGGAGCATGATGGTTTTGCCGGCCCGTGGCGGCGAGGCAATGAGCCCCCGCTGTCCCATGCCCAGTGGGGAAATGAGATCGACAGCCCTTGCGGCCAGTTCGGGGTTGTTTGGCGTCTCGAGAAAAATCCTCCGATTCGGAAAGAGAGGCGTGAGCTTTTCGAATTCCACCGGGACTTTCCAGCCGGAAACGGGAAGACCCTCGATGTTCTGTAATTCGCCCACCACGAGCCCGCGCTCGCGATCCCTGGGAAGCCGGATCGTGAACTCCAGCATCAGTCCGGGCTGCAGCCCGTATTGCCGGATCATCGCAGCCGGCACGAAAATATCTTCCGGCCCGGGCCTCAAATCGAAAGCCGTCCAGCGGATCACCCCCGCATCGCCGCTTTTTTCCAGCAGCCCCTTTCCGGTCAGGATGCCGCCCTGGTGGAGTTGGCGGCGGGCTTGGTCAAGGACAAGATGATGGCGGGTCGCATCGGGACGCGCGCGCAATTCGACCATGTCGGCTCTCGCGATCAGGCGGTCCAGGGGAAGCCGCTGGAGGTCGTTCAATGAGAGGGGAGGCGGAGGAGATGGGGCTTCAGGCGAAGACATTTTGCGGAAAAAAGCACTGTGGGTCGGCCGGATGATGGGGATCCCCTCATCGGCTGGTAGGATGAAAAATCGGCAGGGTCTTTCCTTACGCTCTGCGCCGGATGAAGCAAGTGAAAACTGTTCACACCCAGCCCAGCCAGCCAATCAATCCCGCCCCCGCCACAATGATCAGGGGATTGATTTTGGTTGTGGAAAAGATGAGGGTGCAGACACCGGTGAGGAGGTAGGCGCGCCAGTCGTGGTCGGCGGCTTTGCTCATGATCCATGCGCTCGCGAGAATGAGACCCACGGTGAGCGGGGCGAATCCTTTCTCGACAGCTTTGCGGGCCGGGGAATTTTTTGCGTGTTCCCAGACCCGGCTGACGAGGTAAACCAGCACCCCGGCGGGAATCATCATGGCAACGGTCGCGAGAATCGCCCCGGGGATGCCGGCGGCTTTGTAGCCGATCATGGTCACGATCAGGATGCTCGGTCCGGGGGCCGCCTGGGAAATGGCGAAGACGTCCGCGAATTGCTTGTCCGTGAGCCAGTGGTAGCCGCCCACGGCCTTGCGGTGCATCTCCGGAAGCACCGTGTTGCCTCCTCCGATCGAGAGAATCGAGAGCGAACTGAAGAGCAGGAAAATCTGGACGAGCGTCTTGACGTTCATGGTTTTTTCTCCCTCGGCCAGGCCCAGCCGACGGCCAGCGGGGCCAGCAGGGACAGGCAGGCGAGAAGCGGCCAGCGAATGATGCCGTTCATCAGGAAGATCGCCAGAAAAAGAAGCACCGGAATCACGCCCACCAGGCACTTGCGCCCGGTCTTGAAAACCATCGAGAGGGTCAGTGCCACCGCCGCCGCGGCCGCGCCTTTGAGGATTCCCGCCACGGCGGGCACCTGGTGGAACTGGAAGTAGAAATACGCCATCACCAAGACGATCAGAACCGGAACCAGCGTGAGCCCGAAGACGGCGGCGAGCGCACCCGGGATTCCGCGGAATTTCACGCCGACAAAGACGGCGAGATTGACCTGGTTGGCCCCGGGAAGGATCCGGCACATGGTCACCGCGCTGAGGAACTCCTCGTCTTCCATCCACTTCTTCTCGACGACAAGAACCTCGCGGGACCACGCGGAGAGGCCGCCGCCGAAGGAAGCCAGCGCGATGTGGTTGAATGTCAGCGCGAGGTCGGGAAGGGTGGGCTTCTCACTCATGGACAAGGTCGGGATCGTGGGGAAAATCGTTTTCGTGATGCAGCGAGGGATCGAGCGGATCGGGGGCGTCGTAGCGATGCGAGGATTCCCAGTCCCCCTCGAAGACCGCGAGCAGGCGCGTCACGACTCCCGGATCGTTGATCCGGGTTCCGAGTTCGCGGCGGAGATCGAACGCCGAGCGGTCGATGTTCATGGATCCGACGATCGCATGGGACTTGTCGGCGATCAGAAGCTTGGCATGAAGGCGGAGGTTCTTCTGCTTGTGGACCCTGACCCCGGAGCGATGCATGAGGCGCAACGAGGAAAATGTGTCGAGGATGTCCCAATCGCTGATCCCGTGCTTGCCGCCGCAAAGCACCCGGACATCGACGCCGCGGTGGGCGGCCTCGGCGATCCGGTCGAGGATCGTGGCATCGACAAATTTCGGATGCTGGACTTCCAGGGTGTGCTTCGCCGAATCGATGAACCGCGACATCGCCTCGCGGGAATTGCTGTTGCTCCAGAGCAGTCCCGATTCGGGCGAAGGCCGCCAGTCGTCGCGCTCCGCCCAGTCCGCCTCGAATCCCTCCACGACCTGCGCAACTTTCCCGGGATCCTGCACGATCACGCCGTAATCCCGCGTGAGCGTGAAATACTTTTCGCAAAGGTTGAACGTGGCGATGAGCGCGGCCTGCCCGTCCACCACGATCGATTTTTCGTGGGTCACATAAAATTTCGGGCTCGCCCACTTGATGTCCACGCCCGCATTCTTGAAGAATTCGAACGTCTCGTCATTGGCCCGGTCGCCACCGGACCGCTTGGGGTTGAGCATCACCCGGACCGCGACGCCGGCATTCTTCCGCTCGACGACCGCCTTCATCAGCTCGGGCTGGCTGAACGTGAATTGCTTGATGAGAAGGCTCTTGTGGGCCAGCCGGATGAAATCGAGGACAGGAGCAACCCCGTCGTCGGGTTGGACGATCAAATGAGGAACAGGAATGAACATGCGCGGGTTCTAGCAGCCGCGTTCCCCGCAGGCAAGCGCGGCGCACGATCGGGGCAATGCCCGAAATCCAGCTCCGATGATTGTCGCCCCCCCCAGCGCATCACGCATGTGCTTGGCGAACGGCGCGTCAGAAACGTGTCGTCACTCTGGGAGAAACTGCCGCAGGAAGAGAATAGCAGAGTCTTTATTCGGGAATGAGCGACCGTCGATCTCCCGACCATCCTTAAATCGAAGGAGCACTTCGAACTTATCAAAGACTGTCGTTTCGACTTTGGACGGGTCAAAATGCTCAATCCATTCGATGGCCTTCGCTACGCTCGACACTTCTGCACGCCTCCCAAAAAGCCCGCAGACCAAGACTTGAGTAATCTCCGTCGTTACGCTCGCTTCCAAGGAGAGCAAGAATGCGTTCAATTCCTCGACCACTTCTTCTTCGAGAGTGACGGCGATCTCTGTCCACTCCGAATCCGGCAGTGCTTTCAACGACCGGCACATACACCCCATAAGGTGCGGAGTCGCCGATTACAAAACAGACTTCCGAAGGTGAGGCGCAAACTCGGCGAAGAGCCGTCCACGTCTGCGCCATATCGAGAAAGTAGCAGGCAATCATGTTGTTGTAGGTCTTCTTACCGCCGCGCTCCAATCGCACCGACGAAAGCTCGCGGCAGACCGACACAATTTCGTCGCGGATGGGCGCTAGTAATGGCTCTGCCAATACCTTATCGAGATTAACAGATTTGGGGGGGGCATGCTGAGAGCAGGCGCGCACCAAATGTCGTCGAACCGTCTCTTGAAGGTCGCCCCAGCCGCGAATCTCGCCCAAGAACGCCATCTCCAAGCGAGTGGCGTCGGCGTAGTCATAATTGTTCGCGTATGGCGGCGATGTGATGACCAGCGTTGCCCATGCATCCGGCACCGTTGCGCACTTGCGCGCATCATCCACACGTAGCTTCGCCAGCGGCTTGGCTCGACACGCCATGAACCGGATATCTGCAGCAATCATCTGCACCGCCTTGTGCAAAGCAACTTCAGGCAACGGCGGCACAGTCTTCCGCCGGCCCGGCAACACGTATTGCCACGGCGCTGTGCCCGCTTCAGAGACAATCCGTAGCGAGGAAACCAGTGCCATCCAAAGCAATCCGGCTTCGGGTGAACCGTCCTGCTCAATCTCGACGGCCTGGCGGAAACGGTCCAGATAATCCAGCGTCTCCACTCCGTAACACTTTCCGATGATTTCCGGGTAATGCTCTGTGTTCGCCTTTGCCTTGCGAGCAAACGCAAATGCGTTTTCCGCTTTAGAAATGAGCCGTTCGGGGTCAGTGGCGTAACTCAATTTGGCCTGTGCGACCCGATACACGAACGGGTGCGCTTCGATTCCGTAGGACGGGGTGCCCATTTCGTCGCACGCGAGGCAAGTCGTTCCCGAACCGAACTCTGGGGCACCCTGTTTTTTGGGGTTGAGAGGCTGCCGGCACGCCGTTAGCCTGAAAAGTTGTGTGTGCTTTATCAACTCATGGGTTTTCTTCCGTCGTCCGATTTCTCGGCGAAGGGGTTGATCGCTCGCTTCAAAAAATAAAATCGTGGGATCTCGAATGCCTCCGGTGTCTTTCACAGAAATCCAAACACTATGAACCCTGAGCATTCCTCTCTTCCAACAGGACGCATTGCTGTTCTGATCCCTTGCTTCAACGAGCAGCAGACTGTTGCCGATGTGGTCCGCGGATTCCGCGCCGCGCTGCCCGACGCGGAGATTCATGTTTTCGACAATGCCAGCAGCGACCAGACTGCCAAGATCGCCGCGGAAGCCGGGGCAAGAGTCACGTTCTCGCCGGTGCCCGGCAAAGGGAATGTCGTCCGACACATGTTCGAGGTCGTGGATGCGGACTGGTATGTGATGGTGGACGGAGACGCCACCTATCCCCCCGAAGCCGCCCCGATCCTCCTGGCGGCTGCACGGGAGAGGCGCGTGGACATGATGGTGGGACGGCGGATGACGCCCGCCGAGGAGTTGCATTCGGCTTACCGACCGCTCCACCAATTTGGCAACCACCTCGTTTCCGGACTGATCCGCAAAACATTCGGCAGTCCGATCCGGGATGTTTTCAGCGGCTACAGGGTCTTTTCGCGCGCGTTTGTCAAAACCGTTCCCTTGCACGCCACAGGGTTTCAGATTGAAGTGGAAATGACCCTGCAGGCGCTTTCCAAAGGGTATCCGGTCGATGAAATCGATGTGCCCTACAGTGCCCGGCCGGAGGGGAGCGTCTCCAAGCTCAATACCTACCGCGACGGCCTCCTTGTGCTCACGGCTTTTGTGGCCATCAGCAAGGACTACCGTCCGGCACTTTTCTTCGGGGGCCTTGCCGCGATCCTTGGACTTTGCTCCATTGGCGCCGGGCTGGCCCCCATACTGGATTACATCTGCTACCAATGGGTTTACCATGTCCCGCTGGCCGTTCTCGCCACAGGTCTGGCCGTGATGGCTGCCCTGAGCCTTTGCATCGGCGTAATCCTTCAGACCCAGCTTGTTTATCACAACGAAATGCACCGGCTCGTGCGGCAGGGACTCCATCGATGAGTGAATTGCCGGTGGGAGTCGTGGGCTCCGGTGCGGCGGCGGCGGGCGTGGTCCACGCGCTTGTGGAATCCGGAATCCGCCCGGTTGTTCTTGATGTCGGCCAGACCTTGGAACCGGAACGGGAGTCGCTGAAACGCGAACTTGCGATGCGGGATCCCGGGGATTGGGCTCCGGAGATGTTGAAGCGCGCGCGCGGAGATTATCGCTGCACCCCGGATGGGCTGGAAATCAAAATGCAGATGGGCTCGGATTATTCCACCCGCTTCCCGCAGGGAGAAAATGGGTTGGAGTTCGAGTCGATGGCCCACATTCCCTCGTTTGCCTTCGGGGGGCTGAGCAATATCTGGGGGGCATCCATCCTGCCCTACCGCTCTGCCGATATCCGGGGGTGGCCGTTCGGTGTGGAGGAACTCCTGCCCCACTACCGTGCCGTTGCCCGGTTGACAGGATCCACCGGGGAACCGGGAGATGCCATCGACCGCCTTTTCCCCTGTGTTTGTGAGCAATTGCAGGAGCTTCCCCTCAGCAGGTCGGCTGCGGGGCTGCTTGCGGATCTGAAACATCACGAGACCTCCCTCTGCCAAGCAGGCATGAACTTTGGCATGGCAAGACTGGCCCTTCAAGCGGAGGACAACGCCGACAGGAAGGGCTGCCGGAAGTGCGGGCTTTGCATGCACGGCTGCCCGTATGATCTGATTTTCAGCAGCGCCCATCCCTTTTCCAAATGGATCGCGGCAGGAAAAGTGGATTATCGCCCGGGGTGCCTGGTGCGCCGGTTTGAGGAAAAAGAGGGAGCCGTGGAAGTCGAGTGGTCCGCTCCATCCGGCGAAATCCGGCATGCCAGGTTTTCCCGGCTGTTTCTGTCAGCCGGTGTCATCCCCACCACCCGCATCGTGCTGTCTTCGTTGCAGATGTTCGACGTCCCGGTCGAAGGGAAAGACAGCCACTATTTTCTGTTCCCCCTTCTCCGCATCGCGGGCTCCGGAGATGTGCGCTCAGAGCGTCTTCAAACGCTGAGTCAGATTTTCGTGGATTTGGTGGACCCGGTGTTGGAAGGAAAAACGGGACATGCCCAGATCTACAGTTACAGCGACATCATCGACTCGTCGGTGGCGGCAATGCTGGGACCTCTTCGCCGGTTTTCGCCGCCCGTGCTTTCCAGAATGCTGATCGCCCAGGTTTTCCTGCACTCCGACCACTCGGCCAAGCTCGTTTTTCGTCTGCGCCGGACGGGCGGGGGAGGGGAACGTCTTCACGTGCGGGGCGTTGCAAATCCCGCCAGCGCGAGGTTCCGCAGGCATGTGTTGTGGAAGTTTTCCAGACATGCCCTTCACTTGCGGGCTATTCCCGGTTTGCCCTTTGTGAAAGTCGGCGCTCCCGGACGGGGGCTCCATTGCGGGGGAACCTTCCCCATGTCGAAAAATCCCCGGAATCACCAGACGGACCTTCTCGGCCGGCTGCCGGGATTCCAGCGAACCCATATTGCCGACAGCTCCGTGTTGCCGTCGATTCCGGGAACAACCATCGCTTTCAGCGCAATGGCGAACGCGCACCGGATCGCATCGCTTGCCCTCACCAGTTCACAATGAAAGCGGTGATCTCCGGAACATCCGGCTATGTCGGCGGCGCAATTTCCGATGCGTTCAAAAATGCGGGTTGGACCGTCCGGCAGCCGGGTTCTGAAGCGGGGAGAAAATGGCGGCTGCCGGAGGAACCGGATTCCACGGCGTTTGACGGCGCCACCGGCTTCATTCACGCGGCGTGGGACATGCGCCCCCGGAATGCCTCGACCGCAGGTCAAACAAACATCGGAGGTTCGCAAAAGCTTCTTCGCGCCGCTGTGAAAAGCGGCGTCGGGAAACCGGTTTTTATTTCGTCCCTGAGTTCGTTCGCTGGTTGTCGCTCGATGTATGGCCGGATGAAACAGGTCGTGGAAAAGGATTTTCTGGAATCGGGCGGCGTGGTCGTGCGACCCGGCCTTGTCTATGGAGCCGCCTCCGGCGGAATGGTTGGGAAGCTCCTCCGGCTCGCAAGCACACTTCCGATGCTCCCGGTTCCCTGTCCGAACGCCCTGCAATATCTGGTCCACCAGGAAACCCTTGCCGGTTTCGTTTTTGAAGCAGGCAGCGGAAGGATCCCCACTGGAATCTATTCCGTCGCGCATCCCCGGCCGATGACCCTGGCCCAAATCATAAAAATCCTGGCGGCTACCGCGCAGCGCTCCCCGGTTGTCATCCCGGTTCCCTGGCGGATTGCGTGGCTCGGTCTGAAAATTCTTGGCACATGCGGGGTGCGGCTCCCATTCTCCGCGGACAATCTTGTGGGACTTGCAAAAGCCAATCCGCAGCCGGATTTTTCCGCGTTGAAAAACCTTGGCATTCATCCGCCGGCCTTTCCCGCGGGGATGGGAGGGCGTTTGAAATGAAGCCGATCGCGCCTGCCCGGATGTTTCGATGGATTGTGGCCGCTCTGTTTTTTCTCCTCCTTGCGACCGCCGCGAAGCAGAAGTTTTCCCAGCCGCTGACTCCGATATTCGATCCCGACACGCCGGGGTATCTCAATCCGGCTCTCTCGCAGCTCTCGGGGCATGGCCTGCTCCAAACCCAGGGCCGCTCATTTCTTTATCCAGTCCTGACACTGGGACTTCTCAAAACCACCGGTGACCTCCGGTCGATTGTCGTCATGCAGCACTTGGCCTCGCTTTTGACAGCGGTCGTCTGGATGGGAATCTGGATTGCCTGGAGTTCCTTCCTCCCCCGGAACTGGACAAGGGACTTTCTGGCCCCCCTGGCCGGGTTGGCTGCGGTGGGGCTCTATCTGGTCAGCGCGGAAACCGTCCTGTTCGGTTTGCAGGTCCGCCCGGAGGCCGTTTTTCCCCTCGCGGCTTCGCTGCAACTCCTGTGCCTGATGGCCTTCATCAAGGCACGCTGGCCGGCGGGGAGCAGGTCAAAGCCGGGGCTCGTCCTTGCCAGCGGCGCCGGAGCTATGCTGTTTTCGGTCGCTGCCTACAACCTCAAGCCGAGCTGGGGATTCGCGATCCTTCTCAGTCCGTTTGTGCTGGGGATTGGAGCCCTTTTTCGTCGGCGCGGACGACCGATCCGCTGGACTGCCGCCCCGCTTGTTCTGGGCAGTCTTCTCGCCCTTTTGTTGCTGGCGGCGGTCCCTGCGGCATTGAAATGGAAACCGGACAACGCCTCGAAAGCCTTCCTTCCCATGCTCCTTTTTGCCGTCCATGCAAATATCATCTCGGACTATCTGCAAGAAGAGGTGAACGCCGGAAAGGCCACTCCCGAAGAGGCGGAATTCAGCAGCCGCCTGCAGGCGGGCATCGAGCAAAGCCGGAACCCGCTCGGGGCCTACCGGCTGTTGGGCCACAACCCGGATTACCTCATGTTTGGCTCAAAAACTCTCAACGTCATTCCTAATGTTTCGACGCTGGAGGAAAGAAAAGCCTTCTATTTCCGGTCTTTCTTCTCCGCAATGGCGAAATTTCCGGACCGCTTCCTCAAAAAATGGCTCTCACAACTTCAGGCGGCAGTGTTCCAAGATCCCAAATACATGTGCCGTCCCTCCGGGAATCTCAAAAAACTTTATTCGATCTCCTCGAAGTGCCCCAACACCCTCCATCCGGGCCTGCCCGGGGATCTGGTCCGCAGTTGCTCACAAACCGGCATCGAAACCGCCGCTCTTGCTTCCCAACTTCCCGGCAGCCAGGTCATGGGTCCCAAATGGCTGAAGAAAGCCGGCGTGGTGGGGGGATTCCTCTATCCGTCCTCCCTGTTGGCCGGCATTCTTCTCCTTGTGGCTGCCCCATTTCTGTTTCGGGACCACATACGACCGGTATTGGCAGCTTCCCTTGTCTCGGCGGCGGCGCTCCTCAGCGCGATGACAGTGGCCTTTGTGCACTCCTTCGATATCGACCGTTATCTGTCCCTGCAGAGCTGGCTGGCATGGTTGACCATCGCGTGTTGGATTGTGGTTGTTTTTTCCATTGTGGAAAGCGGTTTGCGCCGACTGTTTCAGGGCAGGAACGCCGATGGGAAAGCCACGCCGGCTTGAAAATAGCATGAGCCGACTGTTCCAGCATTTCCTGTCGCTGTGTGTTGCGGGCCAATCGGCTCTTTTCCGGGCTTTTCGCTATTTGCGGGACAGTTGGCTGGCCGTGGCGCTGCTTCTCGGCATTGCCCTCGGTGCGCAAGGATTTTTCTGGGGGACGTATGATTGTCTGAATCTGGATCGGATGGCCTTGAAGGACATGTTGGCGAAGCAGCGTCCCCTTCTGCATCCGGGAACTTTTGTCAAACCTCCGTTTTATAGTTACATGAATCATTTTCTGGCGAGGGTTCCCGCCCAGACATTTGCTTCCAACCTTTTCTGGATCCCGAAGAAAGAGCGTTTTGATTTCTATCTCAAGTTGCGTCTGGCGCTTGCGAGGTTCTGGAATCTCGTCCTTTTTTCCGGGTGTGTGGCTCTGATCTACACGTTGGCCCGTGAATTCTTTGGAAGAGTGTCCGGGCGCGTGGCCGCCCTGTTGTTTGCGACATTGGCCGGATTCGTTCCCTACCAGGTTTTTTTGACGACCGATCTGGCGGTGGTTTTCATGATGCTGGCTTCCTTTGCGTGTGCGACCGCCATTTCGCGGAACCCGACAATGGGCTGGTCTGTCGCAGCAGGTCTTCTTGCCGGATTGGCCGCCGCCACAAAATACAATGGGCTGGCCGTTGCGGCCGCGTTGCCGGTCGCGCACCTGATCGCCAGCCGCGGAAATCCCGTCATGGCGTCGTTGAAGCGCCCTGCCGCTTGGGCTTGCGGAATTTCGGTTCCCATCGGATTTGTGCTTGGCAATCCGTATTCGCTCATCGACTGGCCGTCGTTCAAAGCGGATTTTCTTTTCAATTACAAAGTGACTCCCGTGTATGGTGGCGAGACCAGGCCCGACGGATACGGGTATTATTTCCAATCCTACTTTGAAATTTTCGGATGGCCCGGGATTTGTTTCATCGTGGCGGGCATGGCGGTCGGGTTGGTGGTCGTTCTGGGTTCGTTGAAAAAATCCCCGGCCTGGAAGCTGTTTCTCCTGGCTCTCGTTGTCGGCGGCCTCTACGCGTGGAAGATCGGCTCATTTCCCCGGATGGAGACCCGCTTCGTCCTGCCCTCCGCTCCCTATGTTCTGCTTCTGGGCGCAGCCGGTTTTGGCGCCATGATGCGGATCCGCTGGATCACGGCTCCGGTCGTCGCAGCCATCGTGATTTTCAACCTCGCCTGTGGCTGGTGGGTGGGGGAGCTTTTCCGGAAGGATCCCAGAAATGAACTGATTGCCTACGCGCGGAAGCACATCCCCTCCGGCTCTGTCGTCGAAGTGAGCGCCTCGATTCCCCGGCTCGGGGATCTTCCCGACAGGGACTATGTGTTTTACAAGATTCCCTCGGGGATCGACCGATGGGAAAATTTCGCCGAACGCTTCGCCACGGATGAGGACGTGATGAAAGCGGCCCCGGGAAGAAATCAATCGCCCGGGCTGGAGTGGTTCTCGGCGGATGCGCTCGGCAAGCGGAATCCGGGGTGGATATTCTGGTCCACGATCGATATCGAGAAAAGCACGCGGATATTTCACGAGACTCTTCTGAAAGGAAATTCCGGCTACCGGATTGTCTGGGATGGCACCTCGCCGAAGCTGCCGCGGTGGGTTTATCCCAGGAATACCGAGTTCCTCCAAAACCGGGTCACCGTCTGGAAAAAGTAGCCGGCGATCTTCAATTTGCGGCCGGATTCCGCTTTTTTCCGAGGATATAAAATTTCATGCGCAGGCAGTTTGGCTCGGTCGGATAAACCCAGCCGGGGAGCGGCGGGGCCTCTTTCTGGAAAACCACCTCGTATCCGTAAGCCCCCGCGAGGAGTTCATTCAAGAATGGCGCGGCAACCCGATCCTTCAGGTTCTGGGAATCCACCGTGATGAAATCCGAATTCCGCGCGGCGAGCTCCGCCGGCGTGAAAAATTCCGGGCGGTTGAGGGACAGGTTTTTTTTGAGCCTGTCCTGGACCCAGGGATTGTCTTTGAGCGACTCGCTGAACCGCCGGTTCCGGTCGAGGCCGATGGGGAAATTGACGACGGAGACCTTCTTTCCAACCATCCACTTCCACTGGGGGGATCCGGTGCTGGCCTCGACTTTGCAACGGGCGGGAAAATTCTGATCCGCCCACCCGAGTGCGAACATGCGGGGGTCCTGGGTAAATTGACGGGTGATCTCATACCCGCTCGCCAGACCGTAGAGGCCGAGCGCGAGGGCGGGAACGATCACCGCCACGCGCCACTTTGAGAGAAATTCCCAGCCGGGAGCCGCCAGCAGGAGGAGAAATGGCGCTACCGGAAGCACAAAGCGCGTCTCGATGCGGGGGAATCCCCCGATCTTCCAGAAATACAGCCCGGACACCGCCAGACAAAGAGCCGTCGCCGCGATGGCGGATCCCGGGTTTTTCCGAACCGACCAAACCAGCCCGCAGATCCCAAGCACCGGCAGAAGCAGGCAGAGCGGCCACCCGAAGATTTCCGGAAGTGCCGCGATAAAGTCCCCGTATCCGCTGCCCGTGGTCTGCCCGTCATAAATCGGGGTGACCGAGTAGTTGTACATGAAGTCGGAAGCGAACTTCCTGTAATCCAAAATGCAATACGGGTTTACGATGAGAAAGCTGATCGGAACCGCAAATCCCCCGGCCCAAAATGCGGGGCGCTTCAGGAAGCCCAGCGCGCCGCGGCTGTCCCGATAAAGCATGTGCGCGAGCGGGATGGCGAGCGCAACGGCCAGACCGTTGTACTTGGTCGCCGTGGCGAAACCCGCGAAGGCGCCGGCCAGCAGGGAGGCCTTCATCCCCCCGTTTTTCAGGATTCGTCCGCTGGCCACGAGGCTGGCGAGCATCCAGAAGATCAAGGTGGTGTCCGCCGTCAAAAAGATCTTGTTCAACAGAAAACTGGCCGAGGTCGCGAGCAGGAAGGCGCTCACCCGCGCCGAGGTCGATCCGAAATGATCGCGGGAAAACATGTAAACAAACACGACGCAGCCCAGCATGAATATCGCCTGAAGAATCCGGGCGGCGACAGCCCGTGCCTGCCACCGGATCTTCTCGGCGTCCACTTTGTCCGCTCCAAAAAAAACGCAGGCGCCGGTGACCCACTTGCTGGGCTCGTTGATCAGGGTGTTGTTGATGTAGGTGTGCAGAGGCGGCTTGTCAAAGCGCTCGGGATGGAGCGGAGGCCATTTTTTGATGCTCTTGAACGCGGTCGCATCCGGGTTCAGGCAGTCATACCTTCCCCAGTTCAGCGCCGTGATTCCCGAAAAAAACGAAATCAGCAGGCAAAGGATGAGGGCGGGGTCGGAATTTTTCAGCCACGGGGAGAACCTCTGGGAAAGCGAGGCCACACCCGGGCAATGGGAAGATGGTGACACCCGCAGAAGCTCCTTCCGGCACCAAGTTCCTGTCAAGAGGATTCATCCCTCCCGCGATTTCGGAAGAAAAATCGGGCATGGATTTGTTGGCGGGAAATTGCTATGGGTATAGTTACCCGGCATTTTTTCCGGGGCTTTTTCTGGGGAAAATTCAACCAACCGGATTGTTTCGGATAAAGCCTCTCCGGAGCTGCCCCTCCGATACCGCCCGATTCATGAGCCAGCCACCTTATGTCACAGTTGTCGTTCCCACTTACCGGGAGCGCGAAAACATTCCGCTGGTGGTGGAACGGCTCGATGCGCTGCTGAAAGATTTCGACTGGGAGGTCGTTTTTGTGGATGACGATTCCGACGACGGATCGGCGGAGGTCCTCCTCGGTCTCTGCCGCAGCCATCCCCGTGTCCGTGCCATCCGCCGGATCGGGCGCCGGGGGCTCGCTTCGGCCTGCCTCGAGGGCATGGCTTCGAGCTCCGCGGAGACTTTTGCCGTGATGGACGCCGACCTGCAACACGATGAAACGGTTCTTCCCAAGATGATCGCCGCCTTCCGGGAGGAGCCCGCGCTCGATCTCGCGGTGGGGACCCGTTACACGGGCGAGGGGGGCTTCAGCAATTGGTCGAAGCGCCGCCAGTTCGTCAGCAAGTTTGCGACGTTCATCGAAAAGTCCCTTCTGCGCACGCCGCTTTCGGACCCCATGAGCGGGTTCTTCGTGCTGCGCCGCGGGCTGTTCGAGGAAACCGTGCGGCACATGACCGGCAAGGGATTCAAGATCCTTTTGGACATCGTCCTTTCCACGGGGCGCGAGCTCCGGACGCGCGAATTCCCGTATGAATTCCGCGCCCGCCAGCATGGGGAAAGCAAGCTCGATGTCGTCGTCGGACTCGAATATCTCTACCTGCTGGCGGACAAGACGCTCGGACGTCTTGTGCCGGTGAGTTTTGTCCTCTACGTGCTGGCCGGGCTCTCCGGGCTCCTGCTCCACCTGTCGATTCTCGGCATTCTTTACCGCGGTGCCGGTGTCCAATTTGTCACCGCCCAGATTTCCGCCACCGTCATTGCCATGATTTCCAACTTTCTCGTCAACAATGCGGTGACATTCCGTTCGAGCCGCCTGAAGGGATTCCTGCTCGCGGCGGGGCTCACGGCCTATATGGCCATCTGCGCGCTGGGAGCCATCGTCAATGTCCAGTCCGCCGAATACCTCTTCGCTCATGCGATTCCCTGGTGGTTCGCCGGTGCCGCGGGGGCCTTGATCGGAGCGGTCTGGAACTACGCGGTCTCGACCCAGATCGTCTGGACATGGCTTCCCGCCATGCTCAAGAAAAAGAAGACCTGACGCCGCGGGTGGGAGTTAAGAGGAGGCCGGCACTTATCGCGCGGGCGACTTTTTTCCCATGGGACAAAGTGATTGGATCGGGCAATTCCCGCAATCCGGGGTGCCGGCTTTGCAGAACTCGCGACCGAGGGAGACGAAATTGACGTGGAGAGAGAAACGTAAAGGCGGAGGGATTTTCTGCTGGAGCCGGTCCATGTCGCGCGGCGCGCAGTGCCCGTCTTTTTGCGTCGGCCTGACCCACCCGAGCCGGCGCGCGATCCGCCAGCAATGGGTGTCCACCGGGAAAACCTCTCGGCCGAGGGAATACATCATCACGCACCGGGCGACTTTTTTCCCGACCCCCGGCAGAGAAGTCAGGAACGCTTCGCAAGCCGCATCGTCCATCCCTTGCAGGGGCGAGAGCGTGAGGCGGCCGAATCGCGCGATGATCGCATCGCAGGTTCTCCGGATCGCCTGGGATTTTTGCCGGTGAAGCCCGCCGGGGACAAGCGGCCGGGCGATGTATTCGGCCGGAGCCTCCGCGAGGCGCGAAAAAGCGGGGAATTCCCCCCGCAGCGCGGCATAGGTTCCCCGGTAGGACGACTCCTGGGTCTTCGTGCTGCAAAAAATGAAAAGCAGCTCATCGAGCGGGTTCTTCCGGTTGAAATGGGCATGGTCGCCATATCGCCCCCGCAGCACGGCGGCGACACGGTCAGGGAGTGGGGAATTCCGGGCGACTTTCTGCAGCTCGATTAACGGCCTGTGGCTTTTGCTCATAAAATCGGACATGCGAAAGAACATTGCCCGGGCGAATGAATGGCGGAAGTTAAAACACAACAACTTCAAACAGAAGGAAATTTCGGAGCCTCGACAACCGGGTCGTTTGGCCCAGCAAGCCGCCACAATTTCGATCCTCCAATGGATGCCCTCGGGTAATTGGCCCCCTCTGCCGGATAAACCCTTGCTGAGACAAATTCCCCATCCCAACCTCCTCCCCGGCTTTTCGCGCATCACAGCTTCCAGACTTTGCTCAAAGACCTCGCCACCATCACCCGCAACACCATCGTGCCAAAACTTCCCGGTGCCCCGGCTGGCAGCAGGAGACCGAGCCCGCTCCCCTGCAGGAAAACCCCCTCGCGCTTTTACATGCCCACCCGATGAGTAGCCAGTAACAGGAAGTCCAAAATCGCCGCAAAACCCAGTGTTTATGCGGCTTCCCGATTGTTCTGGGCTTTGAGCTTCAGGCTAAAAATCACTAAAACATGAAGTTGGAGAGTAACTTCTGAAAACCCGGTCATCCACCCCGCAGGCGAATGGATGGTTATTTCGCAACATGCTGTCAATTAGTGGCTTTGAGTTGAATTCAGTGGTTCAACTGCGGAATTTAGGTCAAAATGGGCCGCTGTCGGGCGCGGGTGCCGGGGGTCCGACTTCCCATGTTTCCATGAGGGCTTCCGGAAGCTCGGAAAGAAACCGGGAGGGGCGCTGGAAATTGTCGCCGTAGCCGGCATTGAGGCGGAGTTCCGGATACGTCAGGTAGAGTTCGTCCCTGCATCTCGTGACTCCGACGTAGAAGAGGCGCCTCTCCTCCTCGACAGCTTCCGGAGTTTCCAGGCTGCGCGCGCTTGGGAACATTCCGTCGGCGAGCCAAATCAGGAACACGACTTTCCATTCGAGCCCCTTCGCCTGGTGCAATGTGGACAGCGTGATTTTTTCGGAGTCCGCATCCCCGGCAAAAGCGTCGGCGGTTTCGACCCCGCCGAGCAGGGCGAGCTGGGAAAGGAATTCCTCCGTGGCTTCGAATTGCCCGGCAAACCCGATGAGGGTGGCCAGATCGTCGCGCCGCGCGTCGTAGTTCGCGAATTTCGTTTTCATGTAGTCGTCGTAAACGGCGAACAGAACCGCTTCCATCATCGCGGCGGGCGGCAGCGGCCCCGAAGCGGGAACCAAATCGCCGAGCGCGTGGACGAACTGTGTCCATGTCTTGGCGCACTTGGCCGGGACTTTGAACCCCTGCAGGCGCTGGAAATCGGCGCCGCCCGCCAGCGCCGACACGGTCTGCGTCCAGAGGTTCTCGGCGGTTTTGTTGCCGATGCCAGGAAGCAGCCGGGCCATCCGCTTGAAGGCCACCTCGTCGCGGGGATTCGTGGCAAATTTCAGGAATGCCGCGACATCCTTGATGTGGGCCTGCTCGAAAAACCGCAGCCCGCTCGTGATCGAGAAAGGGATCCCCCGCCTCGTGAACTCCAACTGCACGTCCATGGAATGGTAGTGGGCCCGGTAGAGGACGGCCATTTCGCGAAGCTCGATCCCCTCGTCCCGCAGCTCCAGCACACGCTGCGCGACGAATGCGCCCTGCTGGAGGTTGGTGGACAGACACACGAGCGCCGGGCGCACGGGATGCGATTTCCGGACCGCGGAAAGGTTCTTCGGAACCTGCTTCTCGTTTCCAAGGATGGCGGCATTCGCAAGGTTCAGGACCTCGGGCACGCTCCGGTAGTTGGTCTCGATTTTGAAAACCCGCGCACCGGGATATCGCTTGGGAAAATCGAGGATGTTCGCGATATCCGCCCCGCGCCACGAGTAGATGCTCTGGGCGTCATCCCCGACCACCATGATGTTTCCATGCTTCCGCGCGAGACGATCCACCAGCTCCGCCTGGATCCGGTTGGTGTCCTGGTATTCATCCACGAGCACATGCCGGAACTGGTCCTGATAGTCCGCCGCGATGTCCTCGCTTGTGAGAAAAAGCTCGAGCGTCTTGCACAGAAGGTCGTCGAAATCCATCGAGTTCGATTCCTTTTTTCTCGCCTCGTAGAGATTCCGGACGCGTTCGATTTCCATTTCGAGCGGAAGAAAGTAGCGGTATTTCTCGCCGAGCACTTTTCGCGCGGAGGCGCCGGTGTTGATCGAGTAGCTGTGGATATCGGCGAGGACCTCCGCCTTGGGAAACCGGCGTTCCGTGGTCGCGAGCCCCTCGCGCGCAAGAACACTGGCCATCATGTCTTCCTGGTCCTCCCGGTCCATGATGGTGAACCCCTGGCGGAATCCGATGCGTTCCGCGTGGCGGCGCAGGATGCGGTTTCCGACCGCGTGGAATGTCCCCCCCCAGACTCCCTCCGCCGCGCCGGGGACGAGCGAGCGAACCCGTTCGAGCATCTCCCGCGCGGCCTTGTTGGTGAAGGTGAGGAGGAGAATCGAGCGGGCGGGAACCCCCTGTGCCAGCAGCCAGGCCACCCGGTAGGTGAGCGCGCGGGTTTTTCCGCTTCCCGCGCCGGCGATGACCAGCGCGGCTCCCGGAGGAGATGTCACCGCCGCCAACTGTTGCCCGTTGAGTTCCGCCGCAAAATCGATGGGCCCGCCGCCGCCGGCTGGGACGTCAAGAGTATAGGCCCTGGCCACGGATCATTCGGCTCCGGGAATCCGGAACCGGTTCATTTTCTCCGGGGAGATCCCCAGGCCGTAGGCCACGAGATTGGCCGACTCATTCCAAATCCTGGACTTGCTGTCGCCAAAAACGACGGCGATGACATCCTTCCCGTTGTGGGAGCCGCTGCTGATCAGGCAATGCCCGGCCTTGTCGGTGTATCCGGTCTTCATCCCGTTGCAGAACGAATAATAGCGCAGCACGCGGTTCGTGTTTTTCAGCGTGGTGGTTTTCCCCGAGTCGTAGCGGAACGTGTAGTAACGGGTCTTGATGATCTCCCGCAGGACGGGGTCGCGATAGACCGCCCGCGCCACGCGGGCCATGTCCCGCGCGCACGAATATTGGTCGTCCGCCGGCAGGCCGTTCGGGTTGACGAAATTCGAGCTGTAACCGCCCAGCGCCCGCATCGTCGAGTTCATGCGGTCCGCAAAGTCGGGAAGGCTGCCGGCGTTGTCGCGGGCCAGGGCGCGCGCCACATCGTTGGGGCTCTTGATCAGCAGCGCGCGTAGGAGCTGCTCCCTGCTGTATTTTTGTCCGGGCCGGACATAAAGCTTGGTGGGCTCCACATTGGTGTCGGCCTCCTTGATCGTGACCATCTGCGAGAGGTCCCCCGCGTTGGCGACAATGTAAGCCGTGAGAAGTTTTTGCGTGCTGGCGACCGGGCGCTTCTCATTCTCGTTCTTTTTCAAAATCACGCGCCCGGTGTTGGCGTCGAACAGGATCGCGGACTTGGCGGTGACGGGCGGCGGCTCCGCGGCCGTGAGCGTTCCGGCGGCAAGAACGAGCGCTGCGAGCAAAAGATTTTTTTTCACGGGCGGGACACTACTGCTTTGGCGCGCCGGATTTAAGCGCTTTTTCGATGGCGGCGTCTTTTTCCGCTCCCAGATCGATGGCGCGGAAATAATGGCGGCGGGCCAATTCGATGGCCGGAGGTTTCTCTTCCAGGTAAAAAACCGCCAGGTTGTAATGCGCGTCGGAGTAAGACGGATCCAGTTCCACGGCCCGGCGGAGTTCGGATTGGGCGCCATCGATCCAGCCTTTGCGCCCGATCACAACCCCGAGGTAATTCCGCGCCCGCGGGTTGCGGGGATCCTGCAGGACGGCCTGCGACAATGCCGCCAGCGCCGCATCGAACTGTTCCTTGTCCATGTAGATGATGCCCAGGGTAAGCCATGCGGCGGGATTTTCCAGGCGGAGGGAGACCGCCTTCCCGAGCAACTCCTCGGCCTTGTCCGTGTTGCCGCAGGAAAACTCCACGACCCCGAGATTGACGAGGCCGAGGATATTGTCCGGAACCAAATCCAGCACGCGCTGGTAGGCTTTGCGCGCTCCGGCGTAGTCCTTTCGCAGGAATGCGCTGTTCCCCTCGGCCGCGGCCACTTTGGCAATCCCCGGCACGAACCGGGAATCGGAGGCCTTGGATTCCGGGGCCGACGATGGCGGCCGGGCGAACCCTTGCGCCATTGCGACCAAAAGAGCGGCCAAGGCCAGGCGGAAACATCGGAAAACAGCAATGGAGGGACGACCGCCGTGACGTCCGTGGATAAAGGCGGACCGGACAGCGCCGGTCCCTCCAGAAATCCGGCAACAAACTCCGGTGATCGTTCCGTGCCACTTCTGCGGACAGGAGCGGGCGTCCCGCCCGCCATTCCCCCGGCAAGCAGGCGGTCGGGACCGTCGCCCCACGTCCCCGGGACAACGGGCTTTCATTCTCCGGAAAGTTCCCCGGCGCGGAGGGTCGCCGCGCGGACTGCCTCGAGGAACGCGCCGCGGACTCCGCAGGCTTCGAGTTCCCTCAATCCCGCGATCGTGGTGCCCGCGGGGCTGGTGACCATTTCCCGCAGAATGGCGGGATGCTCGGAGGTGGCGGAGACCATCTCCGCCGCTCCGAGGACCGTCTGCACCGCGAGATCCAGCGCAAGCTTCCGCGGGAGCCCGCAGGCGACCCCCCCGTCCGAAAGCGCCTCGATCACCAGATAGACATACGCGGGCCCGCTCCCGCTCAGGCCGGTCACGGCGTCGAGGAGACTCTCCCCGACCGGATAGACCTCGCCGATGCTTGAGAAAACGGCTTCGGCAACCGCCCGGTCTTCGGATGTCACCGTGTCATCGCAGGCATAAGCCGTGGCCGCCCGGCCAACCATCGCCGCGGTGTTCGGCATCGCACGGATCACGCGGGCGCCGGGAGCGAGGGATTTCAGGGATGCGATTTTCTGTCCGGCCACGACGGAAACAAGCAGCTTCCCATCCAGGGAATTTCCCGCCTGCCCGAGCGCGGTCCCCACATCGTCCGGCTTCACGCACAAAACCACCACCGATGCCGGGGAAGCGGCTTCCGCATTCGACGCGACCGCGTCGACGGATGTCGCATCCCTCAAATTTTCCAACAATTCAGGCTCCGGACAGGAGGCGATGATGTCTGCCGCGGCACACACTTTGGCACGGAGCATTCCTTGAACAATCGCGAAGGCCATCTTGCCGGCTCCCAGAAACGCATATTTCATCCGGTCACCCTAACATCTCGCCCCGCCAAGGGCGAGCGCCGTTTTTCAACCTAAATTCCGCAATTGGCATGGCCACAAGAATGCGCCAAAAGTCACAAAACAAGCAGATCGCAACATCTTCTCAAAGACCTGGCACCTCACCTTTCGGATGAAGGCTTCGCATCTTTCAACTCTCTCTTTTTGTGCGTCTTGCGCTTTTTTTCGGCTGTTCATTTTCCTTTGTAGGTTCAACCATCCGCGTCCCGGCAGTTTTTCCTTGTCCGGCGGCGAAAGCGGGGAATGATCCCACTGCGGATATGCCTGTCAGATTGAAGAAAAATTCTCCAAGAGGAGCTGATCCCGCGCCTCGAGGAGGCCCGCGAGGGCACACGGCGCGTTTTTTTTCGTTGATGCCGCCCACTTCGTCCTCGGAGCATTTCTCTGGGGATGATCCGGTGCCTGACTCGTGTGCTGGTGCGCGCGGGAAGTGGGCGGCAACGCTACAGCGCGCTCGGGGCGGTGGAAACCAGAGATCGCGATCTGGCGAGCATCCGAACGACCGGGGCGCTCAACGCACAAACCGTCTGCGAACCCATCGAGAAGATCCCGCAAAGAACACCCGGCGAAAGAAACCACCTTGGTCATGGACAACGCCCGCTACCAGCGCAATGCCGATGTGTTCGACTGTGCGGCACGCAACGGAATCGAACGGCTCTTTTTGCCAGCTTATTCCCCAAACCTAAATCTGATCGAGCGAGTCTGGCGGTTGCTCAAGAGCCGCGCTCCGCGCAACAAATGCCCCCCGGATTTCTCATCCTTCCGAGGCGGCATCGATTCGTTTCTGGATTCTTTGAGTGGAACCAACCGGCATTTACTCAAATCTCTGCTCACTGAGAACTTTCAGGCATTCGAAATCCCGGATTTATGATGCCGGGGGGTATACGTTTGTCCCTTGGTAAAATAGATCTGGGCGAGACTCGGGGGGATCATGACAACAATTGGCCGGGGATCCTCCCGGAGCGAAAAAACCATGAGGCGACCAACTCCATTTTTCCAGCCCAGGTCGTTTTCCACCCGGAGATTCCCCCGAAATTTTGAGCCGGCAAGCGCCTTATAGCTCTCCATGTATTTCGAGACAGGGAAGGGTTCCAAGGTGCGAAGCGGGTCGCCCAGATACCGGCTGAGGAAAAATCCCCCAATTCCGGGGACCAAACAAAGAACAATGCCGAGCGAAATCCAGAGTGCGACGCGACTCTTGTGCCGCTTCTGCAAAACAGGGCTCTCCGCATCTGAAAATGGGGACACGACCGGATTCCCTCCGAGATCACTTGGCTGCTTTTCCTGCATTAAAGGAGATAGTGGAAGGATATTGACGCGAATTCAAGAAAACAGGGAACGAGGGAGGGGATGGAGAATCCGAGCGGTTCAGATTTCGAGAGCGGCAAGGGACTCGATCACCGGTCCCGCTTCCAGCTTTCGCAGGCTTCGGACTCCGTCCTTGTCCGGTGGTGCCTGGAAGGCGACATGGCCCGGCGCGGGGCGGTGCCATTGCGCGAGGCTTGTGGGGCCGAAAAGCGTGAAGCACCTCACGCCGAACGCCGCGGCCAGATGCGATGCGGCGCCATCCACCGACAGGACCGCCCGCGCATTGGCGCAGAGCCAGAGAAATTGCCTCAACGTCGTCGGCTGGATGACGGAAGCCGTCGCGGCGGCGATCTTCTCGCAATGCTGCCGTTGCCATCCGGCTCCGGCACTCGTCAGGACGAACCGGGCCCCGATCGAGCGGAGGACCGCCGCCCAACCGTCAGCGGTCCACATCTTTTTTTTCCATCCCGAAGTGGGGTTGACCAGGATGAATTCCCCCGCGTTCCACCCCTCCGGCGCCCAATCGTCCGGCGGTTTCGCCAAGGTCGGCGACCGGAACGGCCCGTTTGCCGGCACGGGCGTGTTGGCCCAAAAAAACTCGGCCACATAGGAATCTCCGAGTTCGGGATTCGAGGGCCGCGGAAAAACCAGCGGATGATACCACCGGAGTTCCGCCCGCTCGGGAACGACGAGGTGACGCCTGAGAACCGGGGCCAACAGCGAACGGAACGCCGATTTGCTCAGAGGGTCGAAGCAATAGAGCGAGCGCATGGGAGAAAAGGCCACACCTCCCGCAAATTCCGCTCCCGGCATGAGCGTCACCAAATCGGCATGGCCGTTCCTCGTCATCAGCCGGACAGGCGCGCCATGATGCGCCCGCAGCCGGGACAGGGCGGGCTCCAGAAGAACGAGGTCTCCCAGTTGCTTGTGAAATGCGACGTAACATCCGGCCATCGGGCCATCCAATTTGCCCCAACACCACGCGATCTCAAGCCCGAACGCGCGGGGCTAAAATTATCATCGCTTGAATCCCGGCATCGTGCGCATGATGCCGGCAACCCAGGCTGCTTTCCGGACATGCTCAAAAAAGTCGTCCTCACGAACATTTACACTTCCAAGTCCACCGAGATCATCGTGGACACGGATGATGACACGAAGGCGGTTCTGGGCGCGGGGAAAGCCCCCAATGAATCCGCCCTGGTCAGCGATGTCGTCGGACTTGACGAGACCGTTTACCGTGCGACGGGCAAAAAGCCGGATCTGGATGAGGCGGTTTCCCTGTTCAGCGGCATGGCCCGCTGCCTGGAGCGCAATATTTCCACGATCAAGAGCCTCGAGCTCATGGCGGCCCGCCTCAAATCCCCGCGGTACCGCGGCGCGGTGGCCGACATCGCGCATCACATTCTCACAGGCGACAAACTGAGCGATTGCTTCGCCATGCATCCGGACCTCTTCACCGAGGATGTCGTCGCATTGATCCGGGCGGGCGAGGAATCCGGGCAGATTCACGCGGTGTTCAAGCAGATCGCCCAGGGACGCAACAAATCCCTGAGAATTCTCCGCAAGCTCCGGTCGGGGATGATTTATCCCTGCATCGTCCTGGTGCTGGCGGTCGGGGTGGTCATCATCATGGCCTTCACCCTCATTCCCGCCATCTCGAAATTGTATGTTTCGATGAATGCGGCCCTTCCGCTGGCGACGAGAATCCTCATGGCCTTCTCGGATATTCTGCTCAAGCAGCCGTGGATGGCCGCCATCCCGATCGTCGCGTTGGTCGCCTTTTTCAAGTATTGGCCGAAAATCTACCGGCAGCCTTCGGTCCAGATCGCGCTCACGCACACGCCGACCGTCGGGAACATCATCCGCAAATCCGCGGCGATGGTGAGCTTCCGCTGCCTGGCCCTGCTCCTGCATGCCAACGTGCGCATCGCCATGGCGCTGGAGATTGCCGCCAAGAGCTCGAACCACATCGAATTCGAGCGGTTCTTCCTGGCGGTCCGCGACCACATTGCCGACGGTCTTTCGCTTCCCGAGAGTTTTTTGATGGAATCCCACCGTCTCGGACCTGATGGCCGCACGATTGCCGCCGTGGTGCAAATGGCGGGGGAAACCGGGGGCATCAACGAGATGCTCGATGAGATTGCCACCGACTACGAGGAGGAACTCGATGTCATTGCCAGCCAGATCGACAAGATCCTCGAGCCGATCGTGCTCGTCATGATGGGCCTTATCGTCGGGGGGCTTGTCTATGCGATCTACGGGCCGATCTTCAATCTCAGCAAAGTGATCCTCCCGAAAAAAGGTCCTTCCCCGCCCACGGCAGCGGCTCCGCCTTGAGCGCATGACAGGCGAAACGGACACTTCCTCCAGCCGGGCATCCTCCGGATCCCGGAAAAAGGGAGGGTTGATCGCGAAGGTTTTGCAGTTGCCCGGGCAGAGTGTTTACTCGAAGGCCCTCACGTTGTTCGTGGGGTTTTCGCTGTTGCTGGGCATGGCGGTGGCGCTGCTGACCGCGAGGATCATTCTTCGCGAATTCCAGGAAACCGAGCGCCAGGAAATGATCGGAACCCTCCAGCGGTTCGCGTTGATGCTGGCGAGGGAAACCCGGCCGATCGAGATTTCCGTGGCCGATTGGTTCCAGCGAAACAAGCCACCCGAAGGGGGGAGATTGGTTTTGTCCCAAAGCAGCGTGGTCGCCGCCATGCAGTTGGATTTTCTTTCCCTTGCGGATTCCTACGGCCAGATCCAAAGCACGGTATTCCGGGACGCTTCCGCCCGCATGGGCTTTCTGCAATCCCCGGCCTGGCCGCAGTGGATTTCCAGCGGTCCCGGGGTCCGCCTCCCCAAGTCCGGCTTTATCCTGATGGGAGATTCGCTGACGGCCATCGCCTGTTTGGATGCCGGCGAGGGGCGGCGGTTGGCGGGCGGGAGGATTTTTGACTCCGAGTCCCTCGCCTTCCTCGAGGGGATGTTCGGAGCAAGGGTTGTCTTCAAGCCGCTGCGCGCCGTGCATGTCACCGGGGAGGGGAACGAGCCGTTGCTGGTCATGCTGGCCCGCAACGAATTTTATGTCCAGGCCACGGGCGACAACGAGCTCGTGGGCCATATCCTGATCCGTGGAATCAACGGCCTTCCGATCGGCCAAGTCCAACTCACCCAGGGCCGCCCGCTCTATGTCGGGGGGCTTCAGGCGGTGCAGATTTTTTTGACGATCCTGACACTCGCCGGCGGCACGTTGTTCCTCGTCATGTGGCTGCTGCTGGAGCGGACGATTCTCAACCGGATCCGGGATCTCACCAAAAAGGTCGAGAAAGAAAAAGACAAGCTGCCGCTGCGCCTGGATTTCGAGGGGAGCGACGAACTGGCCATCCTGGCGCGCAGGATCGAGGACCTGGCCCTGCAGCTCGACCGGGCGCACTGGAACTACCGGGCGGTCGTCGAAGACCAAAATGAGATCATTTGCCGGTTCACGCCCGGATTCGCCATCACCTTTTCCAACGGAGTTTTTCGGAGAACCTTCCCGCACGATTCGGAGAAGGTCTTTTTCCTCAAGGAGTGCCTGCCTCCCGCGACTTTTGAATTGCTGGCAAAAAAGTTCGGGGAACTCGCTCCCGCAAAACCGCTCGGGACATTTCTGCACCAAATCCTCAACGAGAATGCCGTCAGCCTCTGGCTGCGGAGCACCCTCCGGGCGAATTTTCTCCCCGACGGCACCTGCGCCGGGGGCCAGTGGGTCGCCGCGGACATCACCTCCCAGGTCCAGGCCCAGCAGCGGCTGCAGGACTCCGAGCGGCATCTGCGCACGCTCTCGAGCCGCCTGCTGCGCCTGCAGGACGAGGAACGCCGGAAGATCGCCCGCGAACTCCACGATTCCACCGCCCAAAGCCTCTCCGCTCTCGAAATGAACATGAGCCTGCTCGAGCCGGTGATGGGGGACGAATACATGCAGAGGATCGTCGCCGAGACCCGGCAGATTGCGCGGGACTGTTGCCTGGAACTGAGAACGATTTCCTACCTTCTTCATCCGCCGCTGCTGGACGAGGTGGGCCTGCCGTTCGCCATCGAGTGGTTCGCGGATGGCTTCACCAAGAGAACGTCCATCGTGGTCAGTCCCCGGATCATGCCCGACTTTCCCCGGCTGGATTCCGAGGTGGAAACGACGCTCTTCAGAATCATCCAGGAAGCGATGAGCAATATTTACCGGCATTCCGGCGCAACCCGGGCCTGGATCACCCTGGACCGGAGGAACACCTCGATCGAACTGGAAATCCGGGACAACGGGTCCGGGTTCTCGGAGGGAGAGGGGAGCGCTTCCGAAGGCGTGGGGCTTGCGGGAATGAGAGAAAGGCTTGCCGAACTCGGCGGACGGTTGAAGATTCGCTCCTCGCCCTATGGAGTGAGCATCCTTGCCAACATCGACCATCATGTCCCCCATCAAAAAACGAATCCTGATCGCTGACGACCACGAGATCGTCCGCCATGGTGTCCGCAACCTGATCGCCAGCGTGCCCGAATATGAATGCTGCGCGGAGGCCACGACCGGGCGCGAGGCGGTGCGCCTCGTCCAGGAACTCCAGCCGGATGTCGCGGTGCTCGACATCAGCATGCCGGAACTCAACGGAATCGAGGCGGCGCGGCAGATCCTGAAAATCTGCCCGCAGACGAAGATCCTGATCTTCACCGTCCACGATGCGGAGCGTCTGGTCTACGAGGTTTTCAACGCCGGGGCGCATGGCTACATTCTGAAATCGGATGCCGGGCGGCATCTTCTTTTCGCGATCGAGAGCGTCCTGGAGGGAAGGCACTATTTCAGTTCGCAGGTCTCCGAGGTTCTCTTCGAAAGCTTTCAGAGGAAAGACATGCCGCATGCGCCGGTGGACGAGGGCAGCAAGCCCACCTCGCGGGAACGGGAAATCATCCAGCTCCTTGCCGAGGGACGGAGCAACAAGGAAGTGGCAACCGCCCTGGGTATCAGCGTCAAGACCGCCGAAACCCACCGGGCCACGATCATGCGCAAGCTCGGACTTCACTCGATCGGAGAGCTGGTCCGGTATGCGATCCGGAACCAGATCATCCAGGCGTGAGCACAAATCGGAGGTAACCCCGATGCGGCTTGCAAACAGGAGCGCGGGCGTCCCGCCCGCGAACGTGAACGATGGCGGGCAGGATGCCCGCGATCCTGCCTCAAGTGGGCCCGATCAGAGCAGTTCGGCGATCTGGATGGCATTGAGAGCGGCTCCCTTGAGGAGCTGGTCCCCGCAGATCCAGAAGGCAAGGCCGTTTTCCAAAGCGCAGTCCAGCCGCAGACGTCCGACGACGCAGTCATCCTGGCCGGCGCAGAGCAACGGCATGGGATACCCCTCGTCCATGAAGCGGACTCCGGGCGATTGCCGGATGGCCTCCGCGGCCTCGCCCAGGCCCACGGGCCGTTCGAATTCGGCGCTCACCGCGATCGAGTGGGCGCGATAAACCGGCACCCGCACACAGGTCACCGAGGCCTTGAAAGTGGGAAGGTGCATGATCCTCCGGCCTTCGTTCTGCATCTTCATTTCTTCCTTCGTGTATCCGGTGTCCAGGAAGGAATCCACCTGCGGGATGACATTGAAGGCGATCTGGTGAGGGAAGACCTCATGGTGGGGGTTTGTGCCTTTGGCCAGCGCGTCCACCTGCTGCCGCAATTCCTCGAGCGCCCGTGCCCCGGCACCCGAAACAGCCTGGTAGCTTGAGGCAAAGATCCGCTTCACGCGGAATTTCTTGTGCAAGGGGTGCAGGGCCATGAGGGTGATGGCCGTGGTGCAGTTGGGGTTGGCGATGATCCCCTTGTGGCACTTGATGTCGCCGCCATTGATCTCCGGCACGACGAGCGGCACGGACTCCGACATGCGGAATGCGGAGGAATTGTCGATGACCACCGCCCCGGAATGGACGGCCACGGGGCCGAATTCTTTCGAAATTCCGGAGCCCGCGCTGAACAGGGCGACATCGATTCCCTCGAACGAATTCATGCCCAGCGTCTCGATGGCAATCTGCTCGCCGCGGAACTCCAGGGTTTTCCCGGCGGAGCGGGCGGAGGCGAGGAGCCGGATCTGGGAAGCCGGGAATTGGCGGCGTTCCATCACGCGGAGCATCTCGGCACCCACGGCGCCGGATGCGCCAACGATTGCGACTCGAAGAGTTTTGGACATAATATGGAGAGTATGACTTCTGATGACAATTTTCCCCCGGACTGTTCGCTCCGGGTGGACGTGGCCCGACAGGCCCTCCATCTTCTCTCGAATGGCGTCGTGGTCAAGTCCTGGCCTGTTTCGACCTCCAAATTCGGTCTCGGTTCCGAGCCGGGAAGTTTCAAGACCCCGGTCGGGCGGTTCCGGATTTCTGAAAAAATCGGCGCGGCGGCCCCGGCCTGGTCGGTTTTCAAAAGCCGCCTTCCGACCGGCGAAATCTCCGCGCCGGGAGGGGAGCAGGACGGAGTTTTGACCCGGATTCTATGGCTCGAGGGCCTGGAGGAGTCCAATCGAAACACCCGGGACCGCTATATCTATATCCACGGCACCAATCAGGAGCATTTGATCGGGCAGCCGGCCAGTCATGGGTGCATCCGGCTTCGCAACGAGGATGTCATGGAGTTGTTTTCCATGGTGCCGGATGGTGCCGGGGTCGAAATTGCCTGATCGGGCATATTCCGGATCGGCAAAAACTGCGCTTTCATTCCTTACCGGTTGCGGAGGGAATGGGGAAATAGTAGGCTGGCAGGCGCATGGCCTCATCATCGACGTCCAATCTTCCCCGCTGGCTCGGCACGGTTCTCTGGGGAAACTCAGCCGCTCTTTCCTGGATGTGGGGGCTGGGCTTGTTTTTCTCGGTTCAATTCACCACGCAATTCGGGGTCTTCGGGCTTTTGACATTTGCGATCCCGAATTTTCTGGGACTGCTTTGCTTCGGCCTGGTGACCCACCACCTGGCGCGCAGGCAACCGGGGTCGGAATCGCTCGCCCAATTTTTCTCGACCTGGTCGCGGCCGTTCCGGCTGGTGTTTTTCCTCTACCAGATCCTGGCGGTCACGCTGACGATTTTTGCCTTCCTGCGTTACGTGTGGCAGCCGCTGGGTCTCGAGCCCTGGCTGCTCTACCTGCCGTTGACGTCGCTGGTCATTTTGGCGGCGGCCATTCTTTTCGGGGAGGAATTTGACATCAAGCGCATCAAGTTCAGCCACGGGGTCCTGTTTCTTCTGATGGCCCCGGCGATCGCTTTTCTCACGATCTATGCGGGCATGAAGGGAACGGGCCCGTTGTCATTTCCCAAACTGCCGACGAATGACTGGAATTACTGGGGGTATGCGGTTCCGATCATCATCGGCTTTCTCGTGGGACCGTGGCTGGATCTCCAGCAATGGCAGCGGGCCATCCAGATGCACCGGGAGCGGGTCTCGATCGCGGCGGGATACTGGGTGGGATCGATTCTGTTTTTCCTCCTGCTGATGTTCCATGGGCTGATGACCGTCTGGGCGCTGAACTGGGGGGCGGCGGAGTTCATCCGCGTGGGGATCACCGGGCACAATTACGGGGAGGGGATCCTGATGCGGCTCTTTTCGCAGACCGGGCCGTGGACGTTTGCCGCCTACGGGGTCTTTGTTTCCGTCTGCGCGCTCACCACGCTCGACAGCGGCTATGTTGCCCTGCGTTGGTTTTTGCAGTCGAACGCGAACACGAGCAACCATCCGATTTTTTCACTTGTCTCCCCGAAGCTTCTGACTTCGCCCATCCCGGTCTTCATGCTTTGCGGCCTCGTGGCCCTGGTGGGGGCGCTGCTCAAATTCGAGCTCGAGTTTTTCATGATCTTCTACGCGACGTTTTTCGTGGGATACTCGACGCTTGCGATCGTGCGCTGCTACCTTGTCAGCCGGGCCAACGCGATCCCCCAGATCAAGATGTTCTGCATCGGGAGCCTCGCCGTGGTGATTTTTTCCTACGGGTATTTTCTCCGTTCCCCGTTCTTTCAGATCCTCGGCTCCCTGCTCCCGCTGGGGTATGTGCTCTGGCTCCTGCTCAAGCCGAGCTCGTCGGAGGAATTTTTGAGCGACAAGGAAGAACTGGATGCGCCGGTCCCAGGGTCCGGGTCCAGTGCCGGGGCTGTGATCAATCCGCCGGAAGGTGACGCTCCCGCCACGCATGTTCTCCCCACCGTGGACGACATCGCCGCGTTCACGCACAGCCTCGGGGGACATTTCGAGGGCAAATGGTTTGTGCATTCGTTTGTCGCGACGTATGCGGACACCAATTCCGTCGGCAACGTTTATTTCGGCATGTATGCGATGTGGGTGGGGAAAACCCGCGAGCTCTTCTTCAATCGCGTGATGCCGAAGTTCAACCTGAAGAACACGCCGTTTTATATCCTGACCCGCTCGTTCGAGCACAAGTTCGTGCGCGAGACGCGCGAGTTCGAGACCGTGAGCGTGAAGATCCGTGTCGCCAGTTACAACCGGAAGTTCGCGACGCTCGAGCACGAGATCTTCGACTCCGCGGGGCATGTCCTGGGACATGGAAAACAGACCCTGCTCTTCGTCTCCTCCAGCGATTACAAAATGTTGGATATTCCGCCCGATGTTTATTCGGCATTCATTGCGCACACCTGAGCCGGGCGACCGGTGCTGAGATGCGTCCCGCGCGCGAAATCCGGCTCTCGAAAATCCTGCTCGCGGGATTTTCCGGAGGGCTGCTGGTGAGCCTGCTGTCGGGATGCCCCAGGCACATCCCCCCCCCGCCTCCTCCCACTCCGACCCCCACGCCTGCTCCGGCAGCGACGCCGATCCCCTCCGTTCCCCGCAAGACGCTTGCCACCGCGAAGCTTTTCAACGGGCTCGGTCTTCAGACCAGGTTGATTCCGGAAAAAGGAGACGGGCTTGCCTCGCAGGACCGGCGTGATCTCGATGCGTATCGGGTCGAGGTCACCGTCCGGGCCCGCCTCCCCCGTCCGGGCACATCGGTTGAGGATTTTCTGAAGAACGATCCGCTGCTTCCCGGAAGCTTCATCGATTTTGAAAGCCTGCTGGCCGGGGCGAAAGTCTCTCCATTTTACGAGAAATTGTATGAGTTGAAACTCGCGCAAATCGGACGCGAACTCGGCCGTCTGGATGTCCTTCTCGCCCGCCACAACTTGTACGATTGCGAGACTATTCTGGATTTGCGGAACCCGGTCACCGGACGGCGCGCGCTTCTGGCGGTGGGGGACATGGATGTCAATGTGGACGGGTCGGATGGAGACCGCAACGTCGCGGTCGACGGGGCGTCCCAGTTTTTTCTTCCCCAGACGAGCTATCGCTGGCCGAAACGGACCGGGCGGGAAAACCCCTTTCTCCCGCTCGAGCAGAATCGGCTCGCCTCGCTCAAATCCGAACTTGCCGCAGGGACTCCGGCAACGCGGAAGAAAGAAATTGAAGAAGGGATCGACTTGGCGAAACGGAGAATCTTCGACCTGAAAAAATGGAGTTTTCTGATCTCCGAGACCGATCCTTTTATCGTGTTGCCGGGATTCATGATGCGGGAGAAGGACAATCCGTTTTCTCCATCCATCGGAGACTTTGCGCTCGTGCTCTTCGGTGGCAAGGCCTACCCCGCGGTGCTTGGCGATGCGGGGCCGTCCCTCAAACTGGGAGAGGCCTCGCTGTTGATTTGCCGGGAGATCAACGCCAGATCTTCCGCCGCCGCGGGAGCGGTCAGCGATCTCAAGGTCGCTTACCTGGTTTTTCCCGGAACTGCCGGAGAGCAACACACGCCGCCCGATCTCGAGGCATGGCGGGCCAGATGCGAGCAGTACGCCAAGGAACTGGGTGGGCTGAAGTGCCCGATCCACAGTTGGCCGAACCTCGTGAAACCTTGGCCGACTCCCACGCCGACCCCCACTCCCACGCCCGAACCTTCACCGGTGCCTGCCGCGACCGCTTCTCCGGGCGACATCCCGCCTCCAGGCACAAACTGAACGCGGTGGCGGCGACGGCCAGGGATCTTTCATCTATTTTGGAAGTAGAGGAGCGGGGGCTTTCCCAGCATCTCTCTAAGAAGCCGTCAAAGTCTTTCACGATGGGCGGACGCTTCGCGGGGTCCTTGGTATAGGGCCCCGGGGTTGGCTTGATCCTCTGCATTTGTGTCAGCGCTCCCGCCTTGAATGACGCCGAGGGATTTTCCAGCAGCGGGACAAGGCTGCTCCCATCGGTTCCAACCAGAGCGGATCGGGGGATGCCTCCCTCGACAAGGTCCCAGGGACTTCGGGATATCTGGGGGGCGCATCCAGATTTTCACAGATTAATGATTGATACAAAACATGTTGTGAAATGTTCATCTCTTCACCTCGCAGGTGAAGGGCCCGGAATGTCCGTTTCTGTTGTATGTCCTTCCACCTGTGTGAATCTTGTTAACCTAACTTCCCCCTGATTTTTTTCTAAGTGACTGCAAATCAGTGAAACTACACGAAAATGTAGCAAGTAATATATCCACAATAATCAAAATAACTGTTGATTGTATTGTTTTATATC
>Ga0172380_10001222_pt1 | contig 45083 bp, 35 predicted proteins | sample Leawe162metaG_FD_119747 | JGI IMG/M metagenome (GOLD analysis project Ga0172380, IMG submission 119747) | Leachate microbial communities from a municipal landfill in Southern Ontario, Canada - Leachate well 162 metaG | ecosystem: Engineered > Solid waste > Landfill > Unclassified | place...
AACGTGCCTGCCGCACCGCGCTGGATCGCCGCCGTCGGCACCAGAGTCGCGTTGAGCAGGGTCTCGACGGGCATCCTCACGTTGACGAACTGGTTGGCAAAGAGCGCTCCGTCGGCGTTGGGAAATTCGGCCTTGAGCCTGATGGTGCCCGTCGCAGTGTCGATCTGGTTGTCCGCAGCCAACAACCGCCCGCTGCCTAGCTTTTCCCTCTGGGCACGGTCAAAGGCGTCTACCTGAATGTTTTTGTCGCCAGCACGCAGCCGTTTCATCACGCGCGGCAGAGCATCCTCGGGAATCGGGAACACGATGCCGATGGGTTGCAACTGGGTGATCACCACGATGCCATTGGCGTCGGAGGCACGCACGATGTTGCCCGGATCGACTTGGCGCAGACCGACACGGCCGCTGATCGGGGCGACGACCCGGGCGTGCGTGAGTTGCAGCTTTGCATTGTCTATCCCGCCCTGGTCAGCCAGCAGCGCAGCTTCGTACTGGCGTACCAGCGACTCCTGGGTATCGACCTGCTGACGGGAAATCGAATCCTGTTCGAGCAACATGCGATAGCGTTCAAGGTCGGTCCGCGCGTTGTCGAGCAGCGCCTGGTTGCGCGCCAGTTGCCCGGTGGCCAGCGTAAGCTGCACCTCGAACGGGCGTGGATCGATCTGGGCCAGGAGGTCGCCGGCCTGAACCATTTGCCCCTCCTCGAAGGCAACGCGCATGAGCTGGCCATCGACACGCCCGCGCACCATGACGGCGTTGAGCGGCGTCACGGTGCCGAGCCCAAACAGATAAACATCGAGGCTGCCCTGACGCACGGGTGCGACAACAACGGGTATTGGGCGCTGCGAAGCATCCTGGCGTCCTCCCGATCCGGCCGCCTTCATGGAATCGGCAGGTCTGAAACCGGCGTACCAGAGCGCGCCAAAAGCCACAGAGACCAGAGCGAGAATGGCAATCGTCGCAATCAGCCTCTTGCGCCGCCGGTACCCTGAATCTACCGCAGAAATGCCCTGCAATTGGGCGGCGGTCGAATTCGAGGGCATCGGATCAGTCATGGCATAGGGGGAGTGAGCGAAGCTTTCCTTGTGCTTGGACCAACGGCTGTCCGAAGCGCATTGTTTCGGGTCATTATAAAGTAGAATCCGCGGCGCGCGGCTTCATGGAAAGCGCGCTCAGCCATGTCAGTCGTGATACGAGGTGAACCAAGGGTGAAAGCGATTATTTTGAGCGCAGGTCAGGGTCGCAGGTTGCTGCCGCTGACCGAAAGCATCCCGAAATGCATGCTCCCTGTGCATGATCGGCCCCTGATCAGATGGCAGATCGACGCCCTGACACAGTGCGGCATAGAAGATATCACGGTGGTTGTCGGTTTCGGCGCCGACCAGCTCGAGGCTTGGCTCGCCGGACTCGGCGGGCTCCCCGGACCGCAGCGGGTACGTACCTTGTACAACCCGTTCTTTGCTTCCAGCGACAATCTCGTGAGTTGCTGGGTTGCACGTGCAGAGATGCAGGAGGATTTTCTGCTGCTGAACGGCGACACACTGTTTGAAGTGGCCGTGCTGAAAAGGCTGCTCGCGGCACCGCCGCACCCGGTCACACTGGCCATCGACGCCAAGGAACGCTACGACGACGACGACATGAAAGTGGTACGAGACGGCGAACGCCTGGTGCATGTCGGGAAAAAACTGCCGCTCGATCAGGTCAACGCGGAATCAATCGGCATGATGACGTTTCGGGGGGATGGTCCACGGCTTTTCCGCGAAAGCCTCGAGCGGGCCCTGCGCAATCCTCAAGCGCTCAAGCAATGGTATTTGTCGCTGATCGACGCTCTGGCCAAAGACGGCGCAGTCTGGACGCAGTCCATCCAGGGTCTGGGGTGGGCGGAAGTGGACAGTCCGACCGACCTTGAACGCGCTTCGCGCCAGGTCGCAAGCTGGTCGGCCACAGCTTAGAGCCTACCCGTGCGGCTGAGCGCCTCGCGCAACGATCTCTCTCACCAGTTGCAGATCTTCCACGCTGTCCACGTCGACCGCTGCTTCCGCAAATGGCATGGTGACCACGCTGATGCGAATGCCCGTCTTGCGTGACAGGCGGCGCAGTGCGCCATCCAGGCTCAGCCAACCCATTGCGTAAAGGATCATCGCGCCCCAGCCTACCAAGCTGATGATGCGTACCGGACTCTTGCGCAGGCCCTCCACTTGCTGCCAGATTTTCGCCATCCTGCGTCCGCGCGGTGTGAGAAAGGCAAACAGGTTGCAACCGCAATAATTTCCATCGCTGAACTTCAGCACGGTACGCCGCGACCGGGGATAGGCTGCCTGCACCAGTGCATGCGGCGCCAGCGCAAAGGCGACGTCGCAATCGACGTCTGCGACGCGGTCGAGAAAATGCCGCAGCATGTCCGGACTCAGTAGCGCATGGTCGCCGGTAGTCAGCAGCACCGGTCTGTCTTCCGGCAAAACTGCCAACGCCGCCGCCGCGCTGCGGCTGGGTGTGGCCTGGGAGTCGAGCCACCGGGTGGTTCCGTCCGACAGCACCTGGCGCAGCACCGGTGATCGCTCCACGATTTCAGCCTTGGGCCCGCACAGCAGAATGCTGTCAATCTGCTGGCTTTGGGTCAGGGTACGCAATACGCGCAGCAGCATCGGCTCGCCGGCAATGAGCGTCAGGCATTTGGCCGGAACCTGGGCTGCAGCGGCTACCGGGTCATTGCCGCCGCGATCGGCAGCCAGCACGATGGCGTTGAATCCTGGCGATCGGGCAGTCACGACAATTGTCGTTCGTATACGCGATAACGTTTGTATGCGCGACCACCGATCAATTCAATGATGCTGCGCATGCCGGCGTTGTCCTCAAGTATCCAGGACAGTTCGATGTCTTTCGCACCGCGCTTGTGAAGCTGTTCCCGCACCGCCTTGATCACCAGAAAAGCGAGTCCTGGACCAAGACGGGTGTTTTGAAACTTGCGGCGGACACCCAACAGCGGAACGCGAGCGGTCCTGGGTTGGCGAACCTTGAGGCGCCATAAAAGTTTCAGCCAGCCGGTCGGAAAAAGCCTGCCGCCCAGCCCGCGGATAGCCTCGTTGATATTGGGAACCGCGACAACAAAGGCAGCGGCTTCCCCCTCTACTTCGGCAATCTGAATCAGATCCGGCATGGATAAAAACCTGAGCGCATGGCCCATTTCACGAAACTCGGCGTCGGTAAAGGGTACAAAGCCCCAGTTCTCCGACCAGGCATCATTAAAGATGTCACGCAACAGAGACATTTCGTCGCCAAAACATTTCGGGTTGATCTGACGCACGCTGGCGCGCTTTCCAACCTGTGCCGCCAGCCTTTGCATGACCGTTGGCTCAGGAAAATCCGGAGCGATCATGTATGCCAGCATATCCTTTTCCTTACGGTAGCCGCACCGCTCCAGATGCTCACCGTAATAAGGCCGCGCGTGGCCCATCATAAGCATCGGGGGGGTATCGAAACCCTCCACCAGCAGTCCGGTTTCGTCATTGATCGACAAATTGAAGGGGCCGCGCACGCGCCGCATGCCTTGGTCCCGCAACCATTGTTCTGCAGTTCCGAGCAATGCGCTGAAGGTTTCTTCCTGATCCTCGGCATCCAGCATCCCGAAAAAACCGGTCGCGTCGCGATACCTTTCCAGATGAAGTTGGTCCACCTGGGCGCTGATCCGCCCCACTGCACACTGTCCGCGCCAGGCAATCCATTTCTGCCAGCGAGCATGCTGAAAATATGGATTCATCCGTCCTGAAAAATGCATGCGCCGCTCAAGCGACAACGGAGTAATCCAGGCCGGGTCTGCCCCCAAAATGATATCGGGAATGCGGATGAACTGTTTTAAATCCGAGTTCCCGGCGACCGGAACGATGCGCAGCGGAACAGGCCCGTCTGGAGTAGGATTCATTTCGCTGGTCTGATCTCGACTGCTCTACATTAACTTCGGTATCCGGCTTCTCGCCCCGGCCTCCCGCCAACCACTTGCATACGGCCAAAGACCGCAATAAACAGGGAAATTGGCGTGCTTCGAGAAAAGCAGGAGAAAACTTGCTTAAAACGGTGCCGCAAAAGTTTCAAAATTATAATACAATTTGTTACATACTTCGTCCCGTACAAAAGTCCCGGTGTGGGCTGTTGAAGCGGCACGCACCGTTGCATGCATATAAGAGGACCGAATTGAATCCGTTGCCAGATGTTCAATCCGCTTTGTCGCCAACTCCGACAGAGAATGTGCTGCCCCTGCGTCGCGCAGATTTCGGCACATTGTCCGACGCGCTGGATTATGCGGCAGAGGGAGAAACCGGCGCCAACTTCTACACCGGCAAGGGCAAGCTCGGAGCGGTCCTGCCTTACCGAGATCTTCGCACACAAGCCCTGACGCTGGCTCAACGCCTGACAGGCCTTGGTCTCGAACGTGGCGCGCGGGTGGCCATTGTGGCAGAAACCAATCCAGACTTTCTGCGGTTCTTTTTTGCCTGCCAATATGCAGGGCTGGTCCCCGTAGCCCTGCCTTCCCTGGTCAATCTTGGCGGCCACTCCGCCTACGTCGGTCGGCTGCGCGGTCTGATGCTGGGCTGCGGCGCTGCCGCGGCGATGGCGTCGAGCCAGTTCATGGGATTTCTGCGCGAGGCTACAGAGGGCATCAAACTCTCCTTTCAGGGTACGCCAGCCGAATTCGACGAGTTACCCGAGCAGAACGTCACGCTGCAGCGCAGCGCCCCTTCTGAAATCGCATATCTGCAATATACCTCCGGAAGCACCAGCTTTCCTCGCGGCGTAACGATCACCCAGGCGGCCGTGCTCAGCAACCTGTCTGGCGTGGTCAACCACGGCCTTCACGTCCAGCCGGATGATCGCTGCGTGTCCTGGCTGCCTTTTTATCACGACATGGGGCTGGTCGGCTTCATGCTGGCCCCCATGGTCACGCAACGCTCGATCGATTATCTCGACACGCGTGACTTCGCCATGCGTCCGCGACGCTGGCTGGAATTGATGACCAGCTCGCGTGCGACCATTTCCTTCAGTCCGCCATTCGGCTACGAACTCTGCGCACGCCGAATCCGTCCCGAGGATGTCGCGCAGTATGACTTGAGTGCCTGGCGCATCGCCGGCATCGGCGCTGAACCCATTAGCGTGCATATCCCGGAACACTTTGCCAAGCTGCTGGCACCTGCGGGCTTTGACTCTCGCGCTTTCGTTCCATCCTACGGCATGGCGGAGTGCTCCTTGGCAGTCAGTTTTTCACCGCTGCAACAAGGTATCGTCGTCGACTGGATTGATGCCGACCACCTCACGGAGCATCTGCGCGTGAATCCGGCCAACCCCGAGACGGGCCGCGTCAATGGATTTGTCCGCTGCGGCAGACAGTTGCCAGGGCATGAAGTGACCATTTGCGACGACCACGGGAAGAGTCTGCCGGAGTTGCAGGTCGGACGTATCAAGGTACGCGGTCCAAGCCTCATGTCGGGTTATTTCGGGCAACCGGAGCAAACGCACCAAGTGCTCTCTCCGGACGGCTGGCTGGATACGGGAGACATTGGCTACCTGGTGGACGGCAACATTGTCGTCACCGGACGGCACAAGGACATGATCATCATCAACGGCCGCAATATCTGGCCTCAGGATATCGAGCACATTGTCGGCCGGCAGCCTGAATTGCGCGCCATGGACGCCTCGGCGTTTTATGTGATCGGCCCGCAAGACGAGGAAATCGCCGTCGTGGTCGTGCAATCCGCCATTTGCGATCCGGCAGAGATCCGAGTCCTGACCCAGCGGCTGCATCGGGAAATCAACGCAGAACTGGGCATCACTTGCGTCATCGAGTTCGTGCCACGACACACTTTGCCGCACACTTCCTCGGGCAAACTGTCGCGGGCAGCATCCCGGGAAGACTACCTCCAGCGCTGCGAACTAAAAGCCAGGGAGGCAAAGACCAGATCTGGCACGCCATCGGACATCGAGCGGAAAAGCCTGCCGGCGATGGCCTCGGCAGGTCGCTAGCGGCAGGCTGCCGCAGTGGCAGCCGACCCGGCCTCCGGCCGCCCGACCAAAAGTTCGCTGAATTCCGGCGCTCAACACATGGTCGCCCCATCCCGAGTAGCGCTGACCGGAGCAACCGGATTCATCGGCATGGCCCTGCTCAGGTGCCTGACCGGCGCGGGCTGGCAGGTGCGCGCTCTGTATCGCCCGAAAGCTGGACGCATTCCGCCACATTTGCCAGGCGTGGAATGGTTGCCGGGAAATCTTGATGATCGGGTTGCGCTGAACGCCCTGGTTACGGGAACGGAAGCCGTGGTGCATTGTGCCGGGGTCGTGCGCGGTGCCCGCTGCTCAGATTTCGACCCCGTCAATGCCGCAGGGGCGGGCGAGGTAGCCAGAGCTGCTGCGAACCAGACGCCGGTGCCGCGTTTCCTGCTGATTTCTTCCCTGGCGGCACGCATGCCCCTGCTCTCCCACTATTCCGGCAGCAAGTGGCGCGGCGAATGCGAGATCAAGGCGGTGCTGGAAAACCTGCGTTGGACGGTTTTGCGCCCACCCGCAGTCTACGGACCTGGGGATCGCGAACTGCTGCCACTGTTTCGCTGCATCGCCAAAGGTTACGCACCGCTTCCCGCCGGCACCAACAGGCGTTTATCGCTGATCCATGTGGATGATCTGGCACTGGCGGTGTTGCGCTGGCTAGAGTCCGATGCCGGTGATGGCCAGACTTTTGAGCTGGACGACGGACATCCCGGGGGATACTCTTGGGATACCGTGCTTTCCCTTGCCGGTCTTGCGTTACGCGGAGGTGCCAAGGTTCGCCGCGTACCCATTCCCGTGCCCATCTTGTACCTCGTCGCCCTGGCCAATCTCGCATCCGCTCGACTGTTCGGATATGCGCCGATGCTGACACCCGGCAAGCTGCGCGAAATAATGCATCCGGACTGGGTGTGCGATAATCATGCCATCATGGTTGCCACGGGTTGGCGGCCGAAATTGGGGCTTGAAATGGGGCTTGCGCAGGCCTATGGCGGGGGATTCCCGGATTGAAAACCTGGCTCAGACGGGGTTTCGAAGTGGATCGTCGGCAGACAGCTTGTCCCTGATGACCTAGTTCCGTTCAGGCACGTTTTTCACACACAGGATAAATCGACAGCATGACTGGGAATATCACGTTTGAGTACCCGCAAATCCTTGCGGAAATTTGCGAGGAGTTGTTCAAGGTCACGCAGGGGCGTGTCGAAATCACCGAAGACACCGAATTGCTGGGCGATCTCAATCTGGATTCACTGCAGGTGATGAATCTGCTGCTGCACGTTGAGGATCGATTCGATATCTCGATTCCGGTGAACATCCTTCCGGATGTCAAGACCGTCAAGGATCTGGCGTTGCGGATCGAAAACCTCATGCGTGAAGCCTGATGGGACTCTTCGACAAATTTAATGGCCTGGTGGCAGCCCGAAGCGAACTCGGAGCGCTCGGCATTGACCCATTCGGCGTGGAGATCGAACGCATCGTCTCGCCGACCGAGGGAATCATCCACGGGCGGCACACCATTCTTGCCGGCACCAACAACTACCTTGGCCTGACTTTCAATCCCGAGTGCATCGCAGCGGCGCACCAGGCTCTCGACGCCGAAGGTACCGGCACCACCGGCTCGCGCATGGCGAACGGCAGCTATTCCGGCCACCGGCGACTCGAGGAAGAACTTGCAGCCTTCTACGGTGTGCGCGACGCCATCGTGTTCTCCACTGGGTATCAAGCCAATCTCGGCTTGCTGGCAGGACTCACCGGGCCGAACGACGTCGTGCTGCTCGATGCCGATTGCCATGCCAGCATCTACGACGGCTGCCGCATGAGCGGGGCTGAAGTCATCCGCTTTCGCCACAACAATGCAGAAGACCTTGCAAAGCGCATGCGCCGGCTCGGAGCCCGCGCAAAGGACACGCTAATCCTGGTCGAAGGCATCTACAGCATGCTGGGCGATCGTGCCCCACTCAAGGAAATCGTGGATGTCAAGCGCGAATTCGGCGGCTATCTGCTGGTGGATGAGGCGCATTCCCTGGGCGTACTGGGTGATCGCGGGCGTGGTCTAGTTGAGGAATCGGGCGTTCTGGCAGATGCGGACTTCATCGTCGGCACATTCAGCAAGAGCCTCGGTGGCGCAGGTGGATTCTGCGTGAGCGACCTCCCCGAACTCGACCTGGTGCGCTACTCGAGCCGGCCCTACATTTTCACCGCATCGCCCTCGCCCGCCACGATCGCTTCGACCCGGCAGGCATTGCGCATTCTTGCAGAAGGACGCGCACTCAGAATGCGCCTGCGCGAGAATTACGAGCGCTTGCATGCGGGATTGACAGCCATGGGTTACACATTGGGCGCCACGCCCAGTCCCGTGATCGCCGTGGTGTTCGACGACAAGATTGCAACGCTTAAGTTCTGGCGTGACCTGCTGCAGCGTGGCGTGTATGTCAACCTGATGCTGCCGCCCGCGACGCCAAACGGAGTTTCGCTGATTCGTTGCAGCGTCAGTGCCGCACACACACCCGAACAAATCGACGCCGTTTGCGCCGCATTTGCCGAATTGCGGACGGCGATTTAATCCTTTGCTGTGGCGGGTGCTGGGCAGTACGTGACCATGCCATGAGGAATCTCGCGTGAGCGGAACTGACGCCAACCCGCAATCGCAGGGACCGATGCGCCGGGTACTCGGAAACTTTGGCTTTCTGCTCCGGGGCCGCGGGATTGCAGCCGTGATGGCGCTCGGTGCCACCGCCCTGATGGCGCGTGCGCTCGGGCCGACCGAGTTCGGCCTGGTGGTTCTGATCCAAGCCTATACTCTGCTCATGCGCGGACTGCTCGACTTTCGGTCCGTTGAAGCGGTCGTCCGTTACGGCGTGCCCGCTCATGACGCCGGTGACACCCGGATGCTGCGGCGTTTGATCATGGTTTGCCGCCGTGTCGATCGCAACGCCAGCCTCGCCGCCACCGCCATAGCCCTGATCCTGTCGCCCCTGGTCGGGCCGCTGATGGGCGTGGATCACGACCACGTGATCCTTCTCTCCGCATATACCCTTGTGTTGCTGACCACAGGCAACAGCAATGCCAGGGGCATACTGCGGCTGTTTGATCAATTCGACATCCTGGGCAGGCAAATGACGATAGGCCCGACCATACGCTTTGTCGGAGTGGTGGTTGCCTGGTGGCTCGACAGCCCATTGCGGGTATTCGTGGTGATCCTGGCCGTTGCCTATGCCGCTGAAAACCTTTATGTGGGTTGGCGTGGCCGGCATGAATACCACCGACGCGTCGGCCCTCCGCCTCCAGGAGAGAGCATCGGCGATGCGCGCATGGCGGAGTTTCCCGGTCTGCGTCATTTTGTATGGGTCACCTACTGGCAGTCGAACATGGATCTTGTGCCCAAGCACCTTGCCACAGTCCTGGCCGGCACCCTGCTGGGGCCGGCCGAAGCGGGCCTGCTGCGACTGGCTCACGAAATTTCGAGCGTGCTGTCCAAGCCCGCCGGGTTGATCCGGGAAGTTGTGTTTCCCGACCTGACCCGAAGCTGGCACCAGGGGAGCGACTCTTTCAACCTGATCGCCTACCGCACTGCCTTGCTCGGCGGCGGATTTGGCCTGTTGTTCGTGCTGGCCAGCTTTCTCTTTGGCGCCGATCTGCTGGCGACGCTGGTCGGCAAAAGGTTTGTTGCCGCAGCGCCGGTACTCACCCTGATGCTGTTGGCCGCCACCTTCGATCTTGCCTCCTCGTCATTGCGGTCTGCCGCCTATGCCATCGGCCACGCAGGCAAAGTGTTGCGCATGTACGCGGTGTCATCCGTCATTTACGTGACCCTCTTTGTTGTGCTCACATCAACACTGGGACTGATCGGCGCTGGCGTGGCGGCCTGTGTTGCTGCCGCATTGCCATCATTGGGCGTCGCGCTGCTGATTCGCAGCGGCCAGCACGCGGCAAGCTGATGCGTGCTGTCTCGGGTCTGAGCGCGGTCGCGGGGGCAACGACCGACCGCTGCATGCAGCGGGTTCAGTCGCAGCGCTCGAGGTTCTCTTGCGGGCGCACCCACTCCACGGTCTTGCCGAACAGGGAGATACCAACGTAGCCCCGAATCCTGAGCGAACCATCGCTCTCCAGACTGATTGTGCTGCTGTAGGTTCGGCCGTCGCTGGCATTGTAGATTTGCCCCCCACCCCAGGTGCTCTCCGTTACGCGGCGGAAGCCGCTGAGGATTTTCAATCCACACAGTGGTCGATCGCGCAGTGCGGCATCGGGGTTGTGCTTGTCGCGCTTGGGCTGCCCCTGTGCCGACAACGGCTTCTTCAGCCAGTAGACGTGGCCACACAGGAGATTTTCGCAGTCCGCGATCCAGACGGCCACCTTCCTCTGGTCGCCCTCCCTGTGGTCCACCCAAAGACCGCGGACGGCGGCGCTGGCGGTTCTCTCCGGTGCAGCGACGGCGGGCGAAGCCAACGTCACCAGCAACACCGCCAGGATACAAATCTGTTTCTGCGTCATCGTCGCTGTTTTATGTTCAGTTTGCCGGTCATGTTCGCCTGGATGATGCTGGATGAAGAGTTGAGATACTACAGATAAATTCAATACAATTCCGTCTTGCCCTACGCCCGGAACGCCTCGGCTTACCTCATGCCCGCTTCGCCCTCCAAACTCGAACTCCTCGCCCCGGCCCGCAACGCCGACATCGGCATGGAGGCGATCCGCCATGGCGCCGATGCCGTCTATATCGGCGGCCCGGCCTTCGGCGCACGTTCAGCAGCTGGCAACACCGTCGCCGATATCGAGCGTCTGGCGAGTTTTGCCCACCGCTACTCGGCGCAGGTCTTTGTAGCCCTCAATACCATCCTGCGTGACGATGAACTCGATGCGGCGGCGCAGATGGCCCACGAGGTCTATGCGGCCGGCGCCGACGCGCTGATCATCCAGGACATGGGCTTGCTCGAACTCGACCTGCCCCCGATTGCTTTGCACGCCAGCACGCAGACCGACATCCGCACCCCGGCCAAAGCGCAATTTCTCGAGCGGGTGGGCTTTTCTCAAGTCGTTCTCGCTCGCGAACTCAACCTGAAGCAGATCGCCGAAATTGCTGCGCAAACCGAGGCGACGCTCGAATTTTTCATCCACGGCGCGTTGTGTGTCAGCTACAGCGGCCAATGCACGATCAGCCACGCGCTCACCGGACGCAGCGCCAACCGGGGGGAATGCTCACAAACTTGCCGCCTGCCCTATTCGCTGGCCGCACCCGACGGTACGCTGGTCGCCAGCAACAAGCATCTGCTGTCGCTCAAGGACAATGACCAGACTGCCAACCTGCAGGCGCTGATCGAAGCCGGCATCCGCTCCTTCAAAATCGAAGGCCGGCTGAAGGACATGGCCTATGTCAAAAACGTCACCGCCCATTACCGGCAGATGCTCGACCGTATCATCGACACCTCGCCGGAATTGACTCGCGCATCGGCCGGCCGCTGCAGCTATGCGTTCCTGCCCGACCCCGGCAAGACCTTCAATCGCGGCGCCACCGACTATTTCGTGAACGGCCGCAAGGATGACGTCACTGCCTTCGACACGCCGAAGTTTTCCGGCGCGGCGATCGGCAGCGTCGTCCGGCATGGAACCGGCCATTTCGACATCCTGAGTTCGATCCCATTGAACAACGGCGACGGCATTTCATTCTTTGACGAGCAAGGCGAATTGCTTGGCTTGCGCATCAACCGCGCAGAGGCGCGCAGCGGAACCTGGCGGCTGCATGTGTCCGACAACTCTCCTATCCCCGTGAAGGGTACGGAGATTTTCCGCAATCTCGATCACGCCTTCGAGAAACAGCTTACCGGCGATTCGGCGGACCGGAGAATCAGTGTCCGGATGCGCTTCGCGGAAACTGCCGACGGATTCTTGCTGCAACTGACCGATGAGCAAGACATCCGTGCCGAGGCCCGTCTCGCCTGCACCAAGGAGGCCGCAAAGAACAGCGAGCGCGCCGCCGCAATGTTGCGCGAACAGCTCGGTAAGCTCGGCGCGACGATCTTCACCCCGGCAGCCATCGAGATCGACACCAGTAATACCTGGCACCTGTCGGCCGCTGCGCTGAATGCGCTGCGCCGTGACGCGGCCGAGGCACTCGAGGCAGCGCGCCGCAACACCTACCGGCGGCCCCCCCGGCGACCCTCAAGTCATCCGCCGGCGCCGTATCCGGAAAGCGCGCTCTCCTACCTTGGCAACGTTCTCAATACCAAGGCGCACTCTTTCTACGCCAGGCACGGCGTGACCCTGATCGACGCCGCCTATGAAGCGGATCTGGAAGACCGGGAGGTGGCGTTGATGACGACCAAACACTGCCTGCGTTACAGCTTCAATTTATGCCCCAAGCAGGTCAGCCACCTGCGTCCCGAGCCAATGACCCTGATTCAGGGCGATGACAGGCTGCTGCTGCGTTTCGATTGTAAAAAGTGTGAAATGCTGGTGTTCGGCAAGCGAAAAAAGAACCGTGTCATCAAGCTCGCTGCCATTCCCACCTGAACAAATCGTTTGTGCTGCTGTTAAATCAAACAACAGGAACCCGCATGTCCATTGAGAAAAATTTCGGTCCGGTACGCTTCATTCCCGGCAGCAATTCCGGGAAATACCCGCACTCCAATTCACTCTACATCGAGGCAGCGGGCGTGCTGATCGATGCCGGCGCCGATCGTGCTCAATATCAGGCCTTGCGCGCTGGGCCGGGAGTACGCGAAGTCTGGCTCAGTCACTGGCACGAGGACCATTTTGGCTGCATCGACCTGTTTGACGACCTGCCGCTGCGGCAGATGCAAATCGAAGCGGAACCGCTCGGCAACCTTGAACATTTTCTTGACTGGTATGGCATTCAGAAGGAGGAGTTTCGCGACTACTGGCGCAAGATACTGGTCGAGGATTTTCACTTCCGGCCGCGACGTGCCAGCAGTTATTTCGAGCCCGGAGAAATCATCGATCTGGGCAGTTGCCGGGTCGAAGTCATTCATGTTCCAGGACATACACCGGGCAACCTCGCCTTTTACTTCATCGAGCCGGAAGTGCTGTTCCTGGGCGACTACGACTTGACGCGCTTCGGTCCCTGGTATGGCGATCGCGACTCATCCATCGAACGGACGATTGCCTCGGTCGAGCGTTTGCGCCGGATTCCGGCGCGAGTCTGGCTCACCAGCCATGAGCATGGCATCTTCGAAGCCCCTCCGGGCGAGATTTTCGACCGCTACCTGGCAGTCATCGACGAGCGTGAGCAAAAGCTGCTCGAGTATCTGCGCGGCGCACCGCGCAGCCTGGCGGAAATCGTGACTCACAGCATTGTCTACCGCAAACCGCGCGAACCCAGGGCTTTTTTTGAGTGGGGCGAGGCAGCGATCATGGGCAAACATCTGGAACGACTGAGCCGCACCGGCTGCATCGAGGAACGCCAGGGACGGTTTCAATTGCTTACATAGATTGCCTATTCACCCACTATGGCATGGTGTATGATGCGCGTCGTCGGTGCCAAGGCACCTGCTGCTTGTAACTGCGTCGTAATTTACCCCCAACAAACTGACTGATCTTGCAAGGAAAAACGATGAATCGTGCCCTGTTTCGCTGCTCACTCGTCGCACTCGCTGCCGCGCTGAGCGTTGCTACCGCTTTTGCCAAGGAAGATGCCGCCAAGTCGGCTGCCGTTGCCAGCGTGAATGGCAAGCCTATTCCAAAAATCCGCGCCGATGCGCTGGTTGCTGCTCAGACTGCGCAGGGGCAACCCGACTCGGACGACCTTCGCAAGGCGGTCCGTGAGGAGCTGGTGCGCCGCGAGATCATCTCCCAGGAGGCACAGAAGAAAGGCCTGGACAAGAAAGCCACCATCCAGGGACAGATGGATCTGGCCCGGCAAAGCGTGTTGATCAACGCCTATCTGGGCGAATTTCTGCGTACCCATCCCGTTTCCGAAGATGCCCTCAAAAAGGAGTACGAGAACATCAAGCTCCAGTTGGGTGACAAGGAATACAAGGCGCGCCATATTCTGGTCGAGAAAGAAGACGACGCTCGCGACATCATCGCCAGACTAAGGAAAGGCGAAAAATTCGAGGACCTGGCCAAGCAGTCGAAGGATCCGGGTTCCAAGGAACGCGGCGGCGACCTGGGCTGGGCAGCGCCTTCAAGTTATGTCAAGCCCTTCTCCGAGGCCATGATGAAACTCGAGCGTGGCAAATTCACGGAAACCCCCGTCAAGACCGACTTCGGCTTCCACGTCATCCTGCTTGAGGACTCGCGCGAATTGAAACTGCCGGCAATGGACGAAGCCAAGCCACAACTGGCACAGCGACTACAGCAGCAAATGGTGGAAAAGCACGTGATGGATCTGATGGGCAAGTCAAAGATCGAGTAAACCGGCAGAAACCTGCGCCTAACGGGAGCTGCGGCTCCCGTTTTCTTTTCCGAAAGTCAATCCAGCCACTGGCGCGCATTTTGAAACATGCGCAGCCAGGGCGAATCTCCCTGCCAATCCTGCGGATGCCAGGACATCTGCAACGCACGGAATACCCGTTCGGGGTGCGGCATCATGATGGAATGCCGGCCATCGGCTGTGGTCACACCCGCAAGTCCCGCGGGAGATCCGTTGGGATTGGCCGGATAAATGTTTGCGCTACGTCCGCGGTTGTCCACATAGCGCATGGCGGTCACCACTTCGGCCGGTATACCACCAGCAAATACGGCGCGGCCTTCCCCGTGCGAAACCACCACCGGCAAGCGGCTGCCCGCCATGCCGGCAAAGAACAGCGAAGGCGAATCGTCGATTTCCACCATAACCAGACGTGCTTCGAATTGCTCGCTGCGATTGCGTTGGAATGTCGGCCACCCCGATGCGCCCGGAATCAGTTCGGCGAGACAACTCATCATTTGGCAGCCGTTGCAGACGCCCAGTGAAAAACTGTCAGGCCTCGCAAAGAATCGGGCGAATGCTTCGCGCAAACGGTCATTGAACAAGATCGACTTCGCCCAGCCCTGCCCGGCGCCGAGCACATCGCCGTAGGAGAAGCCACCACAAGCGGCAAGCCCCTGGAAATTGGCGAGATCGTGCCGGCCGGCTTGCAGATCGCTCATATGCACGTCGTAAGCGGCAAATCCGGCGCGCTGAAATGCAGCAGCCATTTCCAGATGGCCATTGACGCCCTGCTCGCGCAGAATCGCAATGCGCGGTGCAGCACCACGATTGACATAAGGCGCAGCAAAGGCAGTAAAAGTCAGGTGCGGCGAGAGTCCGGGATCTTCAGCATCCAGCAGCGCATCGAATTCTTCCTGGACACAGGTGGCATCATCCCGCAACCGGGCGATCTGGTAGCTGGTCTCGCTCCAGGTGCGCTGCAACTCGATACGGCCGGCAGAAAAAACCTCCTTGCCCTGACAGGCGATGGCCACTCGATCCACTTGATTCAGGCCACCCAATCGGTGGCATACCCGTCCCATGCCGCACTCGTTCAAGATGCGCATGACCGACTCGCGCTGGGTGCAACGAATCTGAATGACAGCGCCAAGCTCTTCACTGAACAGGGCTGCCAATAGCTGTGCGGAAGGCAACGCCTTCTCCTGCGCAGGCAGCAAGGTCAGATCCAGCGATACCCCGACATGCCCGGCAAACGCCATCTCGCACAAGGTCGCAAACAGGCCGCCGTCGGAACGATCGTGATAAGCCAGGATCAAGCCGTCCTGATTCAGGCGCTGTATGGCACTGAAGAAATTTTCGAGCAGTTCCGCGTCGGCATCAGCCGCCTGATCGCCGAGTAAACCGTAGACCTGGGCCAGGGCGGAAGCGCCGAGGCGGTTGCGGCCGGCGCCGAGGTCCAGTAGCAGCAGTTCGGTTTCGCCTGCGGATGTCTGCAGTTGCGGCGTGAGCATGCGCCGCACATCGCTGCAAGTAGCAAAAGCACTGACGATCAGCGAAAGCGGTGCGATCACCTGTTTTTGAACACCGCGATCGACCCAGGCTGTCTTCATCGACAGGGAATCCTTGCCTACCGGAATGCTGAGTCCCAGGGTTCGGCAAAAATCCAGGGCGACTGCCTGCACGGTATCGAACAGCGCGGCATCCTCCTGGCCGTGTCCCGCCGCCGCCATCCAGTTGGCAGAGAGCTTTACCAGGCCTAAATCGGCAATCGCGGCGGCAGCCAGGTTGGTGATAGCTTCGCCGACTGCCATGCGCCCGGCAGCCGGCGCGTCGAGCAACGCCACAGGCGTTCGTTCCCCCATTGCGAAAGCCTCGCCGCAGTTGCTGTCAAAACCGGCCGCAGTTACCGCGCAGTCTGCCACAGGCACCTGCCAGGGGCCCACCATCTGGTCACGCGCCGTCATGCCGCCGACACTGCGATCACCGATCGTGATGAGGAAATTTTTCGAGGCCACGCTGGGCAGCCGCAACACGCGCAGAGCCGCATCGGCCAAAACAATGCCGGACAAATCAAGCATCGCGGTCTGTTGCGGTTGGTGCACGGCCTGGCGCTGCATGCGCGGGGGCTTGCCGAGGAGAACCTCCATGGGCATGGCGACAGCATCATTATCGAAATGGGTGTCATGCACGACCAGTTGGCCGTCTGTGGTGGCGGATCCAAGGACGGCAAAAGGACAGCGTTCGCGCACGCACATCGCCCGGAATTCAACGAGGCGTTCTGGCGCCAGCGCCAGAACGTAGCGTTCCTGCGCCTCGTTCGACCAGATTTCCCGCGGCGACATGCCCGGCTCTTCCGAAGGTACCTGCCGCAACTCGAAACGGGCGCCACAGCCGGCGTCATGGACCAGTTCCGGCAAGGCATTCGAGATGCCACCCGCACCGACATCGTGTATCGCCAGAACGGGGTTGCGTTCGCCCATCTGCCAGCAGCGATCGATGACTTCCTGGGCACGCCGCTGCATTTCCGGATTGCCGCGCTGCACCGAGGCAAAATCGAGGTCGGCGGTGTTGGTTCCCGTGCTCATCGAGGAGGCGGCACCCCCGCCCAGACCGATCAACATGCCCGGACCGCCCAATTGAATCAGCAAAGTGCCAGAAGGAAATTTGTTTTTGAAGGCGTCGCGCGCCGCAATATTCCCGACGCCGCCAGCCACCATGATCGGCTTGTGGTAGCCACGCATCTCCCCGCCAACCTGCTGCTCGAAACTGCGGAAGTAGCCGGTCAGGTTCGGCCGTCCGAATTCGTTGTTGAAAGCCGCGGCACCGATCGGCCCTTCAATCATGATGTCAAGTGCCGAAGCAATGCGCTCCGGCTTGCCATAGGCCTTGCTGGCCGCTTCCCAGGGTTGCTCGAAACCGGGAATCCTGAGGTTGGAAACGGAAAATCCGCACAGCCCGGCCTTGGGCTTGGCGCCTCGACCGGTAGCACCCTCATCGCGAATCTCGCCGCCCGACCCGGTGGCCGCACCGGGGAAAGGCGAGATAGCGGTGGGATGATTATGCGTTTCGACCTTGGCCAGAATATGTGTCAGTTCTTCGTGGTAAACGTATATCCCGTCCTCGCCCGGATAAAAACGCGGCCAGCGCGATCCCTCGATGATGCAGGCATTGTCGGCATAGGCAACGATAGTGCCCTGCGGGTGTGCCCGATGCGTCTCGCGGATCATGCCGAACAGGGTCTCAGTGCGCGTCTCGCCATCGACGATCCAGTCGGCATTGAATATCTTGTGCCGGCAATGCTCGGAGTTGGCCTGGGCGAACATCATCAGTTCGACATCGGTCGGGTTGCGTCCGAGGCGGCGGAAGTTTTCATCCAGGTAGTCGATTTCATCTTCGGACAATGCCAGCCCCAGTGTCCGATTCGCCTCGACCAGAGCACTGCGCCCGCCCTCGAGAAGATCGATGTGAACCAGGGGTTGCGCGGCGACATGCTGGAACAGAGCCGCGGCCGCCTCAAAACTTTCCAGCACCGACTCGGTCATCCGGTCATGCAGCTTGCTTGCGAGCTGCATGCGCTCCCCTTGAAAATCGGCATAAAAAGCGATGCCCCGCTCGATGCGTGCAATGTTCGAAAATCCGCACTGCCTGGCAATTTCAGTGGCCTTGGTCGACCACGGGGAAATCGTACCCAGACGCGGCGTCACCAGCAGCAACGCGCCCGGCCGCATTTGTGGCAGCGCTGGCAGAGACTCCGGAATACCCAGCAAACCTTCCAGGCGGTTGCGTTCGATGCGACTCAACGCACCTGTCAATTCGATGAAATACCAGTGTTCTGCCGTCAGTTGCCTGAGTCCCGGAACCAGGCTGCGTGCTTGCTCGCAGATGCGGGAAATGCGACTGGCGGAGAACGCGGCACCACCGCGCAGCTTGATGATCTCGGGCATGATAAGTACCGGCCGTGGATTTTCCGGAGGCTCGAATTATACCCTGCCGGGTAGGGATATCCCCGCTGCCGGGAAGCCCGGGAATCAAGCCACTCGTGCTACAATTCCTCTCTGAAACTGACCGACGATCACGGCTGTTGCACGCCTATCTCCCATAGCAATCACTCTGTAACTCAGGAATTTTTCATGCAGACAAACCAGGAAAGCAACACTACCGCTGGCACCCCAGCCGATACCCCAATCAGCTCACTGGAGCGCCGCCTGGAGATGAGCATTCCCCTGGCTGATATCGATCAAGACGTTGACAAGCGCCTCAAGCATCTTGCCCGCACCGTGAAAATGCCCGGCTTTCGTCCCGGCAAAGTGCCCTTCAAGATGGTGATCCAGCAATATGGTCAACAGGCGCGCTCCGAAGCAATTGGCGAGGCCGTGGACAAAACTTTCGGCGAGATGGTGCGGGAACAAAAACTGCGCATCGCCGGCTATCCGCGCATCGAACCCAACATCGGCGAAGACGCCACCAAGCTGGAATTCTCTGCGATCTTTGAAGTCTATCCGGAAATCAAACTCGGCGATGTCTCCGGGGCAGAACTTGAGAAACCAGTATTGACGGTCTCCGATGCGGAACTGGAAAAAACCATCGATGTCCTGCGCAAGCAGCGTACCACTTTCGTCAAGGCCGAACGGCCCGCCACCGATGGAGACAAGGTGGTCGTCGATTTTACCGGGCGCAAAGACGGTGATGTGTTTCCGGGCGGGCAAGGCAACGACTTCGCCATCACCCTGGGAAGCGGTCAAATGCTGCCTGATTTCGAGAAAGCCATCAACGGCATGGTCACGAATGAAACCAAGACCTTCGACCTGACCTTTCCCGACGAATACCATGCCAAGGAACTCGCCGGCAAAACTGTTCAGTTTGAAGTCACGGTGAAACAAGTGGAAGAACCCTGTTTGCCGGAGGTCGATGCCGAATTCGCCAAATCGCTGGGTATCGCTGATGGCGATATCGTCAAGATGCGCGCAGAAGTCATGGAGAATCTCCAGCGCGAGGTGAAGCGCAGACTGCAGTCCCGACTCAAGAATCAGGTCATGGATAAACTGCTCAGCGTCAATCCCATCGAAATACCGAAATCCCTGGTTGAGATCGAATCACGCCAGATGGCCGAAGCAGCTTTGCACGATCTGGAAGCACGCGGCATGTCGGCCAAAAACGTGCCGGTTGAGCCCCTCTGGTTTACCGAGCAGGCCAAACGGCGCGTCAGTCTCGGACTGATTCTTTCCGAACTGGTCAAGGAGAAACAGTTGTTTGCCAAGCCGGAGCAGGTTCGCGCCGTAGTCGATGAGTTTGCCGCCACCTATGAGGATCCGGCGGAAGTCGTGCGTTGGTATTATTCGCAGCCTCAGCGTCTTTCGGAAGCCGAAGCGTTGGTGGTGGAAAACAATGTCGTGGAATGGGTCATCGCCAATGCCAAGGTGATGGACAAACCGACCTCTTTTGACGAATTGATGGGGAATGGCGCATGAGCACGATGATTCAGCAGGGCGGCACCGAATGGGATCCGAGCATGCTCGGCATGGTTCCAATGGTGATCGAAACCAGTGGTCGCGGCGAGCGAGCCTATGACATCTACTCGCGCCTGTTGCGCGAACGGGTGATCTTCCTGGTCGGTCCGGTAAACGACGTGACCGCCAATCTGGTGGTGGCGCAGTTGCTCTTCCTTGAATCGGAAAACCCCGACAAGGACGTTCATTTCTACATCAATTCGCCGGGCGGTTCAGTCACCGCCGGTTTGTCGATTTACGACACCATGCAATTCATCAAGCCCGACGTGTCGACACTATGCATCGGTCAGGCCGCCAGCATGGGCGCTTTCCTGCTGACTGCCGGTGCCAAGGGCAAGCGCTACTGCCTGCCCAATTCGCGTGTCATGATCCATCAGCCGATGGGTGGTTTCCAGGGACAGGCTTCCGATATTGAAATCCATGCCAAGGAAATCCTGTTTACCAAGCAGCGTCTGAACGAGATGATGGCCAAGCACACCGGACAACCGATCGAACGCATCGAACGTGACTCGGACCGCGACAATTTTCTTTCGGCCAATGACGCCAAAGACTACGGCATCATCGATAAAGTTCTTGAAAGCCGTGCCGAGATTGCCAAGAAGGACAAAGACACCAAGTAAGGCAGTCAGGGAGACAAGCAAATGACGGAAAAAAAATCGGGCTCGGAAAAACTGCTTTACTGCTCCTTCTGCGGCAAGAGCCAGCATGAGGTGAAGAAGCTCATTGCCGGTCCCTCGGTGTTCATTTGCGATGAATGCATCGAACTGTGCAACGACATCGTGCGCGATGAGGCCGCCAGCGAACAGGGTTCGAGCAAGCTCGGCAAGGCCGAGTTGCCGACCCCCAAGGAAATTTGCGCCATCCTCGATCAGTACGTCATCGGCCAGGAATCCGCCAAGCGCATTCTGGCGGTCGCGGTATACAACCACTACAAGCGTCTGCGGCATCTCGCCAAGAACAACAACGACGAGGTCGAACTGGCCAAGAGCAACATCCTCATGATCGGACCGACCGGTTCGGGCAAGACCCTGCTGGCACAAACCATGGCGCGGTTGCTCAACGTGCCCTTCGTGATGGCCGACGCCACCACGCTGACGGAAGCCGGCTATGTCGGCGAGGATGTCGAGAACATCATTCAGAAACTGCTGCAGAAGTGCGACTACGAAATCGAGAAGGCGCAGCATGGCATCGTCTACATCGACGAGATCGACAAGATTTCGCGCAAATCGGACAACCCTTCGATCACCCGCGATGTGTCCGGCGAAGGCGTCCAGCAGGCACTGCTGAAGCTCATCGAAGGCACCACCGCCGCGATTCCGCCGCAAGGCGGGCGCAAGCATCCCAACCAGGATTTCGTCCAGGTCGATACGACCAACATCCTGTTTGTCTGCGGTGGCGCTTTTGACGGCCTCGATAAAGTCATTCTCAACCGCTCCGAGAAAAGCGGTATCGGCTTTGATGCCGAAGTCAGAAGCCGCGATACCAAGAATATTTCCGAGACCTTGAAAGGGGTCGAACCCGAGGATTTGATCAAGTTCGGCCTGATACCGGAATTTGTCGGCCGACTGCCGGTCGTAGCGACCCTGCAGGAACTCGATGAAGAAGCACTGATCGAGATTCTGATCGAACCGAAGAATGCCCTGATCAAGCAGTACCACAAGCTGTTCCAGATGGAGGGCGTCGAACTCGAAGTTCGCCCCAGCGCACTCCAGGCCATTGCGCGCAAGGCCATCAAGCGCAAGGCAGGCGCCCGGGGGCTGCGTTCGATTCTGGAAAACGTGCTGCTGGACATCATGTATGAGTTGCCGACAATGGAAAACGTCACCAAAGTCGTGATAGACGAGGGCATGATCGACAACGCCACACCACCGCTGCTGATCTATGCGGATCAGCCCAAAGTCGCCAGCTCCAGCTAAGATCGGTCAACCCAGAAAAGTCACGGGCGAGTTGGCGTCGCCTGCCAGCAAAGTGCTTGAATTAACGCATTCCGCCCCCAACTGGGTGCGGAATGACATCACAAAAGGATATCGCCATGTCGAGCGAATTGGATCTCCCCGCGGAAAAACTTGAACTTCCCCTGCTGCCATTGCGGGATGTCGTGGTATTTCCCCACATGGTCATCCCGCTGTTCGTGGGACGGCCAAAATCGATCAAGGCGCTCGAAACCGCCATGGAAAGCGGCAAGAACATTTTGCTGGTGGCGCAGAAATCTGCGGCCAAAGATGAACCCGACAGCGAGGACATGTACCGCATCGGCTGCATCGCCAATATCCTGCAAATGCTCAAGCTGCCGGACGGCACTGTCAAGGTGCTGGTCGAGGGCGTGCAGCGCGCTCGCCTCGAGAGCATCGAAGACCGACGCAGCCTGTTTGTTGCCGACGTTTTTCCGGTACCGTTGGGCGATGGCATCAACAACGAAGTCGAAGCCATGCGCCGCGCCATCCTGGCGCAATTCGACCAGTACGTGAAACTCAACAAGAAGATTCCGCCGGAGATTCTCACATCGCTCGCGGGTATCGAAGATGCCGGCCGCCTGGCAGATACCATCGCAGCCCATCTGCCGCTCAAACTCGAGCAAAAGCAGGAAGTGCTGGAAATTTTCGATGTCACGACACGCCTCGAGAAACTGCTTTCCCAGCTCGAGGCCGAACTCGACATACTGCAGGTCGAAAAGCGCATCCGCGGACGCGTCAAGCGCCAGATGGAGAAGAGCCAGCGCGAGTACTACCTCAATGAACAAGTCAAGGCGATCCAGAAGGAACTCGGCGAGGGTGAGGAAGGCGCTGAACTCGACGAGATGGAAAAGAAAATCAAGGACGCCGGCATGCCCAAGGAGGCCTTGACCAAAGCGCAAGCTGAACTCAAGAAACTCAAGCTGATGTCGCCGATGTCAGCCGAGGCCACTGTGGTGCGCAACTATATCGACACCCTGGTCGGTCTGCCATGGAAAAAGAAAAGCCGCGTCGGCAAGGATCTGGGCGCAGCCGAAAAGATACTCGACAAGGATCACTACGGCCTGGACAAGGTCAAGGAACGCATCGTCGAATATCTCGCCGTGCAGCAGCGCGTCGACAAGCTCAAGGCGCCGATCCTCTGCCTGGTGGGACCACCCGGCGTCGGCAAGACCTCACTCGGTCAGTCGATCGCCAAGGCCACCAACCGCAAGTTCGTGCGCATGTCGCTGGGCGGTGTGCGTGACGAATCGGAAATTCGCGGTCACCGCCGCACTTATATCGGCTCGATGCCCGGCAAGATTCTGCAAAACATGGCCAAGGTCGGCGTGAGGAATCCGCTGTTCCTGCTCGACGAAGTCGACAAGATGGGGCAGGATTTCCGCGGCGATCCAAGTTCTGCATTGCTGGAAGTACTCGATCCCGAACAAAATTCGACATTCGTCGATCACTACGTGGAAGTCGAGTACGATCTCTCCGACGTGATGTTCGTCGCCACGGCCAACACGCTCAATATTCCCGCCGCGCTGCTCGATCGCATGGAAGTCATTCGTCTCTCCGGCTACACCGAAGACGAGAAAGTGAATATCGCCCTGCGCTTCCTGCTGCCCAAGCAGATCAAGAACAATGGCATCAAGAAGACCGAGTTGTCGGTTACCGAAGAAGCCCTGCGCGACATCGTCCGCTACTACACACGCGAAGCCGGCGTGCGCGCATTGGAGCGGGATATTTCCAAGATCTGCCGCAAGGTAGTGAAGGCGCTGGTCATGCGCAAGCGTGAAAGCAAGGTTGTCGTCAATGCAAAAAATCTGTCCAAGTATCTCGGCGTCAGGCGCTATTCGTTTGGCATCGCCGAAAAGGAAAACCAGATAGGCCAGGTCACCGGTTTGGCATGGACCGAAGTGGGCGGCGAACTGCTCACCATCGAGGCCGTAGTGGTTCCAGGCAAAGGCAAGACCATGACGACCGGCAAGCTCGGCGAAGTCATGCAGGAATCCATCCAGGCTGCACTGACGGTGGTCAGGAAGCGCAGCAAGCAGTTCGGCATCGCTGAAGATTTTTATCAGAAGAGCGATCTCCACATCCACTTGCCCGAAGGCGCGACGCCCAAGGATGGTCCTTCCGCCGGCGCTGCCATCACCACCGCCCTGGTGTCGGTGCTGACCGGCATCCCGGTGCGCGCCGACGTCGCCATGACGGGAGAGATCACATTGCGCGGCGAGGTATTGCCGATAGGCGGGCTCAAGGAGAAACTACTTGCCGCAGTGCGCGGCGGCATCCGCACGGCACTGATTCCCGAAGAAAACGTCAAGGACCTGGCCGAGATCCAAGACAGCATCAAGAACCGCATCGAGATCATCCCGGTCAAATGGATCGACAAGGTACTGGAACTCGCTCTGGAGCGGATGCCCGAGCCTTTTGTGGGTACGCCCAACCCTGTTGAAGAAGTTCCGCTGGCGACAGCCGCAGAGGAGCAGCCAGTCACCGGGATCGTTACGCACTGATTTGATGCTTTTTTGATTGTCGAGAGCGCACGCTGCCCCATTGCAGTGTGCGCTTTTTATTTCCAACACCGTTTTTGATGACGGCCTCGAAAACCACTTGACACAAGGCTTTGCAGCTTGCTATAAAACGCTGGCAGAATTATTCGGCGCCCTGAAATTCACCCGGAACATCCCCAGGGCAGGTCAATCTCCCATCAAACTCACAAGGGAACTCAAGTGAACAAATCCGAACTGATAGACCAGATCGCGAAGTCGGCCGATATTTCAAAAGCCGCTGCGGGTCGCGCACTGGACGCCGCGGTTGGCGCGGTCAAAGCTTCTCTCAAAAAGGGGCAGATGGTCACTCTGGTGGGCTTCGGCACGTTTTACGTCGGCAAACGTGCCGCACGTGTCGGCAGAAACCCGCGCACCGGTGCAACGATCAAGATCAAGGCGGCCAAGACACCGAAGTTCAGAGCCGGCAAAGCCCTCAAGGACGCAGTCAACTAAAGTCAATCAAGCTGCTGTTCTGCTAGAGCCAACATCTGACCTGGCTGTTCGCAAAACAAGCGGGTGCTTAGCTCAGTTGGTAGAGCGTCGCCTTTACACGGCGAATGTCAGCGGTTCGAGCCCGTTAGCACCCACCACTCTCCTTTGGTATATCCGATGAAACTTTCCAACACGATCCTTTTGTTAGCGGCGACGGCCATGACTACAGCATGCGCCTCACCCGCAGCATTTTTTTCCAGCGCTCAGCCCAGCGAGATCTATTACAAGGATGGTCGTATCGCCTATGTCGCTTCGTGCCGAGCCGTGAATTGGGGACCTTGCCTCGAAAAGGCCGGGGCAGTCTGCAAGAATGCCGGCTATACCGTTCTCGAAAAGGCCAATTCACGCAGCTATGGTGAAGATGAGAAGGAACTGGTGTTTTCCTGCAATGCAAATTCCGGAGAAGGCAAACCTGCGTCAGGTGCAACAAAGTCCTGAGATCGGCCTCCTTGATTTGCCGGAGCTGCCTGCGCGCCGATCCTGTCTGGATTTTCATTCATCAAGCAATTCAAGTCGTTTCAAAGTATGTCGTTAATACAGGCGAGAGCGCGGTGGCTAGTGAGAGTTACCGTTAGCTCTCCCCTTCCGGCTGGGCATTTTCCCAGCTTCACTCTCTGCACTGGTGACACCCCTGATGCTTGCATCCTTGTGTCGCCAACCTACTGGCAATTGACTGTGAATACCCGAACCCATGCATAGGGTACTGGTGACGCGTGCGGTGTTCGAACCAGTGGTCGATCGCTTGCGACAACATTTCACGGTCGATTATCACGCCATCGATGCGGCGCTTCCTCCGCAGGAACTGGCTCAACGTCTTGCCGACAAGGCTGGTGCACTGACCATGCCAACCGACAGGATCGATGCGCCCCTGCTGACCGCATGTCCGCAATTGCGGGCGGTCTGCAACAGCGCTGTCGGCTACAACAACTTCGACCTGGAAGCATGCACGCGAGCCGGCGTCATGGCCACCAACACACCTGGCGTGCTCGACGACACGACCGCCGACATCGCCTGGAGCCTGATTCTGGCGAGTGCGCGGCGCATTGTGGCAGCCGACAAATGGGTCCGTGCCGGTCTCTGGGATGGCTGGAAATTCAAGGACTGGCTGGGCACCGACGTGCATCACGCGACACTCGGCATACTCGGCATGGGACGTATCGGCAGGGCCATAGCACAGCGTGCAGCGGGATTCTCGATGCGCGTGATCTACCACAACCGCCAACGCCTGCCCGAAGCCAGCGAACGCGAATGCAATGCGACCTGGTTGGCAAAGGATGAATTGTTGCGCAATGCCGACTTTCTGGTGCTCATGTTGCCCTACACACCTCAGTCCCACCACGCGATTGGCGCTGCCGAACTGGCGCTCATGAAACCCACGGCGCACCTGTTCAATGTCGCACGCGGCGGCATCGTCGACGATGGGGCGTTGATCGAGGCACTGCAGACCCGGCGCATCGCTGGCGCCGGGCTGGATGTTTTTGAAGGCGAGCCGGAACTCGACCCGCGCTTTTTCACGCTTGACAATGTGGTGCTGACGCCTCACATCGGATCGGCCTCCTCGGCGACACGCATGAAAATGGCGATGCTCGCTGCCGACAACCTGATCGCCGCCCTGAGCGGCGGCAAACCGCCCAATTTGCTCAACGCGTTTATCGAATAAACTTCTCGGCTACATGCCTGAGTTTCTGGGAGAACCGCCATGCAAGGTATCCTGAAAGAAGCCTGGAGTTTCCTTTGCTTCACTCTGGTGCTGATCGGCCTGATTGGTTTGACTTGGAGCGCCTTCGGCGACAAGGGCTGGATAGAGCAGCTCTGGGGCGTGGTTTGGAATGCTGAATTGCGCCACCCGATTCTGGCAATCCCGATTGTCGGTGGCACAATCCTGCTGGTCTGGCTCTTCATGCGCGGCGGGCTTGAGCCCGGCAAGACCAGCCGGCTTGCCGATCTCCTGGTGTATGTCACCATGCTCAGCGGCGCATATTTCCTGTTCCAGTTCTTGCGGTCGGGCGCCTGGCCGTTTTAGCGTGAGACAACATCAATGGGCGCTGTGCAATATATCGAGCGGAGCGAGCAACCCAATCGCCTCCCCCGCGAGGGGGGAGGATGGGTGGGGGCGGGCCTTTATGCCACTTTTCGCGCGTATCATCATCAATAGGTGGCTTTAGCTGCCATGCGCGTTTGATGGAGATGTCATGATAGACCTCTACTACTGGACCACACCGAATGGCCACAAAATCACCCTGTTTCTCGAAGAAGCCGAGGTGCCCTATCGGATCATCCCGGTGAATATCGGCAAAGGGGAGCAATTCGAACCCGACTTTCTGCGCATATCCCCGAACAACCGCATCCCCGCCATCGTCGATCAGGCTCCCGCAGATGGGGGTGCCTCCCTGTCAATTTTTGAATCCGGCGCCATCCTGCTCTACCTGGCGGACAAGATCCGCCGCTTCATCCCGCAGGATCTGCGTGGACGCAATGATGCACTGCAATGGCTATTCTGGCAGATGGGCGGACTGGGGCCGATGGCGGGGCAGAACCATCATTTCACGCAATACGCGCCAGAACCCATCCCCTACGCCATCGACCGTTACGTCAAGGAAACCGGGCGCCTGTATGCCGTGCTCAACAAACGCCTGGCTGACCGCGAGTTCATCGCCGGGGGATATTCCATTGCCGACATGGCCTGCTATCCCTGGATCGTCCCGCACCAGCGCCAGCGCCAGGATCTGGCTGATTTCCCGCATCTGCAGCGCTGGTTTGACGCGATCCGGGAAAGGCCGGCAACCCGACGCGCCTATGAAGTTGCCCAGAAAATCAATGCGGCACCGACCGTCTCCGAGGAAGCCAAGCGCATCCTGTTTGGCCAGGATGCCGCGACGGTAAAAGGTCGCTAGCGGACGCCCAGAAAAATATTTTTCCCCAAATCTCAAAAACTATGGATGCTCATAAAAGTTTTCTCTATACTGGGCATGCGATCAGGGACGCTTCAACGTCAGGAGACATAAGGGGTGGCGCCACTGAAGCAGGTCATGCAGGGAATGTCCATGTATGAGATATGTGGGTAGCATAGCGTAGCCGTAAGGCTTTCATCAATTTCAAAAGGGAAATCAAATGAACAAATCTGAACTCATTGAAGTCGCAGCCAAAGAAGCCGCCATTTCCAAGGCCGCCGCCGGGAAAGCCCTTGATGCCATCGTCGGCGCCGTTACCAAGGCAGTCGCCAAGGGCGACTCGGTCACTCTGGTTGGCTTCGGTACCTTCAGTGCTTCCAAGCGCGCAGCGCGCTCTGGCCGCAATCCGCAAACCGGAGCGACGCTCAAGATTGCGGCGACGACAGTTCCGAAGTTCAAAGCTGGCGCCACCTTCAAGTCCGCTGTTGCGGGCAAGAAAGCAGCCAAGAAGAAATAATTTTCAGGTTGTCGCGCAAGTGCATTGAGGCCGCCCTATGCGGCCTCATTCTTTTTTTGAGGCCGCAATTTTTATTGTGCGGCCTCAATCATTTCGTGCACGCGAAGTATTGAACGAACTTAATCCTTGAGCGTGGTGAATTTCCCGTCCTTGACGGTCAGCAACACTCGTGCATGCTGCCCAAAGCCGGAATGATCAGGTGCGGTCATGTTCACCACACCCTGGCTGCACACCACGCCCTTGGTAGCTTCGAGGGCATCGCGCAAAGCGCTGCGGAATTCCACGGTACCTGGCTTGGCCTTCTTCAAGGCCTCCGGAATCGCGCTTTGCAGCAGCAGGCTGGCGTCATAGACACCGGCGCCGAAGATGGGCGGCTTGCTTGAATACATTTTCTCGTAGGCGCTGACATAGCCCACTGCCACTTTCTTCAAGGACACGGCGTCGGGAATTTCATCCACCACCAACAACCACGGTGAAGTCACAATCGCGCCTTCGACTTTCTTGCCGCCGATCTGAATGAAGGCGGGGCTGGCAGCACCGTGGGTCTGGTAGATCTTGCCCTTGAATCCGGAATCGACCAGTTGGCCATGCGGCAAAGCAGCGTCGGCCGCAACGCCGGCCACCAGTATGGCATCGGGCTTGGCGGCAATCAGCTTCAGCGCCTGGGCCATCACGCTGGTGTCCTGACGGTTGTAGCGCTCATTGGCAACAATCTGGATGTTGGCCTTCTTCAGCATCGGTTCCATGGTCTTGAACCAACTCTCGCCATAGGGATCATTGCGGCCAATGAAGCCGATGGTCTTCACACCCGCCTTGGTCATGTGCTCGACAAGCACATCGCCCATCACGTCATCGTTGGGGTGAGTCTTGAACACCCAGCGCTTCTTGTCATCCATGGGCAGCACCACGGCTGGCGTGCCAACCGGTGCCAGCATCGGCGTCTGTCCCTCGGCCAGGAATCCCAGCACGCCCATGGCGACCGGCGAAGCAGAGGGGCCGATGAAGGCGTCGATATTTTCGCTGAGCAGTTTCTTGGTGAGCGTTACGCTCTGGGTCGAGTCGCTGGCGTCATCGTAAAACAGGTACTCGATATTGACATTGCCAACTGTCTTCGGCAGCAGGGCAATGGTGTTCTTCTGCGGTATACCGACAAAGGCTGCCGGTCCGGTCGCCGACGTAATCACGCCGATCTTGACCTGCGCCTGTGCGGTCAATGACAAGCCCAGCAACAGACCGAGCAACAGTTGTGAAATGTTCTTCAGTTTCATTTTGCGTCTTCCTCCATGTCAAAAGATAACGGGATACCAGATTCGCTTAGCCACTGATGACGCCTTGTTCCATGAAACGCCGGCAATCTTCCTCCGCATAGCCTGCCTCGCGCAACAGTGCCAGCGTGTGCTGGCCGTATTTGGCGGGGAAAGGAAATTCGCCGGGAGCCTCCGCGATATCGACTGCGGCAGGCTGCATGCGAATTTGCTTGCCGGCCGGGGTACGGGTGGTGGTGAGTTTGTCGCGCAGCGCCGCCATGTCGCGCACCGCCGGGATGTCCTGGATCGGCGCGTGGGGAATGGTGGCGCGACGGAACTCTGCACTGAGCTCTTCGGTAGTGAACGTTTTCGTCACCCGGGCCATGTCGATGTGAATCGCGTCCCGTTCCCGCATGCGGCCTTCATTGGTGACACGCTGCGCATTGATCACCGGCGCAAAGGCGTGAATTTCGGTGAGCCGCTGCCACTGCACATCGCTGCCGATTGCCATGTAGATGAAACCATCGCTGGTCGGGTAAACGTTGGTCGGGATGAACTTGCGATGCTCGTTGCCGCAGCGTGAGATCTCACTCGGCTGGCAATCAAAGTCGAGCAGCGGCAACGTGGTGATGAGCCAGGAAGCTGCCGCCTGCAGCATCGAGACATCGATGCGCGTGCCCTTGCCGGTCTCGGCGCGCTCCACCAGCGCCAACATCACGTTGGCATAGACTTCATCACCGGCCTTGAGGTCGATCAGCGGCACGCCGGTCAGGGTCGGCGGGCCATCTGCAGGGCCGGTCAGTTCCATGTAGCCGGCCATGGCCTGGATCACCGGATCGTAACCGGGCGCATCCGGAAAAGCCGGTCCCATCGCCGATATGCCGGCCCAGATCAGATCCGGCTTGACGGCGCTGAGGCTTTCGTAATCGATGCCAAGTTGCGCATAGCGCTTGGGCACCGTGTTGCAGCAGAACACGTCGACGTCGAGTTCCTTGATCAGCCGTCGTACGATCTCGTGTCCCTTGGGATCCTTCAAGTTCAGCGCGATGGCTTCCTTGCCGACATTCGGCGCAATGAAATAGCTGCGCCGGTCATCGTCCACCACCTTGGCGCCGATGTAACGGTTGGGGTCGCCCGGCAGCCCGTCGCCGCTGGGGGTTGACTCGATGCGGATGACGCGCCAGCCAAGCTGCGCGAAACGCAGCGTGGCATAAGGCATGGACAGCGCCTGTTCAAGGGAGAGGACGGTGCGACGCTTCATGGCTAGACCATTTCAAAAAGAATGTACGGCACGCTGCTCAGCCGCCCGCAATCGGGGGAGAAAAAATGACTTCGTCTTCATCACGCACGGGATAGTCGCGATCTGCATAGTGGAGATTGACCGAAACCAGCACCACATCAATGTACTCAAACGCGCTGTTGAAGCGCTCGCCCTGGGTCAGAAGCCAGTCGAGCAACATGCCGACATTCTTGACCTCTTTCGGCAAAACGATGTGTTCCGAGTCACATCCCATGCTGTCTCGAAGCCAGGCGCAATATTGCAGCTTCATTGGCATTCGAGCCGCCTACTTGCCGGCCTGCCTCGTTTCGTGGATGGCACGGGCGACCGTTTCCGGCGACATCGGCGGATTGAAGATGCGGACACCGGTCGCGTTGTACAGGGCATTGGCAATGGCTGGCGCAATGACGATGGTCGGCAATTCGGAAATGCCCTTGGCGCCGTACGGCCCTTCGGCACAATTGCTCTCGATGAAGTGCATATCAAGCGGCGGCATCTCCGGCGCCGTGATCAGTTTGTAATCGCGGAAGCAGGGATTCCTCAGCATGCCTTTTTCGATCCGCATGTTTTCACTCAGGGCGTAACCGAGTCCGATGGCAATGCCGCCTTCAATCTGGCCTTCCAGACCCATGCGGTTGATGACACGGCCGACATCCTGCGCCACCGTGACCTTGTCCACCTTGATCTCGCCGGTCAGCGTGTCGACGGTAATCTCGGCGACGTGCACGGCGTGGGAATACGCGGCGGAGTGGTCGGAGATGTGCTTGGCACCTTCCGGCTCGCTGTTCGGCTCGTAGTAGTCGGTGACCATCACCAGTTCCGGCACTGCCTGGAAATGCATCTGCCGCAACAGGCGATCCAGTTTGATGATGGGTGTCCCGCACTGATCGCGCACAACGGAGCCACCCCGCAGTTCGAGCGTGTCGGCCGGTTCATTGAGCATCTTCGCCGCGGCGTTCAGAATCTGCGCCTTTGCCTTCTGTGCAGCCCGGCGCGTTCCGTTGCCGGCGATGAAGGTGGTGCGCGAGGCATGCACACCGACGTCCCAGGGCGCGATGTCGGAGTCGTTATTGACGATGGTCACATGTTCCACCGGCACGCCCAATTCTTCGGCGACAATCAGGGTGATGACCGCATCGATGCCCTGACCGATTTCAGAAGCACCGGTGATGACGGTCACCCGGGCGTAATCGTCCACCTTGAGAATGGTGCCGATGCCGTCCGACTTGTGAATCTTGGCGCCGCCGGCGTTGTGGATGGATGAGGCGAGCCCGATGCCTTTCTTGTAGCGGCCGGGCTGGTCCCGCAGCGCTGCATACGCTTTGCGCTTCTGGCTATAGTCGCTGGCCTTGGCAGCGGTTTCCAGGCACTCCGCCAAGGCGCATTCGCGCAGGAAGGATTTCTGCGGTGTGACTTCGCCGGATAGCTGTGCGTTCTTGAGATGGAATTCGAGTGGATCCATGTCCACCATGTCGGCCAGCATGTCCATCTGCTGCGCTGTGGCGTAAGTGGTCTGAACATTGCCGTAGCCGCGGAAGGAACCGGCGTAAGGGTTGTTGGTGTAAATCGCCTGGGCCTTGAAGTCGACCACCGGCACCCGATAGTGGCCCGAGGTAGTGCGCATCATGATGACCGGAATGGTCGGCCCCCATGAGGTGTAGGCGCCGTTGTCGAGCAACACGTCGGCGCTGCGGAAGGTCAGCACGCCATCGCGGGTGCAGCCGGTGCGCATATGGATGATCGCCGCCTGGCGCGTCGGTGCGGCCTTGAATTCCTCCTCGCGGGAATAGATGACCTTGACCGGCCGGCCGGTCTTCCTGGCCAGCAGCGCAGCAATCGGCTCGTAGGGGTAAACATCGAGCTTGGAACCGAAGGCGCCGCCGACGGGCGGCTGCATGACCCGGATGTCGCCGGGATTGATGCCCAGCGCTGGCGCAAGGTCCATCTTGTAGTTGTACGGATACTGGGTCTGCGTCCAGATTGTCAGCTTGCCGTTGTGGTCGAAGTCGGCGATGGCGCAGGAAGTACCCATGCAGCAATGTGTTACATGGTGTGGACGGAACACGCTGTCGACGACGAACTCGGAGGCCGCTTCGGCCGCGGCGAGATCGCCGTGTTTGAACTCGAAATGGAGACTCTTGTTGCCGGGAAAATTGTCGTGGACCAGTGGCGCGCCGGCCAGAGCGCCCGCTTCCGGAGTGAACACGCCGGGCAGGTCCTCGTACTCGACTTTGATGAGTTCGAGCGCATGACTGGCGATCTCTTCCGTCTCGGCCGCGACGGCGGCAATCTCGTCGTGTTCGCAGCGCACTTTGTCCTTGAGTGCGACGTTGTCGCGGACGAAGCCGAACTTGAGTCCGGCGGCATCCTTGCCGGTCAGCACCGCATAGACACCAGGCAGCTTTTCCGCTGCCGAGGTATCGATGCTGACGATCCTGGCGTGGGGACGACCGGCAAACAGTACCTTGCCGATCAGCATTTGCGGCAACACCATGTCGTTGATGTAGCGCGTCTTGCCGGTTGCCTTGTCGGGGGCGTCGGGCTTCTTGACACTCTGGCCGATCAATGTCTTCTTTGCGATGGGGGTAACGGTGGCGTTTTTTTCCATGACTTGGTTCTCTTTAAGAGTTTGTGGCACGAGGCATAAGGTATAGGCTGCTGTGGTTCAGCAACGACCGCAGCACTTCTTCGCCTCGACCACGGCGTCCACCGCGTCCAGCACCTTGGTGTAGCCGGTGCAGCGGCAAAGATTACCCTCGAGACCCCGCTGCGCTTCTTCCCGCGTCAGGTTGGGATTGTTTTCGACCAGGGAGTCGGCCTGCATGATCATGCCCGGCATGCAGAAGCCACACTGCACGGCGCCATGGTCGACGAAGGCCTGCTGCATCGGGTTAAGACCTTCCGGCGTCCGCAGCCCCTCGATAGTCACCACCTCTCGTCCATCACAATCGACGGCGTACATCAGGCAACTGTTGACGGTCTTGCCGTCGATTTTGACCGTGCAGGCACCGCATTCGCCTTCGCCGCAGGCATACTTGGTTCCGGTCATGCCGAGCTTGTCGCGCAGCATGGCCAGGGTTTTCATGGTGACCGGCACCTTCAGGCAAACCTCGCGGCCATTGAGTTTGAAGCGGATTTCAGTTTCCACGGACTTCATTGAGCACCTCTTCAACGAATACACGAACGAGATGGCCGCGATACCAGGCACTGGCACGCACGTCATCGATGGGTTTGGCATCCTCCGCCGTCACTGCGACTGCCGCGGCGATGGTCGCAGCCCAGGTTGCAGCATCTAGCGGCTTGCCTTCGAGGGCCGCTTCGACATGGCGGGCGCGCAAGGGTGTGGGTGCAACCGATCCCATGGCGACACGCACATCGCTGAGCCTGTCGTCGGCAACACGCGCGCCGAGCGCCACCGAAACGGTGGAGATTTCAAGCGCGGGACGCGGACCGGACTTGCGGAACCTGCCGACGAAGCCGGCCGCCGGCCGGTCGAACAGTATGGCGGTCAGCAACTCTTGCGGCAATTTGACGGTTTTGCCGGGGCTGACGAAGAACTGATCCAGCGGCACCTGCCGCGTCTGCACAGCACCGTCGCGCCAGCATGCGAGTTCGACCGATGCGTCCAGCACCAGCAGGGGGGGACTCATGTCGCCGGCCGGCGAGGCATTGCAGAGGTTGCCCCCTACCGATGCCGCGTTGCGAATCTGTTCGCTGGCGAAATGCTCGGCCGCCTCGACCAGCACCGGCGCAATTTCGGCGAGCACGGGGCTGCAGCGGATTTCGCTGATGGTGGTCACTGCACCGATGCGAACCTTGTCGCCCCTGACCTCGATGCCGGCCAGCCCTTCGATGCGACGAATGTTCAGCAGTTTCGCCGTATATTGACGTACACCGGATTCGGTCTGCGGGGCGAGATCCGTGCCGCCGCAAAACACCGTGGCTGCACCGTCCGCCATCGCCTGCAGTGCCTCATCCAAGCGGCGTGGCGCCAGGTAGGTGGTTATCTCCTGCATGGTTTGCTCTCGATTCTCGTATTGATAAAAAATTGCCAGATCATGTTTGAATCCTCAAAAACGGATAGGTTCCTTGTAACGGCCAAACACCTTGACCATTTCCCTGGTGATTTCGCCGACGCTGGCATAGGCCTTGACAGCTTCAACGATGGCCGGCATGACATTGGCACCTGATTTGGCTGCCGCAGCCACCTTCGCCAGCGCACTGGTCACTGCCTCGGCATTCCGCTCTGCGCGAACCTGCTTGAGATTGGCGACCTGCCGCTGGGTATCCTGCTCATTGTATGGGTGGAACTCGACCGGATGATCTTCCTGCTGGTCGTTGCGGTGGCGATTGACGCCGACCTTGGGAAACTTGCCCGACTCGATATCACGCTGCATCTGGTAGGCCTGCGCCGAAACCTTGGCCTGCACGATGCCTTCGGAGACAAGCTTGATGATGCCGCCCTGCGCATCCGTCTCAGCCATGATCTCGACCATCTTGTCGCGCATCTGGTTGGTCATGGTCTCGACATAGAAGGAACCGGCGAGCGGATCGACGGTCTCGGTCATGCCCATTTCGTCGGCGAGGATCTGCATGGTGCGCAGGGAGATGCGCGCCGAGTACTCAGTCGGGATGGTGTAGGCTTCGTCGTAGGAACACAAGGCCATGGTCTGTGCGCCGGACAACGCGCTGATCAGCGCATAGTAGGCGCCGCGCACGATGTTCATCTCCGGCTGCTCGAAAGTCAGTCCGCCACCGCCTCCGCCGGCGATCATGCGCAGCCACATCGAGCCCGGTTTTTCCGCGTTGTACTCTTCCTTCATGATCTTGGCCCACAAGCCGCGGCCAGCGCGGAACTTGCAAACCTGCTCGAAGATGTTGCCGAAGATGTTGAAGTTGTATGACAGGCGTCCGGCGAACTCGTCGACATGCAGGCCCCGCTTGATCACTTCGTCGGCATAGGCCTTGGCGATGCTGAAGGCATAGGCCATTTCCTGCGCCGGCGTCGCTCCCGATTCGCGGATATGGTAGCCGCACACCGAGACCGGGCTGTATTTGGGTGCATGTTCTGCGCAATATTCGATGGTGTCGCCGACCAGCCGCACCGAAGGCTCAACCGGGAAAATCCAGGTGCCGCGGCCGATGAACTCCTTGAGGATGTCGTTCTGCGCCGTGCCGCGCAGCTGCTTGATGTCGTAGCCGCGCTTCTCCGCCATCGCCAGGTACATCGCGATGAGGATCGCCGCTGCACCGTTGATGGTCAGGGAAACTGTGATCTTGTTGAGATCGATGCCCTCGAAAGCCACCTCGAAATCGCGCAGCGTATCGATCGACATGCCGACACGACCGACTTCCCCTTCGGCCAGCGGATCGTCCGAATCGAGGCCGATCTGGGTTGGCAGGTCGAACGCCACATTCAGGCCGGTCTGGCCGTTGGCGATCAGGTACTTGAAGCGCTGGTTGGTCTCATGTGGATTGCCGAAGCCCGCATACTGGCGCATGGTCCACGGCTGCTTGCGGTACATCAGGCGGTGGATGCCACGCGTGAATGGATATTCGCCCGGCAGGCCGACCAGCTTGTAGCCACCGCTTTTCTCCACATCCTCGACGGTATACAGCGACTTGACCTCGATGCCTGATTCGTTGAGGACGGGTTTGACTTCGGCTTGTGATTTGTCATTCATGTCATGCGGCCTTCACGTTGGCGCGGATGTAGCCGACGATGTCGTCAAGCTTGGATCCGGTCGGAAAAATACCCTTGAAGCCCAGATTACGCAGCGCCTGGTGGTCCTGTGCCGGCAGGTTGCCGCCGATTACCCAGAGCTTGTCGGTCAGGCCATTGGCTTCAAGCAGGGGCTTGAGCTTGGTGCAAAAGGGGATGTGCGATCCGGCCAGACTTGACAGGGATATGACATCCACGTCCTCTTCGAGTGCCATATGCGCCACCTGCTCCGGCGTCTGCCGCAAGCCGGTGTAGATGACTTCGAAGCCCGCATCCATCATGGCCCGGGCGACGACCTTGGCACCCTGGTCGTGTCCGTCCAGACCAGGTTTGGCCAGTAAAACTTTAATGTGTTGAGTCACCATGTCGCCTCCGCCGGGCCGTCCCAAGGAGGCGGCAAGTGTACCGATGGAGCCGCGAAGCGGCGAACGACCGTCACCCCTTTCCTCGGGAAAGGGGCTGGGGGAATGGTGGTCATAAGCTTATCTCCTTGGCAATAATCAGTTTCAGAATTTCGCTGGTGCCGCCGCCGATCAACAGGAACCTCACGTCGCGCAGGTAGCGCTGCACCGGGTACTCCATGGCAAAGCCGTAGGAGGCAAACACCCGCGCAGCCTGATCGCAGATCGACGCTGCAGCCTCGGTAGCAAACAGCTTGGCCATGGCCGCCTGCTTGTTGTGCGGCCGGTTGGTATCCCGCAGCCAGGCAGCAAAATGCACCAGATGGGTGGCGGCTTCGAGTTCGGTGGCCATTTCGGCGAGCTTCATCTGGATCGCCTGGTAGCGATTGATCGGCTTGCCGAATTGCTGCCGCTCACCGGCATAACGCACAGCCTCATCCAATGCCGCTCGCGCAATTCCCAATCCCATGGCGGCCGTAATGATGCGGATTTCTGCGAGTGTTTTTTTCAGGTGCTGCTCGCCGTCGCCCTCCTCCTTGGAGAGGCGGTGGCTGTCGGGGACGAAGCATTCGTCGAAAGCCAGTTCCGACGTGGGCAACGCCCACACGCCCATCTTGTGGATTTCGCGTCCGACGATGAGCCCCTTGAAGCCGCGCTCGACGAGGAAGATGGTCAGTTTTTTTTCCGCGCCGGCCCGGGCGAAGACCGTAAAGAAATCAGCCAATGGCGCAGCGGTGCACCAGGTTTTCTGGCCATTGATGACATAGCCGCCGTCAACTTTCCGGGCTGTGGTGGCAATCCCGCCGAGATCGGAACCGGCATTGGGCTCGGTCATGCAGATGGCGCCAATTTTCTCCCCGCGCAGTGCGGGCTTGAAGAGCCGCTCGACGATGTCCTCGTTACCGAGCATGTGCAGAAACTTGGTGCCCATCAGCGACTGCATTGCTACCGCGCCGGCCAGGGACAACGAACCGCGCGCCACTTCGGTCAGAGCCAGGCAGAACTCGGTCAAGTCCATGCCGCTGCCACCCGCTTCCTCGGGATAGCGCATGCCATACAAACCCAGGTCGGCCAATTCCTGGAACAAGGCACGCGGATAGGCCTTGGCCTCATCCAGTGCCGCGGCTTGCGGCGCAATGCGCTCATCACAGAAGCGCTCAAAGGTCGCCTGGATGGTTTTTTGCTCGTCGTTGAGTTCGAAATTCATGGGCTCGAATCAGGCTTCATAGCTATAAAGGCGGCGCGCCGCCTCGGAGGAAATCACGCCGTTGCGGATTTCTTCGGCAAGCAGGCGGCGATCCCGTTTCTTCGGCTCGCCATAGCCACCGCCGCCACTCGCCACCTGGTGGTAGATCGTGCCCTTCGGCACGCCGGTGAGCAGGTCCTTGTTCTTCGGCACCACGTTCTGCCCATCCGGATACTTGAGGCGGATGAAATTGAGCCCACCTTCGCCGCCGCCGAACAGGCCGAAGGCCGGTTCGAAATCGCCGTCGCCGAAGGTCACGAGTTGCGTGTTGTCCGAACCGATTTCAAAAATCGTTTCGACGCCCAGGCCGCCGCGCCATTCGCCCGCGCCGGCCGAATCCGGCAACAATTCATGCTTGATCAGGGTATGTGGCGTCTGCTGCTCGAACATTTCGTAATCCTGGTCGAGCACACCGCCCGAGGCATCGATCATGCCGATGTGGTCGTAGCCATCGGTGCCGCGCATCGCTCCGGAACCACCCTTCAGTCCCATGAAGCCGATATCGACGTACTGCTCGTTCTTTTGCGGATCGGTGCCCGTGGTCAAGGAACAGAGCAGATTGTTCCAGCCCGCCGTGACGCGATCCGGCATCACCGGCGCAAGGGCGCGCTGAATGGCATCGGCATTGGGCGGACAGAGATGGTTACCGAAGGTCGTGGCCTTCGGATAGGCGGCATTGAGAATGGTGCCTTCGGGGATGATGATTTCTATCGGCTGCACCATGCCCTCGTTGTGCGGAATATCCGGATTGACCATCTGCAACAGGGTCAGAATGGTGGCCGAGGCGCTCGAAGTAAAAGTGCCATTGACGAAACCGTTGGTCTGCGCATCGGTGCGCGTGTAATCGAACTTGATGCGCTTGTCCGTGACCTCGATATCGACGCGGATGGTGAACTTCGAGCCAACATGGCGCCCGTCGTAATACACATAGCCCTCACCGGAGTATTTGCCGTTGGGGATCTGCCCGATCTCGGCCTCCATCATCTTGCGTGTTGCATCGAACAAGGCCAGCTTGTGTCCCTCGTAGCTCGCCAGGCCATACTTGCCGAGCAGTTCCAGAAAACGCCGCTCACCCACGGTGCAGGCGCCCATCTCGGCCTTCATGTCGTGCTGCACGATCTCGAGGCGGATGTTGGCGAAAATCAGCCCCCACACATCCTTGCGCAGCTTGCCTTTCTCCACCACCTTGACCGGCGGAATGCGCAGGGCTTCCTGCCAGACCTCCACCGCATTCGGGTTGTAGCCGCCGCGCACATTGCCGCCGATGTCGGCCTGGTGGCCCTTGACTGCGGTCCAGGCAACCAGCTTGTCCTCAAAGAAAATCGGCTTGAAAACCGCGACATCATTGTTCTGGTTGCCGAGACTGAATACGTCGTTGTGGAAGATCACATCGCCCGGATGAAGATCCTCACCGAAGAAATTCTTGATGTACTTGCATACCGGCGCCAGCGAGAAAGCCAGGATCGGCAGGTTCTCGGTCTGTTCCAGCATGTTGCCATCCGCGTCGTAGAGGCCGGTAACGTAGTCCTTGGCCTCGCAGAGAATGGGCGAGCGTGTCGTGCGCTCCATCGAGATGCTCATCTCGTCGGTAATGGCCTTGAAGGTGCGGGCGTAAACCGAGAGCAGGATCGGATCGATTTTGGTGCTCATGCTGATTTCTCCTTTTGCCTGCATGCCGGCGCGAGGTCTTCGCGCCCCTTCTGGTACAGCGCGAACGAGCCATACACATCGACGGCGCAGTCATAGGAAGCGCTGACGAAAATGGCCGTGGTTTCCTGTTCGACGATGGCCGGCCCGACGATGCAATTGCCGTAGCCGAGGCGATGGCCGTCAAAGATGGGTATGGAAGCGAAGCTCTGCGTTTCCGGGATATACACATTGCGCTTGCCCTTCAAGGCAGCGGAGGCATCCGCACCGGCCCAGGGTTTTTCCTTATACGCCGGACGCTCGGTGAGCCCGATCGCCTGGACGCGCACATTGATGATTTCCACCGGCGAACCCTCCTGCTCCAGCGAATAGCCGTAGAGGCGGTTGTGTTCGGCGTGGAAGGCGCGGGTAATGGCGGCCACATCGTGGCGCACGATGAGATCGCGGTCCACGAGAAAGGAAACCTCGTGGTACTGCTTGATGTAGCGGCAGTCAAGCTTCACTTCAAAGCGCCGCTGCGCTTCGGGGATGCGCTCCTCGGCCAGCTGGCGGGCGCCTTCGCGCGCCATCTCGTCGATCACCGTTGCAAGCTTGCCCCAGTCCAGGGTTTCGAGACGGGAGACGAAGGTGCGGACAAAGTCGTGCTTGAGTTCGCTCATGAGCATGCCGAAAGCACACAACACCGAGGACTCGCGCGGCACGATCTGGAAGGGGATTTCCAGTTCCTGGCAGATCAGGCAGGAATGGATGGGGCCGGCGCCGCCGGCCGGGATGATCGGGAACTCGCGCGGGTCGAAACCGCGCTTGATGGTGACTTCGCGGATGCCCTGCGCCATGTTGTTGCAGGCCACGCGGTACATGCCGGCGGCGGCTTCTTCGACCGTCAGTCCCATCGGCATGGCGATGTATTCCTCGATGGCCTGGCGCGCGGCGGCAACATCCAGCTTCATCTTGCCACCGGCGAAAAAACTCGGGTCGAGATAGCCGAGCACCACATTGGCGTCGGTGGTGGTCGGCAGCTTGCCACCCTTCATGTAGCAGGCCGGGCCGGGATCGGCACCGGCGCTTTGCGGTCCCATGCGCAGCATGCCGCCCTGGTCGAGCCAGCCGATCGAGCCACCTCCCGCACCGATGGTGTGGATGTCGAGCATCGGCAGAGCAATCTTGTGGCGTGCGATCTCGCCGTCGTTCTTGATCATCGGGCTGTCTACCGCCACCGAAGCTTCGAAGCTGGTGCCGCCCATGTCGGTGACAATGCATTTGTTCTGGCCATGCACGCGCGCGTAGAACAACCCTGCCCCGGGGCCGCCGGCCGGACCGGAAAGCAGCGTCAGCGCAGCCTTCTCCCGGGCCAGTTGCGGCGATATGACACCACCATTGGACTGCATGATCAGCAGCAGGCCGTGAAAACCGATCTGCTTGAGGCGGCCGACCAGCTGGTCGAGGTAATGGTTGAGCTTCGGGCCGACATAGGAATTCAGCGCCGTGGTGCTGACGCGCTCATAGAAACGAATCGACGGCAGGATGTCGCTGGAGACGCTGAGATAGGCACCCGGCATTTCCTTGCGCACCAGTTCGGCCGCAGCCAGCTCATGGGCGGGATTGGCAAAGGAATTCATGAAACAGATCGAGACCGCCTCGACGCCTTCGCTCTTGAAGAGCGCCAGCGCCAGTTTGACTTGCGCCAGATCGAGCACCCTGATTTCCTTGCCGTTGCGGTCCAGGCGTCCCTCGATGCCGGCGCGCAGATAGCGTGCCACCAGCGGTTTGACGTTGGTGTAGCGGTTGTTGTACTGCTCTTCACGGATGCCGCGGCGCATCTCCAGCGCATCACGGACGCCGTGCGTTGTGAGCAGGCCGCACTTTGCGCCGGTGCTGGTCAGGGTGGCGTTGGTGGTCACCGTGGTGCCATGCACGATCACGTCGATGGTCGCCGCAAAGTCAGCCAGCGACAGCGGCGGCTGCATGCTTGCGGCAATGTCGGTCAGGCCGTTGACAAAAGCAATCGAAGGATCGGCGGGGGTCGACAAAGTCTTGTAAATGGTGGGTTCGGCGCCATCACGGGTCATTACCAGGTCTGTGAAGGTACCGCCGACGTCAATTCCGATTTTTAATGCCATAGGGGTACTCCGTATTGTTTTGTTGTTGGGCTGGGTCAGGCTTGCCCGGCACTCGGCTGCTGTTGCGCCATCTGCCGCAGTTCTTCCTTGCGCACCTTGCCCAAGGCTGTTTTTGGCAGTTCCGTGACCAACACCACTTGCTTGGGATGCTTGAAGCGGGCAATGCGTCCTTCAAGTTGCGCCAGAACCTGAGCGGGGGTCAGTTCCCTTTGCGGCTTGGGCACCACGAAAGCCACGACAATTTCGCCCCAGCGTTGATCCGGCCGGCCGACCACCGACACTTCGGCGATATCGGCAGATTCGATGAGGAGATTCTCGATCTCGGCCGGATAAATGTTCTCGCCGCCCGAGATGATCATGTCTTTTTTGCGGCCATCGACAAACAAATAACCATCGTCGTCCCAGTGGCCCATGTCACCGGAATGGAACCAGCCATCGCGCAATGCAGCGGCGGTGACATCCGGAGCATTCCAGTAGCCGATCATCACGTTCGCGCCGCGCACCAGGATTTCCCCGCTGCCGCCCATCGGCATATCGTGCCCGGCGCCGTCGTCGATACGCACTTCGCATCCCGGTGCAGCACGCCCGGCCGAACCGAGCTTGCGTTCGGCATCCTCGCGGCGGATGTAGGTGGCAATCGGGCAGGTTTCCGTCGAACCATAGACCTGGACCATGGGAACACCGCGCGCATGCACGGCACGAATCATTTTTTCCGAGACGATGCTGGAGCCCGTTGTAATCATGCGCAGGCTGGTCAGATCGGCGCTCTGCCAGCGCGGATGGGACATCATCATGTCGAGCTGAGCCGGCACCAGCACGGTCAGCGAGATTCTCTCCTCTGCAAGCGCCGCAAAGGTTTCGTCGGGATCGAATTTTGGATGAAGATCCACAGTGCATCCGGCATACAGCGCCGGCGTGGTCAGAATGTTCAATCCACCGACATGGAACAAGGGCAAGGTGGTCAGGATACGGTCCTGTTGCGTCATGTCATGCATTGCAAGACTGCTCTGGGCATTCGCCTGAAGCGCCGCCTGGGTCAGCAGCACACCCTTGGGCTTGCCGGTCGATCCCGAGGTATAGCAAATCAGCAAGGGGGTTTGCAGATCCACCTGGGGGTCGCGCGCAACAGTTGCACCAGAAAGTTTCAGCCAGTCGGGGTAGGCCAGCCAATGCTTTGGCGGCGCATCGAAAGCCACCAGGTAGGCGTCTCCCGGTTCGCTGTGCATGGCTTCGATCTGGGCCACGAAAGGCGGCTCGACAAAGATGACGCGGGGCGGGCAATCCAGCAACATCTGCCGATGCTCCGGCCCGGCGAGGCGCCAATTGAGTGGCATGAACATTGCGCCGAGCCGCGCGCAGGCAAACAGCAATCCCAGCATCTCGGGACTGTTGTAGCCGAGGTAAGCCACACAGCCTCCCCGTGCAACGCCACACGCAGCCAGTGCGCCCGCCTGGCGTTCCACCAGTGCGGCAAACGCGGCATAGGTGATTTCATTCCCGGCAAAACGCAAAGCCGGATACTCGGGTATCTGTGCCGCGTGCCGGGTGATCCAGTCAGAGATATCCATGTTCAACCTGCCAAAATCATGGGTTTGTTGGTCTTGGTTTCCTTGCCCGCTTTTACCGCGAGCGGCTGGTGTGGTTCCAGGCCTACCGCAGCGATGAAGGAATGCCTGGCTTCATTCAGATGGTTGCGCATGGCCTGCGCGGCAGCATCGCCGTCACCCGCCACCAGCGCCTTGCCGATTCGCTTCAGACCGTTCAGGACAACATTGCGTACCTTGGCGTTGCCCAGGGTCAAGGTGCGCAGGTGCTGAACATGATCTGCATACAGCTCGACCGCGTGGACCAGTCGAGGATTGGGCACCAGCGACAACCAGGATTGTCGAAACAGCGCATTCGCGCCCATGAAATCCTCGTTGTTGCCCGCCTTGTGCGCAGCTGCGCTGGCCTCGAGTGCCGCCATGATGGGGGCACGCACGATCGCATTGCCCGTCTGCGCAGCAACACGCCGCAAGGCTTCCGGCTCGATCAGCAGGCGTACCTCGTAGATGTCATCCACATCGGCCAGGCTCAATGAAGGTACTACGAAGCTGCGCCCGTCGGATGTCACCAGGCCGTCGCTGGCCAGGCGCGTGAGCGCCTCGCGCACCGGTGTGCGAGATACGCCCAGCTGCGCTGCCAGTTGGACTTCCTGCAGCGTCTGCCCGGGCAGGATCTTGCCATTGCGCACATTGGCACGCAGCGTCTGATAGACCTGATCTCCCAGCGCAAGCGGGCGTTCAACGGGTTTTAACGAGGCAACCACCATCTTGGGGCTTCCGATCCATGCTGTGAGGGCAAGAAAGATGATAAACCAGAAATGCAGTTTATGGATACTGTATACAAAGATTGAAAAAGTGTAAACAGTCGGCGCCAGAAATGGTTACAAGACTGGCTCAATTTCCAGGTGCCGCAGGGAAAGGCAAGTAAAATCGAGGCGTTCGAGACGCATTGCATGCAGCGTCTGGCCGCAAGGGAGTTCACGATAGAAAAACTTAAAATACTGGTGGTTGACGACAGCAATACCAACGTCCTCATGATGAAAATGCTCCTGAACACCATGGGGCACGATGTCGTCACAGCCAGCGACGGCCTCCTCGGCATCGAGGCATTCCGCCAGGAAGATCCCGAAGTGATCCTGATGGATGTCATGATGCCCAACATGGATGGCATCGAATCCGCGCGCCGCATCCGGAAAATCAGCGCCGTGGTGCCGATCATCTTCCTTTCAGCCGCAACCGACACCGGCTTGATGGAACAGGCGCTGCGCCTGGGTTCCGATTACATCACCAAGCCGATCCAGATGCCGCAGCTGCTGGACAAGCTGAATGCGCATTTCCGCACCATACTGGCGTATCGCGAGGTGCTCGCGCAAAAGAAGGAAGTCGAGCAACTGCACGCCAGGCTCGTCGATGAAAACACCATCGCCTCCCACGTCCTGACGCGCATGTTGTCAGGGTTTCAGCCGCCCAGCGATATTCTGCAATACACCGTGATTCCCTCCGGCATGTTTTCCGGGGACATTGTTCTTGTCGGCGCCACGCCATCCGGCAAACTCAACATATTGCTGGCCGACGCCATC
>Ga0172380_10001223_pt1 | contig 45074 bp, 39 predicted proteins | sample Leawe162metaG_FD_119747 | JGI IMG/M metagenome (GOLD analysis project Ga0172380, IMG submission 119747) | Leachate microbial communities from a municipal landfill in Southern Ontario, Canada - Leachate well 162 metaG | ecosystem: Engineered > Solid waste > Landfill > Unclassified | place...
ACTTCAGGCGCATCCTCACTTGGATCGCTTTTTTGTGCGCCATTATCTGGGCAGTCCTTGCCCCACAACCAGCGTCAACTCCATACCCGCCGAGGCGATGAAGAAAGTTCTTCACCGACGACGAAATACCATGCTGACCATCAGACGCCTCGATCTTTCGGATGCCCGGACGCTTATCTCCGGGGCCCGGGAAAAGGCCAAGGAGATCGGCGTACCGATGTGCATTGCGGTCACCGACGAGTCGGGCCAGCTTATAGCCTTTGAGCGAATGGATGGCGGCAAGGTCACAAGCACGACGATCGCCATCGACAAGGCGTTCACGGCCGCAGCCGCCAAGAAGGCGACGCATGAGTATGGCACGGCAAGCCAGCCGGGCAATCCGGCCTTCGGCATTCATTCGGCGATTGGCGGTCGGTTGATGGTCGTCGGTGGCGGCTTGCCGGTGGCCGTCGATGGCGAAGTGGTCGGCGGTATCGGCCTGAGCTCCGGAACACCGATGCAGGATATGGAATGTGCCCAGGCCGGCATCGATCATTTCCTTGCAAGCCTTCAGAAGTAATAGATCCGTTCAAGCGCCGGCGTTGCGATGCGTCGGCGCTTTTCCGTTCAGCCTTCCGTAGCGGCGTCCTCGGCGCTTTCCTCGATGCGCTCCATATCATCGTCGCTGAGGCCGAAATGGTGTCCGATCTCGTGGATCAGGACATGGGTGATGATGTCGCCGAGTGTTTCGTCATTCTCGGCCCAGTAGTCGAGGATCGGGCGGCGGTACAGGATGATCCGGTTCGGCATTTCGCCGGTTTCCATCGTGAAACGCTCGGAAATGCCACGCCCTTCGAAAAGACCGAGCAGGTCGAAAGGCGTCTCGAGCGCCATGTCCTCGAAAACTTCGTCGGTGGGGAAGTCGGTGATCTCGATCACCAGATTGCCCGTCAGCGCGCGAAATTCCTCCGGCAAATGACCATAGGCTTCGATCGCCAGCGATTCGAATGTGCTGATCGTCGGCGCATGGCGCTCGCGCCAATCTTCGGTCTGGTCAATGCGGGCCATCGGAACTCCTTGTCGATCCAATCATATAAGATCTTTGCCAGGGCTTTTCGAGGGGAAATCCCGTTCAGGAATAAATTCACAGGAAATGTAGTTGACTCTTTGTTCAAGCTCTGGAATCCATAAGAACATATAGAGAACAAATGAACCGGAGTTGACGTCATGGCTGCAAACGCTATGGCGCGGGAAACGCTTTTCGCCCTGCGTCAAACCATTGCCCGCATCGAGGGCCGTGCCTCGACCGGGCTGATTGCCACGGCTGAAAATCCGTCAAGAGCCGAGCTCGGCGCGCCTGTCACAGGCAATCCCGGCCAAGCAGTTTTGCCGGTCGGTCCGATGGAACTTGATGCGCTTATGGAGGGCGGATTGCCGCTTGATGCGCTGACGGAGATCCGTAGTGCCCAATTGCGGGATGCAGGGGCGGCGAGCGGGTTCGTTCTGGCGCTTTCCGTTCGTCTGCTTGCCCGAAGGGCCGCCGTTTCCGGCCCGGCTCGGGTCCTCTGGATTGGTGAGCGGGTGGTCGCCATGGAGGCTGGCCTGCCGCATGCCGCGGGGCTCATGGATTATGGTCTCGAACCGCACCACCTGCTTTACGCGACGCCAAGACGGCTTGAGGATGGATTGTGGCTTGCCGAGGCCGGGCTCGGCAGCGGCGCCTTTGCGGCCGTCATTCTGGAGATCAACGGCAATCCCCGCTGTTTCGGCCTCACCGAAAGTCGGCGCCTCAGTCTCAAGGCCCGTTCTGCCGGCCGGCCCTTGCTGCTGCTACGACAGGGGGGTGAGGAGGAAGCCGGCAGTGCTTTTTTCCGCTTTTGCGTCAGGCCCGCACCGGCGCAGGGGTACCGTCTCCCCGACGGAACCCAGCTTGGGAGGAGCATCGGCAATCCCGCCTTCCATGTCACCTTGGAAAAGAGCCGCCTTCCGGCTCCTGCCGATATTCATCTGGAGTGGAACGCTCATGACTGCCTGTTTTTCCTCGCTCGCCCCGACGCTCTTTCAGCCGGCAAGCCGGCGGATTTTGGCGCTGGTTTTCCCGCATCTGCCGACCGATCGGATCGCACGCAGCCGATGGGGACTATCCTGGCGTTCAGCCGGGCGTCCTGATCATCCGCCGCTCGCTTGCGCCGGCCGGGTGAAGAATGCCATGCGCCTGACGGCACTAGACGAGGTCGCCGAAGCTATGGGGCTCAAGCCCGATCAGGGCGTGGCGGAAGCGCGGGCGATCTGTCCGCGGCTCGACGTGATTACCGCTGACGAGGCGGCCGACCGGCATTTTCTCGAAGCGGTTGCCGACTGGTGCGATCGCTACACGCCGCTCGTGGCGCTTAACGGGAATGACGGGATTTTTCTCGACATTACCGGTTGCTCCCATCTTTTCGGTGGCGAGAAGGCGTTGCTTGACGATGTGCTGAGGCGGCTCTTCCAGCTGGGGCTCGATGCCCGGGGTGCGGTTTCCTCCACGCCGGGCCTCTCCTGGGCGGTGGCACGTTTCGGCGGTGGCGAAGTGATTGCCGATGAGGATGCCGGGTCGGTTCTCGCACCCCTTCCGGTGGCGGCATTACGGCTGCCGGAAGAAACCGTATTGGCGCTTCACAAGACAGGTCTCAAGCAGGTTGGCGATCTGCTGACCGCACCCCGGGCGCCGCTTGCGCGCCGCTTCGGTCCCCTCCTGCTGCAGCGGCTCGATCAGGCCTTGGGCCGGGAGGACGAGCCGGTTTCGCCGCGCCAGCCGGTGGCGGAACTTTCGATTGAACGCCGGCTTGCCGAACCGATCCAGGGAAAGGAGGAGCTTCTTCACCTTGCCGGTCAGATGGCCATGACACTTAAATCGGAACTGGAAGTACGCGGACAAGGTGGACGCCGTTTCGAATTGCTGTTGTTCAGGGTCGATGGCCGGGTGTTCCGGATCGTCGCCGGGACCTCGATGGCGATACGCGATCCGGCGCGCATCGCGGCCCTGTTTTCCGAGCGGTTCACCGCCTTGCATGACGATCTTGATGCCGGTTATGGCTTCGAGATCCTGCGCCTCAATGTTCTGCAGGCGGAGGCGCATGACATGGTCCAGTCGGATTTTTCCGGGAACGGCCCTGTCGATACCTCGCTTGCCGTCTTTATCGATCAGGCAATGGCGCGTTTTGGGCCGGATTGCCTCGCTCGGCCCGTTCTTCAGGAAAGCCATGTTCCTGAGCGGGCCTCGTTGCTCCTGTCGGTCACCGGCATGGAGGAGGCCGTGCTTGCGGTTGCAGGCCGGCCGGCCGGTTCTGTTCCGCCTCTGCGAGCTGCACGGCCGATCCGGCTCCTGAAGAATCCGGAGCCGGTCCAGGCGATGTCCGAGGTGCCGGAGGGTGCGCCGATGAGCTTTCGCTGGCGGCGGGCGCAACACCGGGTCCGGCGCGCCGAGGGGCCGGAAAGGCTGGCGGCGGAGTGGTGGATCGATGGCGAGGACGCGCCGATCCGGGACTATTTCCGGATCGAGGACGAGGCTGGCCGCCGCTATTGGCTCTTCCGGGAGGGGCTTTATGATCCCGACGCCGAGATGCCGCGCTGGTTCATGCACGGGGTTTTCGCATGACAGACGCCGCCTTCTTCGAGATCGGGGCGCGGACGAACTTTTCCTTTCTGGAAGGGGCGGTCCATCCCGAAGAACTTGTGGAAACCGCTCGCCGGCTTCAGCTTTCCGGGCTTGGCGTCGCTGATCGGAATACCGTTGCCGGCGTGGTGCGGATGCATGCCCAGGCCAAGGCGGCGGGCTTCGATTTTAGGCCCGGCGCCCGGCTGGTCTTTGCGGACGGCACGCCGGATATCCTCGCCTATCCGCAGAATCGCCGTGGCTGGGCGCATATTTGCCGATTGCTCAGCGTTGGCAATCTCAGAGGCGAAAAGGGCACCTGCATCCTCCATGAAAGTGACCTCCTGGAATGGGGGGAAGACCTGATGATCGCGGTGGTACCGGGAGCGATGGTGGCCGCATCGGTCGAGGATAGTCCCTTGCCGGGACTGCTTCAGCGGCTTGCCGCCAGCTTCGGCAATCGGGTCTTCCTTGCCCTCGTGCCCCGCTATGACGGCCTCGACCGCATTACCTTCGCCACACTCGCACACATTGCCGACAAGGCTGGAATTGCCCTGATAGCCAGCAATGAACCGCTTTACCACGAGGTGGCGCGCCGGCCACTTGCCGATATCGTCGCCGCCATCCGCACCCATGTTCCGGTTGCGAGCGCCGGCTTCCGGCTTGCTGCCAATGCGGAGCGACATCTCAAGGGACCGGCGGAGATGGTTCGGATTTTCAAGGATTATCCGGAAGCCATTGCCAATACGGCGAGGTTCTTTCGCGGTCTCTCCTTCTCGCTGGACGAGTTGCGATACCAATATCCCGACGAGAGCCTTGCCGGCGAGACGACCGCGGAAACACTGGAACGACTGGCGCGCGAAGGAGCGGCTCGCCGCTATCCGGAGGGCATTCCGGAAAAGGTGTCGAAGCAGATCGACTACGAACTGGCGCTCATCCGCGAGAAACAGTACGAGCCCTATTTCCTTACCGTCCGCAACATCATCGAGTTTGCCCGCAGTAACAATATTCTCTGCCAGGGGCGCGGCTCGGCCGCGAATTCGGTCGTTTGCTACTGTCTCGGCATTACCGAGGTCGATCCGCAAATGACCATGCTGCTCTTCGAGCGTTTCATATCTACCGAACGGGATGAGCCGCCGGATATCGACGTCGATTTCGAACATGAGAAGCGGGAAATCGTCATCCAGTATATCTACGAACACTATGGACACGAGCATGCGGGGTTGGCGGCGGCGGTGACCAGTTATCGCGCACGTTCGGCAGGCCGCGAGGTCGCCAAGGCCTTCGGTCTGTCGGAGGATGTGCAGTCGGCGCTTTCGGGTGCGGTCTGGGGCTGGTCGGCCGCTGATCTTTCCGAGCGCGAGGCGCGGGCCGCCGGGCTCGACATCACAGACCCGACAACACGACGCGTTCTTACCTATGCCTCGGCCCTCATGGGCTTTCCCCGCCATCTCACCCAGCATGTCGGCGGCTTCGTCATCACCCGCGACAGGCTGGACGAGGTGGTGCCGATCATGAAGACGGCAATGGACGGTCGCTATATGGTCGAATGGGACAAGGACGATCTCGATACCTTGGGTATCCTCAAGATCGATATTCTCGCGCTCGGCATGCTGACCTGCATCGCCAGGGCCTTTGCTCTGCTGGAAACCCATTACGGCAAGCGCAAGACGCTTGCCGATCTATGCAAGGACCAGCAGCCGGAAGTCTATGACATGATCTGCCGCGCCGACACGATCGGCGTGTTCCAGATCGAGAGCCGGGCCCAGATGAGCATGCTGCCGCGCCTCAAGCCCAGGCGCTTTTATGATCTGGTGATCGAGGTGGCGATCGTCCGGCCAGGGCCGATCCAGGGCAACATGGTACATCCCTATCTGAAACGGCGGGAAGACCTCCGTCTGGGCCGGCCGATCGATTATCCGAGCCAGGAGCTGAAGGTGGTGCTGGAAAGGACGCTTGGCGTGCCGCTGTTCCAGGAACAGGCGATGCAGATCGCCATCACGGCGGCCGGTTTCACGCCGGGAGAAGCGGACCGGCTGCGTCGGGCCATGGCGACCTTCCGTCGGGTCGGCACCATCCATACCTTCCAGAAGAAGATGATTGATGGCATGGTCGGCAATGGTTACGATGCCGACTTCGCCGAGCGCTGCTTCCGGCAGATTGAGGGCTTTGGCGAATATGGTTTTCCGGAAAGCCATGCGGCCTCCTTCGCACTGCTCGTCTATGCCTCCTGTTGGCTGAAGGCCTATTATCCGGATGTCTTCTGCGCCGCCATCCTGAACTCCCAGCCCATGGGTTTTTATGCGCCGGCGCAACTGGTGCGCGATGCCCGCGAACACGGCGTCGTGGTGCGCCCGGTCGACATCAATCATTCCGGTTGGGACTGCGGGCTGGAAGATAATCTATCCGAACCTGCCGCGATCGAACCCCGGCACGCCTCGATGCAGGCCGTTATACGTGCGTCCAATTCCGTCCGCCTAGGTTTCAGGCAGGTGAAGGGTCTCAGAGAGACGGAGATGGACGAACTCGTTGCACGCCGTGGCAAAGGCTATGTTTCGGTTCGCGATCTCTGGCTGCGTTCCGGTCTTTCGCGTTCCGTGATCGAGCGGCTCGCCGATGCCGATGCCTTCCGTTCGATCGGGCTCGACCGGAGGGCTGCCCTTTGGGCGGTCAGGGCACTTGATGAGAAAAGCGCTGCGGAGCGCCTTCCGCTTTTCGATGGTGCCGATCATGCGGGTCTCCATGCCGAACCGGCAATGCCGTTGCCCGAGATGCCGGCCAGCGAACAAGTGGTCAACGACTATCGCTACCTGTCCCTGTCCCTGAAGGCGCATCCCGTTTCCTTCCTGCGCGGCCAGTTGGAGACGTCGCGCATTCTTGTCTGCCGCCTTCTCGAGACGGCACCGAACGGACGGCGGGTTTCGATTGCCGGCCTCGTGCTGGTGCGCCAGCGGCCCGGCTCAGCCAAGGGGGTCATCTTCATGACCGTCGAGGATGAAACAGGGATCGCCAATATCATCGTATGGCCCAAGGTATTCGAACGGTTCCGGCCAATAATCATGGGCGCGCGATTGGTCAGAGTGCGTGGACGACTACAGAAGGCTGATGGCGTCATTCACATCGTTGCCGAGGATATCGAGGACATGACGCAAAAGCTTGGTTTTCTGGAGCGGGACCTGCGCGATTTCGGTGGGCTAGCCAATGCGGATGAGATCCGCCGCCCGGTTATCGAGCAGCGCCACGACAAGAGATCCACGAGTGCACTGAAGCATCTGGTCGAGGATGTCCCGGCGCTTGCCGGCGAGGTTCACAAGGTCATGCCGAAAGGCCGCAACTTCCATTGAGTGCTCGCCCGCTGGCCGATGCCGAGGCAGGCTTGCCGAATTTTTCTTGACAGGAAATGTCTTATTTAGCAAAAAAGAGACGTTGGGTATCATGTTTCCAGGGCAGATTGGATTATGCTGGTTTGCAGCTGCAACTACATCACCGACAACGAAATCAAGGACGTCATCAACCAGCTCCTTGATGAAGATTGTTGGCAGCTCATCGTTCCCGCGAAAGTCTATCATGCAATGGCCAAGCGAGGCCGCTGCTGCGGGTGTTTTCCTACCGTCGTCGATCTGATCATCAGCACGACCGAGGAATATCATGCCGATCGTCATTCGACAGAGGTCGTTGATTTCATAGCTCGCCTAAGGCGCTTTCATGAAGAAAACAGGAGAGCGGATCTTGAAAGGCGGCACAAAGGTCATCGAGCTGCCTAGCGGCTCCCTGTTCCTGGATCTCGGCACAGTCAACTAGTATCGGCTGCACCGTCGTCCCCCCGAGAACAAGACAAAAAGCCCGCATGGCCCTGCGCCCAGGGCGGGCTCATCCAATCAGTCGACCAAGTGGCTGAACTCCGCCACGACCTGTTCATAGACGGATCGCTTGAACGGAACGATCATGTCGGGCAGCTCCCGCATCGGCTTCCACTCCCAGGCATCGAATTCCGGATGGTGCCCTCCCGGCGGCGGGTTGATGGCAATCTCGCTTTCGTCGCCTTCGAACCGGAAAGCGTACCAGCGCTGCGTTTGGCCGCGGTATTTCCCCTTGAGGCCGATGCCGATCAACTCCGGAGGCAGATCGTAATTGATCCAGCGACTGGCCTCGGCGAGCAGGGAGACTGTCTTCATGCCGGTTTCTTCATAGAGCTCGCGGACAGCCGCGCTCATCGGATCCTCGCCCTTGTCGATACCACCCTGCGGCATCTGCCAGAGTTTGGGCGAGCCGTCGTATTCGGAATTTTCCAGCGGAATCCGGCGCCCGGCCCAGACGAGGCCCGCCGGATTGATGACCATCACGCCAACGCAGGGGCGGTATGGCAGGTCTTCCGCCCTTATTTTCAGGTCAGTCGTGTCGCTCATATCTTGTCCTCAGGGTGCCGTGCCGTTCGCGAGCGCTGACACGCCGACAATCTCTATACCGCGTCGTGAAACTTCTTCGCTCCATAGACGAATGGCGTCAACCGTTTCGTCAAACGCCGAAGCGGTGCCGATTGCACTGCCCTGTCGAAGGGCGATGCGCTCAAGTTCATCAAGCCGTTGGAGGATAGCCTGTCGATCCAACTGCCCGTCAAGTTGTACATCCGCGAAAGCTTGCGGCATGTCGAGTGCCTTCGCCATCTGTCCCGTCAGCGAGCGGGCCGACGACCCGTCGTCAAAGAACAACAGACCACGCTTTCCGATATCACGCATGACCGGCTCGAGCGCAGTGGCATCCGACAGGAACCTGCCACCCATGTAGTTCATTATGCCGGTGTAATTGGTAATGCGTGCCATCGCCTCATGAAGGCCGGAGAGATTTTCGACCACAGGGCGGTTGGTCAGCAGAGTTCCACGGCCCGGATCGTTGGCCGGATAATCAAATGGCTCGAACGGAACCTGGAGAAGGATTTCATGCCCTTTCCGGCGCGCCTCCTGCATCCAGCGCTGCAGGCTGTTACCGGTCGCTGCAAAAGCAAGCGTAATTTCGGCAGGCAGTTCTTGGATGGCGCGCTGCGTGCCTGTCTGGCTGAGGCCCAGTCCACCGACAACAATGGCAATCCTCGTTCCACGTGCACCGGACCAGGGGCGGGCGTATTGGTCGACCGGGCGCCAGCCATCCGGCCCGACGACAGGCAAGCGCCCATAGGGGCTGTCTTCGAGCAGAAGGTCATTGGGAAGGGCCGCCATGCGCGGGTCCTGGCCAATCCGGGGCGTATCGATCAGGATCGGGCCGTCATCCTCGCGAGGGCGGGGGCTGAATTTGGTTACTACGGAGCCATCGTCCGTCACGGTCCGCTCGACATTCGCGCCCGCGTTCGAACGGCCCGGCGCAAGGCCGGGCGCTATGTCGCCAACCGGCCCGGAGGCCGGGACAAGGTTGTCGGCGGACGCCGTCGGATTCGCGGAGGCAGCCGCGCCGACGGCAGTGGTGGTGCGTTCCGCCTGTCTCAGCGGCAGCGGAACAAGCGCCGAATAGAGAGAGAGCCCGGCAATGGACGAGATTCCCGCTGCACCTGCAAGCATTCGCCAAGAGAAGCGAGGGGATTTGGGGGTGCGGCGTCGATGACCCTGACCCAAAGGTGCATGCAGATCAGCGCCCACTTTTGTTGTCCGCCCCCGTCGAGCTGGTATTTCATGTCGGGTGTCAGGGCCGAGACCCTGACGCCCGAACGGTTTACTTGGTGACGACAGCTTTTTCCGGATCGGCCGGGAAAGACGGATCCGTCTTGTTGCCGCGCAGGAGATCCAGTGCGTAATTCAGCTGGAGGTCGTCCTTGGACTCCGGCGGAACATAAGCGATCGACCCCGAGCCCTCGTCGGTTTCGTTCTGGCCCTGGATATGACCTGGAAGGGCGGATTCACCCTCCGCGCGGACGCGTCCCTTCAGGTCTTCCGGCAGTGGCTGTTCGACCTTGATGTCCGGCTCGATGCCGGTTCCCTGAATCGACTTTCCTGATGGCGTGTAATAAAGCGCCGTCGTCAGGCGAAGCGCGCCTTTTTCGCCCATCGGAATGATCGTCTGCACCGAGCCCTTACCGAAAGAGCGCGTTCCAAGAACGGTTGCGCGCTTCAGATCCTGCAGGGCGCCGGCTACAATCTCGGAGGCCGAGGCGGAACCCCCGTTGACGAGCACGATCAGCGGCTTGCCATCGGTCAAATCACCTGCGCTTGCGTTGAAGCGGCGGGTATCATCCGCGTTGCGGCTACGCGTTGAAACAACCTCGCCGCGCTCCAGAAAGGCGTCGGAGACATAGATTGCCTGATCAAGAAGTCCGCCCGGATTGAGGCGCAGGTCAAGCACGAAGCCCTTCAGCTTGTCGGCTGGTACTTCCTTCTTGATCTTGGCGATCGCGGCTTCGAGATCATCATACGTCTTTTCCGTGAAGGAGATGACCCGCAGATAGCCGACATCGCCTTCGACGCGGGACTTGACCGCGCGGACCGCGATGATTTCGCGAACGATGCTAAGCTCGATCGGCTTGTCGGCCCCCTTGCGCAGGATGGTGAGCTTAATCGGGGTGTTGACCTCGCCGCGCATTTTATCGACGGCTTCCTCGAGTTTCAGCCCACGGACAGACTCGCCGTTGATCTCGGAAATGAAGTCACCGGCCAAGATACCGGCGCGCGCGCCGGGCGTGTCATCGATCGGCGTAATGACCTTGACGAGTTCGTCTTCCATCGTCACTTCGATACCGATGCCGCCAAATTCGCCCTTCGTCTGCGTCTGCATGTCAGCCGCATCCTTCGCATTCATGTAACTCGAATGCGGATCCAAGGAGCTTAGCATGCCGTTGATAGCATTCTCTACCAGCTTTTCTTCGTCCGGCGGCGTCACATATTGTGCACGCACGCGTTCGAAGACGTCACCGAAGATCGACAGTTCCTTGTAAGTCGAGGTCCCGGCGGCCTGTGCGGGAATACCGGCGGAATAAATAACGCTCATCGCTGTCGCACCCATGAGTGCCCCGACGAGAAGAAGAGAAGCCCTACGTATCATTCTGTGCCTTTCCAGAGTCCCTTCCAGTCCACCAGGGACGGGAATCAACCGGTTTTCCATCTTTCCTGAATTCAATGTAGAGTGTTGGCCGGTCTGTTTCCAGCGTCAATGCGGTGGCACTCGCGACTCTTTTTTCACCCATGGTTCCCAAGGGTTCTCCGGAGAGCACGAAGCTGCCTTGCCGCGTGTTGACCCGGTCCAGGCCGGAAAGAACAACGTGATATCCATCGCCTGCATTCAGGATAACCATCTGCCCGTAACTTCTGAACTCACCTGCGAAGACCACCCAGCCATCCGAAGGCGCTGTCACCAAGGCTCCGGGAGCGGACGCGACGATCATGCCCATCGTTTCGTGCCCGGTTCCGTCCGGATCACCGAATCTGCGCAGGATCTCGCCCGTCGCCGGCAGTTCGAGTTTGCCCTTCAGTTCGGAAAACGGATATGCGGGCGCAATACGGTTTTTATCGGGCAACTCGGTTTCAGCGAGTTCCCTGGCCTTCTGCCTCTGTTCCTCAGTCAACCGACGCTGCCGTTCCTCCTCCTGGCGTGCCTTTTCTGCGGCCTCGCGGACGGAGCTGATTTCGTTTTCCAGAGTAGCGATGAGACCAGAGAGACTCGAAGCCCTTTCGGCCAATTGCTCCGAGCGCTTGCGTTCGGCTTCCAACTCGCCCGATGTTTTCCGGGAAAGGCGGTCGTTCTCGATGAGGAGAAGGTCCATTCGCCTCTCCTCTTCCTGTCGGCTCTTCACTGTGGCGACCAGGCTTTCCTTCTCCGCCTGGCTGTCCGCCCTCAGGTCTGCGAGCTCCTTCAGGTCGGCTGCCAGCTTCTCGGTTTCCTTTCGGATGCCGGGGACGACGGCACCAAGGAGGATAGCGGTGCGGACTGAGGCAAGAGCGTCGTCGGGGCTGACAAGAAGTGCGGGAGGCGGATTGCGACCCATGCGCTGCAGAGCAGCCAGTACCTCGGCCAGAATCGCCCGCCGCGCCTTGAAGGATTGGCGGATCTCGTCCTCCCGCACGCCGAAGCCGGCAAGCTTGTTTTCGCTATCGTTGATCTTCCTCTCGAGATCCTTGCGGCGGGCAGCCGATTCGATCAGGGCCGAGCGTAGACTTTCGGAGGTCTTCTCGAGCGAGGCGATGCTTCTTTCGAGCTCGGAGGCTTTTTCCTCCGAAAGATGCATGGACTTCGAAAGCTCCTGCAATTCCTGGCTCACCTCGTCCCGCTTCTGGCGAAGCTCGCGCGCCGGATCGTCAGCGGGTTGGATGGGGCCGGGAGCTGCCATCTCGGTCACCTGGGCTTCAGCTTTCGTCCATGGGCCGGTCACGGATCCAGAAGTCAGAAAGAGCGCACAGAGTATCCCGGCGGGAAGCAGATGGCGGCTTCCAACCCGACAAGCGGCGGTCAGTCCATAGCGGATTCTGTTCTGCAATTCGCTTTCCCGATTTGGCGCGGAAAATAAGCTGATTTGCTTCGTCACGCAAAGGCGCAACACGAGGAGCACCTTCCGGGTCAGAAAGAGGAAGCCAAATGAGGCTGGGATCTGCCCTCAGGCGCGATGATAAGGATGGCCGGACAGAATGGTCACCGCCCGATAGAGTTGTTCGGCGATCAAAATGCGCACAAGCTGGTGCGGCCACGTCATGCGTCCCAGATTGAGGACGGCCTGAGCCTTTTCCCGAAGGTCAGGGGCGACGCCGTCGGCGCCGCCGATGACGATCGCCACATCCCGCTGGCCGCGATCGCGATGACCGCCCAACAGGTCGGCGAATTCCCGGCTATCCAATGCTTTGCCGCGTTCATCGAGAACGATGAGGAGGGCTCCTTCTGGCAGTGCCTTTGCGATTTCGACCGCTTCCTCCCGCTTGCGTGTTGCTGCATTGGAGGCACGGCTTTCGGGAATCTCGACTGTACGGAAAAATTCGAGACCGGTTGCCGGTCCGGCCTTGGCAAACCGGTCGAGATAACGCGACGCAAGATCTTTCTCCGGCCCGGCTTTCAGCCGGCCCACGGCAAAAATGCCTATTCGCATGTCCCGTTCCTCATTGACTGGCCACAAGACCCAACAGCGGCAACCACAACAACTGTCGCCACTTCAATCGGAAGTCTCCGATGCCGGCTCAGCCCAAGGGCGACCGATCTGTCAGTGCAGCCTGCCTTCTTCGATATCCGGAGCGGCCCACATCTTTTCGATGTTGTAGAACTCGCGGATTTCGGGACGGAATACATGCACGATGATGTCACCGGTATCAATGAGCACCCAGTCGCCGGTATCGAGTCCTTCGACGCGGGCACTGCCGAAGCCCTCGTCTTTCAGGTCGGAGATCAGATGTTCGCAGATTGCCATGACATGCCGGTTCGAGCGCCCGGAGACCACGACCATGTAGTCGCCCAACGCCGACTTCCCAGCAATGTTGATGGTGACGATATTCTCCGCTTTCGAGTCCTCGAGGCTTGCGAGGACCAGCTCAAGCTCACGGGCTGCAGCATCGGCGCCACGTTCCGGGCTTTGCGGGGCAAAGACTGACGTCCTCCCCTTGGTGTGTACTGTTGTCAGAGCTTTTCCTTTCATCAAAATAACAGCACGTCCGCAACTTACCAGACTCAGATAAGCTGCTGCTAAAAGGTGGCATCAATCGGTTCATCTTTCAAGGGTTGCACTGAAAGGCTGCCCTGAAGAATCAAGCATCGAGATCGACGGCTATATGCCCCCGGCTTCCCTGAGGGCGGTGGAACTTAAGGGGGATCGCGGTCCGTGGATAAAAGTCCATGCCGGCGCGCGCTTCTTCCACAATACCGCCGCATCATCTTCATCGATACGGGCGTAGTCGAAAGTGCGCGCCATTTTCGAAGAGAGATAGGATAGGGTTGAACCCGGTCGGTCGATGACGGCGATTGGAAACGTCGTGGCGATTTTGCGCCATTGCTGCCAGTGGTGGAAACTTTTCAGGTTATCGGCACCCATGATCCAGATGAAATGCGCATGGGGATTTCGTGCCTTGACGAACTCAAGCGTCTTTGCCGTGTAACTCGTTCCGAGGGTCCGCTCGAAGGCCGTGACCTTAATCCGCGGATCGCTGGCGAGACTCTGGCAACGCGCCAGGCGTTCGCTGAGAGGGGCAAGGCCTGCGCGGCTCTTCAGGGGGTTTCCGGGCGTCACAAGCCACCAAAGCTGGTCCAGATTGAGGCGCCTGAGGGCGATCTCGGAAACCAGGGCGTGTCCCTGATGCGGCGGGTTAAACGATCCGCCAAAAATGCCAACGATCATGCCGCGTTCGGTATGCGGCATGAACCGATAGCGATGCGCGATCGTTTCCCCGCTCACGTCAGGGCCGGACCTGTCCGGTGCCGTGCACGCGGTATTTGAACGAGGTCAGTTGTTCGACGCCGACCGGACCTCGCGCATGCATCTTGCCCGTCGCGATGCCGATTTCGGCGCCCATGCCGAATTCTCCGCCATCGGCAAACTGGGTCGATGCATTGTGCAGCAGAATAGCGGAATCAACCTCGTTGAAGAACCGTGCGACGGCTTCCGGGTTCTCCGCAACAATGGCTTCGGTATGATTGGACGAATATTTTCCGATATGCTCGATGGCGCCTGAAATCCCGTCAACAATCGCGACCGCGATGATGGCGTCGAGATACTCGGTTCGCCAATCTTCATCCGTCGCCGGTTTGAAACCTGGTGCAATGTCAAGCACGGCGCTGGAGGCGTGGATCTCGCAGCCTGCCTGGTCCAAGGCCCGGAGGATCGGCTTGAGGTGAGTGTCAACCGCCGCGCGGTCGATCAGCAGCGTTTCGGCCGCCCCGCAGATGCCAGTGCGCCGCATCTTGGAATTGACGACGATGTCGATAGCCATCCTCAGATCGGCGGATTTATCGACATAGACGTGGCAAAGCCCCTCGAGATGGGCGAAGACCGGTACGCGAGCCTCCGCCTGGACACGGGCGACGAGGCTTTTGCCGCCACGCGGAACAATAACGTCGATGGTTCCGCCAAGACCTCCAAGCATGGCGCCGACGGCGGCGCGGTCAGTCACCGGCACAAGCTGAATGGCATCACCCGGGAGGCCGGCCGCAAGCAGGCCCTCAACCAGGCAGGCATGGATGGCGCGCGAAGAATGCGCAGAATCCGAACCACCCCTCAGGATGACGGCGTTGCCCGATTTCAGGCAGAGTGCACCTGCATCGGCGGTGACATTCGGCCGGCTCTCATAGATGACCCCGATGACCCCGAGCGGCGTGCGCACGCGCTCGATATGGAGCCCGTTCGGGCGGTCCCAGGCGGCAATGACTTCCCCTACCGGATCCTTGAGAGCGGCGATTTCGCGAATTCCTTGCGCCATCGCCGAAATGCGCCCGGCATCGAGTGTCAGACGATCGATGAAGGAGGCGGCAAGCCCAGCTTCAGCGGCGTTCTTCAAGTCGAGCGCATTGGCAGCGAGGATGGCCCCGGTCCCGGCTATGATCGCATCGGTCATGGAGTTGAGGGCGTCATTCTTCTGTGTCGTGCCGGCTATCGCGAGTGGGCGAGCCGCCGCCTTGGCCCTGGCTCCGATTTCGAGCATCAACCGACCGATATCCCCGGCCGTGGCGACATTATCAAGCATCAGCCCTGTCCTTGTCGTTTTCCTGGTCCTCGCCCGGTGCGTGGTCGTGCTTCGCGGCATCGGTCATTACCAGGTCGTCGCGGTGGATCATTGCCGCGCGGCCGGCATAGCCGAGGATATCCTCTATCTCCGCGGACTTTCGCCCGCTGATCTTGCGAGCCTCGTCTGCATCATAGCTCGCCAGGCCACGGGCGATTTCCCGGCCTTCGGAGCCGATAATACTCACTGTGTCGCCGCGGCTGAAGTGGCCGACGATCGTGCGGACACCCGCGGGAAGAAGACTCTTGCCCGAACGCAGTGCCTTTTGAGCCCCAGCGTCGATGTGAACCTCGCCCGCCGCCTGCAATTGCCCGGCGATCCAGGTCTTGCGAGCCGTTACAGGAGCTGGCGACGGTGCAAACCACGAGTGCCGCGCGCCTTCGGAAATAGCCTTCAACGGATGGTTTGTCGTGCCGGAGGCAATGATCATTGCGCAGCCTGCGCCGGTCGCTATCTTGCCTGCGTCGATCTTTGTGCGCATGCCGCCACGCGACAGTTCGGAAGCCGCACCGCCTGCCATCGCTTCGATCTCCGAGGTGATCTCGGCGATGTTCTCCAGGAATCGTGCCTGCGGATCGAGATGGGGTGGAGCGGTATAAAACCCGTCGATATCGGAAAGAAGGACCAGAAGATCGGCGCCTGTCATGGTCGCAACGCGCGCGGCAAGCCGGTCGTTGTCGCCGTACCGGATCTCCGTCGTCGCAACCGTGTCGTTTTCATTGATGATTGGCACCGCGCCGATCTTCAGCAACTGGTTGATCGTGGCGCGCGCGTTGAGATAGCGGCGCCGCTCCTCTGTGTCGCCCAATGTCAGGAGAATTTGTCCGGCGACGATCGAGAAGCGGGAAAGGCTTTCGGACCAGGCGCGCGCCAAGGCAATCTGGCCAACGGCTGCCGCAGCCTGACTCTCCTCGAGCTTCAATGCACCGCTCGGCAGATCGAGGACCGTCCGGCCGAGAGCGATGGCGCCGGAGGATACCACCAGCACGTCGACGCCCTTGGCCTTGAGATCTGCGATATCCGCGCAAATGGCGTCGAGCCATGAAGATTTCAGTCCGCTCTTGCGGTCGACCAGCAGGGCCGAGCCGATCTTGATGACGACGCGGCGATAGTGCGAAAGAGATTTTTCGCCGGTCCTCATCTACTCATCGTCTCCGGCTTCAAGGTCGCGCTTGCGCACCTTTTTCGGCAGCTCCGGCATATCAGGTTCAGCATCGGACCCTTCGGCAACGATGATATCGCGAAGCGCCCTCAGCGCCTCAGTCATGCCCTTGCCGGTGACGGCGGATAGCAAAAGGGGCGTCTTGCCGCAGGCGCGTTTCAGAGCGGCCGCCTTCTTCTTCAGTTCTGCTTCGTCGAGCACATCGATCTGCGAAAGCGCCACGATTTCCGGCTTGTCGGTGAGGCCGCCACCATAGGCATCCAGTTCGTGCTTCACGGTCTTATAGGCCTTGCCGACATTTTCTTCCTGTGCGGAAACGAGATGCAACAGCACCCGTGTGCGCTCTACGTGGCCAAGGAAGCGGTCGCCGATCCCCACGCCCTCGTGCGCGCCCTCGATCAGGCCGGGAATGTCAGCCAGAATGAATTCGCGGCCATCGATGGTGGCGACACCCAGATTGGGGTGCAGCGTCGTAAAGGGATAATTGGCGATCTTCGGGCGGGCGCGGGTACAGGTCGCAAGGAAAGTGGACTTGCCCGCATTCGGCAGGCCGACAAGCCCGGCATCGGCGATCAGTTTCAATCGCAGCCAGACGGTCTTCTCCTCGCCCTCGAGACCGGGATTGGCCCAGTTCGGGGCCTGGTTCGTGGATGATTTGAAGTGGGCATTGCCGAAGCCGCCGTTTCCGCCGGTCGCCAGCCGGTACCGTTGACCTTCCTTCGTCAGGTCGACGATCAGGGTCTCGTTGTCTTCCTCGAAAATCTGCGTTCCGACGGGTACCTTCAGCGTCACATCTCCGCCATTGGCGCCGGTGCGATTGCGGCCCATGCCGTGCTGGCCGGTCTTGGCCTTGAAATGCTGCTGGAAGCGGAAGTCGATCAACGTGTTGAGCCCGTTGACGGCTTCCACCCACACGTCGCCACCGCGTCCGCCATCACCGCCATCGGGACCGCCAAACTCGATAAACTTCTCCCGCCGGAAGGAAACGCTGCCCGCGCCTCCATCTCCTGACCGGACATAGACTTTTGCTTCATCGAGAAATTTCATCGTACTGCCATGGATCGCGTGTCAGAATGGGCGGATTTTATGCGGCCATCGATATAGGCCGTTTAAGCGGAGGTCAAAGAGTATCGTGAAGTTCGTCAGTTACAACATCCAGTTTGGCATCGGTCTTGACGGGAAATATGACCCCGAGTGCATTGCGGCAAGCCTTTCCGGAGCCGATGTCATAGCCCTTCAGGAGATCACGCGCGGATTTTATCGCAACGGCCATGCCGACCTCCCGAGCGTCTTTGCCGATCTTTTTCCGGACTCTTATGTCACTTACGGCCCAGCCTGCGATGTCCATCTGGATACCGAAACAATCGACGGCCGGCGTCGCGAGCGGCGGTTCCAGTTTGGCAACATGATCATTTCGCGTTGGCCGATCCTTTCGAGCCGGATGTTGCTTCTGCCGCGCAGCCGCACCATCGACAAGCTTAACCTGCAACGCGGAGCAACCGAAGCGGTCATCGAGACGCCGTTGGGGCCAATGCGCGTCTATTCGGTTCATCTTGACCATGTTTCCGCTGACGAGCGGATCGCGCAGATCCGCTATCTCAAGGAGCGGGCCATTAATTTTGCCCTTGAAGGTGGCGCCCTCACCGGGGCTGGCGATTTTGGTCTTCCACAGCCGCCGCTGCCGTCGGAATTCCTGATCATGGGCGACTATAACATGGAGCCGGAATCGCCGGAATACTGCGAGATGGCGGGCCGCAATGACGGATTCTATGGACGCGTGGCTCGGGCGACGCAGCCCATCGACGCGCTAGCCCGCCTCGACGCGCATTCTCCAGATGCTTATACCTGGATGGATCCCGAAAATCACGCGCGTCGCAAGCATCTCGATTATTGCTTCCTCAGTTGCGGTCTCGCCCCGCGGCTCAAAGGCGGCTGGATCGACACGACTGCGAAGGGGTCGGATCATTTTCCGCTCTGGATCGAACTCGGTTAAGTATTCCGGGCGGAAGAGCCGCCCGGAATACCGATTCAGGCCTTGTGGTGTTCAAAGCTCCGGAAGGCCGGTTGTGTGAGCACTGTTTCGATATGCGGCGCCATCGCGTTGCGCGAAGAGCTATAGAGGTCGCCGCAACGGGTAATCGAGAAGCCGAGCCTCTCCTGGATTCTGAGCGACGCCGCGTTGTCAGCGAATGCGCCCGAGTGTAGAAAGGTTTCGGGCATTCGCCGGTAGAAGCGCTCGATGGCCGCCGATGCCGCTTCGCTCATGATGCCACGGCCCCAGAAGTAGCGATTCAGCCAGTAGCCGAGATGCCACAGACCGTTACGCAACTCGAGGGCAACCACACCGATATGGGCGTCGTCGCCCTCGGTAATGGCAAAGGCCCAATCCGGGGTTAGGCTGGAGTTCGCCCTGCTCAGCCAGTCTGTCGCATCTTTGCGGTCATAAGGGACCGGAACATGGGCGAGCATCCGCGAGACCTGAAAATCGCCGAGCGACTCGGCAATTGCCGGCGCGTCGCTCATGCGATGCGGGCGCAGGACCAGCCGTCCGGTTTCAATGACCGGGCAGGGACCGGGCTGCCGGATGACTTGCTTTTCGAGGAGTGTGCTCATCGCATCTCTCCCCAGCTTCGCAAGGACATCCAGGTCTTACGGTCAAGCCGATACCATTCCACAGGCACCATCCCCCCCAGGGCCAGGTTTCCGACCATGCCTGAGCCTTGGAGCTGGAAGCCGCACTTCTGGATCACGCGCCGGGAAGCGATGTTCGTTACCCGGCAGCGCGCGTCGATCCGGGCGACTTCGCGGGTCCGGAAGGCCAGGTCAATCAGCGCGTGGGCGGCTTCCGTCGCATAACCCTTGTTCCAGTAGGGCTGGCCCAGCCAATAGCCGAGTTCGAGGGTCTCCCCGTCCTGATGAGGCTCCAGCGCGCAGCAACCGAGAAACTCGCCGTTGTCTGTCTTGGTAATGGCATAGACGCACTTGCCAATCTCGCCATTAATCGTACGTCGCACGAAGTCCGCGGCGTCCTTGATCGTGTAGGGATGCGGCATGCGCGACACCATGGTCGCAATCGCGGCGTTGTTGGCGAGATGGGCAAGGGCGTCGATGTCTTCTTCGTGAGGCGCGCGCATGACGAGCCTTTGCGATAACAATACGGGACAATCGCTCCGCAACCGATCCGGTCTCAGCCGGTCTTCGGGCGACCCTGATTGGTCGTCCCTCAACAATTCTCTCTGCATGGTTCAGTCTCCTTCTGGTTGAAAAAGGCGCAAGAAAAAGGGGAGGTGGGTGGTGTCCCATCTCCCCTTTTGTCTAGACTGAACCTGGTAAGGTCAGCCGGGTCGATGAGACACCGGCTGCTTGGTACGCTACCGGTTTTATTCCGCTGCTTCCGCCGCTTTCGGCATCACGGACACGTAGACGCGGCCATTGGCCTTGGTACGGTAGGCGACATTGCCTTCGATCAGTGCAAATACCGTATGGTCCTTGCCGAGACCGACATTGCTGCCTGGATGCCACTGCGTGCCGCGCTGACGCACGATAATATTGCCCGGAACGACCGCTTCGCCGCCGAACTTCTTCACGCCAAGGCGCTTGGAATTCGAATCGCGACCGTTGCGCGACGAACCGCCAGCTTTTTTGTGTGCCATTGGAGTTCTCCTTTAAACCTTGTTTCCCGTGGTGCCGTTACGCGGCAACGATATCCGTGATACGGACGACCGTGTGATGCTGACGATGGCCGCGCGAACGCTTGGAGTTCTGGCGGCGGCGCTTCTTGAAGGCGATGACCTTCTTGCCACGGTTATGCTCTACGACTTCAGCCTTGACGCTGGCACCCTTGACGAAGGGCGCACCGATCTTGGCGTCGGCGCCAGCGCCGACCACGAGAACTTCGGTGAATTCAATCTTATCGCCAGCGGCGGCTTCCAGCTTTTCGATGGTCAGCACGTCATTGGCAGCAACGCGGTACTGTTTACCGCCGGTCTTGATGACTGCGAACATTGGTTATCCTTTCATGTTCGTTCCGGCTCTGAATGGTTCGAACCACGCGGCCGTCTTTTTATCAGTCGGACTTGAGCAGACGTTGAAGGCACCTTGATGTTGCCTTGATCGGTCCGCCGGTGAGCCTTGCACCAGCGCAAGGAAAACAAGACACAGTCAGCCCATGCCTAATTCACCGCTCGCATACGTGAGGTGCAAAAAACTGTCAAGATAAAAGCTTGAGGCTCCGCGATATTCGCGCTTGTCAGTCCGACATTTGCCCGCTATGAACACGCCGCGCCGATGAGGCGTCGACCAGAACATCCGGAGAGGTGGCTGAGTGGTCGAAAGCACCGCACTCGAAATGCGGCATACGGGCAACCGTATCGTGGGTTCGAATCCCACCCTCTCCGCCAGGTTGAACCCTTGGGGTGCAAGGTTTTCCACGATCTGCTGACTTTGTTTGACCTTCGATCTCGCTGCGAGACTCGGTGAGGGCCACACTCAAGGCACGCCCTCGCAATGGTAGTGTCATATTACTAGATCGACATGTGCCTTCAGCTCGCGCTTCACAGGATGCCCCATGTAGTCGAGGTAAATCCGAACGCCTTCCCTACGAGCAAATTTGAAAGCTGGAACCATGTCACTGTCGCCAGTCACAACGACGATTACCTCAACGAGCTGTCGCAAGGAGAGCCTGGCGATATCGAGTCCAATACGGAGATCAACTCCTTTTTGTTCCATATTCGGAACAAAGTCTTGGGCTGTTAGCGCGCGAGCACCATTGGTTGTTAGATTTTTCAATGCGGCGCTGCCAAGCGCCCAGCCGTTCACGGACACCTCGCCTTGCCTTAAGGCCATATCCGGTTGCAGCTCTAAGGTTTGTTGAAGGCTGACGTTCTGACTGTAGTTTGGGTGGGTGGAGAGATCGACTGTTGATCGATCGATAGGGTTCGTTAGTATTCCCGATGCTGGCGGAGCATCGTAAAAATAGACACGAAGCAGTGAATAACCAGCTAAGTTCTGGTGTGCCTTGATCCGAGACACCTCGGCATCAATTTCAGCAACTGTAGGGAAGTGCCTATGTCGAACCTGCAGCTTCTTCTTAATGAAGCCGCCATCTATTAAAATAGCATATTTTGGTGACATTACGTTGATTCGATTGTTGTTGACCCTGTCCACTCGTAGCGCGCGAAGCGCTTTTCATCAATGACGAATGGACAGGGCACTCTTAGATCAACAGCCATTCAAATAGGGTGATTTGCCGTAGATGTAAACAAACGAATCGTTAACACGGACTCAAAAGTTCGTTCGAGTCAAAAATGTGCCATATTTAGTATCACGCGAGCGTCCCATCCACATTTTGTGCGAAAAAGAATCCGGCTGGCGTTCGATGCTCACAGATCGCTCGGTTTGTAGCACCTAGAGTGCCGGGATAGTCCTTGGCACCCCTCCAGGGGCATCCTACGCGTGATCTTCACAACCATTGGAGATCACATGGCAACGATCAGGAAGCTCAGAGGACGCTGGCAAGCACAGGTGCGCCGGCGCGGTATGAAGCCCCGGTGCAAGTCCTTCGACAGCAAACTCGAAGCCGAGAAGTGGGCGCGTGATCTAGAAGCACAGGTCGATCGTTTCGGCGCTGCTCCGGACACGAAGATCCTCGAGAGCACGACGCTCGGACAACTCCTGGAGCGCTACCAGCGCGAGATCTCGCCGAGCAAGCGCGGATCTGTCCAGGAGATCCAGCGGATCGACGTGCTGCGTCGTCATGATCTCGCCTACCGGACGCTGATCGGACTGAGCCAGCAGGACATCGCGTCCTTCCGTGACGAGCGCCTTCAGTCCGTAGCTCCATCTACGACCGTCCGGGAGCTTGCCATCCTGAGCCACGTCCTCGAGGTCGCTATCCGTGATTGGGGTCTGCCGCTCGCGAGGAACGTGGTGAAGCTGGTGCGCCGTCCGGTCATTCGCAACGAGCGCAGCCGGAGACTGACCGGCGACGAAGAACAGCGTCTTCTCGGTGGCTGCGACACTGGACAGATCCCCTACCTCAAGACGCTGCTGATCCTCGCCATCGAGACCGGGATGCGCCGAGGGGAGCTCCTCGGGCTGCGTTGGTCCGACATCTCGCACAATCGCCGGGTAATTACGCTTGCCCTGACCAAGAACGGCTCCGGTCGTGAGGTGCCTTTGTCTCAGCGAGCGTTTGACGCGCTAATGGATTGGAAGTCTCGCGCCGACGTAGATCAATCTACTGTCTTCCCAATGACGCCGGGCGCGCTGGAGCAAGCGTGGCGTCGGCTGTTGGTGCGGTCGAACGTTAAGGCTCTGCGTTTCCACGACTTGCGGCATGAAGGTGTTAGCCGGCTATTTGAGCGCGGCTTGAACATGATCGAGGTCAGCAGCATCTCCGGACACAAAGAGCTCCGGATGCTGAAGCGCTACACACATCTCAGCGCCGACGATCTCGTCGCGCGTCTCGGATAGTGCGATGGCCCAAGAACACCCTGCCGTGACCTTGTCATACCTTTACATCGCCCTGCCTGGGCGCAACTTTTGTTAAGTTAGCGGTCGGATTCGGGGCTGAATAGCTATCCGGAGTTGTCACGAAGCTGCGCGGAAACGCCCAGATATGCGTTCAGACCTGCTGAACCTTGTCACTAAGTTTACATTATCTTGACAGAAGAACCGATTTTCGAGGTTTTTGCCGACAATGTAAACGTTGGTGGACGCGTTGAGGTTGCAAGCGATCGTCGATCTCGAACCACGACGCTTTCTAGCTACGCGGACGAGCTGCCAGCGCCCGCGGCGATCTCACCCAGTCTTGGCCTGATCGCCTGGACGCCTTGTTTGCCAGAGGCGAAAATGTATCCGCACGAAACGTGGCGCGTCATGTAGATCTACCTACGCCACGGTTTAAGGAGAGGTTCATTCCATGAGGTCGAGTTCCATCTGACCGCCTGAAGGATGATCGTGAACACTGTCTTTCGAGTGTCGGACGATTCCATCGCGAGCGCCGCTGTCGTCTGTGCGTCCACTCCGGTGCCGTCCAGCCTCCTATACCGCTTCTTGTTCTCGCCGGACGGTCAGCAAGAAGATCGAAGTCCTAGAGGATATCAAGCTGTTCGAAGGAGATGCCTTCCGTGTCGGCGACGTGCCAAGGCCCAAACCTCCCATGCCGAAATCGACAGGGGAGCTCACAGGCGAGCGTGACGCCAGGGCTAGCGTTACGTTGCGATCAGCAGCACGGAACGCGCCAGCGCGAATCCTCACAAGTCCGAGGACCCGGCCATATGAGGCAGAACGCCCCTGTCCGATCTGATACAGGTTCGGCGACCGGAGCGAAGCGACGGTCCGGAACCTGTCTCATATCAGAGGGGATACTTCCCGCCCGGAAACTTCTTTCTCTCCCGCAGGATATACAAGTGAGACCGGAAGCGTGAACTTTTGTCCGGCTTCTATTAGAATTTAAAAGACTTAATACTGGAATAGTATATTATAGAATAATAATAATTACGGCCAAAAGTTCACGCTCTCGGCTCGTCATAAAATATTCGAACGTTCACTCATGACTTGCCGCAGTTCCATCGTCCCGCCGCTATAACTCCCAGCAGATCCGCACGACAGAGGAACTTCCGGCATGGAAAATTCGGACGATGACGACACTTGTGTTTTTGAACCTGCAATAGTCAAGCTCACCCCCTTTGACCGTCGGTTGCGAGAACTTCGCGCCTTACGGGACAAGCGCGATGAACTCTCCGGCCATCCGGGTAGCCACCGCCGCATTGCCGAAGTGGATTACCAGATCAAGAGGGCAGAGGATCGGTTTGAAGAGGAGAAGCGGCGGGGTATCGACGATAAATGGCGTAGGTTGCGCGACATTGACGATTGGCGTTCCCGTAATGGCAGGGATCAACGTAACGCCAGTCGGCGAAAGGTTCGCAATAAGCCGAACGAAGATTTGTCAGACCTGACGCCCGAACAGAAAGAACAGCGCAGGCGCGATCAGCGCGCTGATGCGAATTACGTCAAGCGCCAGAAGGCCAAGGGTGTTCCGGCATCCGACATTCAAGCCGCACTTCAAGTTCGCCGGCACCAGCGCGACAGCGAACGAAGAGAAGCGGAAGGCGCCGAACATCGGCTGGCAGAGAATCCAGCTTACGGAATCTTCTAATCTCCGAGCAAATCAGTTGAAAGGTGAGAAAATGTTGAGTGAAGAACTGACGCAGCAGGTCAAGGCAATGGCTGAAAAGTATCGACAGCGCCAGTCGAATATCATTTGGGCGGTGAATCGTTTTCCCGACCATCGACAAGCACCCAATAAGCCAAGAATTCGCGTCAAGGCCAACTCGCGGCGCTGGTCACTTCCGTAGCCGCCACAGTCAGGCAACGTCAGCGAGTAAGGCTTTGCTTCTCGTGCTTCGGCAAGCTGCCCAGGAGTCGTTGTCGGCTTTTTCCGATCCGGTTAACCCAAGCATAGCCCAAAAACAGCGGCGCTACTTCAACCGAGCCAAGGCCGCTCCGGGTCTTTTGGGTCTGCAACGAAGTCACTACCCGATCGACGTTTCTGCGATCGATTTCGGTCTCCTGGCGACGACTTCTCTGCGGGCGACAGTGCTGCAATGACAATGAGTGCGATAAGGCTGAATAGAAAGCCGAGGACAAACCAGCCAAGCGGATCGCGCTTCTTGTTCGTGGCCACGATAGCGCACGCACCACCAAACACAATGCCGGATACAAAGAAGATAAGTGCCAGATCCATTAATCCCTACTTGGGCGTCCAGCCCTGCGCCGGCCCGAGGGAACGAAAGAGAACCTTTTTGCGCGCGCGCGGATTTCTGTGCGTCGCAGCAATCGAATGATGAAAAATCAACACTTTAGTCCGCTGCGCCGGATCGTGGGTTCGATATGACGGGACCCTTTCCTTTTGTGCGGCAACCTGTTCAGAAAATGCATGCTTTTGGTGCTGCTATGAAATCCGCTGCTTTCATCCTGTTTGCATCCCTCACCGTCCCCTTCGTCGCGTTTGCCGACGACACGCAAGTTCACGCTTTAATCGGCGCTGATCAGATGCACGTTAAGGCAACCGTTTCGGAAGTGACTTGGTCGAGCAATCTGGAGGACATGCAGATCAATGATACGCGAGGCGAGAAGTCGGGCACGTTCATCCTCCACTGCGGCGGTGACGCAAGGGAATACGTCATGATCTCTATTCCCACGGCAAGCGATGTCTGGCCTCACAAAGCGAAGATCTTCACACGAAGGCCGATGTCGTCGCCTTCGGCAGCGACCTGGAAATCCATGGCGCTGAGCTCCTCTCGACGAAAGTGGGAAATCAACGAGTGATGTATGTGGACCCAGATGGCAAAGCCGCTGAGCTTGTCCGACACTGGGGCACCGGCATGTCCGTTCGCGTTTCGGCTCGCCCTGGCAACGGACTAAGCAACCTCAGTTTTATCGTCGCTGCTTCGGCTCCTAGCGCTGATACGACTGAGAAGATGGCGCAGACAGCGGCGCTCTGCCAGCTCCTGGCCAACTAAGTAGATTGATCTACAGCTGGCTATACCCCATTGTTAGCGATCAGCCATTTCTCCAATGCAGCGATCACGTCGGGCTGCAGTCTGTTTCCCCTATGGAGGGCTAAGCCTAATGATGGGTTGAGCTTCGGGAACCCCATTTCAGTCAAAACGTCGCCGATCTTCAAATCGCGCTTTGTTATGATCTCCTCGATCCGTTTCTTTGCAGCGGGCAACAATCTCCGGTCTATCGTGATCGCTGAGGCAGCGGTGCCTGCTACCGACGTTGGTGTGATCGAGTAGCCCCGGGCGGCGAGCCACCCAAGAAATGCCGACTGCTCTGACATTCTCGCCTTGCCGAACGCGTTCTTCAGCTCGTGAAGCCGGGTCCTCGGCTTCTTCAGGCCTGCAGCGATCGCAGCCTCGGTAATCGTCCTGTGCCTCCCGGCCAACAGCTCGGCGTAGATCGCCGCGAACTCGTTTTTCAGTCGCTCTTCGTAATAGGCGTTGTCGCGCTTCTGCTTCTTGGACATTTCGATCTTTCATCAAGCATCGTCACCCAATGAAGCAGGGAGACTCGTGGGCGCGTTTGGCATGTCCTCTGCTGTGATACAACGTCTGCACTTACGGAGCCAGCCAGCGAGTGCCTGGGAGTCAGTGAGCAGCGTGCTGCATCATGATCTTGCGGTGATCAGTTCCTTCAGCGATGCTCGGCTTCGAACAAGGGGGCATGTGCATGAGCAAATCCTGGATGGTGCGCGCTGAGCGCGATGGACGGCTGTTCGACGCGTTCAGGGAGAAGTCCGCTGTCGCTATTGGCTGGAACGAGGTCGGTGATCTCTCAAACGTCAAGTCGCGAAAGGCAATTGCAGATCTCGTCAGTGCCTCCTGGCCTGAAACGAAGCCGCAATCGGTTGCCATGGCTGCGGGGCAGTTGCACCGGTTCGTGAACGAGATCGAGGTCGGTGACATGGTCGTCACCTACAATCCATCGCGCCGGGTCTATCTGCTTGGAGAGATCGCCGGTCCATACCGCTATGATACGTCGGTAGATCCAGAAGACGCGCAATATCGGCCTGTGCGATGGCAGGGCGAAGTTAGTCGCGATCTTCTGTCGGTCGAAAGCCGCAACAGCCTGGGAGCGATCTCAACGCTGTTCCGGATTTCCAGCGAGGTTGCCGCAGAGCTCAAGAAGGCACTCGCATCCGGGCAACCGATGAAGCCTGAGGCGGCTGCTGCGACTACCGAGACGGCCGAGGATGACGTCTTCAAGTCGATGGAGAGCCGTGCGCACGAGTTCATCAAGGACAAGGTCAATGCGCTCGCCTGGGATGACATGCAGGAGCTCGTCGCTGGCCTGCTACGCTCACTCGGCTACAAGACGCGGGTCTCTGAGGCAGGCCCGGATCGGGGCAAGGATATCGTAGCTTCTCCGGACGGTTTCGGTTTCGAATCGCCGCGGATTGTGGTCGAGGTGAAGCATCGCAAAGGCACCATGGGAGCGCCGGACGTCCGTAGCTTCCTCGGCGGTCGCCATCCGCAAGACAAGGGTCTCTATGTCAGCACGGGCGGTTTTACCCGTGAGGCCCGTTACGAGGCCGAACGAGCCAACATTCCCCTGGCGCTGATGGATCTCGACGATCTGGTGAAAAGCCTGTTGGAGCAATACGAGAAGCTGGATCTCGAAACCCAACAGCTCGTGCCGTTGAAGCGCATCTTTGTGCCAGCTTGGAGCTGAAGCATTCATATAGTCTGTCAAGATCGTCCCCCGGTCGCCTAGGGGGTCTCTCTGGTGCGTTTGGCACGTCGGACGCTGTTAATGCGCGTAAGGCCGCACCACGCCAGCCAGCGAGCTTCTACGGCGAGGCTCTAAACTGTCGGCAGATATCAGCGGCCCGCCAGAGATGGGTTTCCAGTTGTGATAGGGTCAATCTCGTCACGTCACGCTTCCGCGCCAAGCTTTGGCTGCTCAGCCCGGACCGGCCAGAGTCACAATTTAGAGAGCGATGCAGACCGAAGCGAGCAGAAATCTCTATGCAATCTCATTGTGCATAAACCAAAATTTCTCGTGACAATATATGCGCCCATCGGCTGATAGTGAATTAGGAATATCCTTTAGATTGAATACTGAGAGAGGCTCCGGCCGCGACATGACGATTAATCAAGATACTTCTCTTCTGCAGGTGCTGGCGAACGCCAGAAGGAAATTGCTGGAGACTGGCACTCGAAATCGTCTGGTGCATGTGAACCGAGCTAACGCCCGATCGAACAGCCTCAACATCGTGAACGAGCAATCCGACGAGGTCTATCGGATTTTGCGTGCGATGAACCATCGTATGCGTTTTAAGGCGATGGGGAAGGACCGGGCCACATCCGAAGAGAGCGACGGCCTGCTACTGGCTGAATACCAGCCAGATGGCGAAGTGACGGAGGACCGGGTGCGAGATGACGTTCTCGAAACTCCCCTTGGACCCGAGGCCCTCGCCCGTCGTGTGCTCCGAATGGCGAAAGATTCCCGCACCGCGGAGGAGGAACAGGGTCTCAACATTCTTTTCCTAGGAATGGGTTTTCTCAAGTGGAAAGAGAGCCCGTCGTCTGAAATCGTGCGCGAAGCACCCCTCATCCTGCTGCCGGTGGATTTTATCCGAAACGAGCGCACATCTACCTTTGACCTGAAAGTGCGGGAAGACGACATCACCACCAACCTCCCCCTCAAGGAGCGGCTGCGGCAGGATTTTGGTATCCTGCTGCCAGAGATCGAAGAGACCGAGGAGTGGTCACCATCCAGTTACTTCGACTGTGTAGATGAGGCCACCTCAGGTCAGGCGGGGTGGTCGATCGATCGCGACGGCATGCAGCTCGGCTTTTTCTCGTTCGCGAAGTTGCTAATGCATCATGATCTCGAACTCGAGAACTGGCCGGACGGCGCCTTCGAAAACAATAATCTTCTGAACGGCCTGCTTTTGCACGGTTTCGAATACGAAGAGCCGATCTTTCCTGACGATGCCAAACTGGACGAGCTGCTGGATCCTGCCGATATCATTCAGGTCGTGGATGCCGATGCTTCGCAGACCAAGGTGATCGAAGAAGTGCGACGGGGCGCCGATCTTGTCGTGCAAGGCCCCCCGGGGACTGGCAAATCGCAGACAATCACCAATATCCTGGCGGCAGCGGCGCACGACGGAAAGACCGTGCTTTTCGTTGCTGAGAAAATGGCGGCACTGTCTGTCGTGCATGATCGCCTAGTGAAGTGCGGACTACGAGACATCTGCCTCGAACTCCATTCCAGAACGGCGAACAAGAAGGCCGTGGTTCAAGAGTTGGGCCGAACGCTCTCTGTGGCGGGGCGAGCTTTACCTAGTATCTCGGACCCTGGACGGCTGCGGGAAGTTCGCGACGAACTGAACGCCATTGCCGCACTACTCCACTCCCCGATCAATGATGCCGGCGACACTGCATTCGAGGCTGTTTCCGAGATCATCCGGTTCATGAATGCCGGCGCGCGGCCGCCATCGATCCCGCTTCAAGGGCTAGAGAAGCTCGGACGCCAGGAGAGGGAAAGAGGCCGACAAGCCTTGCTCAAGCTCATGCAAGCGTTGGAGGAAGCGGGGCCGCCGGAAAGGCACCCTTTCAAAGGCGTCAAAGCGCTCAACCTACAACCCACGGACCTTGCTCGTCTTGAGGCTGAGATCCAGGGGGGCATCGAGGCGATCGACGACCTTCTCGCCGAGGGGCGCCGGATAGCGGACGCCGTCTCAACCCTATCTCCGACGACGCTTGCAAGCATCGCGAGGCTCAGCGGTGGCCTACGTGCATTGATCGACGCCCCGAAAGACATTCCAAGAGACATCGAAGTGCTCTTTGATCTCGCGGAAGAGCCGCGCCTCCGTGAAGCCTTATCGCTGGGAGTAATCTGGCAGGACGCATACAGGGAGGCCGAGCGATCGTTCTCTGCGGCCGCCTGGGGCATCGACAGCACACCCATCCGCCGAGCAATCATTGCCGGCAAGGCGTCGATCTTTCAACGCTGGTTCGGCGCTTACAAGCGCGCATCGGCCGAACTGGAAAGTATTCTGGCTGCCCCTTTGCCCAAGGACGCCGACGGACGTCTGGCTTTGATCGATCGTCTTATGGACGTGCAACAGAAACGAGCGCAGTTCGCGTCCGAAGAAGCCTGGCTGCAGGCAAATCTCAAGGAGCATTGGCGTGGGGAGAGGACACCGTTCCGCGATCTGGCCAGCTTGTGTGAGTGGCTTGCCACCATCCGCGCGGCCGGTGCTTTCCAACAGGCGACCCAGGTCACCAGTGCATTAGCGAGGCTTGGCAATCCCGCCGAAGCGGGCGAGGCCCTAATGGTGAAGTCCGAGCGCCTGCGCGAGATGATGGCGGCAATTTTAGATCGACTGCAACTCGATCTAGATGCTGCAGGACTGGAACCAGACATCGCAAGATCTGCGCTTCCCGAGCTGAAGGAGGCTCTGGTGCGAATGGCAACCGACATTCCAAGTTATTCCAACTGGGTGGCTCTTCGGCGGGCAATCGAAACCGCTAAAGCTGCTGGCGCCGGGCCAGTCATGGAAAGGGTTCTAAAAAGTCAGATCCCCGACGCTCATTCGACAACAGAATACCTGTTTGCTTGCGCAGAAGCTCGATGGACCGAGGCCCGCCGCAAATACCCCAAGATTGAGCAACTTAGGGATATGGACCGCCATGAGCTGGTCACAGAGTTCAGCGAACTTGAACGTAGTCGAATTCAAGATGCCCGCAAGCTAGTCCGGTTGAAGCACAGCGATAGCGTTCCAAGAGGAACTGCTGGCGAAATGGGTATCATTCGCGGCGAGATCGGCCGGAGGAAGGGTCACAAGTCGATCCGCTGGTTGATGAAGAACGCAGGCTCAATGGTTCAGCGTGTCAAACCTGTCATGCTAATGAGCCCTATTTCTGTAGCACAGTATCTTCCTGCTGGGGCGGTCGAGTTCGACCTGTTGGTGATCGACGAAGCCTCGCAGGTCAGACCAGAGGATGCGCTCGGGTGTATTGCGCGTGCAAAGCAGGTGGTGGTCGTCGGCGACCAGAAACAGCTGCCGCCAACCTCATTTTTCGACCGCATGGTCGATGATGGTGACAATGATGCTGAAGAAGATGGGGGTGCACCCGCTTACGCCGCGGATATGGAGAGCATCCTTACGCTGTTCGAATCGAGAGGCGTCAACCAAAGGATGCTTTCCTGGCACTACCGGTCGCGGGATCCATCACTTATCCGCGTGTCTAACGCTGAGTTCTATGACGATGGCCTGGTGCTCCCGCCTTCGCCGTTGCAGCTTGACGACAACTACGGCCTTAAACTGAGACGTGTGGCCGGCGTTTATTCCCCAAGGAACAGTGGCCTCGGCCGGGCCGGGACGAACAGGATCGAAGCGGAAGAGATCGCAAAAGCCGTTGGTGTTCATGCGAAAAGCCACTCATCTTTGTCCCTGGGTGTGGTGGCCTTCTCCAAGGCTCAGTCCGACATGATCACTGAGGTCCTCGAAAACGCCCGCCGGAAGGATGCCGTTCTAGACCGTTTTCTGCAAACAGGAGGTGCTGAAGACTTCTTCGTTAAGAACATTGAAAACGTCCAGGGTGACGAACGAGACGTCATCATGATCTCAGTCGGCTATGGTCCCCAAGTTGGCGGGGGGCGGCTGACCAGCATGGCATTCGGACCTATCAATGGAGAAGGCGGTGGCCGGCGATTGAACGTTCTGTTCAGCCGCGCGCGAACACGGTGCGAAGTGTTCGCTTCCTTCGACCCGGCAGATATCGATCCCAGTCGCTCCAGCCGAGACGGCCTGAGGATCCTTAAGCGTTTCCTCGACTTTGCCATGACGGGCGTAATGGATGAACGAGTTGCCACGGGACTTGAGGCGGACAGCCCATTTGAAGAGGACGTGGCGAATGTTATTCGTTCGCTTGGCTTCGAAGCTGATCCTCAGGTGGGCTCGTCCGGCTTCAGAATTGATATCGGCGTGCGTCATTCTGATCGCCCTGCCCAATATATTCTCGCAGTTGAGTGTGATGGCGCTGCCTACCATTCTGCTTTGTGGGCGAGAGAACGTGATCGCTTGCGGCAAGAGGTTCTGGAGAGTCTTGGATGGCGGTTCCACCGCATTTGGAGCACCGATTGGTTTCATAGGCGCGACAGGGAAATCGGGAGACTGCGTGATATTCTGCTCGAAGCGAAGTCGGAAGCTGAAAACTCATCCAGCGTCACCGGCTCCAACGATGTCATACCCGATCTCGCGGAGGAGAATCCCTTCAGTGACGAAGGGCAGCACCCTGCTCTTTCTCTCGATCATCTGACCCTAAAAGCGGAACCATATCTGAAGGCCGAGCTCACGGCCGGCTTTGCCGGCGAGCCTCATGAAGCCCCGATCTCAACTCTTTCTAAGCTCGTCAGCCAGATTGTCGAGATAGAGGGCCCTTTGCACGAGCAAGAGGTCGCCCGAAGACTGTCCTCGTCCTTCGGCAAAAGCCGGACGGGAAGCAGGATTCAAGCAGCCGCAAATCAAGCAATAGCCCACGCTATGAGACAAAACGGCGAATTGCGAAAGCGCGATGGGTTCGTATTCACTAGGCAGCAAGAGCAAGCGCCTCCGATCCGCGATCGATCTGGAGTGGACGGCGCGCTGCTAAGGGCTGAGTTTCTGCCACCTATGGAAATCACTGCAGCGGCTGAACTCATCATCCAGCAAAGCGGTGGGATGAGTAAAGAGGATCATGTCCGATCTGTGGCCAACCTTTTTGGCTACCAGCGCGTGGGACCTGATCTAGCTCGAATTATTGGCGAAGTGATTGCGGACACTGTCAGCACGAGTTCATTTTGAGATGCCGCCGGCACTGATGCGGCACGTGTGATCAGATCTAACGTCCAATCTTTTGCCACCTATCCAAACGCCGCTATGAACACGCCGCGCCGATGAGGCGCCGACCAGAACATCCGGAGAGGTGGCTGAGTGGTCGAAAGCACCGCACTCGAAATGCGGCATACGGGCAACCGTATCGTGGGTTCGAATCCCACCCTCTCCGCCATTCTCCAACTTGTCCAACCCGGAAGCATAGGTACAAGTTTGTTTCTAAGGCATGGTGACAACCCCGTGCCGAGCGGGTTGTCGATGGTTTGCAGGGTTCCCTGTTCCAGGTCGATAAATCCGAGAACATAGCGCATGAGGCTGACAAGCCAAATGCCGTTATCGACTACCTTTATTCCCGGTTTCGGGCCGGCCAGCACGATCGCGATGTTGATCTTCTTGTGATAGATACAGGCCCGTCCGCAATTGGTGACGATAACGTCCTCTTCGTGGAGGGGGTAGTCGATCTCCGGCAGGCCGAGATAGGGCGGCGAAAAGTCGCCATAAAGATTGGCGGGAACCTTCATGCCGATTGCCTCACGCGGTCGTTCTGCTGAGGATGGCTGGACTTGATGCATTCGAGCATGATGCCGAACCTGAGCCAGAAAACCGAGAGTTTCGACAGATTGTAAAGCCCGATTGGGCCGGCGAAGGGCAATCCGTCGTCGGATCGGATCGCCCTCGGCAAGTTGTGTTCGGCAGAGGGGCGGCGGAAGGCTTCAGGCTGGCGCGTGCGTCCTAGAACCTGTGTCGCCGCGACGAGAGCCGTTCGTCAGGCCGTCTTGGCGAAGAGCTCCCGGCCGATCAGCATACGGCGGATCTCGGAAGTTCCGGCGCCAATTTCCATCAGTTTGGCATCGCGGAGCAGGCGTCCTGTCGGGCTGTCATTGATATAGCCGTTGCCACCGAGGATCTGGATCGCCTGCAGCGCCTGCTGGGTCGCCTGTTCGGATGAATAAAGGCAGCATGCGGCGGCGTCCTGGCGGGTTACCTCGCCGCGATCACAGGCCGCTGCTACCGCGTAGACATAGGCGCGGGCCGAATTCATGGCCGTGTACATGTCGGCAATCTTCGCCTGGATCAACTGGAACTCGCCGATGGCCTGGCCGAACTGACGGCGCTCATGCACATAAGGCATCACCACATCCAGGCAGGCGTGCATGATCCCAACTCCGATGCCGGCGAGTACAACGCGCTCATAGTCAAGGCCCGACATCAGCACGCGCACGCCGCCGCTTTCTCCCCCGAGCACGTTTTCCGCCGGCACCGCGCAATCCTGAAAGACCAGTTCGCACGTATTCGACCCCCGCATACCAAGTTTGTCGAGTTTCTGGGCGGTCGAGAACCCCGAAATACCCTTCTCGACGATAAAGGCCGTTATACCCCTGGAGCCGGCGGATGGATCGGTCTTGGCATAGACCACCAACACGTCCGCATCCGGACCGTTGGTGATCCACATCTTGTTACCGTTCAGAATATATTGGTCGCCGCGCCTTTCGGCGCGCAATTTCATGGAGACCACGTCCGATCCGGCGCCGGGCTCCGACATGGCAAGTGCGCCGACATGCTCGCCCGAGCAGAGTTTTGGCAGGTAGCGCGCCTTCTGCGCTGCATTGCCGTTGCGGTTTATCTGGTTGACGCAGAGATTGGAGTGGGCACCATAGCTGAGCGAGGTGGAAGCAGAAGCGCGTGCCAGTTCCTCGGTCGCGATCACATGGGCGACATAACCAAGACCCGAGCCGCCGACGTCCGGATCGGCCGTGACGCCGAGCAGGCCAAGCTTCCCGAGTTCCGGCCAAAGATCGCGGGCGAATTCGTTGCTGCGGTCAATTTCGTCGGCGCGCGGCGCCAGCCGCTCCTGTGCGAAGCGATGCACGGTATCGCGTACCGCCTCGATCTCATCTCCCAGCGCAAATTTCAATGATGCATGAAACACGTCACTTCTCCCGGTTTGAAACTCGATGCACTATGAACTTCCTCAATAGGTGGTAGCTGCGAGGGGCAGGATTTGCCCAAAACGGGGTGGCCAAAGTCAGGTCTCCTATGCACGACCGACTCCGGTCATCACGAGCTTCAAGTAGCAGGCGACGAGTTCCTTCTTCGAAAGGCGGCCACCTTCCTGATACCAGGCCGTCAGCCCCGTGAGCATGGCGAGGATTGCGTAAGTCGCGACGCGGACATCCGGAACCGAAAACTGGCCTTCGTCAATTCCATCCTGCAGGATCTGGTGCAGGATGTCCTCATAGCGCTTGCGCATCGCCACGACTTTCTCCCGGTCATGTGGGGAAACACTACGCATCTCCATATTTGCGATGAAGACCTCTTTCGGTTTTGCAGAATGATAGCGCACGTGGAATTCCACAAAGGCATTCAGCCGTTCGGAAGCACTTGCCGAGGCAGGTTCGACTGCGCTCCATTGGGCAAAAAGATCATCCATGTGTTTAACGATGATCGTCATCAGGAGGTCGTTCTTGCTGGGGAAATAGCGATAGAGCGACCCGGCTTGCAGCCCGGCATGTTCGGCAAGCGCGCGCAGGGTTACGGTTTCGAAGCCCTTCGCGGCAATCAGATCTATCGCTGCCAGACGAATTGCTTCCTCCGTGCGTGCACCGTCGGAACCCACAGTTCGCGCCATCAAACTCTCCAGCTGACAAGGTCGCCTTGTTCACAGGCAGTGTCCGGTTGACATACAACCGAGTGGATGCCTATAAACGGTCAACCGTTTGATTATATCGAGATGACTGGAATGGCAAGTAGGGAGCTTTGAGATGGCGATTCTCGCAAGCAGCTTGGACGTTCGTCAGCCCGAGTTTTCCGCCAATACCGCTGCCATGCGCGACCTCGTCGAGGACCTCCAAGCCCAGTTCGAAAAGGTCTATCGCGGTGGCAATGAGCAGGCACGCGCCAGGCATGTCTCGCGTGGCAAACTTCTTGTTCGTGAGCGTATCGATCTGTTGATGGATCCAGGCTCGCCATTCCTCGAAATCGGCGCCATGGCTGCTCACGGCCTCTATGGCGGGGAAGTGCCGAGCGCCAGTATCGTGACCGGCATCGGCCGGGTCAGCGACCGCGAATGCATGATCGTCGCCAATGATGCCACGGTAAAGGGTGGCACCTATTATCCCATAACGGTGAAGAAGCATCTGCGGGCACAAGACATAGCCCTGCAGAACCGCCTTCCTTGCATCTACATGGTGGATTCCGGCGGTGCCTTCCTGCCTCTGCAAGACGAGCTTTTTCCGGACGAGCGCCATTTCGGCCGCATCTTCTACAATCAGGCGCAGATGTCGGCGCAAGGAATTCCACAGGTCGCCATCGTCATGGGCTCTTGCACGGCGGGTGGCGCCTATGTGCCTGCCATGTGCGACGAGAGCATCATCGTGCGAAATCAGGGCACCATTTTTCTGGGCGGTCCGCCGCTGGTGAAGGCCGCGACCGGGGAGGTGGTGACGGCCGAGGAACTGGGCGGTGCCGAAGTCCACACGCGTCACTCCGGTGTGTCGGACCACTACGCGACGAGCGATGCGCATGCAATCGGCATTGCGCGGCGGATCATTGCCCGCTCCAACGCACCGGAGAAATCGACACGTGGTCTTATTGCTTCGCGTGAACCACTATACCCTGCGGACGAGCTCTACGGCATCGTGCCGGCCGATCCGCGCAAGCCCTTTGATGTCCGGGATATCATCGCCCGTATCGTTGATGCCTCTGAATTCGATGAGTTCAAGGCCCTATTCGGCACCACGCTGGTCTGCGGTCTTGCGCATATTTGGGGCCAGCCAGTTGGTATTCTGGGAAACAATGGCATCCTGTTCAGCGAAAGCGCCCAGAAGGGCGCCCATTTCGTCGAACTCTGCAGCCAGAAAAACATTCCGCTCGTTTTCCTGCAGAACATTACCGGCTTCATGGTCGGCAAGAAATACGAGGCCGGGGGCATCGCCAAGGACGGGGCCAAACTGGTGACGGCGGTCTCCACCACCAGCGTCCCCAAGTATACGGTCGTGGTAGGCGGCAGTTATGGCGCGGGCAATTACGGCATGTGTGGCCGGGCCTATTCGCCACGCTTCCTCTGGATGTGGCCGAATGCCCGGATTTCTGTGATGGGCGGGGAACAGGCCGCGACCGTGCTCTCGCTTCTGCGGCGGGAGGCGATCGAGGCGAAGGGTGGCGTTTGGAGTTCCGAGGACGAAGAGGCCTTCCGTGCTCCCATCCGCGCTCAATACGAGCGCCAGGGCCATCCCTATTATTCGACCGCGCGGCTCTGGGATGACGGCATCATAGATCCTGCCGATACCCGCCGCGTTCTCGGCCTCGCGCTGAGCGCCGGCCGCAACGCGCCGATCGAGCCCACAAAATTTGGCTTGTTCAGGATGTAGTCCCATGGATCAGTTTCGCATCGAAATCGACGACAAGGTGGCCCGTCTGACGCTGACCCGGCCGGAGAAACACAATGCTTTCGACGACCGGCTCATCGCCGGGCTCACGGAGGCGTTTCGACGGCTCGACGCCGATCCGGCGGTGCGGATCGTTGTCTTGGCGGCGCAGGGGCCAAGTTTCAGCGCCGGTGGCGATCTCGAGTGGATGAAGCGTGCCGCTGCCGGCAGTCGCGACGACAACATTGCTGACGCGCTCAAGCTCGCCGGCTTGATGAAGACGCTTGACGAGCTTTCCAAACCCACGATTGCCGTCATTCAGGGATCTGCCTATGGCGGAGGTGTCGGGTTGATTGCCTGTTGCGATATCACGATTGCCGCCACGAGTGCGAAGTTCGCTCTTTCCGAGGTGAGGCTCGGGCTGATTCCCTCAGCGATTGGCCCTTATGTGATAGGAGCAATCGGGGGCCGTCAGGCGCGGCGCTATTTTCAAACCGCGGAGGCCTTCGATGCAGAGACGGCCGCGGCGATCGGTCTTGTGCATGAGGTGGTCGAGCCAGATCGGCTCGAGGCGCGCCTGGGCGAGATCATCGACGCGCTTCTGAAAGCGGCGCCGGGGGCGTGCACAGAAGCGAAGCGGCTTGTCGCCGAAGTTGCCAACCGGCCGATTGATGCCGCCATTACGGAAATGACCGCAATCCGTATTGCCGATATCCGGTCCCGAGACGAGGCGAGAGAAGGGCTGGATGCGTTCTTCGGGCGTCGAACCGCAAGATGGGCCGACAAGGATGCGCAGCGATGAGTGCCGGTCTGTCACGCCTTGAACGGCGGTTCACCAAACTTCTGATCGCAAATCGGGGCGAAATCGCATGCCGGGTCATCCGTACTGCGAGCCGCATGGGGCTGAAAACTGTCGCCGTCTTCTCGGAGGCCGACCGTGATGCGGAACATGTTTCGCTTGCCGATGAAGCCGTGCTGGTAGGGCCAGCTCCGGCCGCGGAGAGCTATCTTCGTATCGACCGAATTATCGAAGCAGCAAAACGCACCGGTGCGGAGGCAATCCATCCGGGCTATGGCTTCCTTTCTGAAAACCAGGATTTCGCGCTTGCCTGCCTTGAGGCCGGTATCATCTTCGTTGGTCCACCGGTGGATGCGATCCGCGCCATGGCGTCGAAATCGGCGGCCAAGGCGCTGATGGACCAGTCAGGCGTGCCGCTCGTGCCAGGCTATCACGGCGTTGATCAGGACGAAAAAACGCTCGCCTCAGAGGCCGAACGGATCGGCTTTCCGGTGCTCATCAAGGCATCCGCTGGCGGCGGTGGCAAAGGTATGCGTGTTGCCCTGGACAGCGACGGCCTTGCCGGGGCAATCGCGGCGGCCAAGCGGGAAGCCAAGGCCGCCTTCGGCGACGACCGCCTGTTGATCGAAAAATACGTCGCCCGGCCGCGCCATATCGAGGTCCAAATCTTCGGCGATACCCACGGCAATATCGTTTCCCTGTTCGAGCGTGAGTGCACTTTGCAGCGCAGGCATCAGAAGGTGGTTGAGGAGGCACCGTCCTCCGCGCTCTCTGAAGATGATCGCGAGCGGATCTGCGCGGCAGCACGGGCTGCCGGTGCGGCAGTGGGTTACACTGGCGCCGGCACGGTGGAGTTCGTCGCCAACGAGAGCGGCTTCTATTTCATCGAGATGAACACTCGTCTGCAGGTAGAGCATCCGGTCACGGAGGCGATCACCGGCATCGATCTCGTCGAGTGGCAACTCCGCGTCGCATTCGGAGAGGAACTGCCGCTCAGCCAGGGCGAGATCACCCGGTCTGGCCACGCCGTTGAGGTGCGCATCTATGCTGAAGACCCGCAAAGCGGCTTCCTGCCATCGATCGGGCGGATCGAACGCTGGCGGCAACCGCATTGCGGCGAAGGGGTCCGGATCGATAGTGGATTTCGCGAAGGGGACCTGATCAGTCCGCATTATGACCCGATGTTGGCAAAACTCATCGTCAGTGGTGCCGACCGGCTTCAGGCATTTGACCGGCTGGAAGACGCCTTGACTGGCTTCCAGGTCGCGGGCGTCAAGACCAATGTCGGCTTTCTGAAGGCGCTCATCGCACATCCGGATGTGCGGGCGGGCAGAATTGATACCGGCTTCATTGAGCGCGAACTCACCTTCCTGCTGTCCGGCGGCGCGGCTGGACCCGACGAGCGCGACCTCGCGGCGGCAACAGCCGCAATGCTGGCGCGCGAGGCAAAGCCTTCGTTCTCACCCTGGGATTTATCCGACGGCTGGATGATCGTCGGCCGACGCGAGCGCAAGTTCACATTCGATGCCGTCGACGTCATTCTGACCTATCAACGCCAAGGCCTGACGCTGACGACGCCTGTCGGAACATCGCCGTTCCGGATGAACCCGCGGCCTGATGGCAGGCTCGATGTGTTCCTCGGCGATGGCAAGGAAGTGGTTTCTGCTGTCTGGACCGGTGCCGAGGTAGAGATATCCACGGCGCGGGGTAGCCGGAAACTCATGCACGCCGATCCTTTCGCGGGTGAGGATGAGATGGCGGCAGATGCCGGACACTTGCGGGCACCGATGCCCGGATCGGTCCAGCAGATCCTGGCTACTCCCGGGGCAAAATTGAAACGTGGCGAGCCGGTGCTGATCATGGAGGCCATGAAGATGGAGCACACGCTGCGCGCGCCGGCTGATGGAATACTGATCGCCTTGCGCTGCGCCGTTGGCGATTTCGTGCAGGAAGGCACGGAACTCGTGGAATTCGAGATCGATCGGGAACCAGCATGACGGAACCTTCAGTGAGGATCGTCGAGGTCGGGCCGCGCGACGGCCTCCAGAACGAGGCTGTAGCGGTATCGCCCGAGGCGAGGATCCTGTTCGTGGAGAAACTTGTAGCGGCGGGCCTCAAGACCATCGAGGTCGGAAGCTTCGTTTCGCCGAAATGGGTTCCGCAGATGGCCGGGACCGATATTGTGCTCCGTGGACTGGCCGATCGGGAGGGCATCCATTTTCCGGTGCTGGTGCCCAACGAAAAGGGCCTGGAGGCCGCAATGCACGCAGGTGCCAAGGAGATTGCGATCTTCGCCTCTGCTTCGGAGGCTTTCTCGCAAAAAAACATCAATTGCTCGATTGCTGAATCGATCGATCGATTCCGGCCGGTGACGGAAAGGGCGCTCGCTGCCGGTATCCGCGTGCGCGGATATATCTCCTGTGTGCTCGGTTGCCCGTATCAGGGCGAGGTGTCGATGGAAGACGTAGTGAAGGTCGCATCGGCGCTCGAAGCGGTCGGCTGCTACGAACTTTCGCTCGGCGATACGATCGGCACGGGAACGCCTCGAAAAGCAAAGGAGCTTATTCGCGCTGTCGCCAGCGTAGTGCCGGTCGATCGGATCGCCGCGCATTTCCACGATACCTACGGCCAGGCTCTCGCTAACCTTTATGCCGCCATGGAAGAGGGTATAAGCGTAATCGATGCCGCTGCGGGTGGGCTTGGCGGTTGCCCCTATGCCAAGGGTGCAAGCGGCAACATCGCCACCGAAGCGGTCGTCTATATGTTACACGGCATGGGCATCGACACCGGGGTCGACATCATGCGGCTGCTCGATGCCGTGGAGTTCATTGCCGGCAAAATCGGCCGTGCGCCGCAGTCGAATGTCTATAACGCGATGCGGGGAGACTGACGTGCAAATCTCTTCTGCTGTTGGCAACCCAACCTTATGGCGGCATCGTGGCCAAAATCTCCACGCCCTTCGCCAGTCGACGCTGCCACCACCTGTGACATCGATCGACTCCCGAATATATCAGGCGACAACGGAGGCTGGCTATTGAAGTCCGCCTCGCACGAGGATCATCGCCTGCTCTGAGTATACCCTCTCAAAGCGCCCGTCAGGTCACAAGCGCCTGGGGTCTTCAGGATCGCTTCTCAATGATGCCATAGACGACGTTTCGGTTGGCGCCGAACGACACGTGTGCCTCGACGGTATCTCGCTCGACGCTTGCATTGATAATGCTCCACATGTCGGCTTCCGAGCGCAGCAGCAGCGCCCAGTTCATGAAGGTTTCCATGTAGCCATCAACGCGGATGTCCTGCGCGAAATTGGCGAACAGAAAGACCCCGTTGGGCTTCAACATCTGCAGACATCTTTGCGTGAGTTTCACGGCGACATTCTCGGGAAGGTAGTCATAAAGGCCTGCCGCGTAGACGAAGTCAAACTGGCCGAATCGATGGGCCTTGGTCAGGATGCCTCGAACGGACCCATTGATGGCTTCGACGCATGTGCCGTTGAAGTCGCGCATGATCGACCCGATGCTAAGAGGATCCTGATCTAGGGCGACCCACCGCTTGATCCGCTGTTCCTGCAATGCCCTCGAGCGATTGGCTTCCCGCAGATGTCCGGCGGCAATGGTGAGAATTTCCGTATCGGATCCGCGCTTCGCGGCGATGTCATCCACGTGCCGCGTCAAGAGGTCACGCCGTTCACGCACCGCAACTGACGATGAAGCCTCCTTCGTATATCCATAGAGGGCACGCCCGAGCGGAGAGGCTTTCGCGATCGCCTCTTCCACGTTCTCGTGACCGTAGATGAAGTCGAGCAAGTGAGCGTCGCCGGAGTAGCCCCTTGGCTTCTCGAAAGACCAACGAGTGAATGGATCTTGAAGAAAGAACTCCGATACCGGATGATTTTGTGCAATGGGTATCAGTTCTTGCCAAACGCTGGGATGAAATTTTCTGCGTATCTCATGAAGAGAAGCAGCAACTCTGTCAATTATATTTGCAGTGTCAACGTTTTGTTCGAACTGTTGTTGCGAAATTTTCAGTATTATGGCAAGCTCAGTTTCTCCTATTGCGAATTGTTCACCGAACGCCTCGGTTTGAGGCGAAGCGAATTCATTTGCTATTGCTTGTGGAGTGATAAGACTTTCACCATCGAACACGACTTTAAGTTGGTTCATGCAACACCTGTCCTTTAGCAAAGTGTTAACTACATTGGATAGGATGATCCGATTTACAGGTATTTGTACAGCGACAGAGAGCGTTTTTTATCAATCGCATCTATAAGCTAATGCTCACATTGCGGCGTATTCCCTAAAATTTAACGAATATTTCACAAGCGTATTTTACTGTTTCGCAATACGTTGGGTTCTTCTTGTCGTCCGATGTGAGGGACGGCAAAGTCTATCGTGAGAAACGCAACACCAGATGTCCGTTGAACGCGATGCAAATCGATGGAACAGTGCATGACGCACACACTGGCCGAAGCAGTCGAGATGGATCTACAAGAGCAGCCGGACAGGCCGCTTTCCGCGGAGCTCCGCAAGCTCTATCGAGAGGAAGGAGACGCCGCTCGAAGGCGGATTGCAAGGCACGGCCTTCAAGTCGCGGTTGCCATTTACCTGTTGTTTTCGATCACCGACATGTTGCTGATCCCCGACGTCGCGCTCTATGCGATTGCGGGACGCTTCGCTGTTGGCACGGTCGCAATTGGTATTCTCGAATGGCAGTATCGCAAGAATGTTCACACGGACTGGCTTGACAGGACATGCGCCGCGGCAATCATCCTGGGATATATTGCCTGGCTGTATCCGGCGATCAGGACGGCACATACTGAAAGCCTTTCCTACTATATGATCTTTGGCGCCATCTTCATGATGGGTGCAAATCTGTTCTTCAGCTTTCAATTTCGTCTCTCTATCATTACCTCCGGGGTGGTGCTATCCGCCTTCTTCCTTTCCCTGTTATTCTTCATTCCGGAAGATAGTTCCTATCCGATTGCCTTCGGAACATTCTATGTTTCGTGTTTCGTATTCACGTCGTACGTAAACTGGAAGCTCAACAGGGAACGGTACAACGTATTTCTGAACGCCTTTGAGGCTAGAATTCTGCAGAAGGAAGCATCCGAACGCGGTGACGCGCTGCTGAGATTGTCGCACACCGATCCTTTGACTGGCTTGGACAATCGCCGGGCCGTCGACCAGAAGTTGCGGGACTACTGGAACGACTGGCAGAAATTTGGCCGCAACTTCGCGGCAATCCTTATCGACGTTGACTTCTTCAAAAAGTATAATGACGGCTATGGTCATCAAGAGGGTGACCGCTGCCTGACGCTTGTCGCCAAGGCACTCAAGGATCTCATCAGACAGCACAACGGCTCGATCGGCCGCTATGGCGGCGAGGAGTTTATTGTCCTGGTCCCCATCGAGAAAGAAGATCAGGTAGCCGATCTTTCGGAAGCCCTGCGTTGCACCGTGGAACGCCTGGGTCTGGTGCATGAACAGCGACGGGACGGTTTGTCGACCGTGACAGTCAGTGTCGGTGGGGCATTCACCCGGCACGTGACTGATTCGAAGCTCGAGAAGATCATCTATCAGGCAGACCGTGCCCTTTATGCGGCGAAGGCAAGCGGTCGAAATTGCGTCCGGCTATTTGATCCAGACGATCCCAAGAGCGGCGACGAAAGCGAGAATGTCGCGGCTTTGCTCAAGATTGCGATCGGTCACGATCTCGTTTCCCTTGTCTATCAGCCCATCCAGGACCTCGAGACAGGCAAAATTGAAACCGTGGAAGCCCTGATGCGTCTGAGAACGCTGGACGGCACGCCGATTCCCCCCAGCCTCTTTGTGCCCATTGCGGAGCGAACCGGCACCATTCTGGAGCTTGGGCGCTGGGCAATACGATCGGCATGCCGGGACCTGCTGGCGGACAACCACGTTGCTGTTGTCAGTGTCAATGTCTCTCCCGTGCAACTGAAAACCCCCGGATTTGCAACTTCCGTTGCTGCCATTCTGGGAGAGACCCGGGTATCGGGCAGCAGGCTCGCCTTCGAGATCACCGAAGGGCTCGAGATGGAGATGGATTCGGACATCCTTCGCTGCATCAGCGATCTCAAGATGCTCGGAATCAAAATATGGCTCGACGATTTCGGCACGGGCTTTGCCGGACTTTCATGGCTTCGCCTGATCGATTTCGACACCGTGAAAATTGACCGCTCGTTTCTTCACGACTGCAGCACGCCGAAGGGCAAGGCCATGCTCAAAGACATTGTCGGTCTCGTCAGGAATCGCGGGCATAAGATCCTGGTCGAAGGTGTGGAGACCAGGCAGCAATTCGCACTTATGCGCAAGTTTGGCATCGATCAAGTTCAAGGATTTCACGTCGGCTGCCCGGCACCGGCGGAAGATTTCCGAGCGAATCCGGCCGGCGGCGATGCAATACTCGATCTCGAAACATGTATCGGATCAACGCCACCGAGCCAGAGGTGGCTTAGTTGAACAGAGAGGATTTTTGACCCGTCGCAACTCATCGAAGAAGGCGAAGATGGGATAAGAAATCCGGGCCGCCGGCACTCGTGGCCGAACAGGTCATCAAGGAGACCTGCAGGCGAGACGGAGACTTGAACCGTCTCATCGAGGTCCGCGTCTGTTTCGGACGCGGCCACGCCAGTTTGCCACAAAGCGAATGAGCGAATTGCGAGACCATCTGATTGCGGCGTTTGCAGCGCCGACAAGGGGTCCGTAGATCCAACTCCAGCTAGACCTCGGGCCTCATTCCTTCCAGGCTCGGTCTATTAGGTTTATCAGGTACGATGCACAACAAAGTCGTTGGTGCCAATGAGAGCGATGGGCTTGGCGAGGAAGCCCCTGGCCGCCGGATCGCGTCGTGACTTCCCGCTCTTTCGTCCTTGACGCGGGCAAGACCCCGTGCCCAAGGCTCTGAGGCTTCCGGCGCAATTCCGTTGAACACTACCGTCGCCCCCGAAGAGTGACGTCGTCTTTCGCTAGACAAGCCAGCCGAATTCAGCGCTTACCGGTCGCCGAGGTTCGGCTCGCCCGGCCCGGCGGCTTACGCTTAATCGGA
>Ga0172380_10001224_pt1 | contig 45071 bp, 38 predicted proteins | sample Leawe162metaG_FD_119747 | JGI IMG/M metagenome (GOLD analysis project Ga0172380, IMG submission 119747) | Leachate microbial communities from a municipal landfill in Southern Ontario, Canada - Leachate well 162 metaG | ecosystem: Engineered > Solid waste > Landfill > Unclassified | place...
AAGATGCTCTTCAGTATCAATTGTGCCATGTGCCATGGTCAGAACTCTGCCGAGCGTGGACCGGTCGGTAAAAAACTCAAACCTCCGCCACCCGGGCTCGATCATAATCTGCTGAAATCACGCAGCGATACCCATATTTTCAAGGCTGTTACGTTCGGCTTCGGACGCATGCCGCCTTTCAAGGATACACTTACTCAAGAGCAACGCTGGCACCTGGTCAACTTTTTGCGGACCAGAGAGTAAGGTGCGGCCGGCCGGAAATGTATCTGGAGGTGAATGAATATGTGGAAGAGCCCTAACACGCTGGATCAACTGAAGGAGATGTCTAAAGATACCATGATAGAGCATCTGGGTATCGAGTTTTTGGAAATCGGCAGCGTTTTCCTGAAGGCGAAAATGCCCGTGAATTCGAACACCCGGCAGCCCGCCGGAATTCTTCATGGGGGGGCTTCGGCAGCGTTGGCTGAAACCCTGGGAAGCGTTGCGGCCAGCATGTGCACGGCCAGCACCGGAAAACGGGTTGTCGGGCTTGAAATAAACGCGAATCATATCCGGCCGGTAGCCGGAGGCTGGGTCACCGGGATAACCGCGCCAATTCATGTGGGCAATACAACCCAGATCTGGGATATCAGGATTTACGATGAACAGGAAAAGCTGGTCTGCATCTCGCGGCTTACGGTGGCTGTCATCGATATATAGAAGAGCTCCATCCACGTGTTCGGAGAACCGCTCATCCTGCCCGGTGGGGATTTAGTTGGCCGTGCCGGCACCATTGATTTATGCTCGATTATGTCCTATAGAATCCAGTGCCATGTAACACTTGAACCAACCTATAACAATCCCCTCCCCCCTTGGGGGGAGGTTGCCATGGAAGCAGTACGTTGCAGCTTCCCCCACCCCCTAGCCCCCTCCCGCACGGGGAGGAGGACTTTCCGGAAAGGTGTTATATCTGTGACAACTGTCAGTCCCGGCCGCGGCCGCTATCGGCACTACAAGGGCAATTTCTACGAGGTGGTCGGCATCGCCCGCCACAGCGAGACCGAAGAGGAACTGGTGGTCTACCGCAAACTCTACGGCGACCATTCGCTCTGGGTCAGGCCGCTCGGCATGTTCATGGAAAATGTGCAGGTGGATGGCCGGTCGGTGCCCCGTTTTGAGCGGATTGGGGAAAATGAAGGTAAGGTGGGATTTCATACTCACATGGAAATATAGTCGAGAAGGTAATGGTTGCGGAATATCCAGAGGAAAGTGTTGACACCTTTAAGAGCGTGCCGGAATTGTTCATGTTCATTTTCGCTCATACTCCGCGGATCGACATAATTTGACGGAGTGCTGCCGTGCGACAGTTCCCGCAATTGCTGCTGCAAGCGAAGTTGAACCAGGAAGGTGAACCCCTGCGTGATGACTTCAAGGTCAACGCTGGAAATAAAGCCGAGTTTTCCGAGCAGTTCAAGTTTTTTCCAGGTGTCTCCTCCGATAAGGCCGGATTCAAGAGCCAGAAGGGTGGCACCGGTGGTGATGGCAAAGATTCCGGCTTTTTTGAGGTCGACCATTCCCTTGTGTTTTCCGCTCTGCTCGACCCTGATTTGTCCGAAGATGGTGAACGGAGCCGGAAAGCGGACAACATGGCATGCCATGTTGGGGAAGAAGCAGGCGTGGCAGTGGGCTTCCGCGCTGATATGTTCGCGCAGTTGCAGCACCGGGGTTTCGTCGCCGTGCAGTGCCCGCAGATCCTGAAACATGCCGAAGTTGAGGATATGCTCGGGGGTGGGGACGGTGATCCATTCAGTGAGCAGCATCTTCCATTCATTGCAGCTGCGGCACCACGAGGGATTGCTGGCCATAATGTTGCCGGGGCAGCGGGGGACGCCGACTTCCTCAAGGGCATCCACTATTCTGGCGGCGAACCGTTCGATATTGCGCAGTTGGCCGGGCGGGAGATCGTCGTTGTAGACGATGGCGTTGTCCTGGTCGGTGCGCAGGGTCTGTTCGCCCCGCCCTTCGCTGCCGAGGACGAGAAAGGTGGCGCCTTCGGGGAGGTGGATACCCTCCGTGCTCTCCAGCAGGGTGATAAGACGCAGGGTAATCGCGTCGTTGAAGCGGGAGATGAGTTGTACTATGTTTTTTGCGCCGACGTTTGAGCTGAGGGCATACCCTGCCGTATCAAGCATCCGAGCGCTGATTGATTTCAGAGCAGTGATGGAAGGTGCGGCAACGATCTCCCGGTAGAGATCGAAGGGATTGTCTCTGTTTATTTCCCTGTCCGGCATGATATATCCTGTTTACGTGGTTTGGACGCTGCCGCCGTTAGGCTCCTTGTAGAGCGGCACGGTGAAGAAGAACACGGCGCCCTCCCCCAACTCGCTTTCACCCCAGATCTTTCCTCCCATTTTATCGACGATCTCCCGCGAAATAGTCAGACCCAGGCCGGTGCCGAGCGGAGATGATTGCTGCGGATCCCGCACCTGGTGAAAGCGCTCGAAGATCCGTTCCAGCCTGTCGGGTGGTATGCCCGGGCCTTCGTCAGTCACACTGATCAGGGCAAAACCGTCTTTCATCTTCCCGCCGAGCCTGATTGTTCCCCCTTCCGGAGAAAATTTTACGGCGTTGGCAAGGAGGTTCGTCAGCACCTGATGGAGGCGATCGGCATCGGCGAAAACCTGGGGAAGCGATTCTTCAATCGTGCTGATAACATTGATCCCCTTTTCGGCGAAGAGCGGTTGAGAGGTGCCGATGGATCTGGCAAAGACCGGCTTCAGTTCAAGCGGTTCGGGAAAGAGCTCCAGACGGCCCGCCTCGATCTTTGAGAGATCGAGCAGGTCGTTGATCATGCGGGTAAGGCGCTCCGCTTCGTTATGGATAATATCGATGAATTTCCTGCGTTTTTCCGCATCGTTGACATCGTAGCGCAACAGGATTTCGGAGAAGGAGCGGATTGAAGTGAGTGGGGTGCGCAGCTCATGACTGACCGTGGAGAGGAAATCGCTTTTGAGACGGTCCAGTTCCAGCAGACGGGTGTTGGCCTTTTCCAGTTCGGCCGTGCGCCGTGCCACCTTTTCCTCCATGGCGTGGCTGTAAGCCTGAATCTCCCCGTAAAGCCGGGCGTTGGTTGTCGCCATGGCGAGCTGGTTGGCCAGGGCGGCAAACAGTTCGACAAACTCGTCGGTGAAGTGCATGGCGCCACGGGAGGTATAGGCGGTAAGCACCCCGATCACCCGTCCTTCGTAAATCATCGGCGCATGAATAAAAGCGCTGATCGGTACCGCCTTGACCAGCTTGGAGAAGAGCAGCGGCTTGCTGATTTCGCGGGTATCTCCCACCACGACCGGGCGGGCGTTCAGGAAACAGCTGCCGAAATAGGTGTCCCGTGTGGGGGGCATCGCTGATATCTTCACGTATTCATCGCTGAGTCCCACGTGGCTGCGGATCCGTAAGAGACCATCCTCATCCAGGAGCCTGACGCCCAGATGCTCGAAACCGAACTCCCGCTTGATCAGCTGAAGCACCTCCTGCAACAGGGTGTCGATATTGAGGCTCCTTGACAGGGCATGCGAGGCTTCATGGAGAACCATTAATTCACGCAGTCGCCGTTCCAGAGCATCCCGGCTTTCCACGAGCGTTTGGGATACGCCGCCGAAGACATCAAGGATCTCCACCGCATGTTCACGGGGCCATGCGAGGGTGCTGTTGATGATCATGTGTGCCGACGGCGTGCCAAGGGCACTGGCAAGACAGCGCTCGGTGGCTTCCAACAACAGCTGGGGTGACGAACGTTCGGGGAGCGCCCCCAGTACTTCCTGGGCCATCCGGGCGCCGACAAACTGCGTCAGAAGCCCTTCCAGCTCTGCTTTGGTAGCCCACGCCGCCGGCAGTTCGGTGCGCTGGCTTCCGTCCGCGGAGTGCGATGTCAGAAAGCTGAAGATGAAGTAGGTTCCCATGTTGAACAGCAGGCTCCAGATAATGGCATGCGTCCAGGTGTCGAACCCGTGCAGGCCGAAGAGCTCTCTCGGCCGGAGCATTTCTATTCCCCATGGCCCTTGTGTCAAAAACGTTTCATTCATCCACCCTGAATCGACAAAGCTGGGGAGAAGCAGGGTGTAAATCCAGACGCCGAACCCGGCGGCTAGCCCGGCAAGCGCTCCAGTCCTGGATCTCCCTTTCCAGCAGAGACCGAAAAGAACCGCGGGGACAAACTGGATCATGACGGAGAAAGAGAGCAGTCCTGTCGCCACCAGGGTGTGCGACTCGCCGATCGACCTTTTGAATGCGTATCCCAGGAGCACGACGCCCAATATGACGGCTCTCTTGGCGTAGAGCAGGTGTGCCGAGACGTCGCGGTTGGCCGGATTCCTGAAGCCGGGGAAAAGACCTCCCAGGACCGCTACCCCGGGGTGATGGAGAATCATCGTTGCCAGTGCGACCGCCTCGACGATGACCATGCTCGTTGCGGCGGAAAAACCGCCCAGAAATGCGAGAAACGCCAGGCCGGTATGTCCGCGAGTCAAGGGGAGCGAGATCATGTAGAAATCCGGGACAAGATCGCCCCCGTACAGTCTCCCGACCAGTGCTACGGGCAGTACAAGGACGTTGATCAGCAACAGGTAGGCAGGAAACGCCCAGGAAGCGGTGCGCAGATGACGCGGCTGTACATTCTCCACAACCAGCATGTGAAATTGGCGGGGGAGCAGGACAACCGCCGAAGCAGAGAGGATACTCAGGGAAACCCAGGTCGGCATCGAGACTCCCGAACCGTCCCCAAGGAGAAACAGGCGCGCCAGGTTCGGATCAGCAACGGCTTTTTCAAAAATATGCGACAGTCCGCCGCCGATCCCGTAGGTAATATACAGGCCGAGTACCAGAAAGACCCCCAGCTTGACAACGCTCTCGAAGACCACCGCCGCGACCATCCCTTCGTGCCGTTCGGAGGCGACCAGGCTTCGCGCTCCGAATAGTCCGGCGAAGATCGACAGTGCCAGGGCCGCCCAGAAAGAGGCGTCACCAAGTATCCCGGAGGCCGCGCTTCTTCCGGTAAGCAGGTCGAAGGTGTACCCCACCGCTTTGAGTTGAAGTCCGATATACGGGGTTATCCCGACCACCATTACCGTGGTCGCCAGCGCTCCGAGAGCCCACCCCTTGCCGTAGAGTACTTCAAGCAGGTCCGGCAGGCTTGTGACCCCTTCCGCCCGGCAGAAGGAAACCAGCCGCTTCAGCAGGGAGGGGCCGAGAAGGAATATGAGCGTGGGGCCCAGGTAGATCGGCAGAAAGCCGAGCCCGGTGGTCGCCGCCTGCCCCACGCTGCCGTAAAATGTCCAGGAAGTGCAGTAGACCGCCAGGGAAACACTGTACACCCACGGGTTGTCAACCAGGCTGTGGCCGCTCTCCCTCGCCTTGTCCGTCGCATAGGCGATCGCGAACAAAACCAGGAGATATCCGATGCCGAGGAGGGCAACCCAGAAGGTTTCGTTCATGGGGTGTCTCCCCTGCTCAGTATCCAGCTGACCAAAACCAGCGCTCCCCACGCCGAGAACAGATAGAGTGGCAAAATCGGAATGCCGAGGAAGCTGGCCGGACGGTTAAACGCCTCCAGAAGCGGGGGATACAGGGCCACTATTCCGATGACGAACAGCGCCGCAAGTCGTCGTGAGCTCTTAGTCATATCAAAACCTCGATGACTGCCAGCGCAGCAGCAGGTGGCGGTCGCAGAACGCTTTTGCCTCGGCGAGGGTTCGCACCCCCCGTCCCGGCAGCAGCGAGATGAGGCTCAGGAACACCTGGGCAGTTGCCCGGGCATCCCCCATGGAGGTGTGACGCCCCTCAATGGTGATCCCCAGCCGTTCGGCAATGGCGTCGAGGCCATGCCCCACGGCCCCTTCGTGTATGCCGTACGAAAGGAAAAGGGTGTCAAGGATCGGGTTGTCGATCATCGGTAACTCCGCCTCGGCAGCTGCCAGTTCCAGGCATTTTTTGTCGAAGGCCGCGTTATGGGCGACCAGAATCGAGTCGCCGACGAATTCTATGAATTGTGGATAGACGTGAATGATTGAAGGGGCATCGGCCACCATATGATCCTCGATATGGTGAAATTGTATCGATTCGTAAGGGATTGATCGGCCGGGATTGACCAGGGAGTGAAATGTTTCGGCATTCTGGATACGCCCCCGTCGAATGCGAATTCCACTGATGCTGATAATTTTGTCTCCCTGGGAGAGTCGCATCCCGGTGGTCTCGGTATCGAACACGACATAATCAAGATCGCCCAAATATGCCTGCAGCTGATCCGTCCGCTCGACAACCGGCCGTGGCAGGAACAGGTCGAAGTCGTAAAACTCCGGTTCACCCTCCCGCAGCCCGTCGGCACTATTCCTTTCAGACGTTGCGTCTGCCTGGAGCAGAGCCAGCCGGACATCCATGCCTTCATCCGAAGACCTGGTCCACAATTCTCCCCGGTTTCTTCGCACGGCCTCTCCCAAGGTGAGTGACGGTTCGCCGGCAGGGAAAATTTCCTGCGTGTCCAGTTCGGACGGATTGCCTTTGAAGGGACCGTTAATCCGAAAGGTCGTAACCACGGTGCCTTCCTCGACCCGCAGGTTTACGCTGATTGACGGTTGTGCCGGGCTCATCTGTCCGATCCAGTGAAGAACGGAGCATAAAGACGCCACCCATGAGAACGGCTCTACCAGCACTGGGGGAATCGGAGTGGTGTCGTCCTCGATCCGGGCCGGACTCTCCGGAACCAAAAGGAGCGCTTCGGTGATCAGGTCGCGGGGGTCCGAAGGGATAGCCGTCCAGCGTGAACCGCGGGAGGCGTTGGCAGCATCATCGATTGCCGTGACCCGCACGTTCAGGCGGTTCAACTCTTCTGCTACCGCTGCCAGAAACGCCAGCTGTTTTTCCTCCGGAATCTCCCTGTGTCGCTGAAGCGTTTCGACCAGAGAGCTGGAGGCGGCCAGGGAACCGCGCAGGAGCTCTGTCATCTCCCGCAGAGTATCCTCAAGCGTACTGCCGTCATCGCCGGAACTGTTAATGTCCCGGAACACCAGCAGAAATCCGCATCGTTCCCCTCCCGGCCCCGGTACAACCGAAAGCGAGCCCTTGAGGATCTTGCCGTCACGGAACGGAAAGAGCATCTCCTCCACGGTTTCCCGTCCCTGTTCCCATCTCCGGCGCACTCTGTTCAGATGAAAGCCGAGCCGGTCGCTGGGGAAAATGCGCTCCAGGGGGGTCCCGATGCCTGAGGTATAGCCCAGATTCAGAATGATCCGTGCCCGGGGATTCATCAGGATCGTTTCAGCAGCTTCATTGGCCACCACCACGCCGTCAACCATGGTGCGCAGGACCGTTGCCAGGCGATTGCGCTCTTCCTGCACCGTGCGGGTCGCTTCGCGTACACGCCCTTCAAGTTCGTCGTACGCTTTGCCCAGATTCTCGGCCATGTGGTTGAACTCCCTGGCCAGATCTTCAAGTTCGTCACCGGTATCGAGCTTGATCCGGTGGCCGAGATTGATCCGGGCGACGATCTCGGCGCCCTGCCGGATTTGGATGATCGGGCGGAGAAACTGGTCGGCCATGCGCCATGCCAGGGCCGTGATGATGACGCAGAACAGCGAAAGGAGGAATCCTGTCTGGATGCTTATCGAGATGAACTGGTCGTGCAGCTGGAATGCCGGCTGAAGCCGCTGGATTTCGGCAACATAGTCGTTGATCACAAAGAACAGGCCGCCGAGTGCGGCGATCAGCGGCAGCAGCGCCAGGCAGAGAAAAGTTACGACCATGCTGCGGCGCAGGCTCTTTTTTCCGCGGGTGCCTCTGTCTCCCTTGTCGGCGGTCATGGTTCGGTACAGGTTCGAATCGCAAGAAGCAGCTCATGGGCGCTGAACGGTTTGGTTACATAGTCGTCCGCCCCGACCTCCAGCCCTTTCTTTTTTTCGAGGGTTTGTCCCTTGGCTGTCAGCATGATGACTTTTGTCCCGGCCATGTCTGCCCTCCCGCGCAGAATCCGGCAGACTTCGTAGCCGTCTTTGCGCGGCATGTTGATGTCCAGCAGGATCAGATCCGGCCGTACACGTTCGGCCACCGCCAACGCCTCGTCGCCGTCACGCGCCGTATGGACCTCATACCCTTCCATATCAAGAATGAACTCGATGGACATCAAAATGTTCGGCTCGTCATCCACGGCAAGGATTTTGATCTTGCTCATGTGTGGGATCCCTCCTGTATACGCTGTTCGACTTTAGAATGAGATTATATCCCATATAACAAGCATGGGAACGCTTTTTTGATGACGAATCCAATAATCTTCCTGTTTACCGACGATATTGGTCGTGGTATTGAATACAGGTGCAAATTATTACGGAAGCGAGGTTTGGTTTTGGCGAACGAGCGAGAATGTACAAAATGATAGACTACGAGACGGACCCTGCCAAAATGCAAGCGATAATTTGCTCAATGATAAAAGCCAGTTCCGAGAAACAAAGTCCCTTTATTAGTTCTAATTGCCCCATATTTGATTGTTTTTGGTGCCTCCCAAATTATTTGTGGACAGGAAAAAAGTTTTGTGGTTGCTTACCTGTGCAAAATAGTGCTAAGTGATTATCATACAAACGTATTTTTGGGGCTATGAGCATGAGTGAAGAATTGAAAACTCCTGCCGCCAAAGAAGAGGTGAAGTCTGAACCTCTGAAGAAATTGCCTGATTTGAAAGCCCTCAGGGAATCCCGTGGGTTGACGATCATGGATATCTTCACCATGACCAGGATCAGCGTCGCCAACCTGGAAGCTATTGAGAACGGCGTGTTTAATCTCCTCCCTGCCCCTGTTTATACGAAAAAATTCATTGAGGGGTATGCAAAGGCGATCGGCATTGATGCGGGAATCATCCTTGCCCATTATCAACGCCATCTGGGCGAGACACAGGTCGTGCCGGAAGAGATCAAGGTTGTCGAAGTACCGTTCACTTTTGAAAGCAAGCCCTCTAAACGGTATCTCTTGTACGTCGCCGGCGTGGCGATTGTTGCCATCGCCTTTGCCATGTATTTCTTCTTTTCTGAGAAAGAGCCCCATGGGACCATTCAAAAAAATGTGACTGATGCCAAGCCGAAGGAAGCCGTTCCCAAATCACCCCCCGACGTGAACGAACATCCCCCGGAAGCTGCCCCCCTTGTTCCCCAGGCCCCGCCTCCTGCAACGGTAGTTCAGGAAAAGACAACGCTGACTCCGGGCAATGCCCAGCTTACTCTGCTTATCGTGGCAACGGAAGACACCTGGCTTAGTATCGCCGAGGACCGCAATCCTCCTTCCCAGGTCACTTTGAAGACAGGGGAAAAATTGAGTCGCAATGCCCAGGAGTTCTTTGTCGTCAATGTGGGGAATGCCGCCGGAGTCAACATCACCTTTAATGGCAAACCATTGGGGAGCCTGGGCCGGAAGGGACAGGTCGTGCACCTTCGCCTGCCGCAGCAGTAATCGGTAAAAAATGATCGCACCATGCCTGCCAACCAAGAATGAAAATGCGGAATCTGCAAAAAATCAACCCTACTGAAAGAAGAATTCATTGGCACTCATATCCCTTCGCGACATAACCCTGGCCTTTGGTGGGCCTCCTATATTCAACGGTATCAACCTGCAGATCGAACCGGGCGACCGGCTCTGTCTGATGGGGCGCAACGGCAGCGGCAAATCGACGCTGCTGAAGCTTATCGACGGCGAATTTCCACCGGAAAGCGGTGAAGTCCAACGGCAGCAGGGGCTCAAGGTGGCCGCGCTTACCCAGGATGTGCCGCAGGGGTTGACCGGCAACGTTTTTGACGTTGTTGCATCCGGTATGGGCAACGCCGCCGTCGTGCTGGCTGAATATCACCATGTCAGCCATCAAATGGCCCATGACCGGAGCGACAAATTGATGGCGCGGCTGGAAAAGCTGCAAAAAGAGCTGGAGGAGAATGATGGCTGGAGTCTGCATCAGGAGGTGGAGCGGGTATTGAACCGGCTCGATCTGGATGCCGAGGCCGAGTTTACGTCGCTCTCTGGCGGCACCAAGCGGCGTGCGCTGCTGGCCCGTGCCCTGGTATCGAACCCTGATATCCTGATTCTGGACGAGCCGACCAACCACCTGGACATCGATACGATCCTCTGGCTCGAAGAGTTTCTGGCCAGGAATGTCAAGACGGTGCTGTTTGTCACCCATGACCGCTCCTTTGCCCGGCGACTGGCCAACCGGGTTGCAGAACTGGATCGGGGGCGGATCTACGCATTTTCCTGCGGCTACGATGAATTCGTCGAGCGTCGCGAGGCGTTGCTGGAGGCCGAGATAAGCCGCCAGGCGCTGTTCGACAAGAAGCTGGCCCAGGAAGAGGTCTGGGTCCGGCAGGGGATCAAGGCCCGCCGTACCCGCAACGAGGGGCGCGTCCGGGCATTGAAGAAGCTGCGCGAAGAATCCCGTCAGCGCCGCGAACGGGTGGGAACAGCCAAGATCCAGCTGCAGGTGGCGGATCGTTCCGGTGCCTTGGTGGCCGAGGCGACCGGTGTGACCTTTGCCTATGACGGACGTCCGATTGTGAAGAACCTCTCCACCACGATCATGCGGGGCGACCGGATCGGCATCATCGGTCCGAACGGTTCCGGCAAGACGACGCTGCTCCGCCTGCTTTTGGGGGAACTGGAGCCGCAGCAGGGAGAAATCAAGCTGGGAACCCGCCGCGAGGTGATCTATTTCGACCAGCTGCGTGAGCAGCTTGATATGGACAAAAGCGTGCAGGAGAATGTGGGGGAGGGGAACGATACGCTGATCATCAACGGCCAGTCGCGCCATATCATCGGCTATCTGCAGGACTTCCTCTTTTCGCCGGAACGGGCCCGGTCGCCGGTCAGCATCCTCTCCGGCGGCGAGCGCAACCGGCTGCTGCTGGCCAAGCTGTTCACCAAACCGTCCAATATCCTGGTCATGGACGAACCGACCAACGATCTTGACGCCGAGACGCTCGACCTGCTGGAAGATCTGTTGATGGAATATCCCGGCACACTGCTGCTGGTCAGCCATGACCGTGAATTTCTCAACAACGTCGTGTCAAGCACGCTGGTGCTGACCGGTGACGGCACTGTGCGGGAGTTTGTCGGAGGCTATGACGACTGGCTGAGCCAGGCCGCGCTTGAGGCGGCAGCCGAGATCCAGGCGGCACAGAAAGCGGTCCCGGAAAAAGGAAAGCCGCAGAAGGAAAAGGTAAAAAAGCTTTCGTTCAACGACCAGCGCGAGCTGGATGCGCTGCCGGAGCGGATTGCCGCAATCGAGAAGGAACAGGAAGAGCTGCATGCCCGTCTGGCCGATCCTGAATTCTACAAGAGTGCCGGGGCTGAAGTGGCGGTTGTCAACGCCCGTCTGGCGGAACTGGAACTGGAGCTGGAAACGGCTTTCCTGCGCTGGGATGAACTGGAAAGTTTGAAGGTTTGAAAAGCTTTTGAAACACGGATGAACCATAAACGGCAATTCACTCGCGCAAAGGCGCAAAGAAAGTCAAATACTTACAATTAATGTCGGCCTCCCCTAAATGATGGTACGCAGTTTGGTCTTAACGATTTGTTTTTCTTGGCGAACTTTGCGCCTTTGCGCGATAAACTGCTTTTTTTAGATTTATTCCACCACCGGCAGGCGCAGCAGCAGCGCCGCTACCCCCAGGGCCGCTATTGTCAGTAGCGCAATCATCGCTGCCACGCCGGTCCAGCCGAAGTGCTGCCAGAACATCCCCCCCACCGTACCGGAAATGCTTGAGCCGAGGTAATACGAGAAGAGATAGAGCGACGATGCCTGGGCCTTGGCGGTCTTTGCGCGTCGTCCGACCCAGCTGGATGCGATGGCGTGGGCGCAGAAGAAGCCGCAGGTAAAAATCCCTACTCCCACAACAATTAACGGCAGTGAACCGGACAGAGTAACCAGTGTTCCTGCCAGCATGACCGAAAGGGTCAGCCGGATCATGAAGGGGCGGCCAAAGCGGTGAATGAGGCTGCCGACGACTCCCGAACTGAACGAGCCGAGCAGGTAGACGAGAAAAATCAGGCTGACCTGAAACTGGCTGAGATGATAGGGGGCCGCCAGCAGCCGGAAACCGATGTAGTTGTACAGCGAGACAAAGCCACCCATGGAGAGGAAGGCGAGCGCGTACAGGCAGTGCAGCCCCGGATCGTGCAGGTGCTGGTACAGTGAGGTGAACAGGTAACGGAACCGGAACCGGCGCTGCCGGAAGTTGGTGGAACGGGGGAGCATCTTGAGAAACAGCAGGCTGAGCAGCAGGCTGATGATGCCGATCATGGCGATTGCCGTGTGCCACGGCATGTACGAGCAGAGCAGCGCCGATCCGATTCGTCCGCTCATCCCTCCCATCGCGTTGCCGCTGATGTAGAGTCCCATGGCGTGGCCGATGGCCTGGGCATCCATCTCCTCGCCAAGATAGGCCATTGCCACCGAGGGAACCCCCGCCAGCACAAGACCCTGCAGGAGGCGCACGATCAGCAGGGACTCGAACGAGTGGCTGAAGATCGTTGCCACTGCCAACAGCGAGGTCAGGAAGAGCGCTACCGCCATGACCCGGCGCCGTCCCAGCGTTTCGGAAACGGTACCGGCAAGCAGCATGCCGAGTGCCAGCGCGACCGTTGAAAACGAAAGCGGCAGACTTGCCACTGCCGGCGATACGCCAAACTCCTGGGCAAAAAGCGGGAGAAGCGGCTGGACATCGTACAGCGTGACGAAGGTAACGAAGCCGGCACAGAAGAGCGCCACGTTGATGCGCCTGAAGGCAGGCGTGCCGACCCGGACGGCGCCGCCTGTTACGGCGTCGTTTTCCGTTGCCCTGCTCACCCGTTCATTCCCGAACCCGTCCGACCAGCAGGGTCAGCGGCCAGCTGATCCGCCTGGTCTGCTCCGCATCACCCCAGGCAGCCCGCAACTCTTCCATGAGCAGTTCGCGGGGATCGCTTCCCTGCTGAAGTTTGTACTCCTTCACCGCTGACCACGTCCCCAGGTAGCCGAGCAGCTGCTCAAGATTCCAGTCGGCCTGCATGGCAAACGGAGGGGCGTCAAGCCGGGGGAACGGGAAGGGAATGCCGGCATATCCTTCATCCACGTATTTTCGTTCCGGCGGCCAGTAGGGGCCGACTATACGGTGGTAGAAATGAGATACGACCGGGTCAGGAGCACCTTCAACCCGTAACTCGCCGTATGAAACCGCTGCCAGCACCCCGCCGGGGCGTATTACCCGGCGCACCTCAGCGTAGAAGCGGTCAAAATCAAACCAGTGCAGCGCCTGGGCAACCAGAACCAGATCGATGCAGCCATCCTCCAGGCCGGATTGCTCCGCTGGTGCGACGCGGTATGATATCTGCTCATGGGGGCGGGCATTGTCAATCTGCTGCCGGCTCGGGTCGGTGGCCAGCACCCGCCGGTAGAACGGCGTCAGACCGACTGATGCCTGCCCGTTGCCGCAGCCGCAATCCCACGCGCTATCATGTCCGGCTGTCTGTGCGGCGAGCCAGGCAAACAGTTCGGCCGGGTAGCCGGGGCGATAGCGGGTATAGTCGCCGGCCAGCGTGGAAAAATGGTCTTTAAATCCTGTCGTATCAGACATTAATTCCCCCTTTTGAACGGGTTTGGCGGATCTGCAACTCCGTCAGTCAATAACAAATACCGGGCTAAAATACCACTTGAAGTTGAGGCCCGTGCTTGCCGAATGCAAGAATGAGGGTACTCTATTGACAACAGGCACTATTTGCGCGATTGTTTTCCCTGAGTCGGGGCACCAGGGTATGAACTTCCGGATTATTCTCAGGGGGCGGATGTGAGTGTGATAGTGAAAACCTTCAGGCGTGCTGCCGTTCTGGCCGCGTTTCTGATCATGACCGGCTGCGCCGCTACGTCCACATTTACCGCGTACCCTCACAAGATCCAGCCTCTCATTACCTCCCTGACAAACCGCACCCCGATCGATTTGTCTCAATGCCTATCAGCTGAGTGTAAAAGCAAAGACCTGATACTCTACAATATGGAGCGGGGGCGATATGCCCAGATAATCGGCTACAGTGACGTCAGCATGGCCGACTTCAAGGCGTCGATGGAAAAAATCAGGGAGAACGATGAAAAAGCGCTGATCAGTGCATCTGATGTCGGAGCTAATGTCGCGGCAACGCTGGTCAATGACAACGCGATTCCGTACGAAGGCGAGGGGTATGAACGGGTGCTGCTGCACCACTACCAGGCGCTCAATTATCTGAAAAAGAAGGATATTGAAGGAGCCGGGGTTGAGGTCCGCCGTGCCAATGCGGAGCAGAACGAGTCCCTGAAACGCTATGAAAAGGAGTTGGAGAAGAGTCGGGAAGAGGCGTCCGAAAAAAGGATCAATGCCAATAGCGTCTCCAGCATTGACCGCCGGTACGCCCAGATGGATGAGGTTGCCGGCAGGGTAAAAAACTCGTTCCAGAATGCCTATACCTTCTACCTCTCCGGGTATATCTACGAATTGCTCGAACAGCCCAATGATGCCTATATCGATTATAAAAAAGCGCTGGAAATCTATCCCGAAAACCGGTACCTGCAGAAAGACGTGCTGCGCCTTGCGGCAAAACTTGACATGCGCGAAGACCTTGATGAGCTGAAACAGCGATTTCCGGTCGGCAGGAAACGGTTTATCGATGAGAGTAGTACTGATTCCGGCGAACTCCTGGTCCTGTTTGAGGATGGCTTCGTCCCCCAGAAACATGAAATAAAAATCCCCATCCCCATCAATAGAAGCGGGCTTGTTACCATAGCGTTCCCGATTTATCAGGAAAAATGGTCAGACCAGGTTCCGCTGCAGATCCTGAACAATAATGAACTGCTCGGCAGCACTGAGCCGATCTGCGATATTCGTGCGCTGGCGGTCAAGGCCCTTACGGAAAAAGTGCCGGTGATTGCCACCCGCCAGATTATCCGGGCCGTGGCCAAAGGGGTGACTTCGGCGGAGGCAAAAAAGAAAATGGGTGATCTCGGCCAGTTTGCCGCCAATATCTGGAATCTGGTCAGCGAGAACGCCGATTTGCGCAGCTGGCTGACGCTTCCTGCCAACGCACAGATTTTGCGGACGAAGCTGCCGGCCGGCAGGTACCTTCTGGCACTGCAACATCCGATGGCAGGCGGCCCGGCGTACGCGGATATCGAAATAGCCGCCTATGGCAAGACCGTTTTGCAGGTCATTCGCACCGGCGGGCAGATATACAGTTCAGCCACTCAGTTTTAGAAGGGAGCGCGTATGAAAAAAATCTTGATGGGTGTGTGTATGGCCGTTGTTGCGATTATTTCTCCGCTGACGGTCCTGGCGGCGGAAAAAGCGGCGGATGTTCCGCTCAAGGCCGCAATCTTCATCCAGAACAGGGCAGGGGCTGAATTTACCGACAAGCTGGATGTCCTGAATGATCTCCTGACGGCCCGCCTGACCGAAAAGGGCTTTTCGGTGCTTGACCGCAGCGTGGTGCTTGCCAAGTTTCAGGAAGCGCGTAATCTTGAACCGTCATTACAGAGTGATATCAGCATGCTTGAAAAAATGTCAGAGGGATCGAACATGGCGGGCGGTTTCGAGAGCTCGTTTTCCGGCGCTTCGGCACTGCGGATCGCCCAGATGATCGGGGCCGATTATCTGGTGATGGCTTCGCTGACCTCCTTTGGCCAGGAAAACCGTACCTTTAAAGGTGAAGGTACCCACTACGGCAGCAACAACAGAAGCTCTCTCTACACCCTTCGGCTTTCCGCCAAGGTTTTGGAAGGCAACCAGGGGGGGACCGTCTATGGTGATACCGTTGCCGTTTTCGAGCGGGTGGCTGTGGTAGAGAACCTGAGAATAGAATCGACCGAAGTCGTCAATAAATTGCTCGATGCGGGGGCACTCAAGGTCGCCGAGAATATGACCGACAAAATCCGGAAAATTCGCGATGTAAAGGTCACGGTTGCAGCGGGAGTGGAATTTACGGTGAAGAGTAACGTTGAAGGCGTTACCGTTGAACTGGATGGTGCTGCCATCGGTTCAACCCCCGGCACATTCGTTGCTACGCCCGGCCTGCACCAGTTGCGGCTTTCCAAGCAGTGGCTCACGGCATGGGAGAGGACCGTCAACATCCATGCCGGCCAGATGCTGAACGTGCCGCTGGAACTTTCGGCAGAGGGGCTGAAACGGTACTCGACGCTTGAACAATTGAAGCTTGACCTCGAAAAAACGAAGATGCAGACTATTGCCGAAGGTAATGAGCGGGAAGCGAATATTGAAATTAACAAGCAGCAGAGCGATGCCGATGCCTATTCAAAAAAAGCGATTGCCGACGGCGAGAAAACGAAGCGCGAAGATAGCTATGACCGGATCGAGGGAGCACCGGGAACCGTAATCTACAAATAGAAGGGAGTGCGTATGGGCATATTTCTGCGAACAGTTATGGCGGTACTCATCTCGATTACGATGGTGCCGCTGCATGTCTCAGCCGCGGAGCTGAGCAGGGGGGAGAAGGACACCATCTTTATCGGTGCTCTCAAAGTTCAGCCGTCTGTGATTGAAATGGCGCAAAAAAGGAAGCGCTACTCCGAGTTGAAGCGGGCAATCAACTCCCTGGAGACGCAGTTTATTTCAGCGCTTAATGCGACCCGCGTGTTTCAGTTGGTCGAGCGGAGCCGTAAAGGCGATATCGAACTGGAGCAGGGCTTTGCAGCGGTTGCGGTTGATCCCAATGATAAAAATGCCGCGCAGACCGGCAAGATGGCCGGTGCCAAATTTGCCTTCCTCCCCCAGATTGACGGGTTTGAGGATAAGTCGGACATTATCGAACATCAGGCTATTGGCCGGGGATCGCTCAGTCGCACGCTGTTCCTGTCCGCGACCGTGCAGATCGTCGATACGACCACCGGCAAGCTGCTCCCCGATTCCCCCAGTGTCCAGCTCACCAAAACCGAAGAGATTGAAAATGCCAGAATGGGACAGCTTTCGGGAAGTGATGAAGTCATCGTAGCCCTGGCCAGGGAGATGGCACGGAAACTTTCGCAAGAGGTGGTAGCCCTTCTGCGGCCGGCGAAGGTTTTGACGGTGACCGGCAAACAGATCATGTTCAACCGTGGCAGCGAAGCGGGGTTTGCAAAGGGTGATCTTGTGGAAATATATGCCGTCCAGAACGTCAAGGACGACGACACCGGTGAGATGTTCCGCAACGAGGTGCCGGTGGGACAGGCGGTGATCAGCCGCATTGATAAAAACCAGAGTTATGCAACGATAAGCGGAGAAGACATGGGCATCACCAAAGGGTGCGTGGTTCGTTTTGTGAAAACGGCTGCCAGTCGTGCTGCCGAAGGGGAGCCACCCCCTGATGCAACCCAGCCGGATTTCGGGACAAAAGGCGATGCGGGGAGTACGCCGGGATCAAGTGAAAAACCACTCAAATGGAAATAGGAGGGGACATGATGAAACGGAAGAAAAACTTTGCTGTCAACGGGTTAACCGCGGTCGCTCTGATTTTGTCGTTGGGCCTGGCCGGTTGCAGTACGACTGCCGGTGTGGAAACCACCGGCAAGATGACATGGGATGAACAGGGCGCCCGGACCCTGGAAAAGAATGTGGTGTTTAACAACAGCGGACTTAAGGGAGATATTCAGATTGTCGAGGTAAAAAGCGCCATGGCGGGCGATATTATGAGGGCCCAGGCCACGCTGCGCTCCAAGGACCGGGATACGCTGCCGTTTCAGTACCGGTTCGACTGGTATGATGCCGGCGGTTTTGAAATCAATTCCGGGGCAGGTTCCTGGAAACCGCTGATTCTGTATGGACGCGAAACCAAAACCATCCAGGCTGTTGCGCCGGACCCTCGCGCTAAAGAGTTCAAGCTTAAGATTCGAGAACCGGATTAATGCGCCGAACTACTCTGATATTCTGTGAATCCTGATAATGAACAGCAGAAAATACTCCATGAAAGAAATGAGGAAGCAGCGTATGAAAAACGGCATGAAAGTACTTTTGGCTGTGGTGTCTGTTGGCGTGTTGTCTCTGTCCGGTTGTGCATCAACCATTCAATACGGAGATGCAGGATCGGCCAAGCCTGTGGCAAAGGAATTCGGTTCTTCCGATCTGCAGCAGATCGCCGAATCGATGGTCGATTCGATGATTACCTTTCCGCCGTTGGTGGAACTGACTTCATCGCGGCGACCGGTGGTGAGTGTTGACAAGGTCAAGAACAAAACAATGCAGCATATCGACACGGAATCGATTACCGACTCGATCCGGGCAAAGCTGATCCGTTCCGGTAAATTCCGTTTCATTGACCGCACAACGGATGCACAGACGATTGAAGAGTTGAAAACACAGCAGGATAGCGGTCTGGTTGATAAAAAGACAGCGGTCAAATTCGGCCAGCAGATCGGTGCCGAATTCCTGCTCACCGCCAACTTCTCCGAGATCAGGCAAAAAGCCGGCAGTACGACCGATGTGTACTACAAATTTTCGATGTCGCTCAAAAACCTGAAAACCGGCATTCTGGAGTGGTCGGATGAAAAGGAAATTCGCAAGGTGTTCGTACGCGGAACTTTTGGAGGGTAACGTCATGAAAAAACTGCTTTTGTTGCTTCCTGTCGCGTTGCTGCTGGTGGCCTGCTCGGCAGCCAAACCGAATTTCGTCTTTCTGGAAAAAACTGCGGTTGACCAGAATACCGGGCTGACCTGGGCGCGCAATGCCAATATGCCCGGCCGCCAGCTTATCTGGCGCGGTGACGACAACGTCTATGAGTACATGAAGCGTCTGAATGAAACCAATTATGCCGGATATGCCGATTGGCGGGTTCCCACCAAAGAGGAAATGGCCAAGCTGATCGAGTATGCCAAGGCCATGGGGTATGATCAGGCCAGGATGGATACCTGGCCCTACCAGAAACTGCGCCAGCTCGGTTTTATCGATGTGCGGGACTATGAATACTGGACATCCACCCGGCAATCGCCGATCGAAATGTGGACTGCTGATATGACCAACGGCGCTGTCGCTCCGAAGCAGGAAAGCAGGCCGTACTATCTCTGGCCGGTTCGGGGCAGCGGTACGCGCTGAAATAGCCCGGAAACGTAATCGCGTAAAATACACCGCCTCTGCTGGAGAACCAGTAGAGGCGGTGTTTGTTTATTCGGAATCTATGCTACAGCGTCTCAGCGATTACAATCCTGAATAAATTCCATCAGCAGATTGTTCCGTCAACTTCATACTTGCTATGCTTGCGTTGTATTAGTCTGCAAGCAAGGCTCCACCGTCAGACGGAGGCCCATGCCGTGCAATAGTTTTGAAATGCTGTTGAACTCCGGATTGCCGCGCTTTGACAATGTTTTGTAGAGGCTCGAGCGGCTGACATGCGTCTTTTCCGCAATAGTCGTCATGCCTCCCTGAGCCTGCGCCACCTCTCGCAATGCCAGAAGGAAAGCCTCTTTGTCATTGTCCTCTATCACGGCATTGATAAACGCCGCAGCGTTCTCGGGGTCTCTCAGCCATTCAATATGATACTCGTCATAGCTTCCGGTTTTTCTTGTCATGTCAATCACCCTCTCTGTTGTTGTTTCCAATACGCCTTTGCTTTCTTTATATCCTGTGTCTGTGTGGTTTTGTCACCGCCGATCAAGAGCAGCACAATCGTCTTTCCGCTCATTGCATAGTAGACACGATAGCCGGGGCCATAATCGATTTTTAACTCGATAACTCCATCCCCCAAGGGTTTGATGATTCCGAAATTTCCCAGCTTCACACGGACAAGCCTTGCGCTGATTCTGGCATGAGCATTACGATCCCGGAGTTTTGACAACCACTCAGTGAATGGCGCTCGGCCATCATCTTCAAGGTAATATTCCAACCGGTAATGCGTATCAGTCATATCCAAGTGTATCCTTTGGGCGACGGTATATCAAGGATTAAATTCAGGAAAAGGGCACTTTGTCTCAGGCGAAACGTTTTAGCCTCAAGATGTATTCGGTGTTTTATGACAAAAACTCCATCAGCAGATTGTTGAATACCTCCGGTTGCTCCCACTGCGGCGTGTGGCCTGCGTCCGGTATTATTTGTATTTTATTCCGCCACCTGGTGGGAATCGTGAGGTTTTTGAGGTATGAAAGGTTTGCCACCGACTCATGTTCGCCATGCACGATTGCCAATGGTTTGTCGAGATTGGCGACGACCGCAACCTCGTCCGAATAGTTTCCTTCCCCTATGCTTACTCCCAGTGCTTCTCGTGCCCTTCCGTCCGTCCGTCTCATGTTGTCAAAAAAGAACCGGGGTATCTGGCCGCCCGGCTTGAAAAACCCGGTGGTCACAATTGAATAAAACGACTCCAGGTCGCGGACGCTGTGAATTTAGGTCATTATTATGGTCGTTGCAACCCCAATAAAGAAACAGCTATATGGCATGTTTATCTATATACACGGGAATCAAAATTTGATAGTTTGGGTGCAATACTAACAATGTTTTGTTAAGTTTTCTACACTTCAAGGTTTGGTGGAGCACAATCCAAGACCTGGACCTGGAATGGCTCAGACACGATTACAGGGTCTGAGAATTGGGTCTGCGTTTCCGGGTCAACCGTTACTGCCACTGCAGTAGCAACATTCACTGCTACCAGACGCTAGAGATTGAGCTCCTGTAGCTGGATGGTACCGTGCAACAGTAGACTAAGTAATGCCAGTCAATGAAATAGAAAGCGGGCATAGCGGCAATAGCTGCCATGCCCGCTTTTAATTCATTCAATAATCACACCGTATCGATAAATGCCGCTATGGCTGCATGAACGTCTTCAGAACCTTCTCCGGCAAGAATCCCGTGGCGGCTGAAATCGAAGGGACGGTATTCCTTCTGTTTTGCTCCGATGCGGTTGAACATGAGCGCCGTTTCTTCCGAATTAACCACCGGATCTCCGTGCGCCTGCACGACCAGAGTCGGCACCTTCACGTCGGCAAGACGAGGCTCAAGATCCTTCATGAAGTGCTCCAGCTCCGCCAGCGCCGCTACCGGTACCCGGGCATAGTTGATCAATGGCCGTTCCGAGCTGTTGTCAACATATTCTTTTGCTGCTCCATGGAGCTGCATCGTATCCACGAGCCTGTTCCAGGTGGTAACCGCAGATGCGAAGCGGGTGGATAATTTCTGCAGCCGAAAGGGGGGCGAAACGGCAAAAGTACCAGCCAGCCCGCTGATTCGAGCGGCACTGTCCAGCGCCAGGCCGCCTCCCAAAGAAAAACCGCCAATTACTACCCGCGAGCAGATCGCATTCATCATGGCATAACCAATGTCCACCGATTCAACCCAGTCACCCCGGTTGCGTATGGCAAGGTCTTCAGGTGAGGTGCCGTGTCCGCGGAGGCGGACGCAATACACCCAGAAACCTTTGTGGTGCAGATAGGTTGCAAGTTCAAGCATCTCCCGGGGTGACGCCAGGAAGCCGTGCACCAGTACGATCCCCAGTTTCCGTGACGATCCCTTCAGCAGGAGCGGCGCACCGACGCTGCGTTCTTTCGACTCGTCGGGGAGATAGAAACGGGAATAGTCGGATTCAAACTGGTCGGCGGCCTGGCGTTGCAGGACCTCGACAACCCGATGCCGGACCAGTATTTCGGGCAGCCACGCCAGCAAGCGCACGTGGCGTTTGAGAGCCGACAACGGCCGTACTTCATTTGCCGCTACTCCGAGCGGATTGTCGATTCGAATCCGGTGAAATTCACTGCCGGCAGAAAAGTTGGCGGTATTTCTAATCAGGAATCCCTTTTCATGCCGGACCACGCCCGTTTCCCGGGCCAGCTCCAGGAAGTCGCTGTATTTGTGGTACCGGTCGTCAGTCAACAGGGCAACCTGGCCAATTTCAAGGCTCTGATGGCAAAAGACCAGGATTTTGTCCGGCACCAGATCGGTCAGTAGAAAGACGCGCCGCCGGAAGTCATCCTCGGAGATTTTGCTGAAGGGGAGCGCTTTGAGCAGCGATGCGAAAAGATGGTCGTGGTTGACCGTGGTCATGCTGTAAATGTCGGACATGAAACGATACATCAAGGCCCGTGCTTCCTGCCGCATCGCATCCAGCGAGGGAAGCTGGTCGTCAAAATCGATCTGCCGCAGGGAGAACATGTCCTTCCTGATCCGGGTGGAGGCGAGCGATGCCGAAACCGGGATTGCCTTGCCAAAGCGGATGTCGATATCAACCCCTTCGAAAAACATGGTCCCTTCGGTCAGCAGCTCTTCACGAAAGCGGACAGAGATGTTGCGGGCAAAATGGCTGGCCAGGGTACTAAGCACGTTTTCGCGCGCCCGGAGCGGATAATAGGTGAGGTTGATCGGCACGATCCAGGTTGTTTCGGACAGAACCGGTACCATGTTTTCGATCTGGAACATGTTCATCAGCCGCTCTGCTTCCGCCGGGTTTTCGGTAAGCAGAAAATTGATGCGTTTGCGATAAAATTCGGTGCGCAGCGCCAGAGTTGCCGCCCCGGTATGGGCAGGGCGGTGTCCGCCACGGTGAAGGCCGAAGAAGGATGGCCCGCTTGCCGCTTCCTTGTCCTTGACCATCTGCCCTTCGGGGAAAATGATCCAGTTGGCTTCTCCGGTCAGAAGACTTTTTACGATCAGGCGGTCGCGATCCGGATTTTTGGTTGATACCGCCCCAATCTTTGCCAGAAGGCCGCTCAGGGCTCCTTCAAAAAATGTGTGATCAGCCAGCGACCAGACCGGCACATGGGTATGCTCATAGATGTGATACGGAAGCAGGAGGGTTTCGATCCGGGTGAAATGATTGACGACAAAGATTATGGATCCGTCAGGGATAGTCTCCTTGCCATGGATCCTGACCTTGATCCGTGAAAAACTCTGCATGAGTGCAATCATTTGTCCTGTAGCAAGGTATGCGGAATACATCATGACTGTTCCTCGCTTCGTGCCCTTTCAGGCCGGAAGGTGCTTCGTTGCGGCAGCATCCAAACTTTCTATCTGCCGGGCTTCCCAGGCCGGGTCGCGTCCGAGCTCGGCAGCCATCAACCGGGCAACTCGGGGGGCAATTTCACGGCAGGCGTTGGCATCCAGAAAAAGCGCCCTGGTGCGCCGGGCAAGGACGTCTTCCACGGACCTCGCCCATTCGAAACGGACAGCCCACACTATCTCTCCGGCGTTATAGGGGAGACGGGGGTGCAGACGCTCCTGCCAGGATGGCTGCTCGCATATGAGTTGATCAAGCAGTTCACGGTCGGAGCCATACCCGTCCCATGGACCAGTTGGCGATGAAGGCTGTTTCCAGCCGTGCAGATGCAACGAGCGGGTGTTTGACGGGCACAGGTCAAGTCCTCCCCGTGAAGCGGCTGCATCAACCGCGGCAACAGCCATACTGCGATAGGTGGTCCATTTGCCGCCGGTAATGGTTACCAGCCCTGAAGCGGAAACGGACAGCAGGTATTCACGGCTCAGTTTTGCCGTGTGCAGCCCGCTTTTTCCTCCGATCAACGGCCTGATCCCCGCAAAACAGCTGAGAATATCGGAGCGGGCCGGTTGACGTTCAAGGCAGCGTCCTGCATGGGCCAGCAGGAAATCTATTTCATCCGGCAACGGCACCGGTTCTGACGAGACCGTACCAACAGGGGTGTCTGTTGTCCCAACTATGACGTGATCGTACCATGGAATCGCGAAAAATACCCGTCCGTCATCAGTGCGGGGAATCATGACGGCGCAGTCGCCGGGCAGAAACGAACGATCGAGAACCAGATGCGATCCCTGGCTTGGAATGACCAGGGGAGCGCACGCCGGTTCGTCCATACGCCGCACCTGATCGCACAGTACACCGGTGGCGTTGATCACCGCCTTGCCGGACAGCACATATTCCCTGCCGCTTTCCTGATCCATGGCGGTAACGGTGGCTATTCGTCCTGACGTGGTGGCAAGAGCGCTTACCTTCATGTAATTGAGCGGGGTTCCGCCCAGGTCGGATACGGTTCGCGCCAGGGAGATCGCCAGGCGGGCATCGTCAAACCGGCCATCATGATAGACAATACCCCCGCAGAGGTTCTGCTTTTTTGCGGTTGGTATCAGATCGACAGTTTCTTCCCTGCTGAGAAGCCGTGACCGTTTCAGTCCGTGTCCCCATGACAGCAGATCGTATAATGCCAGGCCGATGCCGTAGAAGGGGCGTTCCCACCATTTGTAAAGAGGGATTGCAAACGGGGAGTCATGTACCAGGTGAGGTGCATTATTCAGCAGGATGTGCCGTTCTCGCAGCGCTTCGCGAACGAGCGCCAGATTGCCTTGTTGCAGGTAGCGTACGCCGCCATGGATCAGTTTGGTGCTGCGGCTCGAAGTCCCGCTGGCAAAGTCCCCCTGTTCCAGGAGCAGGGTGCGGTAGCCGCGGGAAACTGCATCGACGGCTGCCCCGAGCCCGGTAGCGCCGCCGCCAATCACGATGATGTCCCATGGCACCGAGCCATCAGCCAGCCTTTGCAGAAGCTCTGATCTGGTCGGCGGATTCATGGCGTTCGAGAGTTCGCCAGCTGCTGACGCAGCCAGCCGGGACGGTTGGTCATGATCGAATCGACACCCAGTTCGCACAAAAGCTTCGCGGCGGGCAACCGGTCAACCGTCCAGACATGGAGCTCTTTGCCGAGTTCCCGCAGCGTTTCGACCAGCCACCTGTCCAGAAATTCCCGATAGGCGCTGGCCAGGCCGTCGGCACCAGTGCGGCGGAGTGTGTCGAGCATCTTGTCACGGGAGGGGTGCCAGACGTTTTTCAAAAGGGATTGGCGGTAATCGAAGAGCCAGCAGGCGTACCAGTCGGGGAGTTGTTGCTTGAGCTCCCCGATCAGTGTGGCACTGAACGACAGTAGCCTGATCCGCTCCGGAGAGTGTCCCGATGCCTGCAGCACCCTTTTCAGGTGAGGGATGATTTCCGAGCCGCTCTTGATCTCGATAAAAAACCAGGTCCCGTGCGGAATCGCAGCCAGTACTTCATCAAGAGTCGGAATTACGGCCCCGGACCAGTCCGCCCCCTTCCATTGTCCCGCGTCAAGGCGTCGCAGTTCCGCCAGGGTGGAATCGGCAATACGATGATTGAAGCCGGTTGTGCGAGAGGCCGTTTCGTCATGCATGCAGACTACCTGGCCGTCGGCGGTGAGGCGGAAATCGGCCTCGATGCCACTTGCCCCTTGTTTCCAGGCAAGGCGGAATGATTCAAGCGTGTTTTCGGGCGCGTCCCGCGATGCGCCGCGATGGCCGATTATGAGAGGGAGATTGTGCGTCGTTCCGGTAAACATGGTCTCAGGCTCCGCTCGATATTCATTGTGGCAGGTCGTACGATTGTCGTGTCGTGCATGCCGAGTTTAGCCGATGTTGCCGGCGAGTGCAAATTGCTTGTTACGTTTTGTCATTACAGGAAAAATCTTGACAAAAAAACGAACCTGGTCCTATATATTGTCATTGACGCTGAGGTGAAGTATGAGGCTTAGTAACGAAGAACATATGCAGATCAGCGACCTGGCAGAAATGCTGGGCATTACGACGAGAACAATCCGGCTGTATGAAAAACTGGGGCTGGTTGAACCCCCCAAACGAACTGACGGACGAGTCAGGTATTATGAAAAAGCCGACGTAAAGCGTTTCAAGTTCGTTCTGAAGGTCAAGGAACTGGGCCTTTCTCTGGAAGAGATGAAGGAGCTTGCCCAGCTGTATGATCAGGAGCATCAGGTGCCGGAGAAGATTATGCCGCGCCTGACCGAGCTTCTGGACACCCATCTCAAAAGTATCAAGCAGAAAGTTTCAACTCTTCAATCGCTTGAAAAAGATATTACCGCCTATCGCCAAAGGATCGTCGATCAATTCAAGCTGGTCAAGTAGATCCATCCTGTAGTAATCCAGTCTACTATTCCGCCATTCTCACGTGCGTTTCCCTGCGGAACGCGCTGTGAACATCCCCTTCTGCCCGTAATAAGCTGCCGATTGCCTCAAATCAGGTTTTTTCAAGAAGGCCTCGCCATTATCAACGCCCCCAATATGCTCGCCATGCAGTCCCTTGGCGGCATTTGGGCGAAATGGAATAACTCGGCACTGAACTTGCTGAAAGGTGGTATACTGCAAAAAACGCAGAAAGGAGATTGATCCATGAAAAAATCTGTACTGGTACTTGTTATGGCCGCCATCGCGGCAGCGTCGTCCGCACAGGCAGAGGTGAACGTCAATGTGAATGTCGGTGTTCCGGTCCCGCATGTGATGGTGCCCTCTCCCCCCGCAATGCTTTTTGGAGCGCCACCGTTCTTTATTGCCCCCCCCGGGCTCGGATTTTATGTCGGTGCTGATACGCCGTATGACATCATCTTCAGCTCGAACTTTTACTATCTGTACTATGGCAACAGCTGGCACCGCTCTCAGCATCACAACGGTCCCTGGGTAGAAGTCCCCTACCGGCATTTGCCGCCGGCTATCCGCAGGCATCGGATTGAGCAGATCCGCTCGTATCGCGACCGGGAATATCGCGTGTACCGCAATGATCGGGCTCACTACCGCGGGCGAAACTTTCGGCCGGAGCATGAGCGAAGACAGGAGCTGAAGGAAGAGCGTCGTTACGGCAAGGAAGAAATGAAAAATGATCGCAGGCGCGATAAAGAAGAGATGAAAGATGAGCGCCGGCGTGACAAGGAAGATCGGAAGGAAGAAAAACGGGACAGGAAACAGCATGACCGTGGCAGAGACTGAGCTGCAATGATACCGCGGGGGGCTTAAAGCTCCCCGCTTTTTGTTGAGTTTTTTCGCGTAACATCTGCAATACTGCGGTATTTGACAGTTCTGTCTGTCATAGGTAGAATTAAATAACTCGACTGTGAAAGAGAGAGAACCACATGCTTCTGGACAGGGTTTCCTATGGCCGGCTTGTAGAAAATCTCCATGACGGGCTGTATATCGTGGATAAAAACATGATTATTCAATCCTGGAACAAAGCAGCCGAAAAGATCTCCGGGTTTACCGCCGCCGAAGTCATCGGTCGAGGTTGCTCGGAAAACATTCTTACGCATGTAGATGGCGATGGCAATTGCCTCTGCATGGGAAAGTGTCCGCTGGCGAAGACAATTGAAGATGGCAAAGCTCGCGAATCAGAAATTTATCTGCATCATAAAGACGGCAGCAGAACCCCCGTCTCGGTACGTACCAGCATTTTGACCGACGAGAACGGTGCCGTGATCGGTGGTGTCGAACTATTCACCGACATAAGCAACCTTAAAACCAATGAATTGCGAGTCAAGGAACTTGAAGAGATGGCCTTGCTCGACAACCTCACCAGGCTTGCAAACAGAAACTATCTCGAGAAGGAACTGTTTGTTCGTTTTGAGGAAAAAAAACGGCTTGGGGTCCCCTTCGGCATTCTGTTCATGGACATAGATCATTTCAAGAAATTCAATGATACCTATGGCCATGACGTCGGCGATTTGGTGCTTAAATTCGTTGCCGATACGTTGGTAAAGAATTCACGGCCATTCGATGTGATTGGCCGATGGGGCGGGGAAGAGTTTATTGGAATTATACGGAATGTCAGTCCTCAACAGCTTGAAGAATTCGGCAACAGGATGCGTATCCTGATTGAATCAGCGTACCTCCAGACCGGAGCCAATAAACTGCATGTCTGTATTTCGATCGGAGCGACTGTTGTCTGTGACGATGATACAATGGAAACGGTCATTAAAAGGGCTGATACGCTTCTGTACGAAAGCAAGCGGTCGGGAAGAAACCGCCTGACTCTGGGGTAAGCTACTCAATCCATCATCCATGCTAATGGAGCCTAATCATACGGCGGCCAACTGGCCGCTCGTTGATTTGATAACAGCTTCTTCTATTCCGTCATCTCATACACTCCGTTCAAGCTGTACACATACCGTTCCAACACCCTCTGATAACGTCCTTCGTCAACGTGTGCCTTGTGCACCAGCTTCATGCAATATCCCATCTGCAGCTCAGTGCTGGCTGGTTTGCTGTAAAGTTGCAGCGCAAATTTTGACATATCCCGCACCATGAAGTCGAAAATCTGATCAACAACATCGTCATCGATTGCAAGCAGCGCGGCGTTTTCCAGGATCAACTGCCCGTAGACTACCAGCGTGAAGATCTCGCCGACGGTCAGCAGGAAGTCGATGTCCTTCTGCTGTGCAGCATCGGGTGTTGCCTTGAGCAGAAACTCACGAAATACGCGGATCTGTTCCGAAAAGATCCTTACATTGAGCAGGGCGCTCCCTTCGTAGACCGGGCGGTAATCGTGGAACCGGATCGTGCCGAGCCCTCTGGTTGCACCCTGGTTGAAGAGGAAGTCGTCGTTGGCCGGATCGAGTCGGCGCGGTACAGCGGCGTACTCGGCCGGGTTGAAGAAGTAATTTTGCATGAACTTGACGATCAGCGCGATGTTGACATGGACGGTCCCCTCCAGCTTGGGCAGCGCCCTGATGTCGCGTGCCGCCGTATCGAAATACATATCCTTCTCGAACCCCTTGGCCGCGATCACGTCCCAGAGCAGGTTTACCACCTCTTCCCCCTGGGTCGTCACCTTCATCTTCACCACCGGATTGTACAACAGGTAGCGGCGGTCCTCCGCCGAAGCCGAACGGAGGTAATCCGAGGCCCGCAGGGCAAAGAGCTTCATGGCGACGAGACGGGCGTAGGCATCGACGAACATCTGCTTTACGTGGGAGAAGTCGGTGACATGCATGCCGTAGAGGCTTCGCGACGATGCGTGGTTGATCGCTTCGTAGAAGGCGTGGGTGCAGATGCCGATCGTGGCCCACCCCAGGTTGTACTTGCCGATGTTGACGGTGTTGAGCGTCGCGTTCCACGCCTCATCGCCAGTTGACAGGATATCAGCCTCGGTCACCGGATAGTCGTGCAGCACGAATTCGGCCACGTAGGACTGGGTCGCGGTGATGTTTTTGACCAGTTCGTACTTCTCATGTTTGCTGTTGACGACAAAGAAGGCGTATTCGCCGCCATCCGGTTTGCGCCCGAAGGTCGAAACAAAAGCGGCTTCATTGCCGTTGCCGATATAGTATTTGTCGCCCCGCGCCAGATAACTGCCGTCACCGGTCGGAATCAGCAGCATGTCGCTCGCGTAGATATCTGCGCCATGTTCCTTCTCTGACAGTCCGAAAGCGAATATCGCCCCGTCGTTCAGCAGTTCTGCCGTTTTTCGCTTCAACCTCTCGTTGCCGCTCATCCAGATCGGCCCGAGCCCCAGAATGGTTACCTGCCAGGTGTACCAGTAACAGAGGCCGTAAAAACCGAGCAGTTCGTTAAAGGCGCAGAGACGCGAGGTATCCCAGCGGCACTCCTCGCCTCCATAACCGGCGGGGGTCAGCAGGGTGGCAAAGATCCGTTCCCGTTTCACGAAGTCGAGAAAGTCGGCATACCAGACACGGTTAAGGTCATCTTCCTTGAGCTGCTTCTTTCCCTTTGCTTCAAAAAACGCGACGGTCTTGCGGAGAATGTCGTTCAACACCGGATCGGGATGGCTTTCTATCAGTTGTTTCGGATTGAGCAGGAACATAATCTACTCCTTGATAATAGGTATGGTTTTGCCGGCCGGTTTTCCTGTGAAAAGGTTGCGCAGACTCTTCTTGATGCCGCTGACGACAAACGGCGTCAGGCGACGCTTCTCCTTGAGGATACGGAAGTACAGATCCTTGCGCTTCAAGGGGGGCGCCTCCCGGTTGGCGGCGGGGATCATGGAGAGCGCCCCCTGTTTGCAGGTGGTGATGCAGGCGCCGCAGCCGAGGCATATTTCTTCGTCAGCCATGGCATACCGGTCGGACTTCTGCGCGAACTGCGCTCCGTGCGGCAGGGCGATGGCTTTGACATTGCAGGCGCGGAAGCAGAGTCCGCAACCGGTACAGCGCTCCCGATCGATTACGGCGCGGAAACCGGTTTTGGCGACCCCCGTATGGTATCCCATCTGCACCCCGGCGAGCAGTTCGCAACAGCAACTGCAACAGTTGCAGATGAATGATGGTTTGTGACGTATGTTGTCGGTAATATGCGTCAGGTTCAAGGCTCTGGCACTGTCAAGCACGGCCAGCAGCTCATCCACGCTTTTCTCGTGGGCAAAGCCGCGCCGCGCCATGAAGCGGGCGGCGCTCCCGAGCGAGATGCAGATGCCATCGGTCGGTGCCCCTTTGTCACAACTCTCGCCAAGATGCTCTTTCTTGTGACGGCAGTAGCACATCCCGACCGCGCCGAATCCGGCTTCGCGAATAATGTCGCGGGCCCGGTCATGGCTGGTGACTTCCGAGGTCACCGGGATATGCTCTTCGTAGAGCAGCGAGCGGGTCAGCGGCGTCTTGCTGCCGAAAAATTCCGCTGCCTGACTCTCTTCCAGATATTCCCGCATCAGCAGGGCAAGACGCTCCAGCGGCAGGTCGGTGCGATTCTTCATGAAGGTGAATTCGAAGAAACCGATCAACCCCGGCAGCAACAGGTAATAGACCTCGCCGCCGTAGGGCATGTCCATCACCAGTCCTTTGTCGGCCATTTTTTCGAGCAGTGGCAGCAGTTCCCCGCCCGGGATCTTTGTCAGCCGCACCAGTTCCGTCAGCGTCGCCTCTTCCAGGGGAAAGCGCGACGCGACAAAGGCTTCACGTTCGTCAAAGAGGAGCGCCAGGATCTCGCGGAGTTTTTCCGTGTCCACGAGACCGATGGGATACTTGTTGAGCCGGTCGATGAGAGGCACAATGCTGCTTTTTGAACCAAGGTGATGTCCCATGGCACCGTCTCCGTCTAACTGAATTGGGAAAAATCTGGTTTCCGGCGCTGCATGAAGGCCTGCAACGCCTCAACCGCTTCCGGTGACTTGAGGCGCACCATGAACTGCGCGCACTCTTCGGAAATGGTCTCCCGCAGGGAAGCTTCATAATCTCGTTTGAGCAGCTTTTTGGCCAGACGCACCGCAGCCGCCGGTTGGGCCGCCAGCTGCACCGCTTTGTTACGGGCGGTTACGAGAACTTCATTATCCGGGATGGCCTCCGTGACGATTCCGATGCTGCATGCCTTGTCGGTATTGAATACCCCTCCCAGGAGGAGCAATTCCGCTGCCCGCTGATGTCCCATGATCCGCGGCAGGAGCAGCGTGGAACCGGCCTCCGGACAGAGCCCCAGGTTGACGAACGGCATCTGGAACGTGGCGCTGCTGCCGGCATAGACAAGATCGCAGTGGAGCAGCATCGTAACGCCGATTCCTACCGCCAGGCCGTTGACCGCAGCGATAATTGGTTTGCGTGCTTCGCTGATGGCGGTCAGGAACTGCATGACCGGGCTTGCCGGCCCGGTCGGCGGCGCGTCAAGAAAATCGGCCAAATCATTACCGCTGGTGAAACAGTCGTCTGAGCCGCAGATCAGAATAACCCGCACGGTGTCGTCACGGTCTGCTTCAGTAAGGCCGTCGGCCAAAGCCGTGTACATGCCCAGGTTCAACGCATTTTTTTTGTCCGGGCGGTTGATGCGGAGCGTAAGGATGCCATCGCTCCGTTCGATTTTAATCAATTCTGTGGCGCTCATAGTCGGGAACTCCTTTGAATCGTCAGAAGTCATGCCATATTGTTGATGCATTCCGGCACCGGAACGGTGACTTTTTTGACGTTATCGAAACAGACCAGCGTCGTCCGCGCGGTGGCATAGGTTTTTTCGGCTCCGTCGTAGAGGCGGTATTCGAGGTCAAAGCTGCTGGTGCCAAGCCGGGCGACAACCACGGACACGATCAGAGTGTCACCGAACAGGATCGGCAGTTTATAATCGCACTCTGCATGGGCAACCAGAGTGAAAATGTGCTTCCTGGACAGCTCGTGAAAAAAGTCCTGGAACAGCTTTACCCGTGCCGTCTCAAGGTAGGTGAAGTAGACGACACTATTCACATGGCCGTAGAGGTCGAGATCGGAAAAACGTAGTTCGATGGGGGTTGAAAATATGTTAGCCATGATGTATCCCTTCTTGATTAACCTTTGCCCAGCATGCCCCGTTTCAGGGCTTCGTCGGCAGGCACCGGACCCAGGTAGATTCCGAGGATACCCTTCACCAGTTGCTTTGAAACGATAGTTCCCATAACCTGGTTGTTATGTTTGTAAACAACTGTTCCATCTCCACCAAGGACCAGATCTACCGTGTCGCCACGCATAAAGTCGCGGCTGAACAGTGCGAGGAATTTTTTCGCTACGTCTGTCTCATCCATGCGGGTGTTGGCAAAGCCTTCTCTGATCGCCTCAGTGATTTTTTCCCGATCAACCTTGCTGTGCAGAAAATTTAACCGGATCAGCTTGTCCGACGTGTCAGCCATCACGGCAGGCACCGTGGACATCGGCTTGGCGGTATAGAGTGAGCCGATATACACCTTTACCCACCATTTCGTGCGGATACCGTAGCCGTTCAATTGAAGGGGCCGCTCATTGACTGTCACCGCAGAATCCAGATGGGTGCCTGCAACCTCCAGGGCCATTGCCGGTAACGCCATAAATATTGTCAGCGCTAATGCGATAATAACTCTTTCCATAGTTGAATCTCCTTGTTGTACAATTTCAACCGATCTCTCGACCGGCAATAAAACCCTGATGAATGGCATCAAAAACCATGGCAGGCTCATGGGCATCGCCAACGACCCGGAACGGAATCCCGCTCGCAGCGAGCAAAACTTCAAGCGGATTGTTGGCTTTAGTGCCGACCGCCAGCACAACAGAATCAGCGGGGATTTCCTCTGCCGTGCCGTCGCACTCGATCCTGACGCAGCCGGCAGTGATCTCGATTACCCGTGCCGCTGCCCGGGTCTTGACTCCATACCGTTCCACATCCTGCATCATTCCCCACCGGGTACTCCTGCCGAAGTTTTTGCCCAGTTCAGGCAGCATCTCAATAACCGTGACATCCTTGTTGCCGTGTGTTGCCAACCGGTACAGCTCCTCTACGCTTTCGGCTTCATGGACCAGCAGGAACTTGAGTGCCTCACCGGAAAGGGTTCCCTTCTCCGCCAGCAACAGCGCAGTTTCGATGCCGACCGCCCCACCGCCGATTATAACCACGCGTTGTCCGACTGCGATATTTTCTGACAGGACGTCCCACGCCTGGACAACGTGAGGCAGATCCGCTCCCGGGATTGACGGGGTAATCGGACAACCGCCGGTGGCAAGAATAACCGCATCCGGTCGGACCTCTTTCAAAAACTGACCATCGACATTGGAGTTAAATACAACGGTAGCACCTGTCAGTTCCACCTGCCGTTCCAGGTCGGCGGCAAGCTCCAGAAACTCTTCCCGTCCCGGAGGCGCGCCTGCCAGCATGAGTTGTCCGCCAAGACAGCAGCCGGCTTCGTGGAGCGTTACCCGGTGCCCGCGTTCGGCAGAGGCAATCGCGGCGCTCATCCCGGCAGGTCCGCCTCCGACCACGGTAATTGCACGTGGCATCTCAGCTTTCGTAATCGTCCGTGCGTTTTCGTAGCCGGCTCGCGGGTTACAAAGACACTCCACGGCCTTCATCTTGAACAGGTTGTCGAAGCATCCCTGGCCGCAGGCAACGCAATGGACGATGTCGCTTTCGTGCCCGTTCCTGGCCTTTTCGGGAAAGAACGGGTCGGCGATCAGCGCCCGTCCAAGCGCCACCATGTCGCAGCATCCGTCAGCAATCATTTCCCGCGCCAACTCCGGATCGTTGATGCGGTGGCTGGCGATGACCGGAATGCCGACACGCTCCTTGATGCCGCGAGCCAGATAACCGAAAACGCCGCGAGGCACTTCGGTTATGATCTGCGGTACCTGGGCCTCGTGCCAGCCGACGTTTATGCAAAGGGCGTCCACTCCTGCCGTTGCCAGCCTTACGGCGTAGTCATTGAGTTCCTGACGGCTCGTGCCCCCTTTCATGAATTCATTGCCGTTCATTCTGACCAGCAGCGGGAAAGCCGCGCCGACGGTTGCGCGGATCGCCGCGACAATCTCCAGGCCGAAGCGGATACGCCCCTCAAAGTCACCGCCGTAGCAATCCTCCCGTTTATTGGTAAGCGGAGAGATAAATTCACTGATCAGATAGCCGGTGCCGGAGAGAATCTCCACTGCATCGAATCCTGCTTCCTTGACACGCCCTGCCGCCTGGGCAAAGCGGACGACAATCTCCTCAATTTCCGCAATCTCCAATTCTCGCGGAGTTTCCCTGGTCAGTCGTGAAGGAATCGCCGATGGCGCTACCGCCTGCTTCCCACCCATCAGCATGGAGTGGTTGTAGCGTCCGGCATGGTTCAGTTGCACCGAGGCGCGGGCGCCGTTATCGCGAATTGCACTCGCCAGACGGGTCAGTCCTGGGATGAAAGCATCACTATGGGCGCCGATGTTTCCAGGTCCGCCGGAAAGCTCATCGACGGTGGCATAGCCGACCGTGATCATCCCGGCACCCCCGCGGGCCCGTTCGGCGTAGAAGTCAACCAGTCGGTCGGTAACCGTAAATTTCCTGGCCATGTTCATATGCATGGCCGGCATGAAGATGCGGTTTTTGATCTCCATACGGTTGATGGTGATCGTTTGAAAAAGCGGGTCGATCATGGTTTTCTCCGTTCTATGCGACTGCATTGTACTGCGTACGTACGTTGTCAAACAGACCGATCTGTTTCAGAGAAGTCTTGAGCAGAGCCGGGTTCTCCAGAAAATCAAGCATGAACACTATCTCGGAAATTTTCAGGTAGATAAAAAAAGGCTCGATCAGCCTCCCCTTGAAGAGATTTTCGATTATGACGTTCATAGTCAGTCTTCGATAAGGAATCAGCTGGACGACACGCTCCAGAAGCGTCTTGACGTAATATATGATTGCTTCGTCAACGCCATCGACAAACTTGCGATGCCCCGGCATGATGCTCCTGCCGCGCAGTACGGCCAGGTTGAGCAGAGAGCTGCAGTATGCCTCGTAATTCCTGAAGCGTCCGGTGAAATGCTCCAGATCAATATCAAGCAGGGGCGCTTGAAAGATATTTCTGAGGAGGATGTCGCCGGTTACCGCATATTCTCCGACCATGTAGGCCAGATCGCTCTGGGAGTGACCGGGACAGGGGAGATAGCTGATGCCCAGTCCGGCAGGCAGATCCGATTCCTCAACAATGCGGAAGCGCTCCGGTTGCTCGGGAAATACCTTGTTCCGCTCGAATGATTCCCGCAACTGCCCGGAAAAATCTCCCCCAAAACCGTATTCCTCCAGGATCCCGCCTATCTGTTCCATCCGCTCGTTGTGGCGCTGGAATTTTATAGCGTCCTTGCGGGGGATGAATATCTCGGCGTCGCTATGCTGAAGGATGAAGTTGGCCAGCCCGTAATGATCGACGTGGCAATGGGTGATGAACAGGTATTTCAGCCGCGTGAGATCGACGTTCGCCAGCAGGCAGGCCTCCCCCTCGGGCGTGGGGGGGCCGGTATCGAACAGCACCAGACCACAGTCGAGTTCGATGGTGTAAAAATGGACTTCCCCGACCATGTATGGGGTCTGTACGGTGTGCTGCAGCATGATGCTCCGGGATGGGGCGGCCGAAATGGCCGCCCCGTTGCTTTTAGAAAATAAATTTATCCGCTTCGAGCGATGCCGCTGCCAGTTGGCGCTTGGCCTTGAGCAGCCCTGTGGCGTCGTATTTGGTGAACCTGCGGATGCCGGCCAGCAGCATGGTCAGGGTGTCACCTTCCTCGATGAAGTAGGCGGCACGGCGTGCGGCAGAGGCAGCTGTTTCGTTGCTGTTGAACGCGAACACCTTTACGGCGGCGCTGACGGATGCCTTTTTGCCCTCGCTCAGCTTCGGCAGGATTTTCTCGGCGCGCAGCACGACACTCTCGATGGCAAAGATGTTGATCGCCAGATCGGCGACGGCCAGAAGGATCTCCTGCTCATCCTTGATCGTATCCATGAACTTCTGTACCCCGCTGCCGGCCAGCACCAGGAAGGCCTGTTTCAGGTTGGCGATCAGAGCCTTTTCAGCGGCAAACGGCACCGTATCGTCCAGTTCGTCAAACGACGGCGACATCAATGATTCAAAGGCCTTCATCGCCTCTTTCTGGAGCGGGATTTCTCCCTTCATGGCGCGGCGGAGGATGATGCCGGGGATCAACAGCCGGTTGATCTCGTTGGTACCCTCCCAGATCCGGTTGATCCGCTCGTCACGATAGTATCCTTCAGCAGCATACTCCTGGATGAAGCCGTAGCCGCCATGGATCTGGACGACGCCATCAACGACATCGGCCAGCACCTCGCTGCAGAATACCTTGGCGATGGCGCATTCTACCGAGTATTCCTCGATCCCCTGCTGATAGGTCTCATAGTAGTTGTCGGTACCTTTCGGCAGGGTGGCAAGACGATCGTCGATCAGGCCTGCGAGGCGGTAGACTACCGATTCGGACGCGAATATGGCGGCGCTCAAGTCGGCAATTTTTTCCTGGATGGCCCCGAAACTGCCGATGGTGACGCCGAATGCCTTGCGTTCGTTGGCATATTTGATGCCGGTGGTAAGCGCCGTTTTCGAAGCGCCGGTGGCACCTGCCCCCAGTTTGAAGCGCCCGACGTTGAGCACGTTGAAGGCGATCTTGTGCCCCTTGCCGATCTCGCCGAGCAGGTTTTCAACCGGAACCTTGGCGTCTTCCAGAATGATCTGGGTGGTGGATGATCCCCTGACCCCCATCTTGTTCTCTTCCGGTCCGACGCTCAGCCCCTCGGTGGTCCGTTCGACCAGGAAGCCGGTGAAGTGCTGCTTGTCGATCTTGGCAAACACGGTGTAGAGGTTGGCGATGCCGCCGTTGGTGATGAACTGCTTGGTGCCGTTCAAGATGTAGTGCGTGCCGTCGGCGGAGAGGGTTGCGGTCGCCGAGGCCCCCAGTGCGTCGCTGCCGGAGCCCGGTTCGGTCAGGCAGTAGGCGGCAATCCATTCGCCGGAGATGATCTTCTCAAGGAACTTTTCCTTCTGGGCTTTGGTGCCGTAATAGACCAGCGGCAGCGTGCCGATGCCGGTATGGGCGGAGTAGGTGACGGAGAATGACCCGGCCTGGGAGAGCTTTTCCGCTGCCAGCATGCTGGTGGCCTTGTCCAGTTCCAGTCCGCCGTATTCCTCCGGGGCATCGATCATCAACAGCCCCAGTTCGCCGCACTTTTTCATCAACTCAACCGTCAGCGGCAGGTCGTGATGCTCGATTTCCTCACGATGCGGGAGAACTTCATTCAGGACAAACTGTTCGGTCGTGTCGCCGATCTGCCGCTGCTCATCGCTGAAATCCTCCGGCGTGAAAATGTCGTTTTTGTCAGCTTCGGTAATCAGATATTCAGCGCCTTTGAATAGTTTTGCAGCCATGGTGTCACCTCGTTATATGTATTGTAGGGGCGACCCGTTGGGTCGCCCCTACATTTCAAATCCTAAATTTTCTCAAAAATCCCCGCAGCGCCCATGCCGCCGCCGATGCACATCGAGACGATGCCGTAGCGGGTATTCGTGCGCTGCATTTCCTGGAGGATGCTGGCGGTCAGCTTGGCGCCGGTGCAGCCGAGCGGGTGGCCAAGAGCGATGGCGCCGCCGTTGACGTTGACCCGGGCTGGATCGATGCCCAACTCCTTGACGCAGGCCAGAGATTGCGCGGCAAAGGCCTCGTTCAGCTCGATCAGGCCGATATCGTCCAGCTTCAAGCCGGCCAATTTCAGCGCCGCCGGAATGGCCGCCACCGGGCCGATGCCCATCAGTTCCGGCGCAACACCCTTGACGGCAAAGGCAACAAAGCGGGCCAGCGCCTTTTTGCCGATCTTTTTCAGATACTCTTCGGAGACAACCAGCACCGCCGCTGCGCCGTCGGTCATCTGGGAGGAGTTGCCGGCGGTAACCGTCCCGGTCGCCTTGAAGGCCGGTTTCAGCTTGGCCAGTCCGGCCGCGGTCGTGTCGCTCCGTACGCCGTCATCGGTATCCACCATCTCCCTGCTCCGCTTCATTTTTCCGCCCACGAGCGCGCAATTCTCTATCTCCACCGGAATGATTTCATCCTTGAATTTTCCCGCCGCGATGGCGGCGGCCGCCTTGGCGTGGCTGGCTGCGGCAAAGGCGTCCTGCTCTTCGCGGGTGACGCTGTATTTATCCGCCACCAGTTCGGCGGTGATGCCCATCGAGGCAAATGCTTCGGGCCAGGCGGCAATAAGAGAGGGATTAGCGCTGTACTTGTTCCCTCCCATCGGAATCATGCTCATGCTCTCGGCGCCGCCGGCGATGATGCAGTCGGCAAACCCGGCCATGATCCGCTCCGCCGCCGTGGCGATGGTCTGCAGTCCGGAGGAGCAGAAGCGGTTGACCGTCTGGGCCGGGACTTCGACCGGAACACCGGCCTTCATCGCCGCCACGCGGGCGAAGTTCATCCCCTGCTCCCCTTCCGGGAAGGCGCAGCCGATAATGATGTCCTCGACATCATGCGGGTCTATGCCGGTTCGCTCCAGCAACCCCTTGATGGCGGCGGCGGCCAGGTCGTCCGGACGGACATCTTTCAATTTGCCTTTTTTTGCCCGGCAGCCGGGGGTGCGGTAGGCAGCAAGAATATATGCGTTTCTCATCGGTATCCTCCAGATAGCTCTATTGTTTAAGTTGCAGGTACTGGCTTCGACTCCGCTCAGCCAACGGCTTAACCAAGACCGGTCCCTGAGCGGAGTCGAAGGGTTAATTTCGCAGCGGTTTGCCCTTCTTCAGCATGTGCTGGATACGCTCCAGGGTCTTTTTCTGGCCGCAGAGCCGGACAAAGGCCTCGCGCTCCAGCTCCAGCAGGTACTCTTCGGTGATCAGCGTGCCGGCCGGGACATCGCCGCCGGTGATGACCTCGGCTACCATGCCGGCCAGATACTGGTCATACTCGGAGATAAAGCCACCCTGCTGCATGTTCCAGAGCTGCGACTTGATACTGGCGGCCACGCCGCGGCCGGGTGCCTTCAGCTCGGTCAGCGGGCGTCCGGGACGATAGTTGGCGGCCAGCGAGATCGCCTTCAGTTTGGCGTCATGGATGCGTTTGTCGATATCCATGGTGATCGCATCCCCCTGGCGCATGAAGCCCATCGGGATCAGTTCGGCCGCCGCCATGCTGACCTTGGCCATGGCGATGTTCATGAAGTTTTTGAAGATGAACGGCGTGGCGTCTATCTCGTATTCCTCGGCCAGCTTGATGGCGCGGATCGCCATCTCCTTGGTGCCGCCACCGGCCGGGAGCAGACCGACGCCCAGTTCCACGAGGCCCATATAGGTTTCGGCATGGGGAATGATGGCGTCGGAATGGAGGCAGGTTTCGCAACCGCCCCCCATGACCAGGTTGTGCGGCGCGGCCACGACCGGGATCTTCGAATATTTGATCGCCATCATCGCCTTCTGGAAGCCCTTGACGGTCATGTTGATCTCGTCGAACGCCCCTTCGGCAACCGCCATCACCAGCAACATCAGGTTGGCTCCGGCGGAGAACATGCTCCCCTCGTTGGCGATGACCAGGCCGACCCCTTCGTCTTCCGTGCGCTTGATGGCTTTATGGACCATGGAGAGGATCTCCCCGCCGATGGCGTTCATCTTGGTATGGAACTCAAGGCAGAACACGCCGTCGCCAAGATCGATCACCGAAGCGCCGCTGTTCTTTTCCACTTCCCGGTTGTTCTTCTTGAGGATGGAGAGGCTGACGTGCGTCGCCTTTTGCGGCACGGCACGGTACTTACTCTCCTGCACACAATAGTACTGCTGCGCGCCGTTCTCGAATTTGTAGAACTGCTCAACCGTCTTGAGTCCGGCCGGGACCGTCACGCCATCCTTCTCGGCCCGCTCCACGAAATAGGCCACGCCGATGGCGTCGAGCATCTCGAACGGCCCGAGTTCCCAGTTAAAGCCCCATTTCATGGCGTTGTCTATATTGACGATGTCGTCGGCGATCTCCGGAATCCGGTTGAAGGTGTAGATCAGCGTGTCGCGCAGGTTGGTCCAGGCGAACTGGGCGCCCTTGTCATTCCCGGTGACAACCGCCTTGAGACGCTTGGCCGGATCGTCAATCGATTTGGCCGCTTCAATCGAGGCAAATTTGGGACGCTGCGAGGGTGCATACTCACCGGTCTTGTAATCGTAATAGAAGAACTCCTGTCCGCCTTCCCCCTTGACCTTCTTGAAGAACCCCTGCTTGCTCTTGTTTCCGAGCAGCCCCTTGGCCACCATCTCCTTGATGAAATCGGGGAATTTGAAGATGTCGCGCTGTTCGTCACCCGCCAGCAGCTCATAGGAGTTGGCGGCGACATGCTGGAGCGTATCGATGCCGACCAGGTCGGAGGTGCGGAAGGCCGCGCTTTTCGGGCGGGCGGTGGCCGGTCCGGCGACGGCGTCAACCTCTTCCACGGTCATGCCGGTCGCCATCATGGTGCGGACGCAGTTGCAGATGGCATAGACACCGATGCGGTTAGCGATGAAGTTGGGGGTGTCCTTGGCGTAGACAATCCCCTTGCCGAGCCGCTTGGCGATGAAGTCGGCCATGTGGGCGACCACAGCGGGATCGGTGGCGCTGCAGGAGACGATCTCCAGCAGGCGCATATAGCGGGGTGGATTGAAAAAGTGGGTGACGAGGAAATTCTTCCGGACGTTCTCCGGGAGGCATTCAGCCATTTCGTTGACCGACAGGCCGCTGGTGTTGGTGGAGAGGATCGCCCCCTCTTTCAGGTTCGGCACGACCTTTTCGGTGAAGAGTTTCTTCTTGATCGCCATGTTCTCTATGACCACCTCAACGACCCAGTCGCACTCCTTCAGCTTCGGCATGTCGTCGTCAAAATTGCCGACCTCGATGTTGGCCGCATACCCCGGCAGAAAGAAGGGGGCCGGTTTCATCTTCATCAGTCCGTCCCGCCCGGCAATGGCGATGCGGTTGCGCACCTTGGCGTCGGCAATGGTCAGACCGGCTGCCGCTTCGGCATCGCTTAACTCCCGCGGCACGATATCGAGCAGAAGCACTGATACGCCGGCATTGGCGAGGTGTGCGGCAATTGTCGCCCCCATTACTCCCGCTCCAAGAACAGCTACCTTGTTAATCTGTTTCATCTGTTTCCTCCGTTTCTCAATTGCTGTGATCGATGTACAGGTCTTCTATCCGGTGTTTGTATTTTTCATAAATGATCTTGCGTCTCAGCTTTAATGTAGGTGTCAATTCGCCCCCCTCAATGGAAAAATCATGGACCAGCAGGACGAATTTCTTGATGGTTTCATACGGGGCAAGACGGCTGTTGATATCGGCGAGCCGCTGCTCGAACAGCTTCTGCACCGGTTCATGCATGACCAGGTCGTCAAGCTCATAGTAATGAATGTGTTTTTCTTTGGCAAATTCCAGCAGTCGCTCAAGATTCGGCACGATCAGGGCGGTCAGATACGGCTTGCGGTCACCGTATACGTACGCCGAGGCCACATACTTGTCCATCTTCAGTTCATTTTCAATCGGTTGAGGAGCGATGTTTTTGCCCCCCGCCGTGATGATCAACTCTTTCTTTCGGTCGGTAATGGACAGGAAGCCGTCTTCGATATGCCCGATATCTCCGGTCTTGAACCAGCCGTCCTGGACCGCCTCTGCCGTGGCGGCCGGGTCATGATAATAGCCGAGCATGACCTGCGGCCCTTTGACAAGAATCTCGCCATCCTCGGCAATCTTGAATTCAGTCTGTTTCAGGGCAACTCCGACCGTTCCGAAACGGATATGTTCGAAATTGTTGAAGCTGAGGGCCGGGCTTGTTTCGGTCAGGCCGTATCCTTCAAAAATCGGGATGCCGATAACCCAGAAAAATTCATTTATCGACTTGTCCAGGGGGGCACCGCCGCAGCAGAACAGTTTCATGTTGCCGCCGAACTTGGCCCTGATTTTACTGAAGATCAGGCGGTCAGCCAGCGCATATTTCAAATTGAGCAGAGATGATGGCTGCTTGTCGATGTAGGTCGCGGTGATATACTTCTTACCGACATCAACACCCCAGTGAAACAAGGCATTTTTGATCTTGGACATCTGATGGGCATTCTCGAAAATACGGTGATAAATCTTTTCGAACAGGCGGGGCACGCTGACCATGACGGTCGGCCTGATTTCCGTCATGTTTTCCGGAACTTTTTCGATACTGTCGGCAAAAGCCATCAGGGCGCCATTATAGATCGTCAGGTAGTAGCCGGCGGTCCTCTCAAGAATGTGACTCAGAGGGAGAAAACTCAGGAGAACGTCGTCCTTGACGATCACGCCACTCTGCTCCGTCAGGTACCTGATGTTGGTCAGAATATTGTTGTGAGACAGCATGACCCCTTTTGGAACGCCGGTGGTGCCGGATGTATAGATCAGGGTCAGCATGTCATCCGGCGTGACCCGGTCGATTACTGCTTCGATTTCTTTTTTCTCTTCTTTCGTTATGGGTGAATCTATTTCGGAAAGCTGGTAGAACGTGGTGACCGGCAGTGACGGGTCGCCGAGGAAGCGTTCAAATGATACAACCAGTTCCAGGCCTGCAATCGCTTCCCTGACCTTGAGCAGTTTGGTGTACTGGAATTTTCCGGACACGAATACTATCCTGGCTCCGGAGTGGTTGATCATGTATTCGATCTGTTCCGGGGTGTTGGTCGGGTAGATCGGAACGGTAACCGCGCCACTGCACAGAATCCCCATGTCGGCAATAACCCAGCCGGCACGATTTTCAGAGAGAATGGCAATCCGGTCGCCCGGTTTGACCCCCATCTTGCCGAGTCCCCTTGCAACCATAAGGACTCTTTCATAGTAGGCGGCATACGTCAGTGTGACAAAGGCCCCCTGCTTGCGATACTTGAGGGCCAGTCTGTTGCTGAATTTTTCCGCATTGTTCCTGAGCATGTCAGGTACGGAGCGATACATCGCGCTGCTCATACTTCAACCCCCGTCTGTTTCTTTTGTTTCAGGCTACATCTACTTGACGTCCATGTCAAGTATAATTTTATTCTATTTTCGGTTCGATTAGATATTTATACAGAACCATAACAGCTTTCTTTCACGGCGCAACTCCGGCTGTAAATTTCAGGATCTTGTCGGGGAAGCATATGCGTTAAATCGCTTGAGCTGGCGGGTGTGGTGGGATTTTTCTATGATTTTCCGGTGCCGCCGGTCTGTAAATATTCAGGACTGCTCTGCATAACAGTCCGAATACATGAGATAAATCCGGGCTGATGCGCTGCGTTATGTCTGTTGATGCGGTGAACAGAATTTGTGGGTGCGGCCATGGAATTATTATTTTGCACGTGTGTATATTTTGTTCTTGACATGTGCGTCAAGGTGACCTAGTTTTACAAAAAATACCGTTCTATTTTTTACAAAACATTGGATTGGCTGGGCAATGACTATGAAGCGACTTCCGAAAAAGCTCAGAAACCACATACTATCCATGAGAGTCAGCGACTATGAACGGGGGGTGATTCAGGACTGCGCGGTTCAAATGGACGCACATGTCTCAGAGGTTATGAGAGATGCATTGAGGATGTACATGCAACGAAGTGCAGAGCACACATACGGAAAGGAGTAATAAAAATGAAAAACAAACTGGTTCTTGCGTGTATTTTGACGACTGTGGCAGGGACAGCTTCCTTGGCTGAGGCTGCAGGACTGAAGGTGAACGAGCAGGGAGCAAAGGCAATGGCGATGGGGAATGCTTTTGCCGCGCAGGCCGATGACCCTTCGGCACTCTTCTACAACCCTGCCGGGATTGCATTCCTCAAAGGATCTCAAGTTAGCCTCGGCTCTACAATTATTTACGTGCCATCTACAGAGTTTAGCGGCACAACGCCACTCAGCGGTAACGCACCGGATGATGTCGGCAACACTTCAATTTTCGAAAAGGCCAAGAATGATATCTTTATTGCGCCGGCCATATATGCAACCTACTCATTTGAAGCTGCTCCGCTCTCTGTGGGCCTTGGCATAAACGCCATTTATCCGCTTGCCAAGAGTTGGGATGACAGCAGCTCTTTTCGTAACCAGATAATGAATATCGCGGTCAAACCGATCAATTTTCAACCTACCGTTGCATATCGTTTTGATGATATGAACCTCGCGGTCGCAGCCGGACTCGACATAACCCATGCAATTGTTACCATGCAATCAAATTCATACGTTGCCGGAACCAACAAAAACGCCTATGAACTCGGTCTCATGGGTCTTGACGGAACCGCTACCGATGTTGGCTGGAACGCCGGCTTGAAATGGAAGGCGCTGCCAAGCCTCTCATTTGGCGTTGCTTATCGAAGCGAGATCGATCTCAAGATCAAAGGCAATGCCAACTTCCTTGCGACAACACCTGCCGGATTTTCAATTATCGGGATGACAACCGGCGCAACCTCTCCCTATTCCCGATCTCGTGCCGCTTCTACCGTCTCGACCACAATCACGCTTCCTGACAGTCTCGGCCTCGGCGTTGCCTGGCAGCCTACCGACAGTCTCACTCTGGAATTCGATGCAGAGCGAACCGGCTGGAGTTCATTCAAGAAGCTGGAGTTCAAATTCGACAGTCCGCAGTTTTCAAACTTCAATAACAAACCGAAAACTCTGGATTGGAAAGATGTCTGGTGCTACAAGATCGGCGGCCAATACGCTTGGAATAAAAACCTGGATCTTCGTGCCGGGTATATGTACGACAAAAACCCCATTCCAGACTCTACTCTCGGTCCGTTACTTCCCGACGCCGATCGCCACAGCTTTAGTGTCGGACAAGGTATTCATAATGACCGCTTCTCGCTTGATCTTGCCTACATGTGGACCCATTTTGTGAACAGGACCGTCAATAATCAAGATTCAGTGGCACTTTTGGGTGAAAACGGCACATTCAAAAGTGATGTCCATCTCTTCGGTGCATCTATCACAGTCAAGTTCTAGCAATTTGCTCCTCGACCGTCCGGTTGCAGAATGTTGATAAAGGACAGTCTCAACAACTAATGCATGAATATTACAATATAAACTAGAGAGGTAATGCCATGAATGCACGTATTTTGCGCCTTTTATTATATCTCAGCTTCATACTGGTGACAGGCTGCTTCAGCTCTGATCCGTCCGGCACCAATAATCCCAGCA
>Ga0172380_10001225_pt1 | contig 45028 bp, 59 predicted proteins | sample Leawe162metaG_FD_119747 | JGI IMG/M metagenome (GOLD analysis project Ga0172380, IMG submission 119747) | Leachate microbial communities from a municipal landfill in Southern Ontario, Canada - Leachate well 162 metaG | ecosystem: Engineered > Solid waste > Landfill > Unclassified | place...
CTAGCGCCCTAATGTCATTGGTCTTCATATTGCTCTCCTTAGTTAGTGTGAACTACGTGCTTAGTGTACAAGTTATCCCCGACTTCAATTTCAACTGGGAACGGAACTTCAACTTCCATACCATACAGTTCAAATAGAGCTTCGGGCACTGACTCCATAATGGTCTTAACATCGTGTGCAACTTGGTCTACAAGTTCCTGCTTGACATCAAGCCAAACAGAATCATGTACTGTGTTGCAGAGCAATGCTCCACCTTCATAGTTATCAGTACTGAGGAAGTGTCTCCACAGGCGACCAAGGATGATTTGTACAATCTCCCCCGATGTTCCCTGCACTGGATAGTTCTTCATCTCAGTCGGCTTAAACGAGTCTTCAATACCCTTCTCTCGCAAGAAGGCTGGAGCATCATAACTACGGAACGTATACATCGTCCCAGTAGGAGCTTGCCAGTAGCCTCGTCTATAGGTCTTGAACCCACGGAACGGGTCTTTGAACGGAACAGCAGATAGCTTAACAGCTTGCTCTACTACATCGTTGAACTCCGTAACTCCGGGGTACATAGCTTCTTCGGCTTCGATAAGGTCTTTGACTTCATCGACGCTCATGCCTGTGCTTTCAGCAATGCTTGCTGCACCTGCACCGTATGCACGTTGGAAGGAAAATTCCTTTGCCTTCCGTCTTTCTTCTTTACCATTCTTGAAGTCAGGATGGTTTTCATCCTTACACCATGCAAGGGCATCCTCATAAGATATGCCATGCTTAACGCTGACACGCTTACAATGGAAGTCTACCTTGTTCCGTATATCTTCGCAGAGATTCTTGTCTTTACACAAGATAGCCTGACCGATAATTTCTAGCTGAGAATAATCAGCTTCCATCATCTTCCCGTTAATGAAGCGGGATATGAACATCTTCTTTACCTCTGATGTACCAGCGGTAGGGATGTTCTGTAGATTAGGTTTATCTGACGAAGTTCGGGTAGTGACTGTACTCGTATGGTTGATGTTGTGGTGGATGATATGCGTCTCACGCATCACAGCCGTTAACATCCCAACGTAGTCTTTCTTCTTCGAGTCGTACCTTAGGTAGTATGTACCTAAGTCCTTAACGATATTCTGTCTCTCGGCTAGAGCTTTAAGGAACGGAATGTCGCGCTTACCAAGCTCCTCGATGATGTCTGCACCTACCGAATAAATCGGGCTTCCAGAACCATCTACTTGCTTCCCCTGCCATTTAGCATCAGGGGACGTATAACCCTCTAACTCAACCAAGAAGACTTGCTTCTTCAGTCTGAGTTCTCCGGGGATTTTTACCTTCTTGGTTTTAATCTCACCCTTACGCTTACCGGATGTGTAAGTGTCTGGGCCTAGCCCTGCAACGTGCGGGTCTTCTGGGTGATATGCAGTTCCACCGTATGTGGGCCATTCCTCCACGTCCATCTTACGGACGTACTCTCCGTTCTCATCAAGATACGGAGCAGCCTTCTCGTACTTAATCGTCCCACCAAAGATGAGGCTCGATACGTGTACATTGCTTGCCCAATTAAAGACAAGCTCAGGAGGTAGCTCTGGAATATACTGTAGCAACGACTCATCGACACGTTCGAGGTCAGCCTCAAGAATACGTGTTCTTCGTTTGCCTTCGGTCACATCAATTTTGAGACCGTTGTATTCCATTTCAGTGGTAGCTAACATGCTATCCATTCGGGCCATAATCATTTTAGCCATGCGTCTAGCCTTGGCCTTCTTGACCTGTCCCAAGAAGATTAGTTCAGTATTGCCGATGTCGCCTGAGTTGCGCTCCTCTTCCTCAGTACCGATGAGATAGTCAATCAACAAATCTCTATCAATCTGAGAGGTCAGCATACCCATTTCCCACAGGGCCTTAACAGAATTAATCTTCTTCCTACCACCGTAGCTCTCTACGATAGTATCTAATGCAACCATGTGTACGTCAGGATGCTGAGCCTCAAGCAGATACTCTGCCAGTTGCGTATCCCAGATAACCCCGCCTCGCTTAAAGAAGGCAATTAATTCAGGATTATCCCACTCATACAGTAAGTCGAACTTTAGATGGTGTCCAACTATCATGGTAATATTTTCGGGTATGTGCGTATACTTTCCATCACGTTCTGGGTGATAGGAATAACTGGCCGCAGCGTCCCCTTGAAATTTCCAACCACGAGCAACGACCCAGTTCTTATCGTCGAAAGGATTAGCGAACCGCTTGTAGGTAGTATGGTTCTCTGTTTCCAAATCCCATATCATGTACATGGTTATTTCCTATACTTGAGGTTTATACCGCCAAGTCCCATATTTATGGCTCGGAGATTATTTTCTTCTGGTGTAACCCATTCTAGGTTAGTAAGCCTGTTATCAGTTTTGATACCATTTACATGGTCTGCGTGATGTTCCTCACTCGGAGGCGGGCCTATGAAAGCAGCTAGAACAAGTCTTGATACAGGCCACCACCGCCATGTACCATCTTTCCACAAGGCTACTCTGTATCTGCCGCGTGAGTTCAATACCAGACGGAGCAGTTTACCTTTGACGTTTTTAAATGAGCCTCTGTCTTTGGGTAAGCTTCTAACATTACCTAAATTAGAGACCTCATATATACCAACGTGTGATGGAACCGATTTCCAGATTTCTTTCATTCTTGATTGGGTTCAGACTTGTCGTCTCTCCACCGCGAGAAGCGGGCTTCTCTAAGGGCATCATAGGTATCATCTGGTTTGTATGCAATCTCTGCGATACGTCCGATGTACTGCTTCTGGTTGTCCCAGATGGCGATACGTTCCGAGTGCGTGAGTGCTCCCGGCCCGGCCCCAATGATTCTATAATCGCTGAAGGTATTCTTGCCGTCATCATCAGCACCAATACTGAGGAGTACGTTAATGCGCCCAACCATCCCTTTAGGGTTTCCTTCACCATCTATAGCCTCCTCAAAGCTGTGAACTTGTAAGTCCATAGTTCCAGTAGGCTTAAGCCTCTGCATACCCCATGAACGCTTTCCTATGTTGTAGCCTGATTCCTTTCCAAAGAGAGAACGAATCATTAGACCTTCTGCTTTGGGCTTGGCCTTGAAGAAGGATTCTACAGCATCTTGGAACTCGATGACATCTTGGATTTGATGTCCGGGAATGATTTGCACAGGTGAGTCTGGGGTAACGTGCTTACCTACACGGTTAGCCATCATCTTCATCCGTTGAGAGTACGTAATCTCTGACATATCATCGCCTCCTGTATAGACCGTATCGGTATAGAAGTCGTACACATATGCCTTTAACTTAGGCTGTGTATCATGACTGCGTACCATACCAGAGATGTCTTTGAAGTCACCCCCTTCGACGAACAACTCACAAATTAAGTGGTCGCCGGGAAGTAACTTACCAGTCAACCACAATGTAATATGGTCAACTGAGTACAGTGGTTCAGCTTGACGAGAACGAGCGTTAACGCCATGCGTAGGAAGTGCATAGAAGTCCGAGGCTGCTCCGTCCAGCTTCTCCGTTAGAACCAACGGGAAGACTAGCTTCTTCAGGTCGTAGTTCTTGGCAAGCATAAGGACTTTATCAGCCATTGTATACTCCATTAGCAATGATGTCTGCTGCTACTTCGAAGTTAGGTACAACTACAAGATGCTCTAGCGTAGCCAGAGAAGCTGTGTTGTACGGATGCTCTACAGCAATAGCCATCAGGTTTGTCTTACCGCCGTGAATCTTAATCTGTTGTCCAATGAACGCATCGACTTCCACAAGGAGAATCGGGTTGTCTTCAATGAGCCAGTTCAGACCTTGACGATATTCAGGCCGTTCGATGATGTAGTCGAGCTTACTCTGTCCACGGTCAGTGAAGATGACTTCATCGAACACTGGGCCAAAGAAGGTAGTAAGGTTACGTACACGATTCACCTTAAACGGACTGTCAGTTGGTAACTGTGTGATTACCTTAAGCGTAAAGCCGATGTTCTTCAACATCTCTACATCACGCCGCTTAGCAATCGCTTGGAGATACATGAACCGTTCCGACTTAGTGAACTCTAACATAGCTGCGTAGCAAGCGTCTGCACTTGGGAACAGTTTAGTCAGGTCATAGTCGAACAGGTTGTCGTATGTAACTCCCTTCTTACCGAGGCCAGTGAACTCAAGGAAGGCTCTAGTGTAATCCAAGAGCACTCCATCGACATCTAGCCAAATTGTATTTTTCATTTAGCCTTTGTTCCGTGGGTCTCGAAAGGTATAGTAAGAACCACCAACGTCCCCGTTGATTTGAAACCACAGGAGGAACAGAGCATTACAAGCGATGTGAGCAAGATGGTGCAAACCACTCTCTTCATCGAACTGTTCGCCCATCTTCCACGCATTGAGGTGGCGGTCGAGTGCGTCTTCATAACGCTCCTTTGCTTGTGGGACAGTCTTCCAACTATCCTTATCATACTTCAAAGCACCGTATGTAAGTACGGCAGCTACGACACGTAGCGGCATAGCGAGACCACGAGTAAGCAGAGAGAACATAAGCTTCCCTGCATCATACTTTAGGCCCTGACCGCGAGGGTCAACAAACGGCTTGGTTTCGTTCTGCATCTTTCCGTCCTTCTTTATCTTCGGCAACTTCCTTGGCCTCTGGAACAGGCTTATCCTGCTTAAGAGGAACATCAAGAAGGTGTGCCGGAATTACATTGTTCCAGCTCATGCTCTCCATTTTCCTTGTTTAATAGTGACGATAGTTCGTTTACCATTGGGATAAGTAATGATGTGCGAATGAGACCAGCTTGATGGGCCTTTGTTATAACCCATGTCGAGGGTGGCACTGACACCAGCAACATACGTGCCATCATCAATTCCAGCAGAGTGCATATGGCCGAGATTGCACTTTCGTCCAACCTTCTTGATAGCACGCGGGTTACCACGCGCTCCGTTTGGCCCCCGGTGACCGTGCATACCGCACTCGACACCGCCCAAAATGCGACCCTCAACTTCTTCTGCTTCAATGTCATTGCAGATAACGAAGCTGTCGTCTTCTCTGAGGAAGATAACATTCTGTAAATGTTCCTTTCGTGTAAGCGCCCACTCGTAGATGTTAAACTTCGCGTCATTATCTTTGATAGCTTTGTGCAACCGTGCATTACTCGCATGGAAGAACTCAGCGTTCTCTGGGTCTTGTCGGATGTCTGCATCACGAAGCCAGCGTTGATATGCCATATCATGATTGCTCTCCACCACTACTGCGATGCGGCCCTTACGGGTAATCTGTTTCAAGAAGGCTGTCGCCATATCAAGCTCACGCTCAACGTTGCTATTCTTCTGGAAATGCTTCTCAGCAATAAAGAACGGGTCTTTGATATTGTGGTGATTACGCGCAGCAAAATCACTGAGGTCATGGATGAACTGAAAAGTCGGATTAAGGACTTCCAACATCGACTCCTTGTTATCTGCAAACGTAGCGGACTCTACATCCATGTCCATCTTCTCTATATGAATATCACCATAGTTCAAGGCTTCTACATTGTGACCCTCTGTGATACCATCGTGTGTATACCGAGTAGTCAAATCATAGAACGTACCATTACTATCAGCTACAAGCTGTCTAGCAAACCATACACCGTTGTCGTCAATCTCTACATAGAGAGCGCCGAATACATGGTGGAAATCCGCCTTCTGACCGGCCTTACGCTGGATGTAATTACGTAAAGTAACTGCACCAGTAGTGTACATGAATCGTGGGTCGTCACCCTTCATACGCGGAAGGGACTGCATCTGTAGCTTTACGTGCGGGAAGATACCAGAGCTACCATGAGTGTAGTTTTCAAACCCACTAAGAGGTTGAACAGCAGTAGGTAGAATATCTAACTCACCACACCACACTAAATCGTTAGCTACAGTACACGACTCGTCTATAAAGTAGTCATGCAAACGTTCATCATACCACAATGCACCGTCGTCCTTCTGCCCATTTTGGAAACCGTTCTTGTTGTATGAGAAACGGCTTACCACTAGCTGAGCATCGTTCTTATCAACAAAGCGCATCAGCGCAGAGAGGAAGTTCTCATGAACGAAGGTGTTATTCTGTGCAGAGGTAAACACGAATCTCTTACCATCGAGCTTACGCCTTGCCTTGTCTGGAGCTTCTGCTCGTCCGGCTGCAATTGGACGAGTATCTTCTTTATCACTTTCGGGAACAGGCTTGCCAGCACTGAAACCCTTGAGTGCGTAGCCGGGGTATGCCTTCGCTAGGCGTTGGCGTATAGTACGCCCGGCAATCATTTCATTGTGTTGCTCGAATACTATCTGAGCAACATCCTCAGTCCTGCGTCCATGTTTCAGGTACAGGTCGAGTAATTGTTTATCGTTTAGCACTGTTGCCTTTCTTAAAGGTTACAGAACGAAAGGGACTACCCGTAGCTATGTCGAACTTGGCTGCAATCTTAACAGCCTCCCTCGCAGTAGCTCCGTGCGCCATCGCTCCAAGTGCAAAGTCAGACCCAGAACCTAGGGCATAGAACTTCGCAGAGTATTCAGTTGGGATAAGTAAGTTATCGTATGTACGAATCCTACCCTTCTTGTCCACAACAATAGCAGCAATATCATAGCCCGAATCAATCGGGACGAATGGCTTTGCTGTTACATTGAAGTCGGACTGCACCCACCGGATAAACTGTTGTCCGATGTCTAAGTTACCCGCAATACCTACTAAGTACTTCGGGGTCTGTTTGATTTTTATGGTAGTACCAACATTAGTCAGACCAGCGGATACCCGCGAGTCTGCTGCGAGAACACCATCCTTGTATGCAAGTGTTGTCATTCAGTAGTTACTCCGTCTACAGGTTCTGAAGCCCTTGCCGCCATGACTCCTAGGTTTGACTTGTCATCTAGTGACAGGTCTTCATACCTTGATGTCTGCGGGTGGAATCTGACTTCAGTATGCGGGTCACCGCTAACTCCGTCTCGTCGTAGCTTGTTCTTCGGTGCTGATAGAAAGCGGCTGTACTCAAAGCTCTTGTCATTCACAGCACCAATCATTAGCTGGAAGTCACATGCACCTTGCTTACCCGTCTTACTGTCCTTCAGCATCGAAAGTGTAGGGAACATCTTATCGTCTCCCTCTACGCTAATCTGTGAAGTAGCTAAGCCAACGGAGCCGTATTTAACGGCACGTTCTCTGGCCCACTGATACATCTTCTCTAACTGCAAATCCGTCCTAGATTCGTTACCGAACCCCCGGATGTTATCAATCATGTCATAGACAATAAGACCCGGATTGCTCCGTTCAAGGATTGCTTCAACCTGACCAACATGGAAACCATGAATGTCAATGACACGTACCTTATCGACACGACCCATGACTTCTTCATACATTCCTTTGAGTTGTTTCTTCTGCGATATCTCTACCATCTCAGTGATGGTCTTGCCTAATGCAGCTTGATAGATGCGTTTAACAATCTTACCGCTAGTGCTCTCGTTGTTTAACCAAACTACGTTCCTGTCTTCGGGTAACTGCGGGGCGAGATACGAAATCTCTGAGGCTAGGAATGAGGTCTTACCCTTATCCGGCCTACCAGCAATGATACCAAAGTCACCGGGACGTAGAGGCCGCATGTGGGAATTGAGTGAGTCGAGACGCCAGCGAAGGCCATCCTCGTTCACATCTTCCATCAAGAGTTCCTCAATGGGAGTATCATTCCACTGTGCAGCCTTAGCACCAATGTTAATCTTGTACGTGTCTAACTCTGCACCAATTAAGTCTGGTAAGGAGTGTTCAAGTTCTCCTGCATCATACTGTGCTACAAGGTTAGCCACCTTTGTACCAAGGTTTAGTTCCATGAGGTCAGCGAGGATACCATTGCGGGTCTCTTCGTCTACGTCCTCTGAGATGTTCCTTAGTACTCCGATATACGAATTAAATTGTTCATCCGTCATACCGACATGCCAGTGCTTGAACCGGGGTAAAAATACCTTTAAGTCAATTCTGTCATGCGAAGGAAATTTCTGGAAGTATTTTCCGAAGTCTTCCAGTAGTGCCTGCGTTTTAGGGTCTAACGCCTTAGTCGGGATGGAGTGAGCTAACTTAAGGTACTCACTCTTCTCCTTCATAATGCGTAGTAGAATTATATCAATCAATCCTAGTGCTCCTTTGTATGTATTCTTCTATCTGCTCTAGGTTGTAGTGCTTCGGGTCTTTCTCGGATACAATCCGTGAGACCGTGCAACCCTGCATGGTGAGTTGCCGGACAGCCTCTACTGTCCCTTTCCACCCGGCTTTATCCGGGTCGAGCCATAGTATCACATGCCTTCTCCAACGCCTTGCAATCTTCAAGGCCCGTTCGTCGGTCATGTTAGTTCCAAGGATACTTGCTGCGTTCAAGACCTTACCGACCTTGATTGCACTCAGTATATCCTCAGTAACAACCCCAGCACCTTCTAAAGTGCTGTTAGACCAGAACACGGCTCCATTAACTTTAGGGCCTGTAGGGTTTAGATACTTAGGCTTTTGGTCTGCTTTACATGCTCTCATCTGAAGGGCAACTAAGTCGTCCGCTTCATTATAAATAGGCAACACTATTCTATCAAAGCTAGGGCTGTATCCTATCCGATACTGCCGAGCAAGCTCAGGACTGATTCCTACCTTCATGAACCACCCGGCTTTCGCCATCGGCACATCGAGAGTATAGTCTTCAGGTAGCGTTACGCTTTGCTGCTGCATGTAAGCAAGCTCCGTCCTGTGACGGATAATATCAGCAATGCGCCGTTCACCATGCGGCTCGAACTCACTCCTACCACAGCGGAAACAATGTCCACTATAGCCACGCTCATTATGACTAACGAGCATTGAGTTATCGAGCTTGCAACATGGGATACGAACCTTACGTCCAGCGGGTAATGACCTAGCTACATCCAACCATTGTTCGTCTGACATACTACATACGAGTCAGATTAGCTGTAGCCAAGGGCTTAGGCCGCTAGGGCTTGTGGTTCAACAACCTCAAGGCTGTCACGAAGTACATATCTAGCGTGTGAGCCACCATCATGGTCTTCAGTACGCGTGTCGATTGTCAAGCCTTCTTTACGAAGGTTGAAGATATAGGCACTCAGGCGGAAAGCCCATGAGCTAACTTCTAAAGAGGTAATACCCAGGTCGCCAGCGGCCATAAGAGCTTCTACCGTCTGAGCATCGCGGCCCTTGAACGTCATGCTGTTCGGGCTGCATGAGTATTTGTCTTGTACTGTAATAGTCTTCTTAGTGTTCATGATTCTCTTTCTTCTATGCAAGTTAAACGAACCTCTACTCCGAGAGGTAACTGTGAGTACTGTTCATAAGCAATGTTAACTGCTTCTGCACAGGTTTGATAGTCGGGTAATCTTTCAATTACCAGTACTTTCGGATTGCACTGTAGACACAGAATTACTAGTGTCCAACTTAACCACATCTTTCTCCTCCGGTTTACCGCAAAAGTACGATATGCAAAGCGGGAAGTCTTCACTTCCCCACCATATCCTCGCCGCCTTGCGGTCAGCGTCAGTAAATTGACGACCACATGCGTTAACGCAGTTAGGCGACCCGCAATAGGTTCTGTCTTTGTAGCACATCATCCCTTGTTCTCCTAGCTACTACGTTGTATAAATCCACGAATACAAGGCCCAGTGGATTATCTGTCTGTATGCCAAGAACTGCACGGATATGAACTCTCTCCACATAAGGAGCGTAGCCCATCTTCACGGCACGAGCAGCAGCGTTGCCGAGTTTAGTTGCTAGAGTATCTGTCATTTCCATTGTGACTGAATCCTAACATCATCTTCAAGAGCACTTATGTACTCTTTGCACAAGCCGAGTTCTTCGGCTTTCTTCAATGCTTGAGCACTATACGAATCCGCCCAAGTCTTTGGTTTAGACTTCAGGATACGATTGTGGGCATCCACTATAGCTTGTTCCATAGTGATATTTGGTTCGTACTTGTGTATCAAGACTTCAAGAAAATCTTCTTTAGGGCCAACTAGCCCAATGTATATCTTACGACTTGCTTTATGTGGGATAGTACAAAAGGCTATACCACCTATATGACTAATTGTACCGAGGTACTTCTTTATTCCTCGATGTGTATGGATAAGACTCACACGCTCCATAGTACCACCAGAATAATAATCAGGAGTGACATGAAGTACAGAGTCTCATCGTTTGAGGGTTCTTGGTAGTAACTCATTTAGGGAACAACAGATTGTCAAGGCTATAGATACCCGGCCCAGCTAAGATAAGAGCAATAAAGATTAAACCGGATACGCTCTCAAAGAGATACGCAATACAGCATAACCAGTCTTCGCACTTCTGAGGATTACGCTTAACACGCACTTCCTCAATCTTGTCTGCACACAGAGCTATAAGCATGATTAACCCAAGTATAGCAGCAGCAACGATTGTACCAAAGCCGGACACTAGCATGGCACCAGCCACGAACTGCCAGAACGGAACAAACCACTTGTTGAACTCAGGATACGGTACTTTGTCTGCTAACAGAGTCCGTAGTAACGCATCTCTTTTGTCCTTGAAGAACAGTTTCTGTCCACCACGAACCATAAAGAACAGTCCCAACGGGATACGGAGGAACAGTGCAGCTACGTCATACGAGCCTAGTCCATGAAGTAAATCCATGTTAAGCTACCTTTCTGTAATCCTTCTGGCGTGTTACGGCCAAAGGAACTGGTTTAGAGTCCGCTGCATTAACTTCAATCTGTGCCTCTTCCGGCCATTCAATAGCTACGGTACAGATGTAGTGAGATAGCGGCTCGATGTCTGCCTTTGCTGCTGCTTCTGTGGGGTAGAAGTCACCAGCATGGCGGTTGTATCCTCCGGGCTTACCTTCCCTATGGAAGTAGCCTGAACGGTACACATTCATGTACCCTTTAATCATTGTCATAGTAAACTCCGAGTTTCTTAAGGATGCGAGTCACTTTGTCAGAGGATTCTATTGAGTAGCCCATAGGGTCGCTAAGCTTAGGCTGTCCGCTAGGTTCCATTAGAGTATTACTTCCGCCCATATCATTAAAGTGCAACGTAGATGCGCCTCGCAACTTAGCTAAGTCTCGTCCTTGCTTCCAAGCATCTTTATTACTATGTCGTTTATTTATGTTGCGGAAGCCATCCATAGCATCTTTTACCCAATAATCTGCCGCCCCGTCTGTTTCCTCCAACCTATCCAATAAAGCAACGTAATACCTATTACGTACTACTAAATGGTGGATATAAGGTAGAAGCGGATTCTTACCACGATGTTTAAGACAAAAAGCAGCCCATGAAGTCCAGCCATCCCCCATAGGAGAGGTGCCATGATGAAGCCCACCAATTTTTATTACCTTGCTGTTGTCCCAAGGGCATACGAATACTGAAGAGAAGTGTCCACTACCTAGAGGCTCTAAGTCGAGATTCTGCATCAATTCCAGAAAGTACTCATACTCATACTCTTCGTCGGTGCCCATTCTATGTAGGTCTTCGAAGAACGCATCGTCTAGTGTTTCTTGTAGTTGTTCAAGAAGAGAAATCCAATCATCGTCTTCATTGATTAGCTTTAACATACTCTGTTTGTAGGCCATGTGTTACCTTGATGGCAAGTGTTGCGAAATCAAGATATGGTAGTTGCACAGCCGAGGGTCATACCAATGCTGCGGCTCTACTTCTGTCTGTGCTTTAGTAGTCGTAGCCCACATGCCAACCTCCTTAAACACCATAGTATCTAAGGCAAGGAGTTGAGCATCGTGAGCTACAGAATTACGGGCATAGTCGAAGATAGGGCCGATGAAGAGTATAGACTTCTGTTTATCAAGCATACCAGAGTCCACTATCTTGTTCCAATAGTCGCTCCATATGCCTGAGTACACGAGTTGAGAACGCCCGCCCTTCACAAAGAAGTTAATTCCGAACGTCATTTTGTGGTACTCAAACCACCTCTGTACCTTGTAAACATTCCAATGCGTCATGAACATGAAGCTCTGGTAAATCTGTGTCTCTTCTGGTGTGAACGTCAGGTGCCTATCCATATCCAACCTAATTGTTATTAAGCTCGATAGTGAACCAGTGGTCACCTGTCGGGTCGTAACTGTATCCGTCTGCACGTTCAGCAATGATACGTGGTACGGGAACGAGGTTACCGAGTAAAGTGAACTCAAGGGTATCTAAGTCCAGCATATGTGCAGAGCGTCCGCGTTGGCCGGGAATCAGTTGTCCTACGAACAGGATGCTTTCCTGCTCATCAAGTAAACCTGCTTCACGCAGCAACACATAGGCTTCTGCTTCTACAATGAACGAAGTTTCTCGTTGGCCTTTATAGCTACCGAGAAGTACCTTGAATTGTAAGTCGTTGTTCGCTAGGAAGTACATAACCTCGTGTACTTCTCTATCTGATGCGAATATCAACTTGTCAAAGGGCGCTGTGATATTGTGCATTTTCATCATGCTTCTCCACTTACAACGTGCAGTATAACCACGACAAGAAGAACACCAGCCGCTACTCCGTAGGTGCTATGTGCTTCGACTGCCACCAAGCCCAGATAGCTGCAATGAACAGCTATCTCCATGTGGTGAACAGGCTTCTTCATCTTACGTTTTATGTCGGATAGACTGTGTTGTACGTTAGCCCACCAAGGGCTGAGCATACTACTTTACAAACAGCGTATTAAAGGCCACGCCCTGATAATGAATGAAGTTCTTCAGATTACGAAGAATCACTTCTTTCAGGGTGGGCTTAGTATAGTTAGCTTTACCACACATATTAAAGTTCCTTTCGGTTCTCAAGACGACGAACACGTAATGCCTTCGGTCTATCTGGAACCTGTTTCTGTAAGAGGGTGTAACGAAGTCGTCCGGCTTCATGCAGGATACGATACACCTTAAATGTACCGTCTCCCGCCCCTACTATTCGGACTTGTTTCTTGTTTAGTGCCTTGGTCTTGCTCATGCTACAGCCTTTTGGAAGGCTACAGCTAAAGCAGAGTTGCCCCACTTCTCTCTCCTCGGCCCACGGCGCAAGGCACTACGCCCAGCTTCGCTTTGTAAATAAGAGTTCAGGAAGGCTTTGAGGTTACGCACAGGTTCAACCGTGTGCGCCCTCATCTTTGACTTATGCTGGTTACTCATGTTAAGCAGCCAGTAACTTTGTATCGTCGCGCAGATTACGCAAAGCATTATCTGCTGCATTGATAGCACGTTGCTTCTCATTATAACGAAGCTCGTTCTTGTCCTCGACCTCAACGGCCTTCTGGGCAAGAGTAACGGCTAAGTTACGGAGAGTCTCGGCGCTCTTTGTCCCGGTATTATACTTCTTTAGTTCTTTTTTGTCAGATTCGTTGACAGCCCAGATACTAAAGTTGATTGTCGCAAGATACACCCGGCGCATCGTGCTGACAAGTTTCAGTTGCCACATCGTTTAGTTCCTTACTTGAGGTGATAGCGTGATTAATGAGGGGACAGACAGACAGTTCACGCTTAGGACTACCCGGCTGGTCAGTGACTACATCAAAGCCATAAGGGTCTATCAACGCTTCCTCCCGGGGACAAAACCATTCGGAAACATTCCCTTTTGCCTTCTAGCGTAGCCATCATATTCGTCTTGTGTATAAGTAAATGCTTCAACGGCACCTATAGAAAATAAGAGACCATCGGAGTTCATAATGTCGTACACAATGTGCATACTGCCATCTACTATAACGGGTCTAGCCCTAGTCACAGTGCCTGTACGGTGCATATGTTCCTCTGCGAAGTTCTCAGCTTTCGCAAGGCGCGTTAGCTGGTCTTTAGTCATTTCACTCCACGAGTGAGAGTTTCGTTTCTGTAATACCGTTCTTACGAATATCATACACGATAGCTACTTCGCCATTGCTGGCTCGGATAACTCGTGGTGATACTTCAACGCTATTTGCTTTAGCATACGTCTCAGCTTTATCATAAGCTGTCCGCATGTGCCGAGTGATTACGGCTTGTGGTACACCTGATCCCAGTATATATCTCCTTATGCTTGTTGTGTACAGTCTTAGGAGGCAACAGGGTGCATGTACTTCTTCGCCAGAGTACGAGCTAAGCCAATAACATCCTCTTCAGATGCCTCGCCCATGTGTTTCTCTATCATTCGTGCAGCTACTCGCGCAGCTTCAACAGCTTCATTGTTACGACGAACGATAGTCGCTAAATCGTGCATAGTTTCCTCCTTGGGTTGATTGCACAGTGATAGAGCACAGGCACGTTTCAGCGGCGCTCTTATGGTCGCACGTTCTGGGAGGGCAAACGTGCTCTATCACTCTACAATCAGGTATTATCTTCTACTGCACGGAACTCAGACCTAGCACTCTCACCACGCTGACTAATTGCATAGTCATTCAACTCACGCCAGAATTTAAGTTGTCCTTCCACCTTCTCTTCATTGGTATAGTTCAGCACTTCCCACGACGACCAGACAAGGGCTTCGCTGAAGTTGCAGCCATTGTAGCATCTGCGCTGCGGGTCGGTATTAATAACTCGCCTGTTACGACACTCTATGATTAGCTTCCTCATAACGCACCTCTACAATCAAACTATTAGAGGCCACTCACGCAGCCCATAGGGTACACTCGGCTCATAGCCCTGCTTGTACACATCACGCAAAGCGTGCTTAACAGCCGCGTCCGGGTTATCCGCTTCTACTATGCAAGCATAGCTTCTATCGAACAGACCAAAGCCGGGTGGGTACATAGGCCGCACCCGGCAACTGAACAGATACGTTCTCATCTCGGCCTCCGTAACCATCGGTTCAATGCCCGATTGAATTGACGTACACGCCATTGGCGGATAACCCACCACTGATGCACATCATGGATTAACTTCTGTAGTCCTATTTCCTTCATGTTCTTCTCCTTCTGTGTACTGGTGATGCCTCATGCAGAGCTTGACAGTTCTAAGCTTTAGATGTCGTTTCAAGTCCATGAGAGCATCGCCACTACACAGAGACGGTGTAGCATCGTAGGTAGCACAACCCTATGGCATAACCCATCAAGCGTGCTACCATCGCTGCTACACCGCCCTGTGGAGCGTTAGCAGTTAAGCTGTCTTGCGTACTGGCTGGTTAGCCTGTGGACTTTTCACCTGATTAATCATGTTGTGAAGGGCCTGAAGCTGGTTAGCCGTAACAGCATCGCCCTTTGCAGGGTCTGCTTTTTCGAGGCGTTTCAAGGCGCGGTTGTACAAACCTTCCAGTTCATCAACGAGGACAAACGGGCGGTACTCTGCTTCCTTAACCGTCTTCCACCACGCTGTTTCGAGAGCTTCACCAAGCTTAGTTGGCTTGCTATCGTCGTAATGGAATTGATTGTCGATAAGCTTAGCAGATGCAAACATATCGAAGTAAGCAGTCATTGCACTACGGCGCAGCGATTCCGGCATAGTGTCCAGAATGTTGCGAATGATGCGAATGTCTTTATGCTGCCCAAGATGAAGTACGGCACTAGCCGCAATCTTCTGGTAAGCAACCTGAAGAGATACGCCATTGCGGGTTGCTTCAGCAACGGCCTTCTCAATCTGTTCCGTGGTGGAATAAAGCTGTGCCTTCGTAACGAGAGGCCCAACACTCTTCACACCTTTTTCGGTCTTAACAGTAGTTTTATTAGTAGTCATAGGTATTCTCCTAATGCTGCTGATACCGAATACACCCACCACGGATGCACTCGGAACAACAGCACCAAGAAACGCAATAGATACACTCAGGCATAGTTAGCCCTTATGCGTCTATGTAATCAGATATAATGTTAGGGATAGGCTTTACTAAAGCCGGATTGCCAACCGTCCTTAATAGGCACGAAAGCTACTATTCGCACTAAGTCTAGTGGAGACTTGCGGTTCTGCCGTTATCAGGTTAGACCGTTCTGGTTCTATCCTATCCCTTGTCCCGCAACTCCATAGGCTACTATGGTTAGCTTAGTCACGATTGCAGGGTAACAAACCCAAACAGTCGCGGGAACAAACACTCAGCTTTCGCTGATATAGCTGCATATCCTTAGTTTACCGGGCCAGTATTACCGGAAAGGCATTGGTTAGCCTTTAGGATGTAGACCGTATGCAGTAACGGCCTTTAGAGTGTACCCCGTACCCTGCGCTTCGGACTTACAGGCTAGGCTTGCGCCTAGGCGGGTTCTTAACTCTCTTAATCAGTCTAGCGTTTCCGCAGTATCACTTAATTTAGACCGCCTCAGTTAGGCATGAAAGCCAAAGGGCATGGTTAAGTAGATAAGCTTCATTCGCTATGGTTATACTATGACTGCTAATTATGGCAATAATAAGGCAAAGAATGAGAACAAATCATGTTTTATTGGTTAATTACAGCGAACAAATCATGATTATCATGTCTTTGATTATTAACGATTATTAATTTGACTCGTATATAGTATAACAAGGCTCTTACTTAGAATACCTAAGTATCAGTCTTAGGCTATAAGCATAGCCTCGGTAGTACCCAGTAGAACTAAGATATTACTACCTAGTATATAATCCGGGTTATACCCTTGTACTAATCCTAGAGTAACAGAACGCATGATATAGATACTCTTACACACTTACACAATATTCCAAGCTGGCGTCCAGGACGTCATTAAGATAGTACCCAGTAGAACCCAGTAGTACTAAGATAGTACTACCTAGTATAACGGTAATGCTATTATGCCTCTGCATCATAACTCATACGGTACTATTGGAATAATTCCCTGTGTACTAAAGAAGGGTACTAGGGGGACTTTGCGCGGGTGGTCCATTCGATTACCCTCACGTAATTCTACGTCATTTTCTTGAAAGCACTACAGGACTAAGCAGGGAGTACCCACTTAGTCCATTGTAGCACATAGAGGTTAATAAATGCCTAACGCCTTTAGGAGTGCTTCTGAGGCAGGAATCCCGCCAATCAGCAATGCACCAAGGAATAACTCACCTACAGCAGTCTTGTTATCAATGAAGGAGCCTATAGGCCCTACAATCTTATCAGGAAGCCACTGAGCCATTAGATGCCCCACTGGAGCCAAGAGGCCGAGGAAGGCGTATACAAGGCCAGCGTATTGTCCTGTGGTAAGGAACCAGAGCAACCCAGCGCACTGCATAGGTGTTGCGTAGATTCCGTGGAACTGTGTAACACAGAAGCCCAAGGGTAGCGTCCCGTTCGGGTTACCGTACCCCATGTCTTGTGTCCTGCCGTGTCCCTGTGGGAACCAGAAGGCATAGACTATAGCGCCTGTGAGGGCAAGGGAGGCCAGCACAGAGGCAGTAACAGTGTAGGCTACTACCCCAGCCAAGGCTACCAGTAAAGCCTTCCTGTGCCAATTCTCAGGGCTGAGCCACCCACCCCAGTACCTACGGAACAAAGTCCCAGATAGGAAGGAGAGGGTTCTTGAAACTATTAGGAGTGTACTCATTACTTTCAGATACCTCCGTATCTATTCGTTTTCGCCTAGGATATAGGCTGTATAGAATCGACGCTACGGCCCTAAATTTGAGGCTGTGTGCGTCTTTGGTACTGCCCGGCTACATGGGTAGCCGAGACGGTACTGGGAGGTACAGAGGATAAGGACGAGGAACCTCTGTACCACCGAGTACCCGGAGCCGTAGCTCCGAGCATCGTTATTCTTAGACGGGCGTGTAGGTAGCCGAGTTATCGACCACTTTCCAAACGTCCGTAGGGGCTGAGCCTGTAGCGAACACTAAGCGCAGGTCACCTTCACCGGCGTCACGCACTACAATCATACCCTCATGCTTGCCGAAGCCAGCATCGCCCAGACGGGCAGCAGACTTCACATTAGCCGCCGAGGCTACGTTAGTCAGGTCAGCAGACGGGATAACCGTCAGAGCACCGAGTTTAGCGTAAGCCATTATTCAGCCTCCAGACGGGTCAGGCTGATAAACGAGCTACCAGCTTCCAAGGAACCCGATTCATTCACGTTGTAAACTTCGAACGTAACGTTCTGGTCTACCGTGAGTGTAAAGGTCAAGGAGATTTCCTGCTTAGGACTTGCCGATTCAGCAGCCGTAGCATGACGAGCGCCAGTGAATACCTTAGCGACGAGTTCGCCATCGGTTGCACCAGTGACAGTCAGCTTAGGAGCATCGTAATCAGCGGGGTCTTGGTCATCCGGGCCTTCATAAGCAGCAGTACCGATGAGACGATACGAGCCAGCCTTAAGAGCAACCACCTGCGAAGCAGTCGGGTCATCAGTACCATCTGCGGTCAGGAGACCAGCAGCATACGTACAACCAGCGGCTACCGTCCAAGCATCACCACCGCCAGCATCCAAGATGTTGACAGGTACAATGTTAGCGGAACCGTCGATAACGCGCCATGCAGAGGAGGGCAGTTCACCAAGGGCGAACACTTCCTTCAGGGTGTCATCAGAAGTCAGACGCACCAGTACTCGCGTACCTTCGCGCTTGCCCATCGAATCACCACCCTTACGGGTATCGCCGCGCTTGTTAGCAGCGGATACCAGATTCTCAAGGTCAGCCTGTTCTACGATACTCATAGAACCAAGGCGTTCATAAATGTTAGACATTATTTCTTTCCTTCTTTGTTAGGATTAAGCAGCGAACTCTTCAACGAGTACCGAGAACTTAATCGAGCCAGTCGTGTGGTCGGTTGTGCCGCCACTGTATTTGAACACAAGGTTTGCACCCTCAGCGGTCTTAGTATCAGACACGCTCGTAAGGAACGGAACCTTAGCGTTACCCCAAGGCAGCGTAGCAGTTACAGCCGATTCAAGGTCAGCATTCGCAATCTGCGTATAGACAGTTGTACCGTCCGTCAGGTCGAGCAGTCGATTACCGCCAGAGCCGAAGTTAGTACCACCACCCGTCATACGAATGTCGCGTACCTTGTACTGCTTACCAAGTTCACCAGCCTGTACAATTACAGAGCCAGCAGCGTCGAGAGCAGTAGCAGCACATGTAACGTCCACCCACTTAAGCAGAGAGACAGCAGCCGCTAACTTAGCGACATCTGCACCAGCTTCTAAATTTCTATTAGTCATTATTGTTTCCTTTGGTTACTTGTTCTTTTCCCAAGTCTCATTGTGCGTCACTATCTGTTGTTTCGTACCACGAGTTAGGATGTCTTCTTTCGATGGATAAAGTGGCTTAACCCACTCGCAGCTAGTCGCGCATCCACTTAGAAAGACGGTCATCAAGGTCATGGTCATTAAGCCCCATAACTTCCCGTTCAATCTTAGCATGATTCTCCACTCCTTTAAGAGCAGCCTTTTGGGCTTCCGCCTTGTGGTCTGCTCCACCCTTTACATAGCCGAAGCCATACAGAGTAGCCATTAATAGGATGGCACCTAAGCCGAGCCATACGCTCGACGGAATTAACTTAAACCAGTTCATCGTCGTCCTCTTTCTTAACTTTAGTTAAAGACTGCCACAGGTAGATACCAATGGGGCCAGAGGAGATAACGCCAACGTAGGTCAGGAGTCCGTTCATTGCATCAACCGGGAGTTGGTGCACCAGCACGAAGTAAATCAATACATACGGCCAGACGAACAAACTATAGAGCGCGGCTAATAGGCCGTGCCGCCCGAACGGTGCTCTCTTAGAAGGAGAGCGCGATTCCCGCTTTGAGTTGCGCTTCATTGTACGGGTTGTACCCTTGTTCCTTTCGGATGAAGGCCGGAATAAGCTTGAGCAAATCTCCAGCATTTTTGGCATCCACCTTAGCGTCACGAGCGAAGCCAGTCCATTTCGAAACATCTTCAATGTACTTCTCCGTGTCGTTCTCAACTACACCATTCTTCTTAGGGGGTGCATAGCGGTACAGGATTTTTTCAATCGTGTTCAGCTTATGCTTAGTCTGGTATGTTTGAAAGATTTCGCACATAGCCCGAATACCATATTCAGGAGATACGAATTTACAGAACCGGGAGTCTGGCTGATCTGTTGCCAGACCGCGCCACTTCTCACCGTGTTCAATGTTCCCCGGATTGTTTAGTCTCAATCCACGAGGTAGCATTACTTAGCCTTACGGCGTTCGGCTTCTGCCTGAGCAGCAGCGAACTGAGCCATACGCTTCTGGTTGTCCAGCGCGTACTTAGCTTCGATGTGACCAACACCGACACGAAGGACTTCATCAACGAGAGCCTTCTTATCTTCGGCACCGACCATACGTGAGGCAACTGCAATCAGCGCAGCCTTGAGGTCTTTAGTCAGACCCCAGCGGTCTGTTGGGAACTTAACGAACGTAGGGTTAGCATGGATGCCATCCTTAGTCGTGTAGTCTTCGCGCTTAAGGCGCTTGAAGCTCGACTGCATCTTACCCGTAGTCTTTTGCTTAGGCTCAGCCTTAGCTTTTGGAGCTACAGATTCCTGTACAGCCTCTTCAGTTTCTTCTTCTACTTCTTCGAAAGTGTCTTGCACTTCCTGCTCATCCTGCTGCTCTACGGCATCAAGTTCAAGCAATGCAGCAAGTTCGTCCTTAGCTACTTCCGTAACTTCAGCCGCCTTGTTTTTGTTCTTCTTACTCATTATGTTCTCCTTCTGAACTTACTTAGTGCATTAGGCTGTTTGAATCCAATCAGGCCCGGCAACATACGTCCGTTACCTAAGGGGTTCGAAATCAGCTTAGTATAGTTCTCATTCTTTAATCGTGCAGCAACCTTTGCTGAATCGAGGGACAGGGCTTCTACCCAGTGACGACAACTACCTGCAACAGCATCGAGTCTATCATCATGCGCCAGTGAACCACGGTCATTCGTAATACGAGCCATCTGAAAGAAGAGGCTGTATGTAGCACGTTTCTCTGCCGGGTACTTTTGAACAGTATCCCAGTCTTTCTGAATCAATGCAGGGTCAACGATAAGTCGGTTACCGGAGATAATAGGTTCCAGTGTATCAATGATACGCAGTTCCTTCTGTCCCGATTCCCATACGTCATTAATACCGCACTTCCATTCTTTATGTAGTACAGGAGTCCAGATTTGCCTGAAGGCTCCATTACCGAAGTTCTCTTCAATATCAATCGTATTGGGCTTCCACTTAACAGCAACGTCTGTCATGTACTTAAGCTTATCTCCACTGTAGCCACCGGGGATACCGCCAGCATCAACGAGGAAGACATTACCAGCGAGGAACCGTGTTACTGCGTAAGCTAGTTCGTCGCCGTTCTTACCACCACCCGCAGGGTCAACATACATATGAGTTCCGGTATAAGTACCGAACTCCTCGCCGTGACCGAATGCTCGGTAGTACTGCTCCTGCAAAGGAAACCCTTGAGGAGGATAAATACGTTGGTCTTCAACAGCAGCCCAGTTAATTAAAACTGGAGCACGTTGAGACGGTACGTCCATGAAGACAAGACTACGCAATTTAAGCGGATACCTGTCTTCGTCCATAAGCTTAGTATCCAGCATGTGCTGGAGTTGGAAGTAAGCTTTACCTTGGTCGAGTTCCTTCTTAGCCAGAAAGTCTTCGTCAAGAAGCACTGGGTCAGTCGGCTTACCCTTATCACCAGTTAAGCCACCGCCACTTTGGAGGGTAGGGTCGTTTTGTATGCGCTGCATAAGAAGCGGAGCCAAGAACTCTCTGTAGTTCGGTAGCTCATCTTTAGTAGGATAGCGTCCCGTCCAGATGCGGATTTCGAACCCGCGTCCCGGAAGGGAGTTATATACACTGTCGTTGTTCTGTGGCGTACCAAGATAAATGATGTCGCCCTTCGAGCAGATGGATGTAAAATCTTTAGTCAGATGATGCAAGCGTTGACGCTGTACAGCAGTCTGCGAGTTCTTTGTGGACTCGATGTCGTCTGCAATAAGAACGTCTGCACGTTTACCCTGAAGGTTACTCGTGATACCAATACACGCAATCGAAGGAGACTTTTCAGGCCCCTTGAGTGCTTTATGAATATCGAACGCCTTCACGGACTCGCGGTCACCGATAGTCTTATCAGGACGGAGACATGCGAGTTCTTCCATGCTTTGAATAATCTGAATAACCCAGTTCGCAATTTCCTGCGCCATGTCGGAACCTGCCGACACAATAAGCACACGAGTACGTGGGTCATGAATCAATCGCCACACAGCGTATGCAGCGGTAATCGTCGTTTTAGCCTGACCGCGCTGAGCCTGAACCATACGATACAATGGGCCGTAGCCGATGTATTTGCCGATGTCCAACTGAATATCTGTACAAGTGAATCCGAGCAAGTCGGTAATCACATCAAACAGAAAGTCTTCGAACCTCGCGTAGTGCTTCTGAAGAAGCTCTAGTTCAGCCCAACGCTCCTCTGGCGTTAGTGTAGTCTTTGTCATTGTCATCCTTTGTTCTTTATCGGACGCACTAGGAAGAACGCCTACACATCTTAGCGCAGGTATCTATAGTGCGTCCTGTAAAGGACAATCAGTCTTCTTCGTGTAGTGAAGTTACGTTGCCCACGGATTTCCGTTTCTTATTCGCCAAGCGGCGTTCAAGGTCGGACATTTCGGGCTTGTCTTCAATCACAGCAGTAATGTCATTGTCCTTAAGGAACTTAGCTACAGCAGTAAATAGTGAAGGAGAGTAATTCTTCTGCTTCAGTAAGTAGTCTATAACTTCGCCCGGTAATTCATCTTTGTACGTGTCGAGCAGTAACTCAGCTTCATCAGAAGAGTCAAGTGCCTTGTTCATCATACCAGCGAGTTTACCGTGCAGAATCCCTAAGTCTTTATCGTTTGCTTTATCGGCCATTAGAGGAGTCGCCTTTGCTTTCTCTTTTGTCGCCATTCTTGGATTACCTCAATTGCTTTAGGAACATCCTGAATGAGACGGGCAATCAATAGTACAGCAGCACCGAAGCCCATCCAGGGGATGTCGGAGAGTGTACTGAATACTGAAGCCAAGAAGGCCGCAGCATAGCTAGACACAGAGGCCATAACCTCATGGATAGTAGTACTTGACATTACAAGGATACCTCACCAGTCATATTAAGAACCTTGATAGGCGCTTGTGTAACAGGAGGAGAAGCTAAGTTCTCTAGCCACTCTGCTTTCTTTGCACTAGCTAAATCAATAGCGGTCTGTTTTGCGACCCCAGCAGTTTGCCCCTCGTTCGTTACCTCAGCAACAAATGTTACTTTCGTACCATCGGCACTGAAGAATGCAAAGTGAAACTCGAAGACACTATCTGTTTCTTGGGCGTAGTAAATTTTATCTACAGGCTCCTCGATACCCGCAGCCAAATGCGCCCGTTCATCAGGGGTCAGCCCGTCATTCATAATTTTCTCTGTCATATTAACCTACCCGAAGCGCATTGAGTACGCCGTTGCATTGAAGTGAATTAACGGCGAATCCTGCACGGCCTACGAGATACACGGTAGTCGAACTAGAGAAGTCGAAATACCGAAGGCCAGCTAAGAAAGCCATGCCAGCACCAGTTGTACCATTGTCGTTTGTGTATTGGAGTCCTCCAAGATGTGTACCAGCACCGAACGGCAGTGTTGCTGACGTGGTGGTGACAGCCGCAGCCCATCCAGCTTTAGTGGTGGCTACGTTAAGAACGTAGTCGATACCACCCCAGATTAGCCACTTACCCGCAGGGATGCTTTGCGAAATTAAATTTGCAGTAGTGCCGGTCGTCATACTTTGATTGCTGACATTTGTATATTGCAGTAATTCACCAATCTGACCTGACCCTACAGCAGACGCACTCGCGTTACCGACATAACCAGCGGGAGCATAAAAACGACCATCTTTGTAAGCCCGCCACGCTTCGGTAATTACACCAGCGTTATTAACATAGGCGGAAAGTCTGCCAGAATTATCAGCACCATCCCGGATAGCGATGAGCTGCGCGATGCTATTTTCTACCGCTGCGGTATCTTCAATCGCAAAATTAACGGAAACACCCTGACCATCCACCATGTCTTGATTGGTGGTGTTCTTAAACAGCGCAACCGCAGAAACGCCATTCGTCGTTGTACTGCGTCGTACACCTTTAAGCGGTGGATAGGTCGAGCTATCCGCAAGAATGTTTTTACCGGAAATATCACCGGGCGTGACGATATTATTGCTATCGTCAATCGTTACCCCACTATTCTGTAAAGCACCTGAGGTACCATCATAGCGAGAAACTGCGTTATCTGTACTTGATACGGGAACAACAATAACAGGAGTCCATACGGAACCTGTCCATGCTCTCATGCGATTATCGCCCGTGTTCCAATAAATAGCACCAGTAAGCAGAGCGTTACCATCGTTGTCGAGTGTAGGGTCAGAAGCCTTTGCTCCTAAGTACCTATCGTCAAATGAGTCGTAACTGGATGCAGCGTTGTTCTCGGACGTAAGAGCAGCAGCAGCAGATGCAGCCGCATCGGTAGCATAGCTCTTAGACGACTTACTTGTACCATCTGGCAGAGAGGAGCTTTGCGCCCAATCCTTAGCCGAGCCACCTAAGGTAGCACCAGCGAGATTCTCTTGTGCCCATGATTTAGCTGAGCGACTATTAACAGAAGCACCAGTTACATCAGCACCAGTACGTTGTGCCCATTCTTTAGACGAGCCTCCAGTAGCAGCCTGTGTACCCTGTGCGTATTCTTTAGCACTGAACTCAGTTGTTTCAACAGCGGCGCTAGTCTTAGTAGCCCACTCTTCAGCACGGTCTCGTGCTTCTTCTGTATCTTCCAACAGGTCTTCGCCTGTAGCAATGGTCTCATTCAACTGGCGCATATTAGCAGCATCAGTATCATCTTCACCATCGCCTAAGTCTGTAATCTTATAGCCCTGCATATCAATATCTTCGGAGACAGAAGTGATTCTGCCATCGAGGACTTCATGCACGGACATTAAATTCTGTAGGTTACTCTCATCGAGATTAGCTTCCTCGATGGGGTCACCGTTATCGTAGTTATGGATTAACTGCGTCTTATTCATGGTGCGCCGGAACACAACTCTTACGTTGTCTTCGGGTGGGTCACCACTAATCGTTACGAGACCGTCTGAAACCCATTCAATTGTTCTCTCACCTTCGTCTTCATCCCCAACTTGGCACGTAACCAAATCGCGGTTAAGTACGCCTAGGGAGAAGCCCAAGGTGAAGGTGTTTGTGATTCCGTCACCCTCACGGACAATAATACTATGAGCCATATGGCCTCCTTTGTACTATATACGAGTCAAATTAAATTAGTTAAGAAAACCGGGCACTTAAGCCCGGTCTCCCTTATTCTTTCATCTTATTGAACATATAGCTGAATCCGTACAGGTTCCCGATGATGGGCGTAGCCTGTAGAGCATATACGTCTTGGTTCTTATAATCTCCTGTAGCTACCCTTAGAGCCGAGCCGGGAATGTGGGCCATACGGTTCAAGGTAGTCAGGGCTGGTGGTGGGCCGAGTACGTCACCGGATACACCCTGAGCGTTATATGGACTGAAGCGTAAAGAATCAAGTCCGAGCATTGAGGCTACCGGGTCTGTCCACTGTGGCAGGAAGCCTGTCATATTGGACATCTGGATAGAGCCTTTAATGATACGCTCTGGTGTTAGGTTCTGGTCTCTACCAGCTATAACTTGTTGGGCTGTGTATACAGCACCAGCAGTCATTAAACTGTAGATGAAGCTCATCGTAGATTCTGCGTCCTGAATACGAGCGTTCCTAAGAAGCTGTTTCTGGATAGCACCAATCGTGAATGTCTTGAGATGCGTCAAGAAGGCACCAAAGTCCCGATGGAACCACTGAGTACTTTCTCCGCGTAGCATCTTCTGTACTACCTGATTAACATGGCGATTAAGTGAAGCCGAGATTTCATAAACGTCCTCTGGTTTCCACTTATCGAAATTCATCTTAAGAACATCACCATCTTTGGCAAGCTCTACAGTACCGTCTGTGAAGTATTTCCCGATACGATTATGAATCGTCTCATTTGTAATACCTAAGTCGTACAGGCGTTCTTTGCCTATAGCCTTATCACCATTGAAGTGCTCAGCTAAACGATACAGCATAGAGCGTACAGCAATCCGTTGTTGAAGTTGCTTCATCTTAAAGAACCCAGAGGTATAACCCTGAAGCTGAGAACCCTTGACGAGCAGACCATCTAAGAAGTTTCCGAGTTCCCGCATAACACCGGGGTCACTACGCATGTGGTCGAGAGCCATCCAATCCATGTGGATATTATGTTCTCCGTCTATACCTGCGATTAACCCACGAAAGTCTGCGAGAGCTTCGTTGGTCTTACCCGACAGCATATCTTTAACTTCTTTGGGGGCAGTCTTCATAAAAGCCTCCCATCCTACGGCACCAATCTGTACACCTACTTCAGCAGCCTGAGTTAAACCCAAACCATTGAGTAGAGCGAGATTAGTAGTCTGCATGGCGCGACGAACCCAAGGATTCAAACCGCCAGCGAAGCCACCACCTTCGAAGTAGCTGAACATATCTTGTACGAACTCTGCGGATAACGTGCTACCGCCGTTAGCATGTTCTTCTGCCATGATAGCATTCATGAACTGCTTCTTATCAGCCTTCTGAATACCATGCCTAGCCATAGCCGCAGCACCCGAAGCTTGCCGACTATAAGTACTCCACACCTTAATAATGTCAGTGTCCACTAAGTCCATCAGCCTGTAATCAGTACCGGGGATTTGGTCACGGAGGTCAACGTCTTTGCGTGACTTCAGGATGTTCTCTTTACTCTGGTCAGCCTTCTTACCCTTAAGACCTTCGATTAACTGGTCAGCCCTAGCTGCCGTAAACCCGTTGTCTCGTAAGAACTGCTGCATGTATTCAATACCCTCTTGGTCTAGTAGACGGAAGAGGTTAGTATCTATACCGTTTTCTTTAGCAAGGCTTCTACGAGTCACGGCCTTAGCATACGTCATAGCCATCTCTGCATCCCACGTAGGGTACAGCTTCGTATATGAGTTAGCTAAAGCTTTCTCGATAGCTTGTCGGGATACTCCCTTCTCTCTGATGAGCTTAGAGATTTTATCTCCACGCCATCTCTGCGGGAACCATCCCCTCTCTGCTTTGAGTAACTCAGCGCCACGTACAGGAGTTTCTCCTGAGAGGCCCTGTAGTACTTTAATACCAGTAGCCGAACCAGTATCAATCTGGTCAACATATGTCTTTACAGCCGGGTGAACATTTGGGGAGCTTACGCCATCGTGTAGTCTGAATTGAAGCTCAGTATATATCTGTTGATTGAACCTATCAGATAACTCTGTATCTAAACGGTTAACAAGCTTCGAAGTGTTTGGAGAATTATCTCTAGTCCAAGCATCGTAGTGCTTTGTGTAGTTCGTCGTCACAGGAGATTGAATCTCACTGTGGTAAATTTCGTGAAGCATCGCACCTGACTTATTGTTACGCACAATACCTGCTGGACTTTCGAACAGCTTATAGGCCATAGCCTGTGCAATCGCTGAGTTACTCTTCATGAGCTTGTCCCAGTCGGAAGCGAGGATAGTACTAGCAAGCGCATCGTGCATTTTCTGTGCAGCGCGTCCTTGCGGCGTGTTAGGAAAAGCAGTCTCTACCTGCATAGCGATACCGTTCTTCTGAATGAACTTTTGAGCATCTTGACGCATCTTCAGAACATCTTCAGAAACCATACCGGGGTCGAAGGTAGGCTTAACTACCGAAGCTGCGCCCACAGAGCCTTCGCTAAACTTAGCAAAAAGGCCATCATCTTGTACGCCAGAACTATAATCAGTTCTACCAGCTTCACGGCCAGCAACACTTTCGCTGAAATCTCCGCGTAGCTTCGAAGCAGCGGCGTTAGCTTTAGCTTCAGTCTTTGTAAGTGTCCCGATACCTGCACCGAACACCAAGCCACTAAGTCCTGCATATGGAATGTCTGTCCAATCTCCCGTTGGTCGGGATAGTACGTTACCTGTTTCAGTAATCAGCCCGGCCTCAACACCTGCTGCACCTGCCTTGACAATCTGTTCAACTCGTGTGCCAGCGAGACCAATCTTAGCGGTCAGGGCACCGAGTTTTGTTCCTAAGTATGTACCACCGGATGCGAACATTAGCGGAGCGTCGAGGTCTACGATACCCGCCAAGCCCGCAGCTACGGCACCACGGACGCCAGAGTGCGCGAGGAGTCGTTTATTCTTTACTTCTTCGATAATCTGTGACTTGAGTAATCGAGCTTCTGATAAACTATTGACTGTACCGAACTGGTCGTAGTACTCGCCCGGTACACCTTCCTTAAGTTCGTCCCAGTGAGCTTCGAGTTGAAAGTTAGGGTCAGTTGCAATGAACTTACGTTCAGCCGCCTGAACCCAGCCACCAGCGGCATTGTATGCCTGAAAGCCACCTTCAAGCAGTTGAAGGGAGGATGCCTGAGCACCCTCCACATCAAGCGCAACCCTATCGGAACCTGTAGTCCCACCGAGGAGGTTTGTTTTATTCGCCTCCTGTTGGGAAGCAAGCCCAGTATCTAACTGAGCATCTAGTTCTTCAAGTGTCATATATATATAATCCTTAATCCATAGGCCCAATCATGTACTTCTCTTGGAAGGCATTACCTGCCTTCACCTTAACTTGCTTTGCAGCAAGGGCATCAGTCACCTTGGTATTGAACCTAGTGCCAATGTCAGAGAGTTTCACGAAGATGGGAGCGTTAAGTAGAACAGTCTTTTCTTTGTTAGCGTACAAGTCCATGATAACGCCCTCACGGTCAGAATCATAAGTCATGTGAACCGCAGGAACTCCGCGCATCTTATCATCCACCGAAGCAGAGACAGACTCAGGAATACCAGAAGCCCAATGCCCAATACGGTTGAAGAACCCCTCAATATTAGGGTCGTTCGCTCCGAACTGGAACTTGTTATAATGCTCAGGCCACATCTTCGAGCCTCTGTCTTTGAGGAACGTAAGCATGGCTTTATCAACTATGTTCTTACCATTTATATGGTCTAGGTTCATAGCTGTCTTAATGGGAGTATCGCCACTTATAAGCACGTTGCCTACAGCGAGTTCTACCTTACCGGGAAGTTCGTCTTTAATCAAGTTCATAACTGCCTCGTCCGGTAAGTCCGGCTTAGCAAGTTTATGATTGAGATACGAATATTCTACGTATGCCTTAAGGCTAGGGTTACTCTTGTAGTTCTCAATATCTGAGGTACGTACATCGAGGAAGTCCGAAGCTTGCAGGGTACTAAAGGAATCGAACACATCTGGGTCAAGGTCTTTAATGAACTTGTCCGAGACAGTCTGGATGTCCTTAGATGTAGGTGACGGAGCAACGTAGTTCGGGTTGTTCTGTTTACGTGAGAGTACCGACTCAGCCGTTTGTAGAGCTTGTTGGCTAGTTAGACCACCAGCGTCATACACACGAGCGAGAGCCACGAGGTCTTTAGCATCACCGAGATACTTAGAGGCATACGTAGGAGAAATCCTACGGCTTAAATCCAAGTAATCATTATAGGCATTTAGAGTCTCTGGCTTAACTGTACCGTCTTTATTCAAGATGACACCACTAAGGTTAGACTCGATGGTGCCAGCGATGCGCTTATACACAGCAGTAGGGTTGGCCGCTAAAACATCGAACATACCCTCTTTAATTTTCTCTTCCTTTTGTTCAGGAGAGAGAGTTTGGTCAGCAGCCACTAAGTTACTTACACGCTGGAACTCGCCATCGAAAGCTTTCTGGGCTTTCTCCGATGGAAGTAAACCAATGGTGTTTGTAGCAGCAGCGGCTGTAAGTTCAGCAACTTTACCCTTCTCGGTCTCGTACTTATTAACAGCCGCAATAGCCTTATCCGCCATAGACTCACCCCATGCGGGGGAATAGCCCTTAGCTTTCATCTGTGTTTGAATCTCGTCTAAAGCAGCAGGAAGATTTCCTTCAGCTTCGGCTTTAACTGCAATAGCATGTTCTGTTATAGTACGTTCTTTATCGAACTCCGTACTTCTCCGTGTCATGAAGGAATCATACGACTTTAAGATAGACATAGTTTCAGCAGCATCGAAACCACTACGAAGTAAAGTAGAAGCATCAATCGGGTTCTGACCAGCTTCTGCTGGGAGTCCATTCAAGCTACGTTCTAGTGCATCATCGCGGTTCTTCCATGCCTCTGCATAAGGCCCGTACTTAGCCGGGTTAGCCTTAAGAAGTCTCTCATGTTCTGAACGTCCGAGAGCGACTAGGGTGGCCGGGTTGTTCTTAGATTGCTCAATCATAGTCTTTGCTTTATCTACGCCGAAGTTAATGGCATGGTTCGTAGCAATGAGCTTCATACTGTCCGGCAAACTATCTGCACCTATTGCATCGTAGTATCGAGTCTTAAGGGCAGACTTAGCTTCCGAAAATGACGGAATCTTGCCGTTCACAAAGAGGTCAGGATTGGCGCGTTCATTTACACCGTAGATAGACTTACCAGCACCAGCGTCATTCGCTACAAGGGTTGTACCCTCGAAGTTTTGGATGATGTGGTTCAGGACGGTCTCAGCTTTATCGCCTGTAGCGGGTTGGCCTAAGGCACCACGTAAAGCCCACGCGACTCTAGGGTTGTTGTTCTCAAGACCTAACTTAATAGCATCACTCACAGCTTTCCTGTGTTGTACTTTCGGTAGGCCGGATACTCCTTCTTGGAGCAGTTCAGTTAAGTGTTCACCTTGCTGCTTACCTTCGGGGTCTTCTGGGTCAAACTTGTTGCCCTCCGATACAAGTAAGTCAGTATAGCTGCGACCTTGTTCACCTTCGCGCCAAGTGTTGTTCGATTTAATCTGTTGTGAGACTAGCTTAGGGAACATATCAGATGCCATTGAACCCATGAGGTTCCGAGTAAAGGTGTCGTTCCCAGCTACACCCTCAGTTAGCATCTTGAAGTTGTCTTTCAACTTCTTCTGGTAGGCAGCACTGTCAAGAGTCTTATCGCTATTCTCAATTTCCTGAAGTGCATTCTCCATCCACGAATTACCTGCTGTACGAGCCTTCATGGTCATATAACCAGCAGTCGTATAGCGGTTTCCTTGTTCAACAATTTCCTGTTCAGTCTTGCCTTCGGCATAAGCCATCTGGCCCTCTAACTCCCACTCAGGTCTCTTCTTATCTACATAAGCAGAAATACCTGCACTTGCTTTACCAAGAGCGTCACCAAGGAGTCGTTCATTCTCGCCAACCCTAGACATGCTAGAGAAGCGAGGAGACTGTACCGGAGCAAGTGGAATCGAGGCTTGTTCTAGCGGCTTGACTTCCTGCGATGCAGGGCCGTCCCGTCTATCTAAACCATACGCCATTTAATCTCCTAAAGAAAACCTCCCCCGAAGGGGAGGCTATTAGTTCCAACGAATCACCTGACCGTTCGTAAACGAACTTGCAGATGCTCCCGCACTCCCCGTCATAGGGTTGTACGGCGTAACTCCTGAACCACCAGAGCCACCACTCCCGCCTCCCCCAAACGAACCCATCGAACTTGATAGGGCGCTTAGGAAGTAGGACGCAGCTTGCGGTTTAGGAATGTACGTGTAATCTTGTTGCATCTCAGCCGACATAGAGGACTGTACGCGCTGCTGGTCAAATGCCAGCTTAGCGTTCTTAAAGCTCTGTTGTCTCTGAGCCTCGCGTTGTGCAACTCCGCGCTGTACGTCAAACATAGCCTGATTAACAGACCTACCTTTAACACCAGCCGCAGCCGCAGCAGTCTCAACCTTAGCGGCACCGATGATGCCGCCTTTCTTAAGTTGTACTGCTTGGTCTGCGAACGCTTCCATAGCAAGAATCTCATTAACAGTGATGGCGTTCTGGTTCATCGAGTTCGATAAACGAGCCATCTTGTTAGAGTATTCTTGCCATGCTTTCTGTGCAGCAGCTTGGGCCTTAGCGGCCTTGTACTGCATACCCGCACTCAGGAAGTTAAGTCCTACCTGTGCGGCCATAGCCCACGACATACTTATCCTCCCTGTACGATACGTTTACCACGCTTCGTGTACTGACCGAGCCACTCAATATCTGAGAGACCGAAAGGCAAGTGAGAGGACGTGTAGAACTCTAAATCGCCATTGTCTGTGTTTTCACGGAACGGGATAGTTTGGGTTAAGTCTGAAATCGGCGCTTCACCGACGACAGTATTAGGATTACCTACAACGTAACCAGAGAAGTGCATCGTCTGGTCTTCCTTATAGGGGCTTGTGACTTTAGTATTGAAGTCAGCAGACTCTTTTGTGTTAGCTAAGAACTTACTTACAATCAGATTCCCAGTACCAATCTTAACACCGTCTTCGTCTTTAGCGAAGGGCATAGTAGGCTTATAGCGGGAGAGATACCGAAGGCCACAGATAACTGTGCCACCATCCATATCTTGTCTGAGGGTAATTGTGTTCGTACCTTCATCGTAATCTTCAATCAGCACACGGAGTCCCGGATGCGGACATCCTTCACCTTGTACTATAACAAGGTCTTCGATGTCGTCCGGCATGTCTGTATAGAGATTCACAATCGTATCGTCTGTATCATCAATGTAAATCTTCCTATCAAGCTTAGCCTGATATGGAATACCTTCATCATCCTGCGTATCCATGTCTAAACTTTCGAGCGTGTAGTTGTTCCCAATCTTAGCGATTAGGTAAATAACACTCTCTCGGAAGAAGAAGTACGCCACAGGATACGGTAACTTCCAAGAACTCCAAGAGGCTTGTACTTTCTTATCGTCCTGCCAGATATATTCATACGGATATAGAACATCTTCTGTACCAGCCTTAACCAGTAACAGAGAGAAGTTCGATGTCGATGCCAAATGTTCAACCCTACCCGGAATGTACTTCAGCACATGCTGTGTAATTGGTCGGGAGTCATTGATGTCTTGGGCACCATCTGTGAAGAACTCACGGATGCCTGTGTACCTACCATAGTTAATGGCGAAGAACACGTTGCGTCCAGCCGAGACTGGCTTAGCAGCTAACTCAGCTTCAAAAGCTGTAGTCAGAACAAGCGAAGCATTGCTCGGCGTGAGTTGGTTTCTACCGAATACAATGAACTGCCCAGCATCTGCATAAACTACTAAGTCGCGGTTATGTGGGATAGCTTTAAGCATCTGAGTAACGCCTTTGGCTGTACTTTCGATGTCGATAGAATCTGAATCGTTAGATACAGTTGCCGACTTAATCCAGAAGTCTGTAGGAGTATTGGTTCTACTCATGATGGTAGCAGGGCCAGCCAGTACTACTAAGCGGCTCTGGAAGTAACTCAGGTCGTTGATTGTAGTACCTACGAAGCTAGGGTCTTCATTACTTATAGTATCCCCAACCTGTCTGCCTTCCCAGTTACCAACGGCGAATGAGAAGGTTTCTGCTGCATAGTCATAAGTGAGAACATGCGGCATTGTGTTCTGGTCTAGTAGGTACGGCGTTTGACTTTTTACAGTCTCAACCCATGTACCATTACTACCGAAACCGTTACCTACAGCCGGAGATGACCCAGCACTATCTGCGGGGATAACAAACTGGAGGTAGTAGTTGTCTGCATCTGAGGTTACGTCACCTTGAACGGTAACATGGTAACCCTGTACAGCAATACGCGGTAGTTTACTGATGTCCGTAACAAGGTTGTTACAGGCAAAAATAGAAGCACTCCCATCAGTATCATGTGCAATGACTTCGAACTTATCTGTCCGTGCACCAGCCCACCTGATATACACCGTTTCGTCAATACGACTAAAGGCGAATACTGAGTTAAAACTGAATGTTGCTTCTGCCACCATAGCATCAAGAATCTTAGCTGCAATGTTAGCAGAGCCAATCTCAAACATATGGGCAGGGTCAGAACCATCTGGAGTGGCGAACGTAAACGTCCTGCTCCTAGCTGTTCCTGTTGGCGTAGTCTCCCGCCAGTTAACCGTAACCGTATAGGTTCGGCTGTACTGTCCACCAAGGACAAAGTAAAATGAATTATAGTCACGGAACGACTTAACGTCCGCTTTCATACGAACAACTTTATTCGTGTTCGCAATATAAACTTTGTTATCAATTGTAGTAAAGGCTAGGTTGCTACCATCGACATAACTAAGATTCCTCGAAGTTATCGTCCAATCGGTAAATGTACCTGTGCCACCAATTTCGGATACGTCTACAACTAACGCTCCTGTACCACTGTTGTAGCTGGTACAAGTACCGTACATAGTTTTAGTGGTATCGGCGGTTCTCTGTATAAGAATCCACTGTCCTACTACATAACTCTTGGCTGTCTGTGTGGTGAAGGATTTAGAACCTGTACCAATAGCAACCGAAGTAGTAGATGTAGAAGTATCAATTAAAGCATCTGTTACTGTATGCTCGTCACCGTCTAGGTCAAAGACCCGTAGTTTACCCGGCGTAGCAGCAAGTACGTACTTATCCTCCGCGCCAAAGTCTAGGTCGTAGAACTGAGGTTCAGCAGAATCTGTGAATAGGTCTGCGATGAAGTCAATAGGAGGTCTGCGCGTTAACCCGTCAACGGGGTTAGACGACATATTTTCCTGTAGCGTACATTGTCCGGGGAGACGAGAGCGAGGCGGCTGTTGTGAGACACCCTGAATGAGTGACTTCAAACTACCATCTACTTTCATTACCTACCTCCGGGCCACATAGGATTATAACTCCCACCAATCTGTCGTATACGGCTCCTAAGGAGCGCACTTACAGGACGGTTACGAGAATTAATATCTGAGTTCTGCATTTCTGCTTGCTGTAGTGAAGCCCATGTACGGGCTACTTCTTTCTCAAGACGAGTAGACTTTGTTTCATCACCATCGTCGTTTACATAGAAGTCATACGCGGCTTTAGCCTTTAGGAAGGCAGCGGCGATTTCGGGTAGTTCTTCAATCGTCAGTTCAAGCACTACGTCAACTCTAACGGCTTCGCCTATGTTGTACGTATGATTAACTGGGTCGTACAGTCTGTTGCCACGTTGGACAAGATTCGAGTACGGATGATTGGGGTCAATATCTAGCGCACCTTGCGGAATCAGAATGTGCCCAGTAGACACTTCTGGAAGCAAGTTCAGTGCGTATTCTTTATTAAACCACCAGCCACGGTTCTGAAGCTCTTTAGTAAGTTTGTTCAGAGTAACAGCGGCGGATAGTGCTGAAGGATGGTTCGATGTTGCACTGGACACCGGGGATTCCCCGATGACGTTCAACATGTGATTCATCACCTCTAGTTTAGTAGTCATGTTAACTCCTGAAATGAAAAAACCCCGCTAAGACCTTTCGGCCCTAACGGGGTTTCTATCAGTGTAGTCTCTAACTATTAGGCGCGGTACTTGTTAACCGTGCCGCATACATCAGGACGATTAACCGTAACGCCGAAGCTCAAGAAAGAGTCAATGAACCATTGCTTTTCTTCGCGGTTAAACCAAATGTCTGAGGTCAGAGGAATCGTTTCACCAGCCATGAGCGACTTCGGGTGCAGAATAACTGCAACAGCATCGGCTTCTTCGGCGGTGACGTTGTAAGCATTACCGTTAGCGGTGTTGCTCAGGGGATGGTCGGCAATCGCAGCCGTAGGGATACGGGCGGTCTTGACGATGCGTGAGCCGTAGATTTCGTAAACGAGACCCTTAGCGTAGTCACCGTTGCCAGCAGCATAGTCGCGGCTCAGCAGCTTGTCATTGTCCAGAAGGACTTTGAACTCTGCGGGACGAACGAAGGTCACGACTTCAGTGATGTCGATGTCTTCTTCTTCCATGTCCACGAGGATGCCAGTAATAGCAGCAGCCAACTTATCGGGGTCAAGCTCATCACCTGCACCAGCGAGTTCTACATTCTTACCAGCACCGAAGGCACCGTTATGACCAGTGAAGGACGGAGCAGCTTGCTTCGCACCCTTAATGGCCTGAATGATAAACGCTTGGTCAAAGAACTTACCCAGTTCCTTACCGTGGTCTTGTGCCAGTTCCATACGAGCATCGAAGTGAGTCTGAAACTCATTCAGCATCGAACGGTTGTCACGAGCCAAGATAACAGTATCAACGGTCAGCGAAACCTTGCCGAAGCCCGTAGCACCAGCGTCAGGGCGAACACCCGGAACGAGAGCTTTGAGTTCAGTGCGGCCAACGCGGTTGTTGACAATGGTATCAGTATTGAGGACGGGACGGACTTTAACGAACTCCCGCATAATTGAACTCTTCGCAAACTGCGATTCTACTTCACCACCATACTCATCGAGCATGAGGGAGGTATCGACATCACTCAGATGTGAAGAATCTGTCGGTAAACCTGACATAATTCATGTACTCCTTGTACAAATTAATATAATATCTACTACCCGGCATTAGGCTGAGTAGTCAACAGACAAACCTTATCGGCGGCTTGCTGCACGTACTGCCCGTAGTCGGGCAACTTCCTCGAAGTCGCGCTTATCCTGAGCAACCTTAACTTTCGCTAGGTAGTCATTACGGCTAAGCTTCTCACCATCGGACGTAGAGGTAGCGGCGGTGTCGCCTTCTACCATACGAATCTGGAGTGACCGATTCTTGGGGTCTTCGTTGTAGAGCTTGACCATCTCTTTGACCGCTACTAGAGCAGTCTTCTTATTCAAGTCGAACATCTGGTTCCACTCTTTGAGAGTAGATTCCAACTCAGGCTTAGTCTCTACTGCCTTGCGGAAGTAGTCCCTTACCTTAGTATAGTTCTCCTGACCACCAACTTCCGTGTACGCAGCTTCAACTACTTCTTTAGTAGCAGCCATGTTACGGTTGTAGTAGTCCTTAGCCCCAATAAGTACGAGGCTTGCTTTTTCTTTGCCTACCTTAGCAGTCAGTCCGGCAACATCAATGTCTTCGAGCTTACCACTTTGCACGGCTTTAGAGAAGTACGAATCAGCTTCCTTGGGAGTGACGCCAGCATCCTTAAGCACAGAGATAACTGCCTGAGCAGCTTCATCATCATACTTAGCGAAGTCTTTGGGGCCAGCATCCTCTTGAGTGGTATCCTCAAGCGCAGCTTCATCTTCCTTAGTTTTAAGAGCAGCATCTTCTGCTGCCTTATCGTCCGCTGCCTTCTTCTCAGTAGCGGCCTTTTCTTCTGCGGTGGGTTCCTTGACCGGAGGAGTATTCACTGCCTCCGGTGCCTTAGGAGCACCACCTGTACCTTGACCGTCATCTAAGTCAGATGCCTTAGCACCCTGTACTTCAATAGCGGTAGGCTTTACAACTTCATCTGCCACGTTATTCCTCCTTCATGGCTTGTTTCCCAGCTTCCTGTGCGACACCACCCGCAGCCTTAGCTGCTTCCTGTTGTGCCATCATAGCTTGCTGCTGTTGCATCTCTGCTTGTCGATTAGCGTTCAGTTCATCCTGTGTATACAGGAACTTCTCGTAATCAACACCACGCCGAGTGCCAACAAAACTTGCGAACTTAATTGGGTTAATACCAGCCCTGATTTCTTCCGGTACAGCATCAAGCATAGAGAGGTCAGAGACCATCATGCGTAAGTTGTCGAGGTCACCTGCACGACTCAATGAGTCGAGACCAGTGATAATCTGTGGAAGAATAGCTTTATTATCTAGGTTAATATCTACCTTCTTAAGTAGTAATCTTGCAGTACGGTACTGCCACTCTACAGCGAACCGTGAGTAGATACCGCCGTGTGATAGTTCAAGCTCCTGTGCTACGTACCGAATTTCTTCAGCCGTTACACGTTCTGCATCGCGGGTCACCGCGCTGTTCAGTAGGAATGCTTGACCAATTTGTTTCTGAAACCTGTCAATAGCCTCGATGACGAGCTTAATGTCGTTCACCTTATCTATCTGTACAGTCGTAACATCTCCCTCTGCGCCGGAGTGATACGTACCGGATTCTGAATCGTTTAGTGCCTTAACGTCTAAGACGCTGTTCGGATTAACGAGAAACTTGATGTCCGCAGCAATGCCGATGACATCTACAAGTGACGCATTAAGTACGTACAGGGAATGGAATGCACCAGCATAGTCTTCAACTAAGCCGCGCCCATAGTCTTCACCACGTACAAGGTTCCACGTAAGCGGAATCCACGGTAAATCTTTTAGAGGCCATGAGCCTTCTGAATCTAACTTTACGTTCTCAATATCCTGTTGGAGATGGAACTTACCGTCATCTTCAAGCTTAACGCATGTATACAGAGTAACATCGGTATCTTCCTTATCGTACTTACTACCGTTCGCTGCCCGTAAAGCATCCTTAATCTCATCAGAGAAAGTGGATAGAGCTTTGCTGTCGCGTGTAATTAGTTCAATCATGTTACCGGATAAATCTCGTACTATGCAATAGTCGCGTAGATTGTATGTCTGGGCTTTACTGTCTTCCTTCTCAGGATGGTACAATAAAGCATTGCCTGTTACAATCAATAACTTTGAAGCCATAGTAGCTTCAGTTCGGTACGTGTTATAGTCCAGTTCCTGCATTGCATCTTTTTCTGCATCTGCAAGAATACCGTCTAGGTTGTCGAGCCACATCTGGGCATCTTCGTCGCCTTCGTCGGCGCGTACCTTAAATTCCTTCATAATGTCGTTAGCGACCATTAATCTGAAGAAGGGCTGATGCGCTGGGAACATCGTCATAGTTACCTTATTACTAAGGTGGTTGACTGCTCTAGCGCCTGTGCTGTCTAGCGAACCCTGCATCTCAGCATGTTTAGTGCCTGTAGGCGGGAAGAGATAAGGTAGCGTCCACATAGCATAGTCTTCAGTACGGCGAAGTATATCGCCCTTCTTACCATGCAGCTTCTCGAATCGTGCTTTAAGCTTATACGACTTTTTCTTCTTAGACTTCTTCTCGTCTGTCTTTTTATAGGTTGCCATTGTACAGCCTCTTAGATGTTAAGGCCGCTTCGACCTAATCCACCAAGTACGTCACCTGACCCACCTGTTGCACTCTTACGAGTACGACCAGAAACTCTCTGGTTCTTTGTATCTGCTGTTCCCAGCACAACCTGAGCGCCTGTATCCTGCTTGATAGCAGAGGCGGGTGCTGCGGGAATCTTGGCTGCGGGGATAGAAGGCATCTCTGGCTTCTTCCCGAATCCAAGAATGCTACCGACAGTCTCAAACAGACCGCCAATCATATCACTCATTGTTTCTCCCTTACCATTGCTCTACCTAATTCTTTATAACCAAACTTCGAGAGCAAATTAATATAAGCTTGGTCTTGTCCAATTCCTGCTGCGGCTGAGCCAAAGGAAGTAACGCACTCGTTGGTATCGAACCACTGTACTACTTCCTGCATCAACTCTCTAGCTGCCCTCGTCTTTCGTCCACTAGGCATAATGTAGAACTTAATGAGATACCCCATGTACTCTGCACAGAAGTCCGTAGACCTCGTTACAATAGCTACACCAGCTATCTCGTCGTTCTGATAATTTAGTAGGATGGCTGAGTTCGGGTCATTAAATACCCGCCACACATACGCCAATCCTTCTGGTGAATACGTGACAGGATGCTGGGACTCTTGGATAAAAGTCTTAGCGACTGTAAGTACATCACTTACTCTGAAGTCCCACGCATCAAGTCTCATTCTTAACCGTCCGGTTAATGTTCGTCCGTGTCCCTACAGCATGTTTAAGAACGTGCTCTACAACAACACGAATACCCGCGTTGTACATAAGCGTATCCAGTGTAACACCGGGCTTAGGTACAATCGCGGGGAATGTCTTGTCTAGGGTCTGTGCGAACTCTTTACTAACTGACGGAAGTTCAACCGTGTAAATTCGTCTATTTTTCATGCTCGTCCTGCGGATTCATTACGAGGTCTAGTAACTCATACCGGACGAGGAACAGCCGGAGTTCTTCCGGTAAGGCTGTACCATGAGCTTTGTACTCAATGGCTAGTGCCAATTTGTCCTCGTCGGTAAGGTCATTAAATCCTGTCTTCAATGAACTCTCCGATTAGTCTTACTATATACGAGTCAGATTAACCGAAAAAGTAGCGGGAGTCCTTGATTTCATTGATGTTTAGGTCACCTACAGGGGGTAAATCTGGTAGCTCCAGATTGTAGGTACTCTCGTTGATTAGCTTGAAGTCCAACAAAGGGTTGTTATCTTCGTAAAGGTTAACAAAAGCCTCTCGGATGGACGTATGTAGCTTCTCAGTATCACAGGCATGTGTACCATAGTCGTCATGGATACAGGCAAAGGAACGCACCCCAGAGGCAAAGGCTCGATGCAGGGTCATCATTAGATGACAGGCATCCATACTATGCACGAAGTTAGGGCTGGCCCCTAGACGCTGCTTCTGGGCATCTATGGTATGGGTATCAAGAGCAAGCCTGAGCCGGAAGTGTCCGTTAAGCTCTGTGTGGATTTGACGTACTTCAACCTTCTTACGGTCTTGGTACACTGGGAACCCTAAGGGAGTCCACCAGATGAGGGGCTTGTTGGCCTTAGAGACGATAGAGGCACTGGCCTGTATCCACTCCATAGCCCGACTAGCAGCCACCACGACCTCGCTAATCGACTCCCAGAGTATAGGAGTTAAGAACACGGATAGCTTGAACCGCTTATCCTTGGGGAAGAAGCTTGGGGCTTCGTCCACGATAAACTTGTATATCGACTCCCGGCATGACTGTTGGGTGCTGCCATACGGAAGGGTCATAACGGGTTTCTTCGCTATACTCCGTGGTAACGATTTCTCTTTTGTAGAGTCCGCGAACTGTAGCCATAGTTTCGCTAAGTCGGAACTGTGATTGCGTAATTTTAGTGTACATACTTTAGATACCTCTGTGTAGATGTCGGAAGGTTTGTCGGACGGAACGAGGTTAGTAGCTGCGCCACCGACTTCATCCTTAAGCATCGCAGAGAAGTTCTGTAGTCCGTTACATGAGCCATCAAGTGCAATAGGTAGGTGCGATACCATGCTATCACCCTCAAGATTGTATCTCAGGTACTCAAAGCAGAAGGCCAAGAACTGCCAAGGCTTATCTGCCTCAGCCCAGATATGTTTGTAGCGTATCGGGTCTTTCGCAATCTCTACGAAGACCTTCTCGTTCTTATCAATCCAAGCTACTCGTTCTTCATAACTAATCTTGTCCTTACCATACGTATTGGCACCATGAATTTTTAGCCAGTACGCACCGACTTCCCCAAGTGGTTTCCCTTCTCCGAAGTGGATTAGGGCTTTGGCGAAGTCTGGGCCTTGGGGAGATAGTCCAGATACAGTTGCGTAGATACGCCCTCTAAAGTCTGTTTGGTAAACATACCAGAACTTATCATACTTCTTGAACTCGTTAGCAAGTCTAAGAACTCTGACAACTTGAAATCCTTTAGAGACACGTTCCTTCTCCATCGTATGAATCATACGGGCTTCAGTCTTCCACTCATCGAAACGCTCACGCTGTTCAGGAGACATATTTTGTTTCTTGATGTCCTTTGAGATAGGACACGCAGGAATGATATACGGCTCTGACTGAGGTAGTCCGATAGGTAAGGCTTGGCTCCATACCTGCTTGAGGGTATCTAGCACCTGAGTATTAATCTTCCAAGGAACCCGTTGCAAAATATTAACTGCACTCGTGATATTACTTATATCACCAGTAAACATTTTAATATGCTCTTTGCTTCTCGTCTTCACCAACTGAGTACGTTGGCGTACCTGAGGTGTATAGTAACCTCCTTGGTCGAGAGAAGTCCAAGGGTCGGGTGGAATGATACAAGGTACTCTATCTGGGTTAAGCATCTCAGCGTACTGGATGTACTTCTTAACCCAATCTAGGGCCATAGTTGTAGGCACAACGACAGCATGAAGCTTCTTCTTCTTGCGTACCGCTTTCTTCTCGATGAGGTCAGTGCTCTGTAATATACAGTCGATGACCTTTGTTCCTACCGCAGCCTTATCGGGGATACTCCAAGACTTCCACACGAGGCCATATTCGTTAGCCTTGTATGTAAGTACCCTGTGCATGTGACGATAATTCTTCGTCCCACGGTTCTTGAAGTCTTTAATGATTGCGTTGTAGTAATCTCCGTGCTTCTTGTTGAAGACACGGAACTTCACTTCATCCTCAATCATTGTTCCGATATGGGTAGCGAGAGTAGCTAGAGGCTCGTCCTTCGTAAAGTGGTTGAACAAAGCACGTAACCCTAAGTAGGCTGCGGTATCTGCTTCCACCATCCGTAGGAGTTCCCGGTACTTTGCCTTAGCACCAGCACGAACCTCTAACGTGAACTCTTCGATTGCCTTAGCAACAGGCTCGATGAACTCTTGCATTAACTTCTGAGCGTACTGAGTATCAGCAGCACGACCATGTTCTTCAGCGTTGCTTACGGAGTTCCTATAACGGGTTACACCGTATGCGACCATACGCTTCTCTAGCTCAATCTGTTCCTGTATTGTTGGCATTAGCTCCTCTTTGCTCGTCGTCTTTTCAAACGAGCGCGTTTGTTTTTAACCACGCGCTTCTCATCAGCAGTCTTGTGAACTGGATGGAAGACTTGTGAGGGATTATCCTTATGGTACTTCCAGTAGTCGAGTAAGCGAAGCAGCCACCACTCCGGTGTACCGTCACGCTTAGCTCGTCTAGCTAGATTAAATACTTTACCTTCAATCCCATTGCAGTTCCGACAAAGTACTCCTCGTACTAAGCCAGTTACATGGCAATGGTCTAGGCATTGGTTCTCGTCTTGTTTCGTCAGACGTATGCGGCATATAGCGCACCGTCCTTCTTGCTTCTTAGCTAGAAGTAACTGCCTGACTTTCGGAATCTGTTCCGTCTTCAGTTTCATCTTGCATCCGTTGAATAAAAGCCTCTACAAATTCCTTGTACACATCGTCCTTGATTTCTACACGGTCGTCGTAAGTATTGATAAGAGGTAGGCTACGCAGATATGCTGCCCGTACACTCTTCTTGAAGTTCCGTTCAATGAACTTCCTTGCTTCTCTCCAAACCCGTCTGCGGTCTACTGTACCACGGAAAGTTAGTACAGACCATTGACGCATACCTTCAGCATCCGTCCAAGGTATCTGTACTTTAGTAACACCATGCAGTTTCATAGACATTCCTCTCGCATCCATTCAAGAGCGTCATTCGGATTATCGTTACGGCGCATCCACGTAAGTTGGGCTTCCGATTGGAATGCTTTGCCGAACGGAACCGAAGAACCGTCTCTATAATTAATGTAACCAAGTACGTCACCAGTTTCCTTATACAATGTTCGCACAATGTTAAAGGCATCCCGATTGTTCTTGACGTTACCGAGGATGTCATAAGCCATAACTGGGCCTACAGATTTTGGTGCTTTCATAGCCCACGGTGCAGAGACTACCTTAGGGAGACCAGAGATATTATCTGCTGCATCTCCCATCAGCATCTGTGCCCAAAAGAACGCTGTACCGCGTCCTCTTAGTTTCTTCTGCTTCTTGTTATCATCTAGCCAAAGACTACCGAAAGGCTTAGTGCCTGTATCAGTAATCTGGCCTGTATCCCAGTTCACGGCAAGACCCGGAATCATACAAAGGTCTTTATCCTTTGTAGCGATAATGGATAGGTTCTGGTCGCCCTTAGCAATAGCTAAATATTGGGCCATAGCAATACCATCATCTGCTTCCTTGGTCAAGTGCATGATAGCACCTCGCTCTTGGTGCATCCATGCCCTCATGTGGGCTAAGAATTTAGGCTTAGGCTTATCCTTGCGGTTACCTTGATACTCCTTCAGCAGAGCAATCTCGTACCTACCACCTTTATCCGATTGCTTCGGAGTGAGGTGTAGCTGAGCGTGCTCTGCCCCCGACATAAGCCGTAACTTCTCGATAGCAACATCGCAGTTATGCTTCATATCAGGTAAGCCCTTCTCATCATCGTAAGAGACTTGATAGGCTAAGAAGTCTGCATCAATATGCAACACACGACCCGGTGTTACCTTAGGTACAACAATAGTCGGGCGGACTTCAGAGGGCAGATTACTTAAGTCAATTCCATTAATTTCCATAGTATCCTCCTCTACTGTTGGTTACTCCGACAGACCTAATGCTTCGAACGGGTCAGCAGCCGGGGCAGTCTTTGCGCCGTTCATCTTGACCACGTTATTCTTAGCTGCCTTAACTACAGGCTTAGGAGCTACCTTAGTTGCAACAGCAACCTTAGAGACTGCTGCATTAGCCTTAGCTACAATAGGAGCTTTAGTTACAGGCTTGGCTACCGTAGTAGTCTTCCCCGCAACTTTCTTGAACGGGGGTGGAAGTACAGCCGGAGCCGCGACTTCGAGTTCCTCTTCGACTTCCATTGTTTCTTCCTGAAGTTCCATTTCAACTTCTTCGGAAGCTTCGAGTTCTTCTGTCACTTCTTCATCTTCATCTACATGGGTTTCAATACCACCAGCAAGCATTGCTTCAAGCTCAGAGCCGGGAAAGTTCGTAGCTTTCATAATCGTCTCTTGGATGAAGTTCTTACTCTTACTGCGCTTGTTGCCCTTGTCGTCCTTATCTTCGAACGTACCGTCAATGAACAGAGAATCCCATGACTCCTGAGTAGGTACATTGAACAAGAACACCTTAACGTCAGCAGACGGTTCAGGAATCTTGTACGCAGTACGCTTATTCGTCACAGCATCTTCATTGAACGGTGGGTCAATGAACCATGCACCACCGGGGCCAGAGACGTTAGCATACGTCTTCTTACCATCATCGGACTTACGGTGAACAACCGTGATGACAAAACCTTCACCGAGCATCTGTGCCATGTGAGTAATGTCTTCACGACCATAACGCATCTTGTCGAGCAACTTATAGTAGCCGGACTTGTCGCTATTCGACTTCGTAAGGGTCAAGTAGATACGTTCAGTGATAGTCTTGGTCTCGCCTTCATGCTCGATGTCCTTGCGGTTCTTCGGGCCATTCAGTTCAAACACAAGACGCACTTGGTCAGCCGGGTCTTTCGGCTTGCCATTGTACTTACGTGGCTGCTTACCGAGTTCAACGTACTCCACAAAGCGGCCTACGGTTTTCCCTTCGGTAGCAAGAGAGCCACCAGTAAAGGTAGTAACAACGGTCTGGTCTTCCATCTCCGTTGCTTTGGCGACTAGCGCCCTAATGTCATTGGTCTTCATATTGCTCTCCTTAGTTAGTGTGAACTACGTGCTTAGTGTACAAGTTATCCCCGACTTCAATTTCAACTGGGAACGGAACTTCAACTTCCATACCA
>Ga0172380_10001226_pt1 | contig 45022 bp, 38 predicted proteins | sample Leawe162metaG_FD_119747 | JGI IMG/M metagenome (GOLD analysis project Ga0172380, IMG submission 119747) | Leachate microbial communities from a municipal landfill in Southern Ontario, Canada - Leachate well 162 metaG | ecosystem: Engineered > Solid waste > Landfill > Unclassified | place...
ACATGATACTCTACGGTCGCAGATAGTAATTCTCTCATTTGTTCATATGACTTCTCTTCTTATTCTTGTAAGTGTTCTGGCGATTGCTGGTTTTGCATTTCTGTTTTATAAACAGATGAGTGGCGGCGCGCAGCAGAGTGAAGAGAAAATGAATGAGCTGACACGACAGGTGTCAGATCTTTTGAAGATGTCGATGCAACAGCAGAGTGAGTCGATGAAGATGCAGCAAGAGATGCGCAAACAGATGGATGATCGACTCAAAGATGTCACCCAGTCACTTGAACGTCAGCACAAGACCGTCGGAGAACGGCTTGATAATGCGGCAAAAGCCGTTGGTGATGTTCAGAAGAGTTTGGGCGAGATGAGCGTGTCGACGAAACAGATGATCGATATCGGAAAGGATATTTCTTCACTGCAGGAAATTTTGCGAGCACCGAAGTTACGAGGAAATCTTGGTGAACTCTTTCTTGATAACTTGTTGTCACAGATTTTACCGGGACAGGGTTTGTATGAACTTCAATATCGATTCAAAAGCGGTGAGGTTGTCGATGCGGTGATTCGACTTGTTGATAATATGCTTGTCTGTGTTGACTCGAAATTCCCACTTGAGAATTTTCAAAAGATGCTCGATGCGCAGAATGATCAAGACGAGAAACGAATTATGCAGTATCGAAAGGCTTTTTATACTGACGTGAAGAAACATGTTGATGCGATTTCTTCGAAGTACATTCTTCCGGAAGAGGGTACGCTCAATTTTGCGCTCATGTATATTCCTGCAGAAAATGTCTATTACGAAACCATTACGAAGGATCTCGCTGACGAAGGAAATATTTCTCAGTACGCGTTAAGTAAGCGAGTCATTCCCGTTTCTCCAAACACGTTCTATCTTTATCTTCAGACCTTGCTCATTGGATTCAAGGGTATGCAGGTTCAAAAAAATGCCCAGCACATCCTCGACCGTCTCTCTCAGCTCAAAGGTGACTTTGGGAAGTTTGAGGAGACGTACGAACTTGTTGGAACTCATTTACAGCATGCACAGGCCAGTTTTGAGAAGTCAGAACGAAAACTCGAAAGCTTCGGCGTGAAACTGGAACGAGTTGAGACCAATGCGGAGCCAGTTGCGATGCTTGAGGAGTAATAGATTACTTATCTGCTACCGCCACCTCCGAATTTTCTGAATATATCTTGATATACTGATTCAAGATCTTTGTCTGTCTTTCCTTTTGATCGTGCATCTTCAAATGCGATAGCGACCAAACATGATGCAGCTCCGAGTGAAGACTCATGCGCTGACGCATATTCAGGAGTTGTAGGATACAGAGAGTTAATGAGTTGTATGAGCTTGTCCATACTTGCACCTCTTTGAACGCCTTCAAACAAAGGAGTTCCTCTTTTGATAAGCTCATCATAGATCTTCGGATCCCAACTTTTCAAAAGCTTCATTTCAAATGAGTGCGCTTTCACTTCTCCTGCAAGATACTCCCCTTGATTGTGAGGATTTTCAGCATTCATCTTTAAATCGTACTCATGAGAAAGTTCATGTGCCAACATAATTCCGAGCCACTCTTTCATTCTAAAGTTTGTTGCGAGACGCATCGTTCCGTCGGGTTGCGTTAAGATTGGTGCGGGCATTCCGCTCGCATACTCTTCTGGCATGTAGACCATCTCAAATCGACGAGGGTTATTATGTTTTGCCATCGCCTCCTGGGGATCCTGATTTTTAAATATCATCTGAGTTACCACGGGACCCATCGGGATTGAGTACTCTGCGTTTTCCGACATAAATTGGATAAGTTCTGCAACTTTCGGGTCGGCATTTCGAAAACCCTCTAGAGCTTCAAGTGAGATTCTTTTCCAGTATTCCTGCAACTCTAACATTCTATTCAGATTATCTTGACCCGTTAGTACTACTGGCCTAATAGGCGTCATATGCACCGACGGCTTTCTAGTGTAGTCAAATTCTGGTTCCTGCATCAGCTTCATAACACCTGCGCCTGATACGGCCGCACCAGCAACTACAGCCGCTCCACCACCAAGAAGCTGCATGAAAGCTCGTCGAGAAATTTCGCGCTGATCACCGACTGCACGATCAATTTTCTTTTTACGTCCTTTTGTCTCAGCTGAACCGCTTTCAGCTTCAAGTCTTGCGATCTCTGCGTCAGCACCTTTTCGAGCCTGCCAGTTTTGTCCAAAAGAGAATATTCCCATGTTTTGTTGTTATGATGGTCTATTATACCAATTATTTTATTTTCGTCAACTATCTGTAGTTATGAGTCATAAAGCCGCCTTTTAGCCTCTTTCTGCTTTACTTTTGACGGCTTAGGTTTTAGACTGTCACTCGCTATGGCAACAAAAATTACAGAATTGGCAGAAAGACTTGGAGTTACGACGGCTGAGCTTCGAAAGAAGTTCAAGGAGCTCAAGTTTGAGGTGAAATCGACAGCACGAACCGTTGAAGACGAGGTTGCTGATCTTGTGACGAGTGATTATGAAGACGCCAAGAAGCCGAAGGCTGCAGCTGCAAAAACTCCTGCAAAGGCAGCGCCAGCAGCTACAAAAACTACCAAAGAAGCCCCAAAACCAGCTCCTGTTGAAGTAAAATTTGAGGCAGCGGAAGAGTCAGAGCCAGAAGAAGAGGAAGAGGAGGAGTCAGCTCCAGATACGGTTGAACTTTATGAGAACGTTATTGAACGTGAAATTGAACGTGAAATTGTGAAGTCACAGCGAAAGCAGATGGCTGGAAAGGACATGGGAAAGAAGGACAACAATTCTAATGTACGCACTGGGCCAAGAACCGATGTTATCGAGATTCCGGATATTATTTCCGTCAAAGAGTTTGCAGAAAAGACGGGCCTCAGCGCTGCGAAGATCATTGGTGAGCTCATGAAGAATGGAATTCTCGCAAATATCAACCAGCAGATCGATTTCGATACGGCTACGATTATCTCTACCGATCTCGGTGTTCAGCTCAAGCGAAAGCGAAGCGGAGCGGCACTTAGCGACCTCTACGAAGGAAATATTAGCGCACTTTTGAAAGAAGATGATGAGTCAGTTTTGAAGGATCGACCGCCGGTTGTTGTCATCATGGGTCACGTTGATCATGGAAAGACCAAGCTTCTCGACTTCATCCGACATGCGAATGTTATGGAAGGTGAGGCTGGTGGAATTACTCAGCACATCGGTGCCTACCAAGTTGAAAAAAATGGACGAAAAATTACCTTCCTCGACACTCCGGGTCACGAGGCGTTTACCGCTATGCGTGCACGTGGAGCGAAGGTTACTGATATTGCGATCTTAGTTGTCGCTGCTGATGAAGGTGTGAAGCCGCAAACAGTAGAAGCGCTTAATCATGCTAAAGAAGCGGGCGTTCCTATTATCGTTGCTCTCAATAAAATGGATAAGCCTGGCGCTCAGGTAGACCGAGTTAAGGGAGAACTTGCAGAACATGGATTACAGCCTGAAGAGTGGGGTGGAACAACCGTTATGGTTCCAATTTCTGCGCTTACTGGCCTCGGTATTGATCAACTCCTTGAGATGATTCTTCTCACGGCTGACATGCTCAACTTGAAGGCAAATCCAGATCGCGATCCAGTTGCGACGGTTATTGAAGCCCATTTGGACAAGAGTCTCGGACCAGTTGCGACGGTTATCGTGAATGCTGGAACACTTCACATCATGGATAATATCGTTGTTGGATCGACGTATGGTCGTATCAAGACGATGAAGGATCACCTTGGAAAAAATCTCAAAGATGCTCCCCCATCAACTCCTGTTTTCATCGCTGGTTTGGCTTCTACGCCACAGAGTGGAGATATTCTTTATGCGGTTGCTGACGAGCGAGCTGCTCGAGAAAAGGCACTTCAGATTGGAGCGCTCAAGGTTGCTGCTGAAAAAGAGCGATCTGCTGGTCTCGATCAGATTCTTATGAAAATTCACGAAGGAAAACTTAAGCAACTTAAATTCGTCTTGAAGGCGGATACTCAAGGTTCTCTTGAGGCGATCAAGTACTCACTCGCACAGGTAAAGAGTGATGATGTTTCATTTAAAATTATTCACGCAGGTGTTGGAAATATTTCTGAAGGCGACGTGCTTATGGCTTCTGCCAGCGGTGGACTCGTCATCGGCTTCAACGTCGTTGCACCACCACAGGTACGACGAATGGCTGAACGTGATGGCATGGATATCGCGATTTACAATGTCATCTATAAACTTCTCGACGATTTGAAGAATATTCTTTCTGGATTGCTTGAGCCTGAAATTATCGAGACCGTTCTCGGTCGTGCTGAAATCAAACAGGTCTTCCTTACGAAGAAACACGAACAGATTATTGGTTGCCGCGTTCTCTCTGGAAAAATTGAAAACAAAGGCAAGCTCCGTGTCGTGCGTCAGGATGTCAAAGTTGGCGATGGTGAAATTAGCACCCTTCGATTTATTGACAAGGTTGTTCCAGAAATTGCAGAAGGCAATGAGTGTGGAATCATGTACCGCGGCGATGTTGTCGTCCAGATTGGCGACATTCTCGAGTGCTACAAGATCGAACGACGAAAGAGAACACTCGCCTAGTTTTTTGTGACGTAATACTCCTTTTCATGACTCTCGAAAAGCTTACATTACCGACTCACGGTGACCCACGGGGAAATCTCACCGCTATTGAGATAAAAGACTATGTCGATTGGCCGGTCGCGCGGGTTTATTATGTTACTGATACGGTGCTGCCGCGCGGTGGACACAGTGTTCGTGGCGAGAAGAAAATTTACGTCGTGATGCAGGGGTCGTGCAAAGGCCGATTTCATGACGGAAAAGAATGGACTGAGTTCGATCTCAAAGGTCCAAGCGATGCGGTTAAAATGGAAGGACTCTATTTCCGTGAGTTTACCGACTTCACTCCAGGAACGGTTTTGATGGCTATCTCTTCCGTTAATTACGATAAGGATCTCTATATTTACGACTTCGATCAGTTCTTGAAGGAGGCGAACGATCAGGTATAATCTAACTCCACAGACATTTCATTATTTATGAGCAAAAAAATTCTTATTACGGGCGCAGCAGGATTCATCGGATCGAACTACGCACATCATTATGTTGAGCAGCATCCAGATGATCAGGTAGTTGTACTTGATAAGCTTACCTATGCTGGAAATCGCGAGAACATCGCCGAGCTTGAGAAAAAGGCTGCCGCGGGTCTTACTGACTTCACATTCGTACAGGGCGACATCGCTGATCGAGAGTTCATTGCGACTCTTTTTGAAAGAGAAAACTTTGATACGGTTGTGAATTTTGCAGCCGAGACACATGTCGATCGATCCATTCACGACCCTGGAATTTTTGTGCAGACGAATATCAATGGAACGCACACACTTCTCGAGGCGTGCCGAACGATGCGAGATCTTGGCAAAGAAATTCGATATCATCAAGTTTCAACTGATGAGGTATATGGCGATCTTGGAACGGGTTCTACCAACTTCTTTCTTGAGACCACTCCACTCGCGCCAAACTGTCCTTACGCGGCAAGCAAGGCCGCTGCCGACCTTCTCGTGCGCTCATATTACGAGACGTACAAGATGCCAGTGACAATTTCTCGATGTTCAAATAACTATGGACCATACCAGTTTCCTGAGAAGCTGATCCCCTACTTTTTCTATTTGATGGCGAATGACAAACCGGTGCCTGTGTATGGTGACGGACTCAATGTTCGCGACTGGCTCTATGTTCTCGACCACTGCCGCGCGATCGATATGATCGTTTCGAATGGTCGACTTGGTGACGTCTATAATATTGGTGGACATGAAGAGCGGACGAATCTCGATATCACAAAGACATTATTGAAATTCTTCGGCAAAAATGATGACCTCATTTTTTACGTCGATGATCGCGTTGCTCACGACCGACGTTATGCGATGGATCCTTCAAAAATTGAGAATGAACTTGGATGGAAGCCATCGGTTACGTTCGAGGAAGGCATCGCAAAAACCTTCGCTTGGTACGAGGCAAATCGCGCTTGGAGCGAGTCGCTTCGCGCACAAATGATGGAACGCAAACACAAGGTTTTGAGCAAGGAGCCTCAGAGGATTAGTCGGTAATCCCTAGATAGCCTACTTTTAGATAATGCCTAATTTATCTTTGAGCTTTTTAATTGCATCTGCAACAATTCCCATTTGCTTCTTTGCCTCCTGGGCAGAAACTGGCTTGCTCGCTGTTTGCTGATACGATGGTGGTTCGAAAAAGTCGTCACACTTTATAAACGTTTTTATTCCTTTTTTGTCACATGTTTTCGGATCTTTGTCGAACATTGATGTTGAGCAATTATTATCGATGATATCTTCTAATGAGGTAGATCCTCCTTTTTCGTGGAATATAGCTGCCTCTCCTGCTTTTACCTTTTCCAACTCATCTTCTCCCATCTGAGGGAATAAAATTCCTGATGAGTTCTCGCCAACGACAACTTCAAAAATTTCCCGACCAAATGGGATAGATACTGCATTACACATCTTGTCCCCATCTCCCTCGAACATCATGCGTACGATTTCATTTTTCTGATCTCTCTCGATGCTAATATTTTTTCTTCCATATCCATACGTTTTTCCATTTGCACTTTTGATAAACGTGTCTAAGAGTAGGATATTCTCTTTCCCGTCATAAAAATTAAGCGTCCAGGATCCTGGATTACTTTTACTATATATCATAGTTACATGCTCAAAGCCTTTCGCGTCGGCTTTTTCGATTATGACATTTCCGCTATCAATTTGACACTCTACTTCATTTATAAAATCTAAGGCTCTCTTCACTGCTTCTTGCAAATCAACTGAACCTTCGACCTCAAGACATGGATCAATATTCATCTTATCTTTCAAATTTCCCGAACATAGCTCCTGAACTTGCTTATCTTTAAATTCAATTCCTGTGCACGTAGCAGATGGTACGTCTGCAATATCGACATCTGCACTTACGTCTGAGCCTTGGGTTTCTTCGCTATCCTTTCCTGCATCGTTTTGACTACCTCCGTCAATGGCGCGAGAAATTCTTCCATCGATTTCGTTACGTGTCATACTTACTGCCTGCGTTTCGTTAGTGGTTGTACTATCAGCACAACCTGCAAGTAGGGTCATTGCCAAGACCGTAGCTTTCTTAAAAAGTAGAGGTGTCGCTGTCTTAGGTTGATTTATCATAAGGTATTATTAAAAGGTACTATATTACACTATAGTACCTTTTTGTCAATGGCTCCATAAAGCTGATTTAATACGTCATGTCCTTCGTATCGACCTTCCACCACTCGGTGGCCATCGCGTCGTTGTAGCCGTCGGCGCGTTCTTTTTCGCCGATTCTTCGGAGATAGTCGGTTTGATAATTCAAACAGGCTTCTTCAGCGTCGTGCTGTGAGTAGACGAGTTCTGGAACGTCTTCTTTTGGATGTTGCTCATGATATGAGGTGTACTGGAATGAGTGACATGCTTCGTGAACGAGATCACTGGCAAACTGCACGGCGTCATCTCGGTAAGGTCTGCCTGCGGTATGTCGTCGAGGCGTTTCCCATACCCACATCACCGATCCTGTTTCGACACATTCGATGAGATCGACGTATCCTACGACGAAGTTGTAATGCCATGGCTCACTCTTTAACTGATTGAGCGCCGCGTTCACATTTGACTTGCAGTCGGCGTCACCTTTTACCTGCATCTTCTTCGTAGTGAGCGGAACCTTCGCTGCTTGCGAATCTGACACATATCGAAATGAGTCGATAAAGAATGTTCCTTTCCCTGAAGTGTTGTTACTCAAAAATCCAGGCCAGTCCATGTGATACGTTGCGAGATGTAATTCCATTGGCGTTGTTGGAACGGCTTCTGTCTGCTGTGCAATTCGCTTTCCGTTAATATACCAACGAATCACTCCTGGCATCCATTCGAGTTTGTAGGTGTTGTATTTTGTCGTGCTCTTAAGCGCGCCAAGTCCGGCAACACTCTTTGCATCGATGATACTGTCTCGGTGAAATTCATTTTGCGCGTCAGCGTTTGACCAGTCGTCATCATGATTATTTGAAATCGATACCTGATTTGCGTTGAGGGGCGTGAGTTCAAAATCGATTTCTTCGTGCGTATTTCCATCATTACTTTCTCCGTAGAGATACATGATGCTCGACATGCTTGTGTCGGTATTCGCCTTCGCCTTCATCGTAAATGTTCCGTATGTGTAGAGCTTTTTGCTGATCACTTGCGCTCCGACTCCATTCTGACTTGCGAGTTCAAGTTTTCCTTTTTTAACTGAAACGTTGTTTTTTGAAAGAACTGATACTGCGCCTGAATCGGAATCTTTTGCATCGAATAATTTTGCGTTGAGCTGGGTTTTTGTAAAAAGTTCATTAAAGGTCGTACCGATTGGACTCAATGCATATCCATCAAGAGGAGTGACTGGAGTCATATGAAATCCTGAGGTTGATTTTATCGAGACAGCTTCTGCGTCTACTACTGGAGCTCCCAAAAGTCCTCCAGCTGCCGATAAACTTACCATTGCTACGATGAGCAGATACGAGGTCTTTCTTGGTGCGTATGTCATAAAGAGTGGGGTGAAGTAGAATTTACGTAAAATCAGCTTTATTCTATATCGGTTTTTGCTTTCCTGCCATATGAAAAAATGATAAAGTTCAGCTGCACTTTATCTTATTCATTTGCCCCTTAACCATGCTACAAACTCCGTTCTACGATCCGGAAAAGTCCTATGAGGACAATTTCACAGAAGGACCTTTTGGATATTTTGCTGAGCCTGGTGTTGTCGCTCAGAAGGGCGAACCGATGTGTGATTTTTTCCATCATAAAGTTTACTCATTACTGGGTATTCCTGCAGGACCATTGATTAATGGAAAATTTGTTCAGGCGGCTCTTGATAAAGGATTTGATATCGTCGTTTATAAGACCGTTCGAACACGAAAGTATCCGTGCCATCAGTGGCCAAATATTCTCTCCGTTGACGTAGAGGGAGATCTTACTCTCGAAAAAGCGAGTGGCAAACTCGTTGCAGATCATAACTTCCATGAGCCACTTTCTATTACCAACTCATTTGGAGTTCCTTCGCCTGATCCTGATTTCTGGAAAGAAGATATTAAGAAACTCATCGAGAATCAGCGACCGGGACAGATTGTTATTGGAGGATTCCAGGGAACGAATATGGGTGATGGAAATGTTGAGGCGTATATCGAAGATTATCGAGTTGCCGCGAGAATGCTCAAGGATGCTGGAGTTCAGGTTTTTGAGGTCAACTTCAGCTGTCCAAATGAAGGCACGGCGAACCTCCTCTGTTTCGATGTTGATCGAGGCGTGATTATTGCGAAGGCGATCAAGGAAGTTATTGGAGACCTCCCTCTCATTGTAAAAACGGCTTATTTCAAAGATCAGGCACATCTCCGAGATTTCGTAGAACGTGTCGGATCTATTGTTGATGGACTTTCTACGATCAATACGATCGCTGCAGAAATTGTCGACGAGAATGGTAATCAGGCTCTCCCTGGAGAGGGTCGAAGTCGAAGTGGTGTTTGTGGAGAGTCGATTAAGTGGGCTGGACTTGATATGGTGAAGCGTCTCAAGGCGCTTCGTGAAGAGCTCGGACTTACCTTTACGATCATTGGTGTCGGAGGTGTTACAACGCCGGCGGACTTCCATGAGTATCGTAGTGCTGGAGCTGATGTCGTGATGTCGGCAACTGGCGCGATGTGGAATCCCCATCTCGCTGAGGAAATCAAACAAACTCTATAATCTCTTTTTATTTTTATTTTATGCGTTATTCCCGAATTTTTGGAAAGACCACGAAGAGTGCTCAGGCCGATGCCGAAAGTGCTAATGCTCAATTTCTTACTCAGGGCGGTTTTGTGGATCAAGAAATGGCTGGTGTCTATACCTGGTTGCCGTTGGGCCTGAGTGTCTTGCGGAAGGTAGAACAGATTGTACGAGAAGAAATGAACGCGCTTGGAGCGTTGGAAATTTTTATGCCAAGCTTACAGCCAAAAGAGTATTGGGAAAAAACCAATCGCTGGATGGGTGTCGATATTCTGTTTAAGTTAAAGTCACAAACTGAAAAAGATTATGCGTTGGGCTGTACTCATGAAGAGGTCGTGACGCCTTTGGTACAAAAATTTATCCAATCGTATAAAGAAGTGCCTCTCGCCGTTTATCAGATTAATACGAAGTTTCGAGATGAATTACGCGCGAAGTCTGGCGTTTTGCGTGGACGGGAGTTCCGTATGAAGGACATGTATAGCTTTCATACTTCGCAGGAAGATCTCAACGAGTTTTATTATCGTGCTTTGCAGGCCTATGTTAAAGTTTTTTCTCGTTGCGGTATCAATGTCAAGGTTGTGCAGGCAAGTGGTGGTATTTTTACTTCCAATGTCAGTCATGAATTTCAATCCATCACGCCCGCTGGTGAAGATACATTGATCGCCTGTGAATCGTGTACTTTTGGTCAAAATGCTGAAATCGCCACGGTCAAGGAGAACGATGTCTGTCCAGAGTGCGGTGGTAAACTTGTCAAAACCAAGGGCATTGAAGTGGGAAATATTTTTGATTTGGGAACAAAATATACCGATGCGTTTGAATTTAGTGTCAATACTGCTGAAGGTTCGAGTAAGCGCTTGTTGATGGGTTGCTATGGCATTGGTACCTCCCGTCTGGTCGGCGCCATTGTGGAAACCTTTCACGACGATAAGGGTATTATCTGGCCGGAATCTGTCGCGCCATACCGAGTTCAGCTCGTCGTTCTCGCGGGTAAGGATGAAAAGATCATGCAGGAGGCGGAGCGACTTTATACTGAAATACAGAAAGCTGGTATTGAGGTATTATTCGATGACCGAAACGAGAGTGCCGGAAAAAAGTTTGCTGATGCCGATTTGATTGGCTTGCCTCTTCGAATTGTTATCAGTGGACGCACACTTGAAAAACAAAGTGTTGAGTGGAAGCGTCGCTCTGAAACAGAGAGCCAGCTCGTTCCTCTCAATGAGTTGATGGCGAAACTTGTGGCGTAGTAAGACTTTTCAATTGTTTTTATTCCTGATTATTTTTTATGAATGTCCTGATTATTGGTGCCAACGGAATGCTCGGAAAAGATTTGATGACGGTGTTTGCATCACACAACCCTACTGGTGTTGATCGTGAAGAGATGGATATTACCGATCCTATGGCGGTGAATATGAAACTCGATGAGATTCTTCCCGATGTGGTCATTAACGCTTCTGGGTATACGGCTGTTGATATGGCGGAAGGCCCCGACGGTCAACAGGAGGCGATCGCGATCAATGGGATCGGGGTTGGAACGCTTGCTGAGGCTTGTGCTAAACGAGGTATGCCACTTGTCCATTTCTCAACTGATTACGTTTTTGATGGTGCGAAGAATGGTGAGTACAAGGAGTCCGACTCCCCTGCACCTATCAACCACTACGGTGAATCAAAGCTTCTCGGAGAGACACTTCTCCAAAAATATTGCACGAAGTTTTACCTCATCCGAACGTCATGGCTCTACGGAAAATATGGAAAAAATTTCGTTCAAACGATGATCGACCTTGGCAAAAAAGGTCAGCAACTTACGGTCGTAAATGATCAGATTGGTAAACCAACTTGGACGTATGATCTCGCCGAAAGTGTTCACTCTCTTATCGTTGAACTTCGACCTTTTGGAATCTACCACCTCGTCAATGAGGATGCAGTAAGCTGGTATGACTTCGCTGTTGAGATCTTCCAGGAACTTGAGATGGAGGTTGACGTTCTTCCGGTTTCGACCGAAGAGTTTGTTCGACCGGCTCGAAGACCTCAAAATTCAGCTTTGGCCAATACCAAGTTCCCTCTCTTGCGCTCGCACAAGGATGCCTTGCGCAACTATCTCTCGACCCTGTAATATTGGCTCTGTAATTCACTTTTTATTATGAAAGGCATTCTTCTCGCTGGCGGCAATGGACGACGACTCGGATATCTCACTCAGGTGACGAACAAGCACCTTCTTGCGGTATACGACAAGCCGATGATCTTCTTCCCTCTCCAGACGCTTCTCGACTGCGGCATCAAAGATATTCTCATCGTCTCTGGACGTGAGCATGTTGGTGGATTTCTGGGCCTCCTTGGATCGGGTGAAAAATTCGGTGCTCGATTTACGTACAAGGTTCAAGATCAGGCCGGTGGTATCGCTGAGGCTCTCGGACTTGCCGAAGAGTTCGTTGGTGATGACACGTGTGCTGTTATTCTCGGTGATAATATTTACGAAGACCAGATGGCTTCATTTGTAGAAACTTTTTCCAAGAACAAAACTGGCTCCCATATTTTCCTCAAAGAAATCGACCATGCAGCACGATTTGGTGTGGCTGAACTCGATGGAAATAGAGTTATCAATATCGAAGAAAAACCTGAGCATCCGAAGACGAACTTCGCGGTGACCGGCTTTTATCTTTACGACTCGAGCGTCTTCAACGTGATTCGAACGCTTCGACCTTCTGGTCGTGGTGAGCTCGAAATTACTGATGTGAATAATGCGTATATTGCGCAGGGCAATATGACTGCGTCTCTTTTGAAGGGTGATTGGACCGACGCTGGAACATTTGAAAGCTTGCATCACGCAAACGTGCTAGCCCGTAAACTTGAGCTAGCACGCAATAGTGACATTTTGGAAGATGATGGACGAAGTCACGGAACGATCAAGACTTCGATGCCTTCAATTAAAAACTCTTCTGATTTAGATCCTCGAGTGTAACCGTGATACATGATCCGTTACAATCTACAGCCCAGTTATTCCCTGGAGTCTGTTGGTAGAATTCGACGATCATTGTTGGGTGCTTTGCCTTAACTTGAGCGATAATACTTTGAATTGTTGCGCCTGGCTGAGATGCGTACTGTCCGATTTCTTTTGTGAGGGCATCTCGGTGTTCCTCTGTACGAACCTTATCGTCAACATGAACTCCGTTTACGTTTGAACCGAAGACGAGTTGTGCTGAATTTCCAGCTACTACAACGTTTCCGTTACATACACTTGCGAGCTGTTCACCGATGTGTGTTTGTCCTGCTCCGTGGAACTCTGCGTTAACAAGAATGTTACCACCTGGAACGCTTGGATTGTTCATAGCGCCTACGTTCTCAACAAATGCGAAGACTGGCTGACCATACACGTCTGTTCCTGCCTTCTCTGACATAACTCGCTTCATCTGACCATAGAGAGCCTGTGAACCATTTCCAACCTGTGTGTTGAACTGGTTTGTCGCTACTGTTTGAATAAAGTCCGGTGTACCGTCGCATGAGTTTGGAACCGTATTTGGATTCTGATTTCCTGGGTTTTGACCAGGATTGTAGTTACCGCCACCAGACGTGTCGGACTTTCCAGCATCTGCGCCTGTGTTTCCGGCGTCTGCAGAATAGTAACCGCCACCATAACCACCGCCGTAGTTATTTGTTGTACAACCTGCTGCTGTAAGAGCTGCGAGGGTTGATGTTATAACTGCTGCTGCCTTTGAGCGAGCTGCCTTTGGGACCAATCTTTCTACGAGAGAAGATGTGTCTGGAGACGAAGATCGAACGCTATCAATAGTGCTTTTCATATGAGTGAAGTGAAGAAATATGAATTTACTTTTTATCTGGTGCGTTTCCAAGAAGGAACTGAACTCCTGCACCAACGCGGAATTCTGTATCTGTTTCAGCTGTACCTTGAACCTTCATGGTAGGTGTAGACATTCCTGCTGTTACGAGGAATCGTGCGCCAAACCACTCTGTTAAATCTCGAACGGTGTAACCAGCGCCGAGTTTTGCCAATACTGAAAGTCCTTTTCCGCCGACATACTTCATGCCATCTGGCATGGTTATATCGCTCTCAATTTTTCCATCGAGACCGACAGCTCCCGTAAAAGCAAATCCGTTATCCTGACTTCCGATATCTACTCGAGCTTGCGGAATAAAGTGTGTTGAACGTCCTCCCCATGCTGGATGAGGCTGACCATCTGTACCTGTAAATGTCATCGGCTCACTGCCTTCGAATCCGAGACCGAGGCCTCCTCCGACTGCTACGTTCTTTGTTACTGGCTTCATGGCACCGACACCTGTTTCGAACATGTGTGTTCCCTTTCCTGGGTTGTACGCGTATCCGGCATCGAGAGTCATATATGCTGGTCCGGCTGATTCCGCTTCGGGAGCTGGGGTTGGTTGAACAGGAAGTGGAACAGGAGCTGGTCGAGGGGTAGGAGTTGGGGTTGGAACTGGTCGAGGCGCAGGAACTGGCTGCGGTCGAGGTTGTGGCTGTGGTTGTGGTTGTGGACGAACTGGAGGTAACTCACCGTCTTCTTCAGCTGCGCCTACCATAATGTCGTACTGTTGCTGACTACCGTCACCAGGCTGGACGACGACGTGGAATTTTCCTTCTTCGGCAAATGTAACACCATAGAGATCGTCATAACCATCGTTCTGAATATCGTCGATAGCACCGAGAAGCTTTCCGTTTACAAAGATTTTTACCTGACTTTTTCCAGCTGCCTGGCGTCGTGAAAGGTCGTTGATTGGAGTTTCTTTAGTACCATTTTTGTCGACACACTTAATTCTGAATTCAACTTCTTGTCCTTTTTGAATTTCATATACCCCTTCTTCATTCACCTGAACTTTTTCAAGAGTATTGATTGGAGCTCGCTTTGAAGGAAGAACTTCTAAGGCATCATCATATCCATTGTCTGAACAGACAACGTTTGACTTTGGTGAACGTGGAGCAGGCCGCCTTGGAGCAGTAGTATCCTTGCAAACCTGAGTTGTTCCAGCTGGGCAGTCCGCAGCAGAAGCGTTTGATGCGAGCAATCCTGTTGATGCTGCGAGAGCGAGAATTGATGCAGCCAACTTGGTGTTAAGACCACCATGACTACGTGGAGAAACTGGAAGAGTGTTGTGAGAAGTGTTGAGACCCATATTGGTAATTTTTTAGTATTTAGTGTTCTACTATATAGCCTTTGTTGATTTTGTCAAGATTTTGTCGATTTTGAATAATTAGCTTTATTTGAAGCTGGGCTATCTGAATAATTTGAACCTGCTGGACAAGCGGAACGACTCATTTATACTAGCTTTGATCTAAAAGACGATTATGCCTGTTTCGCCTCATCATTCAGAAGATATTCTTAAAAATCGTCCGATAAAAATTCTGGCGCTTGGGTATTATGGCGCGAGGAATATTGGCGACGAGCTTCTTTTGGCGAATCTCATTAGCTGGTCGCATGAGCAACATGCCGAGGTAACGGCTTTGAGTTTTGACCCGGCGTGCACGAAAGATATTCATCATATTGATGCGGTAAGCTGGAATGATTTGGATGACATTGTGCGACGCATGAAAGAGAGTGACCTTTTTGTTATTGGCGGCGGAGGTATTTTTCAGGATCGCGATTCGTTGAATTCAAAGGATCTTGAGATCTTTCCCGCGAAGGGCGTTACGCTCTATGCACAGCTCTTTTTCCTGGCTCGCCAACTCGGCCTTCCGACACTTCTTCTCGCTCAAGGCATTGGTCCGATCGCGACATCTGATGCCTCTCATATTGTTCGTGATGTTTTTTCTCAAGCAACGGACATTTCTCTACGTGATGAACCTTCTAAGCTTTTCCTTGAGAAACTCGGTTTGAATCGCCCAATTATTATCGCTCCAGATCCAATTTGGCATCACTCGCTACGTCACAATCGAGATATTCCCTTCCTCAAAGAACTCTCTTCGTCGAAAAAGACATTGGCCCTCATGATGCGCAACTGGCCGAACGAAGGCGATTGGGAAGATGCATTTGTGCAATCATTGAATCAATATGCCTCGGAAGATTGGGAGTTTTTGTGGATCCCCTTTCAACCATCTCTCCGATCGACACCAACTTCCGACATTGCAATGATCGATCATCTTATTGAAAAACTTGGATCGAATCATAAACATATTATTTATAAATATCCTGTTATTGAGGATGTTGAGGCGGTTTTAGCACGATGTGATGCGGCAATAGCGATGAGGCTCCATGGTCTGATTCTTGCTCTCAAGGCGGGCCTACCAACTATCGCCCTTGAATATGATCGCAAAGTGAGCGAGGCCGCCACCATGGCAGAACTTAAAAATGAACAACGCGTTTCCTTTTTCGATCCTCCTGAAAAAATAACATTTGCGATACGAACTCTTTTGGATGAAAAAACTCGCGGAGATTTTTTACCATCACGCGAACGTATCAAGCATCTCGGACAAGAGGCGCTCATTCACAAAAATCTCCTCACGAACATGATTTCTTCTTACGCTTCGGAAGGCAAAAAAAATGATACCGAATCCGCCCACTCTCCCGACTGGCTCTCTCTCTGGGGAACTCACCGACCTTCAAAAATATCTCTATTTCAAGCCACTATTAAGGGAATTCTTCGATCGCGTCTCTATGCGTTTAATAAGTTTCTTTATAATGTGAATATGTTCTTCGAGATGGTTGCATTACAAGGACTTTCAGGAGCTTTTCGTAAGGTGTATCAAAAAATATTCAAAACAAAATCGTCTTGTCTTCGCGTGAACCCATACCATCAAATTTCTTTGTTAAAGGATATCCCCGTAGAAGTTATTTCTCGATTTACTCCTGCTATTTATTCTGAGTCTTTACCATACTCGTGCATTACGACGATCAAGAATGAAGAAAAAACCATTGAGACTTTTTTACGCTCTATCGAGCAGCTCACCCTTCCTCCATCTGAACTTATTATTATTGATGGCGGAAGTACCGACCGAACTTCAGAGATCGTTCAAGATGCGATTGGTCAACTTCCATTCAAAGTAGTCTATCACGAGGCCGGTCCGATCAACATCGCTGAAGGAAGAAATATTGGCTTACATAAGGCAAGTAATGAGGTTGTTCTTTTTGTTGATGCGGGCTGCTTGTTTGGTCCTGACTTCGCATTGCAGATGGTTGGACCGATGTTTTCTCCCGAGGGTGAAGTCAGTGATGCCGTCGATCTCGTCGGAGGCATTTATACTCCGATATATATGAATCGCTACGTCTTCAAACTCATTCACGACTGGAAAACGTATACAGATTGGAATGGATATCTTCCATCTGCTCGTGCTATTTGTGCCAAGAGATCTCTCTGCTTGAGTATTGGCGGGTTCCCGGAATATCTCAATCTGACTGGTGAAGATACACTCTTCGATGTTCTCTATAGAAGAGTTTCTCAAAAGTGGATTATCAATAAAGCGGCATCTGTGCAGTGGAACAATCCAGACACTGCAACTGCGGCACAAAAACTTGAATACCGATATGGTTTCGGAAGTGGCCAGTCGGGTGTTGGTGATTTTTATCTCTACGATCAGCTTGCTGAATACCTCAAGGGACGATCAATAGATGACTTCAATTCCTCTTCGCCTCGAGTTTCCGGATATCTCAAAGGCCGCTTAGAAAAGCCAAAAATGGAGATTGAAAAACGTTCTGTGAAGAATATTTCGCTTATCTTTTCTGACGTACCACTCTCTCATTCTGAAAATATTCAACTGGTTACAGACCTCACTAATAAACATCATAAAGTTCTCTTTATTTTTGCAGGAGACTATGGCGACACTACGACAAAAATATTCTTGGATGTCGACTACACGCTCCTCGAATGCTATGACGTGAACGACTTTTCTGTTGCGGACTTTGGTGGTCGTTACGGTGGGTATTCAGATATTCACCTTTCTCTCATCAATAAATCAGCTCATCCAAAAGCCCAAGAGATTATAGAGAACCTCCAGAAGCGTCTTGGTTAAATACTTGATTAAATCTTAGAACCCGTCCGAAGGAAATGATGACTCTCTCGACTCCTCCGCTGATTCAACAACCATAGCCTTTGGCTTTCTGATCATATTGATCATGTCTTTCGAAATAGCCTTGGTAAGAAAGAGCATTCCTACGTAAATTACTCCACCGAGGGGAACGAGAATCAAGACACTCTTATTCTGTAAGTGTGTGAAAAGTGGCTCCCTGATGGCGTAAATTACTCCTGCCATCGTCAAGGCGGATACGATTATTTTCAATGTATTCGTGAAGTTGAGTTTAAACTTCAAATAATGTTTTGCGAGAAGGTACGAGGCAACGGCCATATATCCTTCTGTGATCACGTTTCCATACGCCGCGGCAAGAACACCGAAACGTGGAATAAGCGTGAAACTAAAGATCACAATAAATGTCGTACCGATAATATTTCGGAGTAAGATTTTCATCTGATGATCGGCGGCGATGAGGATGAATGCAAAGAGACTATTAATGAAAGAAAAGCTCAGCGCGAAGATCAAAATCGGCAAGACGGTATCTGATCCATGAATGCCCGCGTGACTCAAAAACTCTGGGCTACTAATAATAGAAACGATTGGATAGGCCAAGATGAAGGTTCCAAAAACAATCGGCAAAGATCCCATAACCAAGAAGTCGAAGGCGAATTGAATAATCTTCTGATGACTTCCATCTCGTCGATGAATGGCTTGTGTTAGGGGCGGAAGTACGGCGTTCATGAAGTACAACGGGATAATTCCGACCGCCTCGAGCATACGCATCGGCACGCCGTAAATTCCAACCTCTGCCTTCGTTCGCAAAATAGAAAGTGCGAAGGATCCGATACGAAACGATACTGTATTCAGTATTAGTGCAAGACCATACGGAAGGGCTTTGATGAGAATGCTCTTCGCATAGGCCTTATCGAACTGGAATCGAATAGGCACAAACTTCCTCGCGTAATGCCACGTCACGGCGAGCATCGCAACATTCCCCATAATTCCTGCGACGATGAACTGAAAAAATCCGAAGCTCTGATCTACCGGACGTAGGATGTAGACGATAAAAACCATGTAAGACAGGCTCACGAGCTTCCCAATCACCGATCCGAGGGAGTTATACTCCATCTTCAAATTCACTTGGAGGACGGCTGAAATAACGGTTGTGAGGATATTGCAGAAAGCCGCAAGGCCAGCGAGCATGACTGCAGGTGGAATGTGTGTCCCTTGATATTGAGGAATGAAGAACGAGACAAATGCCGCGATCGAGATCGTAAAAATCGCAAAGACCGTTCGAATCGTTAAGACGTTTCCCATGATCTTCGGGATCTCATCCTTGTCCTTTGACATCTCTCGAATTCCAATCGTGTAGAGACCGAGGTCAGCAATAATGCTAAATAGAGCCAAATAATCGAAGGCTGTCGTGTACTCACCGTATCCCGTTTTTCCGAGATAACTCGTAATGATCTTGATAATGAAAACTCCGATCAGCGCAACACAAGCCTTCCCAATAACTTGAGAGACCGTATTAAAAAGAATTTTTCGGGCGGTGGACACCGTGTAATTTTTATAACAATAAAGCGCTTTCGCATTTCAAAAATGCGTCTGTAGATTATAGGAAACTGACGAATTTTACCAGTTCTCCATTTTCATCTATCTCGATTTCCCCATTTCAAAAATTCCCACCTATACTTTCGTAGAGATGGGAATATATTTTATTGTTTTGGTGCGCGGTGCGCTTGTGTGCCAGAATTACTCTGCCTTTGCTTCTTCTGCTGCTACTTCTTCAACAACTGGAGCCTCGACTGCTGCTACAACTTCATCTGGAGCTGATGCCTCCTCTCGGATCATCGTTTCCTTAAGACGACCAGCCTTTCCAACGGCTGTTCGGAGGTAGTAAAGCTTTGCTCGTCGAACGGTAGCTTCTTTCTTGAGAACGATCTTTTCGATCGTTGAACCGTAGATTGGGTAGACTTTTTCAACACCAACGCCGTCAACAACCTTTCGTACTGTGAATGTCTTGTGAACTCCTGTTCCGCTTCCTACAGCGAGAACGATACCCTCAAACATCTGTGTTCGCTCTTTTTCGCCTTCTTTAATACGCTGGTAGACACGTACGGTCATACCTGGCTTCATGTCTGGAACCTTCTTCTTAAGTGTTTCGCCGTGAATAATGTCGAGTGCTTTCATAGATTTGAGAAAATTAGAGTGCGGGGAGATTATATGGATTTAGCTTATGAATTGCAAGGCAAATATAAAGCTGAAATTAGCTCTAGCGAGTCCATTTTGGTGGCCGTCTAGCTCTCGACCAGCTCTGGAATCGTCATTTTGTTGATAGCGACGATGTTTTCGGTGTCCTTGAGAATATCTGTCAGGAAGCGATCTTTGCACTCCAAGCGGTAAAGGAAGTCGTCCTTCGTGAGGATGCTGTAGCGAACTGGGCGCTTGGTTGCGACCTCTGAGTTGAGAATCGTCTCGAGACGGTCTTTGTTGATCTCATTTCCAACCATAAGAAGGTCGACGGTTGAGTTTTTGTTCACGAAAATGCCGCTTAGTACCATGTAGTCGATATCTCCACACTTCGAGATCTTCTTGGAGATCTCCTCGTGGTTGCTCATAGTTTTCAAGATGAGGCTCCTGAGTTCGTGGAAAACGACGAAGTTCTTATCGACGACGTAGAACTTTTTTCGGTTCTTGAATTTGCTCTTTAAGATGCCAATTTTCTTGAGATTATCGAGCTCGCGGCGGACAGAGTTGATCTGTTCGTCGAGCTTTCGCGTCAACTCTCGGATGAAATACTCATCGTCCGGATGGAGAAGAAACAGCGTCAGTAACTTGATTCTGGTGCTTGAGGTAAAGAGTCTTTTAAGCATGTACACATAAATTATACAGGGCTGTCAGCACTGTATAATTTTTTGTATCACAACGCAATATTATTTTGCGTCTGGTGTTGTATCGAGGAGCTTGTCGAAGAGTTTTCGGAGCATAGCTCGGTTCTTGATTCGAAGAAGCATCTGCTGATTTCCCTTGAATTCTTTCTTTGCTTTTTCTCGTTCTGCCTCTGGATAGCTTCCTGTGATCTCTTCGAGCTCCATGTCGATATCCTTGTCGTCGGCTTCGATCTTTTCCTCGGTGAAGAGGAACTGGAGTGCAAGACGGATCTTGATACGCTTTTCAGCCTCCTTTCGGTTGTCCTTCATGAGATCCTCCATCGTCTTCTTTGTTGTCTTCAAGTACATATCGAAGGCAATTCCCTTTTCTGTAAGGTCGGCCTTCAAGTCTTCGATGATGTACTCAACTTCTTCGTCGATGAGCTGCTCTGGAATCTCAGCCTCTGTTCGCTCGAGAAGTGCCTCGAGAAGCTTGTCCTCCTGCTTCATTCGAACTTCGTTTTTTCGCTGACCTTCGAGGTTTCCTCGGATTTCCTTCGTGAGCTCTGCAAGTGTCTTTTTCTCACCAACAACCTGTTCTACGAACTCATCATTGAGCTCTGGAAGCTTTGGTTCGTCTGCTTTCTGCATCGTTGTCTCGAAATTAACGACCTTTCCCTGGAAGTGTGCTGCGTGGTAGTCCTTTGGGAAGGTGACTTGGAAGGTCTTCGTCTCCCCTATCTTCATACCCTCAAGGTTTTCTTCGAATCCAGGAATAAGCGTATTTTCACCAACAACGAGTGGGTGATTTTTGCTTGCCGTTCCCTCGATTGCTACTCCCTCTGTGTCTGTTCCATTGAAGTCGATCTCAACTCGGTCACCCTTCTTTATTGGTCGATCTGTGACTGGAGTGTAGGTTGCGTAGTGCTTTCGGAGATTGTCGAAGACGCTATCAACGTCCTTGTCCTCAACCTTTGCTGTGTCGACGTCGATTTTGACGTTCTTGTAGTTCGTGACTTTTACATCTGGAAGGAGAGCGACGATCGCCTCATATGTAAATGGCTCCTCAGTAAGAATGTTGACCTGTGGTCGTGAAACTACTGGAAGTTTTTCGTCTGTTACAGCTTTAGAATAGGTAACTGGAAGGGCAAGGTCGATCATCTGCTTCGTAATCGCTGCATCGCCAACATGAAGCTTCACGACATCATATCCAGCCGTTCCTGGTCGGAATCCTGGAATCTTGACCTGCTCGCTGAGGCGCTTTGCTGCCTGCTGTTTGTATTGTTGTACTTCTTGCTCGTCGAGCTCAATAATCAGCTTTACCTGTGACTTTCCGAGAACTTCTTTCGTGACTTTCATGGTTTGAGGGCTAAAAAGTGAATGTGCAAAATTTGCTGGTAGATACTATCAACATTTTTTCGGCTTGTAAATTGGTAAATCGTGTTCTTTTGGCCCCTAAGCAGTTGACGCCACTGACCAGAAAGCATAACAATGATCTCTTCTAATGTTCCAAATATGGGAGTGGATGATAAAAACAACCGCGTCGGCAGCGTCCTCGACAAAAGACTTCACGGCGTCCCCACAGAATTCGGCGTTTCAGATGCCGGGCAGATGTTGAAAATGGGAAAGCAACAGGTTGAGCTACTTGAGGAGATGACAAGAAGACAAAGGGTCCAATCTCCGACGCCTTCGACTTCAATGCAATCACCGCAGGTTAATGTTACTCCTCAGGTACATATCGATATTCCAAATGTAGCTCGAGAACTTAATCCTCAATTTAGCTCTCTTGTAGAGGGGCAGCAAGAATTAGCTGAGGCAGTAAGGGAATCTGGGTATTATGGTCAACTAGCCCTTCAGGAATCACGTCTACAAAATCATGCTCTCGCAAATCTCGATGGACGAGCACAAGAAGCTCATGGACAAAGAAATGCTGCTCTCGGCATTCTATCCCGATCCCTCATGGAGCATGAAAAAGTATCTCAACTTCTTCAAATCGGAGATCAATTTCTCTTTGAAGGAAATCAAATCGCTCAGGCGGGCAATGCAAAATTAGATGCAATCAATGGCGCGTTACTAAGTGGATTTGGTGAAATAGGTGCTGGAATTTCTGCATTAACAGCTCAACAAGTTGCCTCAACAGCAGCTCTTATACATCAAATGCGTGGCTCTGAGGATGTGTTTCTATGGGCTCAACGAGAGCAACATTCTCAATTAAGAAGCGCAATTCATACTTTGCAAAATCCCCGCGCTGCTCAATCTCTGGAATCTTGGAGAATTGGAGAAACTGCAAGACAAGCGGGAAGATTTCAAGTTGCTCAGGTTGTATTTCAACAAAGTCTCGAGGCCAACCCTACGAATGCTCGAAGTTATTATTCGTTAGCTATGATGGCCCTTGATCAGCAATCTCCCGATCTTGCTGGACCACTACTAGACGAGGCAATTGCGTTCTCGGTATCTGAGCCAAGATTTCATGCAGCACTCCTTCTTCTTCGTGGAAAAATAGATCGCATGAATGGCAATATGCCACATGCGCTCCGATTTGTTTTTGCATCGCTTTCTGAAAATAATACAAATCTAGAAGCATGGTATGAACTTGCGGTTATATACGCAATGATGGGAGATAACGGAAATGCACTCTACTGCGTGCGTAATTTAGCCACCGCTGCTCGGAAAAGATCTTTAGAATATATGGCAAAAATATTCAGCAATCCAATCTTGTTTAAATTTATTCCTTACTTGTCTCAATAATTTCAATGGGAATTCCACAGGCACCCCAATTAAGTAATAATACAAAAGCAATCCAAGACGTTATTGTCGAATTAGATAAAATTTCCCGTCCTCTCGAAAAAGGAATGTCGGGGAATGGAGTCAAATCAATGCAGCAAGGGCTTGGTATTTTAGGTTATGTTAATAAAATCCCTCATGGATATTTTGGGCCGACTACGCATGAGGCAGTTATAAAATTCCAAATAGATAAGGGTATTATTCCTAATCGTCAAAGTGGCGATGCGGGCATATTTGGTCCAAGGACAAAGGCAAAGTTAAAAGAAGCATTATTAGCCCACGCATCTTCAGTGGCGCCCAAAAAAAATGTTGTAGCACCTCTAGCTCCCCCTATACAAAAGCCGACAATCGATACCCGTCGTGCCGTAAGTCAAGTTGGAACACCTAAACTCAATGTTCCATCCAGTAATCTAGCGATGGGTGCGTCGGGCGATGAAGTAAAAGCTTTACAGGCATGTCTCGCTACTCTTGGTTATTTTAAAAAAGGACCACATGGAACTTTTGGTCCGACTACGCAGGAATCTGTTATTCAATTTCAGTTGGCTAAAGGTATTATTACTAGTCGTCAAGGTCATGGGGCTGGCGTATTTGGGCCGCAGACAAGAGCAAAACTTATGGAGGTATTGAAAATTTCTAGCTCAACTCTGACTGTAGCTCCCCCTGTCACCAAGCCATCTAAGCCCGCTGAGAAAATACCTCCAAATACTACTGCAAAACTTGCAACTCCTCCTGCGAACATAATGAGCGATCCAAAAACAATTCAGCGAATTGTCACCGAACTAGATAAAATCACCAACTCTCTCGCAAAATGGGCATCTGGAGATGGAGTTAAGGCACTACAAACTGGACTCGCCATACTTGGATATTTCAAAAAAACAGCACATGGAACACTCGGGCCAACCACACACGAAGCCATGATCCAGTTCCAACTTGCTAAGGGTATTATTACAAATCGTCAAAGTAATGGTGTTGGAATATTTGGACCCCAGACAAAAGCTAAATTACGAGAGGAATTATTGGGTCGAATATCTCGCCCAAAAAAGGAAGAGCCCAAAATAGTTGTTACTTCACCTAAGCCTACGGTAGCTGCCGTTATTACTCAGGTAAAAAGTACAGTTAATCAAGTTACGGCACCTACTGTTTCTACACCTCCTGCAAAACCGGTTCAAAATGCAGCTGTGGCGTCAAGGACAACAAGATCTACTTCTCCGCTTCCTGCAGGGGCTATTCAGAAAGAAGTTTCCGTATCAAGACCTGTAACTCCTACTCCTGACCAAAAGACTGTGGTTAAAAAAGTGGATGCGCCTCCTCCTGCTACTGTCTCTCCTATTACCAAGCCCGCCACTCCGGAAAAAGGAAAAATGCTTTCGAATGACTTGGTTTTTCAGCAACTATTAGAATTCTTCCCTGACACCAAGTCGCATTATAGACTGCGCGCCCATAATCTTGAAAAGGCTCCATCTTTTCATCGAGATTTAGTTGAAGCAATGAGTTGTATCGTATCCTATTTTCCATTTTGGGAACAGGAACCCCTGCTGGCACACGATTCATTTCATGGATTTTTTTGGGGCATATTGAATAGAGGGCTGGATTTAAAACAGCAGTATATTGCTCATCAATGCGATTGGACTAAACTTCCTTCTGATTTGGCTCGAGTCTGCAAGGCAATAGATTTCATTGCTCGTGCATTACATTCTGGTCCGAAAATAAACAGTGACGATTTGATTGTTGGAGCTCATGGAGGTGATGTGATCACTCTTCAGACAGGACTCGCCACTCTTGGATATTTCAAAGAAGAAAAATGTGAGTCATTCGATTTTGACACATTCAATGCGCTTGTTGAATTTCAGATAAAGGCTGGTGTCATTCGCGATCGCAATGATCGAATGGCTGGCGTCTTTAATGCGAAAACAAAGACCAAATTGATTGAGGAATTATCGACATTTGTCCAAAAAGCTAGCCAGGCAAAAAAGGAGCCACCACCTTCGGAGCCCGAGGTTACCGTTGTATCTGAAGTGATTTCGCCTTCTGCTTCGAATCTTACATCTCCTGCGACGCAGGTTCCTACGTCAACTTCGATGATATTAACTGAAGATCGTTCCGTGCCTCAACTTCCACCATCATCGCTTGTTCCTCAAGGTCTAAGTTTAGACCCGAGAGATCTTCTTCCTGCAGGCTCAGCGAATGATCTCGTATCCTCTAAGCCTAATGAACCCATAGTCCATGTAAGACCGGATTTGATCCTTCAAAATATTCAGGCTGAAATTGCCGTGCTTCGAGGGCAAATCAATAACCTTCTTTCTGAGATTAATGATACAAATAGAAAACAGGCAAATGAAGACTCTGAACTCAGGACTGAATTTCATAGGGCTAAAAGTAATCTTTCCAGTGCCATTGCTGACTTAGATTCATTTGACTCATATCTTAAAGATTTACAGAATGCCCGTGACAAAACAGCATCTTCCCTCGCTCAACGTAAAAATGAAAGACGAGATATGCCCGATTTATCTCAACTTGAATCTAGACGTGATGCCGCATGGATTGCAAGCAGCGAATTGCCATTTCAAGACATCAAATCACCGAAGTCTATATTTGATCGTCTGTTCGAGGAAAAGAAAAAAGATCCAGTACGCGTCTCTATTACATTTGAGGAGAAGAAGCGGCGACAATTAGTTTATAAACAATTATGCGATGAATGCACTAGGGTTAGAGAGCAACTTGAAGCCCTAGAAGCTGATATCAGTCGTCTTACAGCCCTTTTGGCATCTCAAAATGAGAGACTAGATGAAAAAAATAAAGGAAGACAACCTAAAGCAGATCTAGTTGAAAAGTGTGAAGGCGACTATTCCGAAGTAGAATTGCGTCATAATAAATATTTTACAAATAGGGAAACTTTATACTACGCAAATAGAAGGCGAGAACTTCAAACAGAGATAGCTCGAAAAGAAGCTAGAATCACCTCCCTTGAAGCTCAATATGATTTAATCATTAATAAAATTACTTAGCCACTTTAGCTTTAATGTTTAATAGCTGTGCCTATTGGCAACAACTTAGTTTTGTGCTATAATGAGTAGAATAATTTTCACTAAGCATGAACTCAGGCGACAATACATTTCGGGCGAAGGATCGATATGCAAACCAAGATCAGGGTGACTTTCTCAAAGCACTCCATGCTGTAGAGGGTCGATATGCCAAAGATAACAAGGCGAAAGATTTTCTCGCAGAAAATGATAATGCTGAAATTGATGACATTATGGCTGACGTGCATCCACGTGTCTTCGAAGCGCTCGAAGGTGGCAACGGAAATCTTACACGATCAATTCATGGACTTGATCGAAGTACAAAAGAAAAAAGTCTTGGTTCATCTTTGACGAGCAGATTATTTGGAGGAGCAAGAAAGCTTTTTTATGGAGAGCAGCCACCAAATGCTGGCAATAAAGATTTCAAAGGCTCACGCGAAGAATCCATTGCTGTATCAGCAAATCGTGAGGTCGCCATGCCTGCACTTTTGAATGCATCAAACGTATGGAATCACGCCATCGCGAAGGATGAGAAAAATAAAAAAATACTCAATGACTATCTTGGAAAAGAGCTCATTGCTGAACCGGAAGGTGATCCTGTTCTGACGTATGCGATGGGATTTCTTGAGGAAAAAGTACCGGCAGAAAAATCAACGAAATTTTTAGAGAAGGCACTTGGAATTCATCATCCGGACAAGGGGAAGGTTGATGAGGTAAACGAACATATTGAACTCCTTACTACACCTTACAAGGAAATTACAGATTTAGCCCAGAAGATCCGTGATAAATGCGCTCCAGATAGTGCATCGAAGAAATTACATGAACTTCAGCATCATGTTGATCATTTATATGACGAAAGTGCTGCTGAAAAATACAGTAGCGCGAAACGCTCCCTGGATGTCGCTACGCAAAATGTAAAAAATGCCGAGAAAAAACTCGCTAAGGCTGGACCTGGTGAGAAAATAGCAGCACAAGATGCCCTAGATGCTGCTGAATCCCAATTAGAGACTGTAATAACTGCATACAGAGCAGCGCAGGAAGAATTAAGCAAAACACCATTTCAGGCAACCGAAATTGCTCTTCAGGAAGCGAGGGTTGCCAAACAAGATTCTCAGGGTAAAGATGATAAGGAGGTGCAAAAAGCTGAACGTGCATTATCTACTGCTACCGAAAACTTCGCTAAAGAAGAAAAGAAATATCAAGATGCAAAACATCATCTTGAAGAGTTTAAGCAGCTCATTGCAAAAATGAGTATTGCTGTAGGTAAATATAATAAAAATATTGCTTCTAATGAAATTCTCCCTCTTCCTGATGAGGCTAAAGATAAAGATCTTCATGATAAAATTAAGGTGGTTAAAGCTAATGCCGCCGCGTTAGCAGCACTAAATTTCAATAATGGCGAAGGACTTGATGCTGCGATGAATCTCGTTGAAGATCGAGCCTTTCTTAAAGATTCTCAAGTTATCAAAAAACACAACGACGCTCGACTCAAGGCCGAGGAAGAAAAGGCGAAGAAGGCTGGCGAACATCATGAGGTTCATAAGATTACTTCTTCAGAATTCCTTTATAGAATCTATCATGCGTATATTACGCTTCCGGAAGCGGAGGGTGGAATCATTAAGGATGATAAGAAATTAAATGATATTGAGAAGAGAAAGCGACGCGAGGAGGCGATTATGTTTGCGAAGTTTGCGGCGTCGGATGCGAAGGATATGTCGGTTTTTGCAGCGAACAAGGCTCGATGCGAGGCGCTTGCAAAAAAGGGTGCGAAATTCTTCCCTGATTTCGACAAGATTCTTCAGACGCTTCGATTTATTTCTTCAAATGAGAAGAGGCCGTTTGCAAAACTTCAGCTCAAACATGATACAAGTCGTGTTGAGTTGCGACATATGATCAAGACGAAGCAGCTCAGTGTTGACGATATTCCCCTTCTTATTGGACACCTTCAAAAGGTACTCGAGGGACATGAAAATAAAATTATTAAACCAAAGGATATTCCTTTTGTTATGGCGATGATCCGAAATCTTCGATTACTTCGCGAAGAGTCACGATATCAGTCAATCATGAAAAAGCCTGGAAAGTTCGACGATAAATTAAAGGAGTATATGGCTGAAGATAATGCCATTGATACGGCACGAGAAGGTATTGATGACTCGGTATTATTTAGCATGATTACCGATCCGAAAATTGTTAGCAAAGAAAAAGCAAAGATCGCGAAAGAGATTCGAGACAAAGTCGCGAGCGGTGAATTGTCTGTTACAGATGCGATGAAACAGATGAAGGAGAATGCGATGGATCCGGGACGCGGAACATTTGCGAGACTTGTTGCGATTCGAAGTGGTGCGAATATTAAGAGACATTGGAAGAATATTAAAGGCAAAGGACCGATTGCGTGGACGATTAATTCGGCGAAGGGCGCATGGGGTTCTATCAAGAGGTTTCCAAGTTGGTTTGGAGGCACGCGACTCGGCAAGGCTTTGGATTACAGCACGACTGGAGACAACTACTTTGTTAATCCGCTCAAGCACTTCTCTGGAGGACATGGCCACGGTGGTGGACATGAAGAAGGAGGTGGTGCTCACGGTGGTGGAGGTGCGCATGGCGGCGGTCACTAATCGGTATTATACTTACGCTAACTTACTCTCATATTCCTCACTCATGGACTCAAACGACTTATCATTACAGGAAATTCTCGATACCTTCGTAGATAATCTTCTCGTCTCGCTTCCGCTCAATGACGTTTCGTCAGAGCAGCGTGAACTCGTACGTGAACTCATTATCAATCGAGTCGATAAACGGCTTATTGCTCTCATTATTCAGGAACTTCCTGAGGAGCAGTTTCAGAACATTCTGAAAGATGTTAATGGAAAAGATTTTTCCGACGAAGAAGAAATGACGATTATCGCTGGTGCGATTGATAAGATTCCAAACTTCCCAGACAAGCTCGCAGGAGCGCTTGAGGAGTTGCGAACTGAACTCAGTGAGGATATCGTAGATTTAAAAAATTCGAGTAGTGATGTAGATAACGCCTAAACTTTCCTATCCCGATCTTTATGCAGACACAACCACAACAACAGCCATACGAAGGTCCAAAGACCATTACTTCTGCTCCACAAGAGTATAGTGCTGCGCAAACCAAATCAGGTCTTGAAAAACTCAAGGCAGAACTTTCAACTCCTGAAAAAGTTGGTGACCTTATGAAGAAGTTTGAAAAAGACCAGGTTGATACGAGCGGCTGGACTGAAAAACCTGAGCTCGCTGTCGATGCTATTCAGAAATATTTTCCAGAAGGTGAGGAGAAAAAAATTCTCATTAGTGCGCTTAATTCCCCTGCTGGAAGCCAATCTTTTGAACTTGGAAAAAAGACGATCCTTGCAATCGCCGATGGCCTTGCTACTCGACAAAAAGAAATTTCAAAGGCAAAGACCGCTCTCAGTGAGCTCAATGAAAACTCTCTCAACAAAAATGCTAAAGAAGGTATTCGAAGTGTCTTCAACAGTGTCTCTCGAGCAAGTACGCCTGAGATGATCATGTTCGGTGTTGCCGCACTTCTTGTTGGAAATCATATCTTCAAGACAGATGAAAAAAATACCATCTTGAAACCACTGGCGATTGGCGTTCTCGGATTCTTTGGTCTCAACTCGCTTGCTCAACATTTCACTGGAAAAGCGCTTACAGATCGTATTCATGATGCGGGTGTGAAGTTCATGCCAGCTGCTATTAATCAGCTCCCTGATCAGATGCAGGCTCTCGCCGAAAGTGCGAAGATCACTCAGCCACCTGAACTTGTTGCTCTTGGAAAGCTTGGTAAGCAGAAAATGTCAATCATTCATTCGTATTACAATCCAAATAAAAAATTCATCGAACCATATGCTCTCGGATTTTCTGAAAATGAAATTAGTGGTGAACAGTTATTCAAAATTGTCGATACACTCGTAAAGAAACATGACGAACGGAAGTCTACGGATGGCAAAAGCCGTGTTGGTCATACTGGAGATTTCGAAAGAGATTTCGTACAGAAGCATGATTATACGTTCTTGGAGGCGAGCTATCTTTTGTATGAACGTGAAGTTACTGATGTCTTGGCCTTCAATCTCTCCCCTGAGAAGCGAGCCGAGTACAACAAAAAAATGGAAAATGATAAGCGAATTATGTTTGAAGGAACGGATGCTCATCCAGCTCTTCGCGATAATGTCATGAGTTTCTATGGAATTAAGTTCCATACGGCTCTCGCTCATTCAAGCAAAGACAGAAATCCTCAGTACACCTATATGATTGGTGATCGTACTCCGATTACCGTTCGCCTTGATGACTCAAAGGAAGCTCACCGCGACAAGGCAGCTGAACTTCGAGCTTGTGCCAAAGACTTCATCCAGGACTACATTAAACAAAAGGCACCTACCTCACCTGCCCTTCAAGGCACTCTCGACTACGTTCCAAGCCAGAACGTCTGGAGATTCTCTCATGTGAAGCTCAAGGATCGTGAATATGAGGTTGTTGTCGAGGAAGGCTCGGAGCATGTTCCAGGAAAACTTATCGCCAAAATCAATGGTACGCCTGTCGATGATTGGTCGAAACTTGAATCTGCAGTCTAATATATCTTCGATTTGAAGCTGGTCTGAAGCTAGAAAAGCCGCGATACGGATTTTTATAGCTGATTTGAAGCTGAATTTCGTAGTTTTTAGAAAATTAACTTGTGGTCTCGTCAAGTTTGTCATACAATCCGTCTGCTTTGATTCAGCTATGATATTTTAAGAGAACTTTTGAGGGAATTTGAAGCTGAATACTTGACAGGATAGTAATACTGTTATATCATAGCACCTAATCTATATTTTTGACTGATTTAAAGCTCACGCGCTTTATTGGTCCCTTGAAAACTCGTCGATCGTTCTCTCGCGCAGCGAGTCCTCTGCCTTTTATGTCCATGTCGCCGTTTATACTGGCTCCGGCTGGTTAAAACGACTGATGTAGACTATGCATTCTTGTGGGGCACCCAGGTGTCACACGAATGGAAGGTAGGGTCTCTCGCTGCTCGCAGTTTAGAGATCATCGAATCGTCTTCAGGATTTTATTCTCCTCAGCAATGTTTCATTGCTTTGGGAGCCCCTGGTAACCATATAAGGTTTTCTCGGTGTAACGCCTTTGCGAAGTTACACCACCTTTCGTTATCCCGAACTTCATGAACCTACGGGTTTGTGAAGTTTACTTCTCATCTTGCGCATAGCTTGATGGGAATTATGGCTCTCTATGCACAAAGCATTCTGAAGGTTTGATCGAGAACCTACAATCTCGATCATCCTAGAGTCAATCTCACAAGGATTGACTCACGCGAATGGCAGTACAACGCCATTCACAAGGATTAAGGTACGGCAACCTTCACCGGCTGCCATACAATTTCAGAGTCTTTCATCGGACACTGGACTTTCCATTTCTCCGGAAATGGCAATTAGAAATACGAGGTGGAGTTGAGAGTTTCAAAACTTTCCTTCCCCTCACCCTGAAGTCGCATTCGTTGGTTCTCAGACGCGAGCGTCTATGACCTACGATTTTCCAACTGGAGTTTACTCTCAGACGGATACGTGACTTTGCAGGGTAGGGTGAGTTATTTACTTCACGTATTAACTCCCCTCCCAAACCCCAACTATTCCACTAAGCACCCTTTCAACCGGGTGCTTTTTTGTGTCTTTATTTAGGCGGCGAGATGAGCCGTGTGGTGAGACAGGGAGGGGGCATGGGTTCAAAAAAGCGCCTTTGACAGAAGTTATTCCACAGAGAATAACTTTGTATTCCACCTGGAATACTTTCCGCAAAATGGTGTTTTGGGGATATATCTGCTCGCCATTCTTTGTATAGCACCGAGCAAGCGATATACTTGACATATTTATAATTTCAGCTATAGTAAAACCTTCCTTTTACTCAGGTCTTTGTGATTGATACCCTTCTTCAGATTTGGCTTCAGGCATATACGGCTACCCATAATGAGACACAACCGATCCACAGCGCGCCTTCTGCCCGATATGTGACCCAGGCGCCTCTTTCTCAGTTCCAGCCAGCGCCATCTTTTGCCTTTGGGAAAAACTTCAACAACTATGGCGTGGCGATGAAGTATCAGGTTCTGGGTGTATATCCATCAACCAACGTTCTCAATCGACTCAAGCAGTGCGAGTCGACTGTTTTTAATGCCTATCTCGCTCTCCCTGATTCTCAACGAGGACATCTTTCGCAAATCACCCTTCGGTGGACGAGTGATACCAACCGAGGTCTTGGCGGAGGATCTGCCATCTCGCTCAAATGCAACGATCTTTCAACAACTGAACTCACGTCTGTTTTTGTACATGAAATGGGACACGTGACCGATACGGGCCTTTACGAGGGTCATTCATCTGCCGGCGTCAGCAACTTCCGAGACTCACAGGTTTCCGTTTTCAAAGACGACCCAAGTGTCGACTTCTATTCTATTAGTTGGAAAAATTCAAAAACACGATTACGTGATTCCAATGCACTCGATTTTGTGACTACCTATGCGCAAACTGATCCGTTCGAAGACTTCGCCGAGTCGTATAACTTCTATCTTCTCCATGGAAGCCAGTTCAAGTACGCTGCACAGTTCAGCAGTCGCCTTATGCGTAAATATGCGTATTTACGTGATCGAATATTTCACGGAAAAGAATTTCGAAATAACGAAGTGAAGCTCAATGCAAAAAAGAAGAGCTATGATTCGACCGTGTTACCATTTTCACTTGATAATTTTCTCAAAATAGTTTAAAGTCATTGCGCTTATTGTGAATTTTAGGAATTCAAGGCTTTGTTGCTTTTCTAGGGCAAAGGGGCGTCGATTCTCCTAAAACACACAAGACCCCCGCCCAAGTGGTGGGGGTTTTTTGTAATTCATTTCGCGCACTGCTTTGTCGGCTCGCGTCACACGCTCTCTCGCCGTACCCATTTGAGTACGGCTCGGTCGCTCGTTCCTAGCCTCCTCGCATTACGCGAAATTCCAATCTTTCACTCCTTACATCCCATCGATTTTCTAGGGTTTTTAGCTATTGCCAAATAAGCCTCTTGGCTCTAGAATTAGCGGGCTTACAAGTTTTACGTGGTGGTCGTAGCTCAATGGTGGAGCACTAGGTTGTGGTCCTAGGGGTTGTGGGTTCGAGCCCCATCGACCACCCCAGAATTTTAAAACATTATTCCCGCTATTATCGCAAAGTTATACTGCGGTCTCTTTGTCGTATACTTGCCGCGCTTTATGATCTTGACTTATACCCCCTAGGGGTATATACTCGAATCGACATTTACCTATACTCTTTATGCGAAAAAATACTATCACTCAACGTCTTAACATTATCAAAGGCCAGATAGATGCATTATCCAAGATCATTGATGATGAAAAGAATTGTAAAAAAACGATTGAACAGTTTCGCGCTGTGAGCTCGGGATTGAAGCGAGTTGTGGAACTTTATCTCCAGGAAAATTTAGCATCATGCCTTCAGTCCACCACTCCAAAAGACAAAGAGCGAATCAATACTATTCTTGGAGAATTCCTTAAAATTTCATAAATTATTAACCCCTTTATGTATGCCAAAAGCTATTGAAATTACTGCTCAGAATTTCGCAGAAGAAGTTTTAAACTCAGATATTCCGGTACTCGTCGACTTCTGGGCACCATGGTGTCAACCATGCCTCATGATGTCCCCCATTCTCGATGAACTTGCTGGGGAGATGGATGGAAAAGTGAAAATCGTAAAACTTAATACGGAAATCCAAGAACATATGCCGCTCGCTATTCAATACGATATTCGAAGCATTCCAAATATGAAGCTCTTCAAGAGCGGAAAAGTCGTGAAAGAATTTATTGGCATGCGGCCAATTGATGTACTCGAGATGGAGCTTAAAGCTGCGCTTTAATATTACTCTCCAATTGGCTATGTCGTTTATTTCAGCCCATTGATTATCGATCTCACCTGATTGATTGGGATTGAGAAGCCGATGTTTTGGGCGCCTTGCGCGACAGCAACATTCACGCCGACAACTTCGCCGCGCGTATTAATGAGTGGACCACCGGAGTTTCCTGGATTAATTGCTGCGTCTGTTTGAATTACATCCTGAAGAACTTCTGATGCGTCACCTCCACCCGCACTAATGGTTCGGGCCATGCCAGAGATAACTCCGACTGAAACCGTATTACGGAATTGGGCGAGCGCGTTTCCGATGGCAATGGCTGTTTGACCTGGTTTCAATCGACCTGAGTTTCCGAGCTGAACGGTTGGGAGGTCTTTTGCGTCGACTTTGAGCGCTGCAATATCAATCGTATCTGATCGCATGAGCACCTTTGCATCGAGCCTTCTTCCGTCATTGAGAAGAACGGTATATGAGGCCTTTGGATCACTGACAACGTGCTTGTTCGTGACAATAATGCCATCAGAACTAATAATAAAACCTGAACCGCCGCCTACTTCCTTTTTCTCTGTTCCGCTCTGTTTGTATTGAGGAATTTTAAATGATGGCCCGAAGAAGTTCTGGAAATTTTGGTCATTTCCGAGGCTTCCCTGAAATGGATCTATGTAGTATTTCTGAAGAATAGGAACATCTTTTGAGATAATAATGCTTACGACTGCTGGGGAGACCTTACTTACAGCGTTGATTACTGACTGTTCGTAATCGGTTGTCTGAGAAAGAGATATTGCTGCAGACGCATTGTTCGGAACGACATGAAACGGAAGGGTGATAAGGCCGACCACCACAACTGCTATTACGAATGAGTAGATGCCTGGAAGGTGTTTTTCTTTCATATACATTTGTTAAAAGGATAGGAAATAAAATGTCCATATTGGTTACGAATGAGACTCAAAAAAGTTACACTTTTTGGAGCGCTTCCGTTGACATGTTTTTGCGATTAAACATCTTTGGTTTTACTGGCTGTGTCTTTCGTAATTTAAGACGTTCTTCGAGTGGGAGGTTTGCAATATTTCGGCATGATACTGAGCAGCATTTTGAGAACTCCTCTGCGCAGGCGTCGCATTGGATGAAGAGAATGTTGCACATTTCGTTGGCGCAGTTTTCGTGGTTGTCGGATGGAGATTCACACTGGTGGCACTGACTCAGGACATCTTCCGTGATGCGCTCAGCTCGTCGTTCGTCAAAGACGAAGTTCTTGCCTTTGAATTTTGAAGGAAGGCCTTTTTGTTTCATCTCGTGAGCGTAGTTGATGATACCGCCGTGAAGTTGATTTACGTCTTTGAAGCCTTCGTTTTTGAGATAGGCACTCGCCTTTTCACAACGAATTCCGCCAGTACAATAGAGAAGAATTTTCTTATGTTCATTTCCCCTGAGGGTGTCGCGAACATTTGGAAGTTCTTCTTTGAAGGTGTCGACCTGAGGAAGAACCGCTCCTTCGAAGTGACCAATCTCGCTCTCGTACTGATTGCGCATGTCGACGATGATTGTGCCTTCTTGTTCCGCGAGCTTATTGAACTCTTCGCCCGTGAGGTGTGTTCCGACGTTGGCGATGTCGTAAGCATCATTCGAAAGACCATCTGCGACGATCTGATTTTTGATTTTGATCGTGAGTTTGTAGAATGAGAAGCCCTGCTCGACTCCAATTTTGAGCGGCATGCTTTTGAGCTCTTGGTGACTTTCGAGGTTGTCGATGAAGGCGTCCCACTGAGGTTCTGGGACGTTAATCTGAGCGTTAATACCTTCTTGGGAGACGTAGGTGCGCCCGAGGACACCGAGGGCGGACCACTCAGCGTATAATTGATTGCGAAAATCCTGAGGATCTTTGATCCGAACGTATCGATAGAATGAGAGCGTCTTTCTCTCAAACGTCTCCTCATCTCTTAATTTGATAGCCTCTTCTTTCGAAAGGTTATTGGCAAGTTTGAACATAGTAGGGATATTTTACTTGGCCTGACGCCTGTTTCGCAAGTATTCAATTAAGGCTGGAATCACAGAAAGTACGATAATGACCATGACCATTATCGTCAGGTTTTCTTTGATGAATGGTATGTTTCCAAAAAGGTAACCGCCAACAACAAAGATGAGAACCCAGGCGATACCTCCAATGATATTGTATGCAAGGAAGCGTCTGTATGACATTTTTCCGACACCTGCCACAAATGGTGCAAAGGTTCGAACGATTGGCATAAATCGGGCGATGATGATTGCCTTAGCTCCGTACTTTTCATAGAAAGCCTCGGTTTGTGTTAAATATTTTTTCTTAAAAATTCGACTCGTGTCCGAATGAAATACTTTTCGGCCGAGCAGTTTTCCGATGTGATAGTTAACTGCATCTCCAAGAAAAGCGGCTACGATAGTAATAAATATAATGACCTGCATATCAATAAGCCCACGAGCTGCGAGGCCTCCGAGTAAAAATAAAAGCGAGTCACCTGGAAGAAACGGGGCGATTACAAGCCCTGTTTCGCAAAAAATCACCACAAAAACTATCGCATATATCCAAACTCCATACATTTGAATGAGTGATACGAGGTGAACGTCGAGATTGAGTATTAAATCAATCATGATGGGAGTTGATTCTGTCCACTGGCCTGGCTGTCTTCGCCCGGTGGCAAACTATCGAATTCTTGATTTCGTAAAAGATTGAGTTTGTTGAGATTTTCTTCGATGGTTCCGAAAATCTTCCTCAAAATAACATCAACAAGTGTTACGACATTCTCTGTCGAAATATTGAGTGCATTGTCGGTAACAAAATGTTTCATAACGGCGTTCATATACTCAACGAGTGATGGCTGAATCCTATGATCTTCGTCGTATCCGTTTTTGATCATTCGGAGCTGATCGTTCTGTGCCTGCATATACATAATTTCCATCCATACGAGAACCTCGTCGATAATAAGCTGACTTCGCTGCATATCTTCAGAGCGCAAAAGCGCGAGTTCGTCTTCGTCGAGAGTGATGTTCTGGATCGTCTCACCACTCATAACCTCAACCTCAAGACCCTTGTCATCTTCTTTTGCAGCCATCGTGAGGTCTTGTTGAGATTCTCGGTCACCAAGAAGAAGCACAGAAAGGACAAATGCCGGCGGGATGTTCAAAGCAAGGACGTGAGCTGCCAAAAAGGCGAGATCGGTTCGTCCCGACTTACGCTGAAGAAACTGGGTCAAAAGTTTTGCCAGTTTCTCTTCTTTCTTTTTTCGTTTCTGTTCGCCTTTCTGAAGCTGTTTTAACTGTTGAGATGCTGCTCGCATTTGCTCGCGGAACGCCTCCATGGCGGCTTCGGACATTCCTTCGCCACCACCTTCGGACGGACTAAAATTCTCCAAGTCACTCATTTTGAACGAGGGTTATTCTCATGAAACCTGACCTGTACTACTTCGTCTCTACTGCTACAGCTGGAACAACGCTTACAAAAACCTGTGTTTGAGCACGGCCATCGAACTTACGTCGTCGCTTCTCTTTGAAGCTAACTGTACCATCAATAAGTGCAAAAAGAGTGTGATCTCGTCCGAGACCAACATTTTCACCAACCATGAAACTCGTTCCACGTTGTCGAACAATGATGCTTCCTGCTGTTGCTACTTCGTTGCCGAAGAGCTTTACTCCTAATCGTTTCGCCTGGGAATCGCGACCGTTTTTCGAGGATCCTCCCGCTTTTTTATGTGCCATGGTGTTATGCTGATGAAAATTAAAGCAGGGGCATTTTATACTGCGAAGGGTGGCTGACGCAAGTCTTTTTTTGGCCTTGGTAAGCCAATGGGCAATTCCCCTATTTCAGCTTTGCTTGACGGGCGTTTTTGTGCTATAATGAGGAGAAACAACACAAACATGAAACAAATATCAAAAAATAGCTTCGTCTCAGCCTTGCTCATTGCAAGCCTTGCTGCGAGTCCAATTACTGCGTTTACGAGTAACGCAGCTATCACCGACCTCACGCCGAGTTCGAGTATTGTCGAAAAAGTGAAGCGGGATGGAGTTCCAACGGCGGCCCCGTCGCTGGATTTCAGTGGAACGGGTATCGATCAGCGAAGTATGAATAATGCCCTCTTCCTTCTCCAGATTCAGCAGGACCTCAAGAAGGCATATACCGACTATCACTCTCTTGATTCAAAAATCAGTAGCTCTCAAGAAAAAGTCTCTGTTATGAATGAGACTATTGGGACGTTACGTGAACAGGTTATTAGCTTTCAGCATGAGATCGATTTGAGTGCAGAGAAGATTCAAAATATTGGGCAGCAGATTGGACTTCGAGAAAAAGAGCTCACTCTTTTGGATATGGAGATTTCGAATCGAAGTGCGGCTCTCGAGAATCAGAAGAAACTTTTGGCTGACTACATGCGAGTTCTCTATATCAAAGAAAATCGATTTAGCGCAGATGGGAGCGATGAAGTCTTGAGCTCTGTAAAACTTCTTCTTGCGAACGAGTCTGTCGGAGATACGCTTCAGGAAATGACAACGCTCGATATGCTTCAACATGGAGGTCAGATCATGCTTGAAAAATTTGCTGCATCTGAGCAGACTATCACCGATATGCAAGCTCTTACTTCAGAGAAAAAACAAAAACTTGATGCATTGAAAAATCGACTTCTTGCTGATCGACAAAATCTCGAAGACCAACAGGTGGCAAAGGCAAAACTCCTCGAGCTCACGCATGGCCAGCAACAGGAATATGAAAAACTTATTCAAGAGTCCCAGAAACAAGAAGATGAATCTCTTCTTCAGATTGCCGCTCTTCAGGATAATTTTAATTACATCAAAGATAATTTAAGTCGTCTCGGAAATTCTGTTACTCCGACGGATTTACAGAAGCTTCTCGATAATCGAACGCGCGCACTTTATGACTTCCAGCAGCAAAATGACAACGGAGCTCTGCTTCAGTGGCCCGTCAATCCTTCTCGTGGAATTAGTGCTTATTTCCATGATGATTCATATAAGGCGAGATTTGGAGTCGGACATCAGGCGATCGATATTCCAACCAACCAGTCGACACAGATTCGCGCACCAAAAGATGGAATCGTTTATCGAGCGAAAGATAACGGAATGGGCTATAGCTATATTATCTTGAGCCATAAGGGAAAGATCATGACCGTATATGGTCACGTTTCTTCTATTCTTGTTCGAGAAGGACAGGTTATTCAAGCCGGTGAAGTCATTGGACTTACTGGCGGTATGCCTGGAACCAAAGGTGCTGGATACATGACTACTGGACCACATCTCCACTTGGAAGTTTTGAAAAATGGTGAACATGTCGATCCTCTGGATTATCTTTCACTCACTCTCTTGCCACTCAACAGTTTGCCTGTGAAGTATGCTCGACGTATTGAAGAGCAAAGTATGCAGCAAAATAATGAGGCTAGCGCTTCTGGCGAGACAACTGGGGCTAATGGAGATGCTGGTGAAGCCACTGAGCCTGCCGTAGCTCCTGAAAAAACTCCTGAAGAAATCGATGCTGCCGTAGAGCAAACTGGCAAAGATGAAATCGAGGTTTACCGCCGTCTCTTTGGGATTCCAAAAGACTCTGGTAGTATTCAGCCATGAGAGAAAAGGCCGTAGTAACAAGAAAATCGAATAGAAAGCTTGGCGGAGGGTCGGCGTTCGTTAACGTTGTTTTGAAACGGCTTTTGAAGATCTATCCGGATGTTCATTGTGCGCTTCATTATGAGACTGTTTTTCAACTACTCGTTGCAACAATCTTGTCAGCACAGTGTACCGACGTGAGAGTGAATATGGTAACGCCGAAGTTGTTTGAAGTGTTGCCGGATGCGCGCGCGTTCGCGCACGCGAAGTTGAGCGTGATTCAAGGGCGCATCAAGTCGATTAATTTTTTCCGCAATAAGGCGAAACATATTCAGGGCGCGGCAATGATGATCCTCAAGGATTTTGGTGGCGAAGTGCCGCGCACCATGGAAGAAATTATGACATTGCCCGGCGTCGCACGTAAGACGGCGAATGTCGTTTTGGGCGTAGGATACGGGATTCTCGATGGTGTGTGCGTAGATACTCACGTGCGACGCCTCTCTCTCCTCCTCGGCCTTACTAAACACCAAGACCCCGAAAAAATCGAACAAGATCTCATGAAGTCGACTCCTCGTTCTGAGTGGAATCGTTTCTCGCTTCTCCTCATTCAACATGGCCGACAGGTCTGTATCGCACGTCGACCGCAGTGTGGCTCGTGTGTTTTGAGCGATATCTGCCCGTCATCAACTATTTCCCCTCGCCTCAAGAAAATTTCGAAGTAGCTGCATGCCATCTGGCGTTCCGATACTTTCTGGATGAAACTGAACACCGTAAAGAGGATATGTTTCGTGTTCGATTGCCATGCACAATCCGTCTCCCTCTGTTCGTGCGGTCACTCGAAGAACTGATGGAAGTGTCGTCTCGTCGACGAGCAACGAGTGATATCGCATCACTGATATTTTCTTGGGAATTTTTTTAAAAATAGCTGAGTCCCCCGTATGAATAATCTCTGATGTTTTTCCGTGTACGACTTCTGGAGCGTGGATGATTTTTGCGCCGTATGCTGCGGCAATTCCCTGGTGGCCTAGACAGACTCCAAGGATTGGATAGATGCCCTGTAACTTCTGTATCACCTGCATACCTATTCCAAAATCTTCAGCATTCGTTACCGTCCCTGGGCCTGGCGAGAGCACAATATGTGTTGGTTGGATTTCTTCAATATCGGCGAGTGTTATCTCTTCATTCTTCATCACCAAAGGATTTCCTCCAACCTCAGCGAGATACTGATAGAGGTTGTACGTAAACGAGTCGTAATTGTCGATGATCAATGTCTTCATAGTATTCATTATTCACTTTCTGTCTGCTCACGATCTTGTGCCTGCGTGAGGTGACTTTTGAGCTCTTCAATTTCTTGCGGTGAAAGTTGCTGCGGTCGAGCAGCGCTCATGCCGATAGAATTTTCTTTTCCTACTTTTTGAATCACTCGATCGGTGACAAAGATTGGCTTCATCGCCTGCACGGCGAGCACGAGAGCGTCGCTTGGTGTTGCATCGACTTGGATTTCTTTATTTCCAACCTGTATGCAAATTTTTGAGTAAAATACATTATCGATCACCTCAAAAATAACTACCTGCGTTAGCGTTCCGCCAAGAGCGGTAATCGTATTTTGGAGTAAGTTGTGGGTCATTGGCCGATGCGCGTTTGTCTTGTCGAGCGAGATAGCCAAAATCTGAGCCTCCGGCTTTCCAATAACTACTGGGATAATCTTATTTTGCCCCTGACAGTAGAGAAAAAGCGCAGGATTGTTTGGGTCTTGAATAAGGGTAATGACGTTTACTTGTACGATATTGAGCTGTTCCATAGTGTTCTGATTATTGTGTCTCGCGAGAGACGTAAGTATACCTCAGGAGCACATCGTGCACAATTGACCAAAACATCTCTATTCACCCCTTTTGAGCTTTGCTTCTTTGTGCTTATATATGGTATAATTGACAGATATTCATCATAATGTATGATGGCGTATGAAATTTCATACTTATGAAAAAAACAACTCAAAAAGACTTCATCAAAAAGTGCCATACAGACCACAAGCTCTATGGAACGACTACTATTGGTTCACGCGGGCAGATTGTGATCCCAGCGGGGGCTCGAAAGGACCTCAATATTAAAACTGGAGACCAGTTCGTTGTTACGGGAAAGTTTGGAAAAATTCTCGGACTTATCAAAACTGACGATCTCGATGAGTTTGTCGCCATGATTATGCAGCATGTCTCTGATGAAGATGTTAAAAATAATATCCGCCAAGAGTTCGACAAGATGTTTGGCAAGACACTCAAGAAGAAAAAATCCTAACACCTATTTACACCATTTATTCATTTCTTTTTTTATGAACATCCCCCCAAAAATCGCTGAGCACGCTGTCAATATCCGAGAAGGATTTGCAAAACGAAAGATTATGTACACCGTGGCTGGTGTTATTTTGATACTTATTATTGTTGGAATATTAAGCAGAGGAAAGGCTCCTAACGGCACGATTCAAACCGACACTGTCAAAAAACAAAATGCAAAACTTACCGTTCTCACGACTGGGCAAGTTACCTCAAGTACTGACTTGAGTCTCAGTTTCAAGGCAAGTGGCGTCGTCCAGTGGGTTAGCGTCAAAGAAGGAGATGTCGTTAAGGCGGGAAAAGTTCTCGCAAATCTCAGTCAGGGTGATCAGGCTGCAAGCCTTACTCAGGCTCGTGGTTCACTCGCTTCAGCTCAGGCAAATTATGACCGAGTTCTCGCTGGTGCAAGCAATGAAGAAGTTGCGTTGGCTCAAGTGGGTGTTGATTCTGCAAAGAATGCTCTCAATAATGCTAAGAAAAATCTCGCCGACACTACTCAGCAACAGACAACTCTTATTAATAATGCAAGTGCCTCACTCCTTAGCGCTGGACTTCAGGCAGAACCAGAAAGCACTATTTCAACGGGTACGATTACTATTTCTGGAACATACACTGGCACTGCAAAAGGACAGGCAACTATTACTATCTACCAAGGTGGAGATGGTCTCTATTTCACGACTTCTGGCATTTTAAGTTCTAATGGAAGCATCAACCGTGGCCTTCCACAGTCGATCGGCAATGGCCTTTATGCCACATTCAGTAGCGATGGTACGTTCTATAATGGTGGCCGATGGGTTATCAATATTCCTAATATGAAGTCGACAAGTTATGTCACGAATCTCAATGCTTATAATGCCGCTGTTCAGACACAGCAAGTTGCGATGACCAATGCGAATAACGCCGTTTCTGTCGCTCAGAATTCTTTAGATCAGGCGAATGCCACTCTTAATTTGAAAAAGGCTCAAGCGAGACCAGCTGATGTTGCTGCGGCACGGGCACAGATTCTTTCTGCTCAGGGTCAGGTACAGGCAGCCTATGCTTCTCTTGAAAACACCATTATTCGTGCTCCAGCCAATGGAACGATCACATCAGTTGACGTCAAAGTTGGTGAGCTCGCAACGGCCCAGAAAGAAGTTGTCGTTCTTCAAGACGTCACCAATCTTCACGTTGAAGCAGATGTGAGTGAGGCGAGCATTTCTCAGCTCAAGCCAGATCAGACCGTTGATGTTACGTTTGATGCCCTTGGTCCAGATAAACACTTCCAGGGAAAGGTACAGAGCATCAATCCAGGAGCTACGGTTGTATCAGGTGTTGTGAATTATAAAGTTACGGTTGGTCTTGATACTATCGAAGGTGTTAAGCCGGGCATGACCGCAAATATTACGATCTTAATCGCCTCAAAGGATAATATCCTTACTGTTCCTCAGCGTGCAGTCATCAGCCAAGATGGCAAAAAATATGTTCGTGTCATCGACGATGCCGTTAAGAAAACCTATCACCAAGTTGAAGTTACAACTGGTCTTCAGGCTGACGGTGGTGTTGTAGAAGTTGCGAGTGGACTCAATGAAGGACAGCAGATCGTTACGTTTATTAAGCAGTAGTTAGCTGTACAGCGGTAGCTAAAAAATTATTTACGCTTCACTCTTCCTCATGAAACTTATTAATATTAAAAATCTCAAAAAGCATTACGTCACTGACGACGTTGTTACGCCCGTCCTTCACGATATTACTTTTCATATTAATGAAGGAGAGTTTGTCGCGATTATGGGCCCATCAGGAAGTGGAAAATCGACGCTCATGCACATTATGAGCTTCCTCGATCGACCAACCTCTGGTCACTATGAGTTTGAAGAAAAAAATACGACTGGATTTGATGATGAGTATCTCGCACGACTTCGCAACGAACGAATTGGATTTGTCTTTCAGTCATTCAATCTTCTCGCTCGAACGAGCGTTCTCGACAACGTCAAACTTCCTCTCGTCTACAGCCAAAAAACAAATCAAGACGCTATGGCTCGAAAGGCTCTTGAGGCGGTTGGTTTGTCTCATCGTCTCGAATATTTCACCAATCAGATCTCTGGTGGTGAGAAGCAGCGTGTCGCTATTGCGCGTGCTCTCGTGAACGACCCTGCCGTTATTTTTGCCGATGAGCCGACAGGAAATCTCGACTCAAAAAGTGGCAATACGGTCATGAATATTTTGCAGAAATTAAATGATGAGGGGAAAACAATTATTCTCGTGACCCATGAAATGGATACCGCTAATCATGCCAAGCGCATCATCCGAATTAAGGATGGAAATCTCATTTCTGACGAACCAGTAAAACATCGAACGATCGCCACGCCAGACAAAGAACTCATCAAGTAATATGCCATTTTTTGGAACTATTTCGCTGGTTATCAAGACACTTCTCGCTCGAAAAGGAAGATCTTTCTTGACGATCCTTGGGATTTTGATTGGTGTCGCGGGAGTGATTATTATTATTTCCCTTGGTGCTGGCGCGCAGAGTTTGGTCCTTGGTCAAGTTACGAAACTTGGTAGCAACTTACTCAGCATTCAGCCAGGAAAAAGTAATGACAAAGGTCCTCCTGCTCAGGCATTTGGTATTGTGATCACAACGCTCACTACGGATGATGCACAAGCCCTCCGTGACTCTTCAAGGGTTCCGCATGCAGCTGGCGTAAATTCCCTTGTCCGTGGTTCTGCGAGCGTTACCTGGGGAACCAAAACCGTTGATACGAACTTCACTGGAACCGATCATCACTATTCCAAAGTCGTCGATTTTACCATGCAAGAAGGTGACTTTTTTGATCAACAA
>Ga0172380_10001227_pt1 | contig 45017 bp, 37 predicted proteins | sample Leawe162metaG_FD_119747 | JGI IMG/M metagenome (GOLD analysis project Ga0172380, IMG submission 119747) | Leachate microbial communities from a municipal landfill in Southern Ontario, Canada - Leachate well 162 metaG | ecosystem: Engineered > Solid waste > Landfill > Unclassified | place...
ACGACATCGATGGTGCCGTCCGGGTTCGCCGAGAACTGCCCCGGCTCGAGCTGCGATTGCAGCGCGGCCGAGGAGAGTTGCCACTCGTTCGCGTAGCCGAGGGCTCGCCCGTGCGGCAGGTCGAGCGGGCGCTGCCACAGCCGCGCCACATCGCTGATCTGGTGCCCCCGCCCGCGCGCGCACTCGACGAGACGATCGGGGTAGTCGTGCACCGGCGCACACCAGTCGCGATCGGCTGCGGGCTCCGCGTAGAGTTGCCAGTTGACATCGAAGCGCTGGAGGAACGTCAGGGCGCGATCGCCCTGCAGTCCCTGCACGTAGATGCGGTACTTGGCGTCGTTCACGCGCTGGAACGCGACGCGCTCGCTGCGGATGCGCGGCAGGTACCGCGTGTTCTCGAACAGCGTCCAAACCGCGTTGTCCTCGACCTGGCGGTATGCCGGGTTGGTCGAGAAGTAGCGCAGGTACTTCGCCACGTCGCGCACGGCGCCGGCCTCGAGCGCGTCCGGTCGCGAGCGGCCCTCGATCACTGCGGCACGGTATGAGCGCTCGATGTCGAACTGATCCTTCTGGACCAGCACGTATCGCGCATCGATGCGGTTCAGGTCGTCGTCGAAGTCCTGGTAGAACTCGAATCTCTGATCCAGTGCGAACACGCGGGTCGCGAAGGAGGCGTCGACGTTCAGGTCAGATGCAGCGTAGCGATTGAATGCTGGCGGCTGCCGCAAATAGAGTTCCTTGAAGTAGGTCAACTGTTGAAAAATGTCCTGATTGCGATTCGTTGACCACGTATAGCCTTCGTATCCGATGCTGGGGAAGGTGACGACCGTGAAGGTGTCATCGCCGCTGAGGTAGCGGTCATTCAGATCCTCGTATGCCGTTGGCACTTGTGAGACGTTCGCGGCGCCGTTCACATCTCCGGTGAACAGTGGCGCATGCATCGCGAACACGGCGGCGAGGGTGAAGCCGGCAGTCATCGCGTACCAGGTCGGTTGCCACATGCGGAGCGTGTACAGCGCAGCGACGGTTGTGAAGACCAATGCTACGTAGGCATGCGTCGCGAGGCGGCTGAAGTGACGGAAGAGACTGAACCCGGGGAGATGTTCGTAGGCCCACAGCCACGGCGGGCCTGTGATTGGTGCATTGGGGCCCAGACTCAGGCTGAGCAGCAGTAGATAGACGGTGAGCAGGGCCAGCAGCAGATCGCGAGGTGCTGAATGCGGCGCGAGCGCGGCGATTGCGCAGGCCGCCGCCACCAGGAGGAAGTAGAACAAGTACGGGAGGTTGCCGTTGAAGAGGCGTGCCCCCCAGTCGCCGCCCATCTGAAGGTATGCGAAGCCTCGAACGAACGTCGCGTGCAACCGCAGGTGATCGAAGATCGCATCCTGATTTCCTGCGAACAGTACCTGGCTAGCGGTGTTCAACACGCCACCGATAAGTGGGATCAGCCAGTACGCGTTCAACAGCATCGTCAGGCCTACCATGACGATGATGGCGCGAGCTGACGGCGCAATCGGCAGCCCGCGAATGGCGACCAACGCCCCAACCATGACTATGGCGATACCGACCTGGATCACCCAGAAGAGGGGATGGGTGACGAGCAATGAGACGAGCGCGATGGCACATGCGTGCCGGATCGACAGCGCCCTATGCTGCCATGCGTTGTGAAAGATGCCTACGGTGCCAGCGACAACGGCCAATGCCACGAACACATGCGACGGTTGGATGACGAGATACTCGATCGTCGGGATGCTGAACATCATCATCGTCCCAGCGATGAGGCCCAGTTCGATGCGACCGGAAATCTGCCTCACGACCACGTAGTACGTGGTGCTCATCGCGAAGATCGCGCCGTAGGTAAGGATGTACGCGGCACCACTCGGCGGCATGAACCATCCGAGGACGGTCGGAAGTAGAGCGAAGAACGCCGTGAACATTCGAACGCTCTGTTCCTGACCCAGGAATGAGTCGGACCAGACCGCAAAGCTGTCGAATGTGGAGTTCGGCCAGAAGTGCGGATAATCGCCATACGTGAGAAGCCCTGATGATGGGAGCACACGGTAGGAGATCGACAGCACGAGCAGGGCGAAATACGGAAGGGCGAGACAATGTGGGTGTCGTTCGATGGCACCCGCAGCGTCGTGTAGACGTGAGCGCAGGTCAGCGGTGCGGCGCACGCGTGATGCCGAGCACGATCCCCGTAGCAAGAGTCTCATAGGACGACAGGTAGCGATCGACCCGCCGCACGATCTGTGTCATCAGTCGGCGGGACAGGGGCCCTCGGTCCCGTTCTGCGGGAAGGACATCACCCTCGATGTACTCGGGGAGTGACCCGAACACGGTGAATCCGTGGTCGATCACCATCGCACGCAGGGCAGTGGTCGTTATGACGCTGAGGTGTCGAGAGTGGCCAGCAGCATGCAGATCGGATGGCGCCGTCCATCGTGGTCGTCCGTAGAGTCGTCGAGCGCCGGTATCCAAGAAGAACGGCGTCCAACCAAGCGGCACGGCAATGCGATTGAGCCAGTTGACCAGGTTGGGCGTGGTGATGATGCACGCACCACCCGGCGCAAGGAGTCGGTAGAGCTCGTCGAGGAATCGATCGGGGTCGACGGCGTGCTCGAAGACCTCCCCTGCGAAGATGGCGTCGAAGTACCCATCCGGGTAGGCCAGTTGCCCGGTGTTGATGTCGCCGAGGGTTGTGATGAGTCCGCGCTGTCGGGCGGCCTCGACGAACTGTGGTACGACGTCAACACCGTGGACTTCAGCCGCGTCAACGGCAGCACCCAGGTACTTCCCCATCTCCCCGAGGCCGCAACCAACATCCAGAAGTCGTGCTGGACGCGGACGGTGGCGACGAATGAGGTCAGCAGCCGAGCGCACGCGAGCCACGATCTGGCTCCCTACTTGGTCCTCGTCACGGATTTGGCTGAAGTCCATGGTTCCCCTTCAGGGTGTCGCGTTAGCGGGTAGCGACGCGCGCGAGGCCAAGCACGACTCCGGTCGCGAGCGTTTCGCGGTGGCTGAGCAGATCGTCCAGCGCGATGGCGGGCCGCAGCAGGGCGCGACGCAGCAGCGAGCCTCGGCCCAGCTCGGCGTCGGGCATGTTGCCGCGCAGGCCCACCGGCACCGCCCCGTACACGGAGAAGCCGTGCGCCTCCACCATCTCGTGCAGGGCGCGGTTCGTCATCACCATCAGGTGGCCCTGCGGCGTGCGTGGGCCGCCGGCAGCCATGAAGCCGGGCCGCCCGTAGATCTCGCGCTTGCCGGTGTCCATGAAGATCGGCGTCCACCCGGCCAGCAGAGCGATGCGATTCATCCAGCCGGCCAGGTTCGGGGTGCTCAGGACGAACGCGCCGCCGGGCGCCAGGACACGAGCGGCCTCGGCGAGCAGGTGGTCGGGGTCGGTCAGATGCTCGATCACCTCGCCGGCGAACACGGCGTCGAAGGTCCCGTCGGCGTACGGCACGTCCTGGCGGTCGAGGTCGAGCACCGAGGCGTGGATGCCGTTGCGCGTCGCCTCGTCCACCAGCTCCGGGATGAAGTCGACCCCGTGCACCTCGCGGATGCCCAGGCGGCTGCCCAGGTAGGCGCCGAAGGTGCCCGGGCCGCAGCCGATGTCCAGCAGGTTGCGAGGGTGGAACAGGCGGCGCGCCAGAAGATCGCCGGAGACGACGACGCGCTGGAGCACCGGTTCGTGAACGGCGTCGACCACTGGTGCCCTTGCTCCCTCGGCGGCGGTTGGGCTGGCGTTCCTGCGATGGTGCGCGGGGTGCGCATCGGGCGCAACCGCCGTGGCCGCTTGGGAGCGAGTAGGCATAGGATAACGGCCAGACCGATGCGATCCGAGGGGCTTTCGTGCGCGACCGGCTGCTGACGAACCTGACCCGCGTGTTCAGTGCAGCCATCGTGGTGCTGGCGCTGACGCTTGTCGCCGGGGGCCGCGCGCAGGCGCAGGCGCCCGTGCCGCAGACGGTGTCGCTCGCCTTCGGCGGGACGACGGTGAACGTCGATGAGCCGCGCACGTTCTCCGCGACGTACGAGCACGCCGGCGGCGTGGCGAACCTCTATCAGGGCTACCTGATCATCGCGAAGGGCGAGGGCGCCCCCGGCTGCTACGTGCTGTACGAGTTGCCCACGGACTCGGTGGCGGTGCGCAACGACCTGAGCGGCTGGACGAACGCCGGCAAGATCGGCAATACCGGGACGGCGGAATCCTCCTGGTGTGGCATCGATGCCCGTGCGACGCAGGCGACCCGAACCGGCACGCGCGTGACCGTGAACTTCGTGCTGCGCATGCACCCCCGTATGGAGGGGAACCTGCGTGCCTACCTGATCGCCGTCGACACAGACGGTAAGGGCAGCCCCTGGGGCAACCAGACGCCACTGACCATCGGTCGAGGCCCGCTGCCGCCGGTGACGGTGAGTGCTCGTGCCACGGATGCCGTGGCAAGCCAACACACGACGATCACCACCGTCTACAGCGACCCGAACCACTGGCTCTCGATCGCGGAAGCCTACCTGGTGGTCTCCACCGGTGTGGGCGGAGGCGGGTGCTACGTACGCTACGTCGCCACGAACGGCATGCTGCAACTGCGCGGCGATAATGACGTCTGGCTCGATGCCGGGAAGCCGGGTTCCGGCGATGGGGCGGAGAGCGCCGCGTGCAAGCTCGACGCGCGCGCGACCAAGATCAGCGGCGAGGCCGATCGGCTGACCGGCGACTGGGCGCTGACCTTCAAGCCGGAGTTCACCGGCGAGCGCCGCATGTATCTCATCGCTGTCGATGACTCCGACCTGCGGACGTACTGGGACGACCGCGGCAACCTGACGATCGCGGAGGCGCCGCTGACGGCGGGCGGTCGAGCCGCGCGTTTTGTGCGCACGGAGCTGCTCACGTGGGGCTTCGTGCTCTTCGTGCTGGGCGTCGCCGCGGTCGCAGTGCGCGTCTCGCCGCGTGCCGCGTGGGGTGCGGCTGCCGGTGTGCTGGTGCTCGCGGGCCTGCTGGCGACGCTGAACCTCGGCGGCGCCGAGGCCGCCTCGGCGCTCGCGTTCTACCTGCTGCTGCTCGGTGCGGTGCTCGAGGGGCGCGAGCGCTTCGCACCTGATTTCGAGGTGCCGCTGCCGTTGGGGTGGCGGCTCCCGCAGCGCATCTCGCTCAACCTGCCACGCCGGCCGTCCTCGCACCCGAAGGACGATCCGCCCGCGTCCTGAGTTCGTCTTGCCAGGGAATCCCACCTTCCCGTTGTCACAGGAGGTATCCGCATGACCACATCCAGCCGCCGCGCGCTTGTCACCGGCTCGTCCGGCTTCCTTGGTTGGCACCTCGCCTCGCGGCTCGTGCGCGACGGCGTGGAGGTGACCGGGCTCGACTTCCACGAGCCGCGCAACCCGCTGCCCGCCGGTATGCGCGACCTGCGCATCGACATTCGTGACCGCGAGGCGGTGCGACGCGCGATCGAGGAGGTGCGGCCCGACGCGATCTATCACTGCGCTGCGCAGGCCTCGGTGCCGATCTCGATGCGTGAGCCGGTCGTCGACATTGAGACGAACGTGCTGGGCACCGTGCACTTGGCGCAGGCGGCGATCGACTTCGGCGTGCCGCGCTTCGTGTTCATCTCGACGGGCGGCGCACTGCTGGGCGAGCCGGAGGTCGTGCCGGTGACGGAGCCGATGGCGGTGAGCGCGATCCCGGAGTCGGTCTATGGCGCATCCAAGCTCACGGCGGAGCGGTACCTGGCGCTGATCACGAAGGGCACCGACCTGGGCCTCTCCGTGGTGCGGCCGGGCAACATCTACGGCCCCGCGCAGGATCCGCACGGCGAGGCGGGCGTGGTCGCGATCTTCACCCAGCGCATGCTGCGCGGTGAGCCGGTCACGATCTTCGGCACGGGCGGGCAGCAGCGCGACTACGTGTACGTGGACGACGTGGTGGAGGGCGCGGTGCTCGCCGCCTCCGAGACGCCGTCGACGTGCCTGATCGCGACCGGCGTGGGGACGTCGACACAGGAGGTCTGCGATGGCATCGCGCGGCTCACGGGCTACGAGCGGCCCCCGGTCTACGCGCCAGAGCGCCCGGGCGACATCCAGCGTATCTACCTCGACCCGTCGCACGCGCGGCAGGTGTGGGGCTGGACGCCGAAGGTGACGCTGGAGGACGGCCTGGCGCAGACCGTCGAGTGGTTCCGCGCGAAGATCGGCTGATGCGGCCACGACTCCCGGCTCAGCACCTCAGACGGATCGTCGCGCTCATGGCGGTCGCGGCGCTGTTCGCGGCGTGTGGGCAGGATCCTGCGCCCGCGCGCCCCGCGGCACAGGCCGGCTACCGGCTGGAGCGCGGTGAGCGGTTCGCGTTCACCATGGAGGTGCCGAGCGAGTGGGAGAGCCTGCGCGGTCGCACCATCGAGGGTGCGCGCGTGCAGCTGGCGGGGAGCGAGTTCATCGCTGACATTGCCGTGAACCGGGAGCAGACCAGCGACCGCTCGATCGAGGCGGCGCGTGATGCGCTCAACGGCTACCTCGCCGCGACCGGACTCGCAGCGGTGCGGAACGAGGCGGTGTCGTTCGGCGGGTTGCCCGGCTGGAGCTGGGAGTTCGCAGCGCAGCCGGCGCAGGGGCCACAGCCGCGGCGCGAGGCGCGACAGCAGGTCATCCTGCTCGATGCGGCGCGTGGCGGTCAGTGGCTGATCACGTACACGTGGGCGAATCCCGATGCCGAGCGGCGCTACCGGCCGGCGTTCGAGCACGCCCTGAGCACCTTCCGCCCCGGACAGTAGCCGAGGCGACGCGCACCTATTCGGTGGCCGTCGCCTCCTCGTCCGCAGCGGATGCGGCCGGCGGCCCCACCCAGCGATCGAGCGCGCCAACGCGCCAGGCGACCAGCACCGCCGCCGCAATCACCAGCAGCACCGCGACGACGGTGGTCACGACCGCCGGTGTCGGCACGGCAACCGACGCCAGCGCGGCGCCTGCCAGCAGTCCCCAGCCGGTGCGGGGTCGCTGGTTCAGCAGCAGTGCGCCCAGCGCAGCCAGCGCCACCATCCCCGCAATCGCGCGCGGATCCGTCGCGCGGTTGAGCAGCGTGCCCGGAGTGCGCACGTTCACCTCGGCGCCGCGCACCCACTCGGCGGACTTCGCGCCACGGTCGACTGCGGCGGTGTAGACGTGCCGCGCGCCCAGTACGTCGCCGTGGAAGCGCACCGCGAAGCGCACCGTGAGCGTGTCGCCCTCGGTCGTCGCGGAGCTCGGGCCGGCATCGAGCGTGCACCGGTAGCCCTGCTCACTGCGACCCTGGCCGGGCGCACCCAGGTTCACCCAGTGCTCGCTCTCCAGCCGCACGCCGAGCTGTCGGGCGACGGGGTCATAGCGCACCATGCAGCCGCTCCGGCCCGTGGTGTCCGCGATGTGCAGGTACACGAATGCGAGATCGCTCCAACCGTTCGGGTCGCGATAGACCGCGGTGAAGACCGCGCGCTCCCCCTGGCGTACGTCGGGCTGGTTGACCCCGACCGCGCCGAGCAATGGCGGCTGCGCGCCGCGCCCCACCGCCACCTCGCCGTGATCCTCTCGGAACGTCGAGAGGCCACTGCGGTCGCTCGCCTCCAAGAAGACGCGCAGCGTCTGCTCCAGTTCGGCGCGAAACACGATGCGGTAGGTCACGGTGAGCGTGTCGCCGCTTGCGCGCACCAAGGTCTGCGCCGGGTCGAGCGCGCAACCGCGGCCCTCGACCAGCGCGCCCGTGCCGGGGCTTCCGGCCGGGGTATCGGCGCCGTTGGCGCCCGTGATGGAGAGGCGATTGGTGGTGGCGACGTAGTGGATGGTGCATCCGGCCTCGCTCACCGCGCGGGCGAGGTGGATCGCGACGGCGTCCAGCGCGCGATCGCCGGGGCCGCCTCGATACGTCGCGGTGAACGTGGCGCCGGTGCCGCCGACCGGGATCGTGGTCGGCAGCGTCACATCGACGATCGCGGGCCCGATCTGCTGTGCACGCGCGGGCGCCGGGAGCAGCGCAGGTGCGAGGACGAGGAGCAGGAGGAGCGCGCGGAGCCTACGCCCCACCGGTGCTGCTCGGCACTGCGATCTGCCCGGCGATCCACTCGTAGGTCTTCGCTAGCCCCTGCTCGAGGGTGATCGTCGGCTCCCACGCCAGCTCCTGCCGGATGAACGTGTTGTCCGAGTTGCGCCCGCGCACGCCCTGTGGCTTGTCGAGCTGGTACTCGCGCTGCAGCCGCTTGCCCGCGATGCCCTCGATGATCTCCGCGAGCTCGTTGATCGTCACCAGGCGGTCGGAGCCGATGTTGATCGGTACCGCGATGTCGGAGTGCAGCAGGCGGAACGCGCCCTCGATGCAGTCGTCGACGTAGCAGAAGGAGCGAGTCTGGAGCCCGTCGCCCCACACCTGCAGCGTGTCGCCGTCCTTCGCCATTGCGATCTTGCGGCAGAGCGCGGCGGGCGCCTTCTCGCGGCCGCCGTCGTAGGTGCCGAACGGACCGTAGATGTTGTGGAAGCGACCGACGCGCACCGTCATCCCGTGATCCTCGATGTACGAGGCGCAGAGGCGCTCCATGTAGAGCTTCTCCCAGCCGTACTCGTTGTCGGGGTCGGCGGGGTAGGCGTCCACCTCGCGGAGCGCGGGGTCGTCCGGGTTCTCCTGGCGGAAGGTCGGGTAGATGCAGGCGGAGCTGGAGTAGAAGAAGCGCGCGACGCCGGCCTGGCGCGCAGCCTCCAGCATGTGGGTGTCGATGAGCACGTTGTCGTGCATCACCTCCGCCTTCACGTCGGTGATGAAGCCGATGCCGCCCATGTTCGCGGCAAGGTGGTAGACGTGGTCGATGCCGGCCGTCGCGGCGGCGCAGCTCTCGCGCAGGCGCAGATCGACCTGCAGGAACTCGTCGGCGGCGGTGTCCCAGAACTCGGGGCGCTTCACGTCAGCGCCGCGCACCCAGAAGCCTCGCGACTTCAGCATCCGCACCAGGTGCGAGCCGATGAAGCCACCGGCTCCAGTAACCAGAACCCGTGTCTCCGCCATGACGTTACCCCCTGCGATCTGGCTGCGAGAACCCACCGGATTCTCGGTCGGGTGCGACAAGACGCGCAAGCAGCGAGACCGGCGGTCGAGGCGATCGCAATCGCCACAGGCCGTATGCCAGCAGCGTCGCGAGCCCCCCGAGGCTGACCGCGAGGCTGGTGGCGCGCAGGCGCGTGCCCGTGGCGACCAGCGCCCCGCCGGCCTCCGCGGACGGGAAGACGTTGGTAGCGGCGGCGTTCGGCTCTGCGGGCGCGCCTTCGAAGCGCCAGGCGGGATGGAACGGGTCGGCGAACAGCACGTAGCGCCCGGGTGCGGGATCCAGGCGGAAGGCGCGCCCATCCACCTCGAAGGGGACGGGCGCCGCCTCGGTCGTGGGGAGGCGCGTGGGGGGTAGGCTGTCCGGGTCCACGTGCAGCCACGCGGTGGTCAGCGACTGGGTGCGCGCCAGCGCGAACACGGTGTCGAGGTCGGGCACCGCGACCGCTTCGTCGACGCTCGTGACGCGGCTCACGGGGTGCAGGTTCTCGTACAGCACCAGGTTGTCCCAGCGCTGCACCACGCGCAGATCGGCGGAGGCATCGAGGAAGCCGTAGTTGCCGGTGTCCGGCGCCGCCGCGAGGAGGATGAAGCGCACATCCAGCGGCGCGAGCACGTTACCGGCGCTCGTGATCCCGTTCCGGCTGCGCAGCATCGCCTCGATGTAGGTGGACCGCGGGTTGCCGGACTGGTTCGGGAGGTCGCCGACCTCAGCGTTGTCCCCGGAGATCACGCGCCCGGGGAAGAACATCGGTCCCGGGTTGCTCACCACGGAGCGCCCGGTGAAGTCGAACGCGGTGTAGAGGTGCCACGGCAGGAACAGCACCGCGTCGTCGCGGTCGTTCAGTTCGCGCAGGAGCGAGGCCGCCTGGTACCAGGAGTCGGGGTAGCGCATCGGCGTCAGCGCGCCCCACGCGCCGCCGAACGTGCGCCAGCCGGCGATGAGCGGCAGCGCCACGGCGAGGCAGGCGAGGCTGACACGCAACGCCTCGATGCGTGGCAGGCGGACGCCGCGCATCGCCTCCAGCAGCCAGTCGAGGCCGCGCGCGCCCGCGAAGGCGTATGCGATCACCAGCAACGCCGCGGCCTTCTGCGGCTCGCGCAGGCCCGCGAAGCCGGGTACGTGGTCGAAGCAGAAGCGCCACAGCGGCGCGGTCAGCGCTGAGGAGACGCCCAGCGCGATGAACAGCGCGAGCAGGCCCATGCTCCCGATCGCCCCTGCCATCCAGCGCCTCGATGGCTCCTGCCACAGCCGCACGAGGCCCGCGACGGCGAGCGCGATGATCGCGTCCGCGACCAGCCACCACAGCGGCAGGCTGTCCTTGCCCAGCTCCACGCGCCGCCAGAACCCGTACAGCGCCGCGACGTTGAACTCGGCGCCCAGGGTGGGGTCACCGAGGGTCGTGAACGCTCGCACATCGCCCTCGGTGATGCGTCCCAGGGTGGCGCCGGTCGTGACGAACGGCGCCACCCAGTACGCCGACAGCGCTGCGACGCCGACCGCGACACCGAGGCCCGCGAGCAGCAACGTGCGCCTCGATGCCCCGCCGGGTCGGGTGAGGCGCCACGCGCCGATCGCCGTGCATGCGAGCGCGAGCACGTACAGGAGGCGCGGGTCGAAGACGCCGACCAGCGTGGAGGCAACCGCGAGGCGCAGCGACCGGTCGAGGCTCGGCGCGGTGGCCAGCTCCAGCATCGCGCGGACCGCCCAGGCGGCGGCGGCGTAGGCCGCGAGCAGCGGGACGTGGCCCACGTAGAGCCGGTCGTACACCCACGGGTTCACCATGCACATCGCGACCGCGAACAGCCGCCCCGGCTTCGATGCACCGCCCAGCGGCGCGGCGGCGAGACCGATCGCGAGCATGACCGCCGCCGTGAACGCCTTCCCAACCACCTCGGGCGCCGGCGTGATGCGATAGAGCAGCGCCAGCAGCTCCCACAGCGGTGTCAAGCTGGCGGGGTTGCCGTCGAGCGCCCAGAACGTCGAGGGGATCGGCCGGGGCCCGAAGGGCAGGTCGAGCAGCAGCAGGTAGCCCGGAGCGAGCAGCGGATAGAGGATGGCGATGGTCAGGACGAACGCGAACAGCGCGCTGGTCGCGTGTGGCGAGAGACGTTGCAGCCGGGCGAGGGGTGCGGGCAGCGTCGGATCCGTCCTTGGCCGCGTGGGGCGAGCCTCGCCATCGTAGGAGGGGACGGGCTGTGGCGCAGCAACGAGTTGCGGTGCTGGTGACTGATCATGGGTGGGGCCACGCGAGCCGCATGACGCCGCTCGCCGCCGCGCTGCTGGAGACGGGTGCTGCGGTCGCCGTCGTTGCCTCGCGGTCCGTCGGGCGTGCAATCGCCGACGCCGTGCCCGGCGTCGAGGTGATTGCGGGCGCGCTCGACCGCGGGCTGCGCGTGACCGCGGGCGCGATGCGCGCCAACCCGGAGGCGACGCTGCCGCTGCTCCGCGAATCGCTCGCCGCGCCGGATGAGGCGCTGCGGGCCGCTGTCGTCGCGTGGGCGCCGGACGTGCTCGTCGCCGACGCGACGCCGTGGGCGCCCCGGCTGGCGCAGGCGTGCGGCGCGCGCTCCGTGCTCTGCTCCAACTTCAGTTGGGACGACCAGTACGAGGCGATCTTCGGGGCGACCGAGGAGGTGCTGGCGCTGCGCGAGGTGGTGCGCGGGTACGACCTCGGCCTCGTCATGCCGTTCGGGCCGGGGCTGCCAAGCGTGGCGGTCACCGAGCCGGCGCCGCTCATCTCGCGCGTCCCCGCGACGTCGCCCACAGCGGTGCGTGCTGCGCTCCATGTGCCCGCGGGCGCGAAGCTCATCACGTGGGCGATGGGGCGTACGCCCGCCGAGGTGCAGCCCGAGGCGGCGATCCGCGCCATTGCCGCCGTGGCCGCGCGATGGCGTGCCGCGTTCGCGGCATCCGAGGCGGTTGTGGGGCCGCTGGGCATCGAGGGGCTGATCGCTGTGCCCGACGACGCCTCGTTCGTCGATCTCGTCGCATCGTCCGACCTCGTCATCTCGAAGGCGGGGTACTCCACGGTCGTGGAGACGCTGCGCGGCCCCGGGCGCGTGATCGTGCTCACCTCGATCGGCACCGCCGAGGAGCGCGGGCTGGCCGCCGAGGTCGAGCGCCGGGAGGTCGGCGCGGTCATCGAGGTCGGCTCGGAGGCTTGGCTCGACCGCCTCGGCGCGGCCGTGGAGGCGCTGCTTGCGCTCCCGCCGCGTGCCCCGGACACCACGTGCGGCGAGCGCTGGATCGCGGAGCGGGTGCTGCGCCTCGCAGCGGAGGGCTAGGACAGGCTCGAGGGCGCACTTGCGGCCCCCAGCGCACACGGGGACACTCGCACGGACAGGGGGCGCGTGTGCGCTATGTGCTGGGCGGCGGCGGGTTCGTGGGGTCGGCGTTCGTGCGTCGCGCTGCCGCGTTGGGCGAGTCACACGCCTCGCTGACCCGCGAGGCGTACGACGCGCACGTCGGCGGCGCGTGCGATGTCTTCGTGAACGCGAACGGCAACTCCCGCAAGTACCGCGCCGAGGAAGACCCCGCGTGGGACTTCGATGCCTCTGTGCGCTCGGTCATGCGATCGCTCGTCGACTTCACGTACGACACCTATGTGTACATCTCCTCGGTCGCCGTGTACCGCGACCCGGGCGCGCACGACGCGACTGCCGAGGCCGCACCGATCGACACGGCCGCGCTCACCTCGTACGGGATGCACAAGTACCTGGCGGAGCAGCTCGTGCGCCGCTACGCGTCGAACTGGCTGATCATCCGCCTCGGCGGTGTCGTCGGGCCGGGCCTCGTGAAGGGGCCGGTGCTCGACATGGCGCAGGGCCAGCGGCTGTGGGTGTCGGAGCGCTCGACGTTCCAGTACATCCACACCGACCGCCTCGCGGAGGTCGTGGATCGGCTCATCGAGGGCGGGCACACGAACGACGTGTTCAACGTCACCGGTCGTGGCGCGATGGCGCTCGCTGACATCGGCGCACGCCTCGGACGCACCGATGTGAGCGCGCCCGCAGACGTGCCGGTGGAGCGCTGGGACGTCGACGTGCGCCGCGCCGACGCTCTCGTCGGCCTGCCGACGACCGAGGAGACGATCGAGGCGTTCGCGCGCGACCTTGCCGCGACGGGATCACGGTAGCGACGTCGAGGCTGCTCGACGCAGGGACAGGATGGGGTGCGAGATGCGGATTCTGGTCACGGGCGGCGCGGGATACATCGGCTCGGTGCTCACGGGTGAGCTGCTCACGCGGGGGCACGAGGTCACCGTCATCGACAACCTCATGTACAAGCAGCTCAGCCTGTTCCAGTACTGCAGCAACCCCAACTTCACCTTCGTGCGCGGCGACGTGCGCGACGAGGCGCTGATGAAGCGCCTGGTGGAGCCCGCCGATGTGATCATCCCGCTCGCGGCGATCGTCGGCGCGGGCGCATCGGAGCGAGACCCGCTGCTCACGACCTCGGTGAACCTGGACGCGATTAAGCTGCTCAACCGCATTCGCCGCAGCGACCAGAAGGTCGTCTTCCCCTGCACGAACTCCGGCTACGGCACGCAGTCCGGCGAGATGTACTGCACCGAGGAAACCCCGCTCGAGCCGATCTCGCTCTACGGCAAGACCAAGGTCGAGGCGGAGCGCATCCTGCTCGACTCCGGCAACGTGGTGACGCTGCGGTTTGCCACGGTATTCGGCATCTCGCCGCGCATGCGCCTCGATCTCCTCGTGAACGACTTCGTCTACAAGGCGGTGACCGAGGGCTACCTGGTGCTCTACGAGGAGCACTTCAAGCGCAACTACATCCACATCCGTGACGCCGCGCGCGCCTTCATCCACGCCATCGAGCACTTCGACGCGATGAAGGGCGAGGCGTACAACGCCGGCCTGGACGAGGCGAACCTGAGCAAGCGCGAGCTTGCGGAGAAGGTGAAGCAGTACGTCCCGAACTTCTACCTGCACTCCGCCGCCGTCGGTGAGGATCCGGACAAGCGGAACTACGTCGTCTCCAACGACAAGATCCGTGAGCAGGGCTTCGAGGCGCAGGTGACGCTGGACGAGGGGATCACGGAGCTGCTCAAGGGCTACCGCCTCATGTCCTCCACCAACTTCTACAACTCCTGATCGCCGCCGCGTCCCGCACGCTCCGGGCACAGCGAGGAGGCTGACGATGGGCACCGACTTCCGCGCTCGGCGCGTGCTCGTGACCGGGGGCAGTGGCTTCCTCGGCAAGCCGCTGCTCGAGGTGCTGCGCGAGCGCGGCTACCGCGACGTCGTCGCGCCGTCGCACGCCGACTACGACCTCACCGAGCAGGACCAGGTGCGCCGGATGTTCGCCGACGTGCGGCCCGCGGCGGTGATCCACCTCGCAGGTCTCGTCGGGGGGATCATGGTGAACAAGGAGCGCCCGGGCGACTTCTTCTACCAGAACCTCGCGATGGGCACGCTGGTGCAGCACGAGGCCTGGCGCGCGGGCGCCGAGAAGTTCATGACCTGCATCGGTGGCTGCTCCTACCCCGGCGACGCCCCGTCGCCGATCGGGGAGGACACGCTGTTCCAGGGCTATCCGCAGGCGGAGAGCGCCCCGTACGCCCTCGCGAAGGCGATGAGCGTGGTGCAGGCGCAGGCGTACCGACAGCAGTACGGCTTCAACTCGGTGGTGCTGGTGCCGGGCAACATGTACGGCCCCTACGACCACTTCGACCTGCAGAACTCGCACGTGATCGCCGCGCTCACCCGCAAGTTCGTCGAAGCCGTCGAGTCCGGTGCGACGAGCGTCGAGGTGTGGGGGAGCGGTCGACCGACGCGCGACTTCGTCTACGTCGATGACGTCGCGCGCGTCCTTGTGCAGGCGCTGGAGGAGTACGACGGCGCGGAGATCGCGAACATCTCGAGCGGCACGCAGGTCAGCATCCGCGAGCTTGCCGAGACGCTGCGCGACATCACCGGCTTCACCGGCGACCTCGTCTTTGACGCCTCGAAGCCGGACGGGCAGCTGTTCAAGGGCTTCGATGTCACGCGCATGCGCGAGCTGCTGCACGCCTCGTGCGACACGAGCCTGCGCGACGGCCTGGCGAAGACCGTCGAGTGGTTCAAGGCCAGCCAGGCGGCCGGGGCGGTGCGACTCTGAACTCGAACCTCCCGACCGAAACCGGGGCGGCGCGGCACCACGACCCGCTGCACGTCCGCATCCTGGACAACTACCCCGGCATCCGCGCGTTCATCGCCTCGGCGCATACCGTGCTCCCGCTGCCGCTCTCGAGGTGGGCCTACCGCCTCGGCCGCGCGCTCGTCTTCCGCGACCCACGCCGCGAGGGCTTCGAGCAGGCGATGTTTCAGGTCGTGATGGCCGGCGGCGAGGGTGACTATCTGGAGTTCGGCGTGCATCGCGGCGTCTCCGTCGTGCTCGCGCACGACCTCGCGCAGCACCTCGGTCTCCGCCGGATGCGCTTCTTCGCGTTCGACTCATTCGAGGGGCTGCCGGAGGGTGAGGGCACGAAGTTCTTTGCCGGCCGCTTCCGGTTCCCGGTGGATCGCTTCCTGCGCTACATCGCGCGGGCCGGCGTTGACCTCGCGCGCGTGTTCCCGGTGCAGGGCTGGTTCTCCGACACGCTCACGCCGCGATTCGTGCAGGAGTATCGACTGGAGCGCATCGCTATCGCGCACGTCGACTGCGACCTGTACGCCTCCACGCGCGACGTGCTCGCGTTCCTGGAGACGCGGCTGTCGCCAGGCAGCGTCGTGATCTTCGACGACTGGTACGCCTACGACGACGAGGCCGACCCCTCGCAGTTCGGCGAGCAGCGAGCGCTCGCGGAATCCTCGCTGCGCGACCGGCTCGAGTTGCTGTACGACCTGCCGGGCGTGCACCGCATCTTCGTTGTGCGCGGCTAGCGAGGCAGGCGCGGCGGGAACAGGTCGAGCAGCTCGCGCAGCTCATCGATGACGAGGTCGGGCGGGGCGCCCTCGCCGACCGGCTCCTCGCGATGCGGCGGCCGGCGCCAGATGGTGTGCATCCCCGCTGCCCGTGCCCCCGCGATGTCCGCGAGCACCGAGTCGCCCACGTGCGCCGCCGCCTCGACCGCCACGCCGGCAAGCGCGCACGCGTGCGCGAAGATGCGAGCGTCCGGCTTGTCGACGCCAAACGCGCCCGAGAACACGACGACGTCGACGAGCCCGGCGAGCCCGCAGCGGGCGAGCTTCGCGCCCTGCAGCGTCTCCGGCCCGTTCGAGACGATGCCGATGCGCACGCGCTCGCGCAGCGCCGTCAGCACCTCGATCGTCTCCGGGAATGGCCGCACCAGGTCGACGAGCCGCCGCCCGTATGCCTCGCGGATGCGCGCGGCGTACTCGTGGGTCGGGTCGACGCCCAGCAGTCGCAGCATCGTCGCCGCGCGGCCGGGGGAGACCGGATTCGTCGCGACGACGGCGGCATGCACCGCCTCGTAGTCAACGGCGTCGGGGCCGAGCAGCGTGCGCGCGACCTCGATCGCGTCCGCGACGCGCTCCGGCGCGATGCCATCCGTGTCGATCAGCGTGTCATCGAGGTCGAAGGTGAGCAGGCGGATGCCGTCGCGCCAGTTCGTCGAGATCGGCGCGGTCATCGCGCGCCCCGCCGCACCTCGCGTGCGACCAGCGGCCACAGCGTCGCGTTCGCCATCAACATCGTCGCGATCTGCACGAGCACGAGCGTGCGCACGTCGGTGTGCCATGCGATGAGCAGCGCCGCCTGCACCAGCGCCGTCGCGACCAGCGGCGCGATCACGGCCCAGCGGTGGAGTGCGATCAGGTAGGACACGGCGAGGTTCGCCAGCGCGTACAGCAGCATCGCGAAGCCGAACACCCAGAGATCGCCGCGCAGCGCCTCGAACGCCGCACCGAACGTCGCGGCGATCACGAGGCCCGGCAGGAGCGCGTAGCCCACGACCAGCACACCCGAGAGCCCGACAGTGAATACGAGCGCCTCCACCAGGTACTGCACGCGCGTCGCGTGCGTCGGCGCCGCCGAGATGAGCGGCAGCAGTGCCATGCCCGCAGACGAGCCGATGAAGAACACCGCGCGCCCCAGCACCGCGCCCGCGCCGTAGACGCCCGCCGCCTGCTCCGGCAGCACCGCGCGTGCGACCAGGATGTCGACGTTGTACAGCGCCGTCGCCGCCGCGACGGCGACCGTGTACGGCAGCATCGCGCGCAGCCGCGCCGTGAAGCCGGGAAGCGGGCGGGCCGCCTCGATGGTGCCGCGCGCGCGCGTGAGCACCGCGATCAGCGCGTACATCCCCGCCGTCGCCACCAGGAACGCGCCGATCGGCGCGCCGATGCGGAAGCCGAGCAGCAGCAGCGCGAAGAACGAGGTGAGGCGGAGCGCCGGATCGCCAACCAGCGTCGCGGAGAGCGCCACGAACTGGCCTCGGCCCTGGATGATGCCGCGCTGCGTGGAGAGGAGGATGCTCGCCGCGCCCGCGATGCCCACGGCGACGACCGCCGCGCGCGAGTCGATTGCGAGCGTGCGCGCGAGTGGCACGCTCAGCACCAGGAAGCCCGCGAGCACGAGTGCCGCCAACAGCGCCGCCATCCGGTGCAACGACCGTGCCTCGGCCGCCGCGCTGCCGGCACCGTGGGCGATCGCGCTCGCGACCTCGCGCGCAGCCATCGTCTGCATCGACTGCGCCGGCACGGAAAGGATCGTGAGCGAGGAGACGAGGGCGAGCACGCTGCCGTAGACGGCGGGCCCCAGCGCGCGCCCGGCGACGACGTTGAAGACGTACGCCCCCGCGCTCGCCGTCAGCGAGCCGACCAGCAGCCCCGCGCTCCCGCGCAGCAGCCGCGAGCCGCGCAGCCTGGCCAGCGTCATGCCGTTGATCACCGCTGCTCCGCGCCCTGTCGCTCGCCGGGTTGCCTCATCGTGGGGCCGCAGGGCGGCTGTGGGTAGTGCTGAGGCGGCCTGTGCCCGGGGTGTGTCGCAAGGGTGGCCGCAGTCGGTGTCCGTGCTAGCATGCGCCCGAAGCACGCCGGTGTAGGGGCAAGCACGTGGCGACCGACCACCCCGCCGATCAGTACCGTCTGGTGCGCGCGCGCACACCGCTCCGGATCAGCCTGGGCGGCGGCGGCACCGATGTCTCCCCGTACCTCGAGGACAAGGGCGGCGTTGCGCTGACCCTCGCGATCGACAAGTACGCGTACGTGACCGTCATGCGCCAGCCGGAGTCCGACTCGCCACTGCTGGTGCAGTCGCTCGACTTCGACCAACTCGCCCAGTTCGAGAGCGAGCAGGATCTCGCGCTCGACGGTCGCCTCGACCTCGCGAAGTCGGTGATCCGACGGCTTGCCGCCGACCGGCTGCGCACGGGCATCGAGATCTACATGCACACGGACGCGCCGCCCGGCTCCGGGCTCGGCACCTCCTCGGCGGTGACGGCAACGCTGGTGGGCGCGGTCGCGGGGCATGTCGGCCGCACATTGGGCGCCTACGACGTCGCGCAGATGGCGTTCGAGATCGAGCGCGTCGACGTCGGGATCGCCGGCGGACGACAGGATCAGTACGCGTGCGTCTTCGGCGGCTGCAACTTCATCGAGTTCACCGCTGACGACACGATCGTGAACCCGCTGCGGCTCCCCGCCGATGTGATCCGAGAGCTGCAGTATTCGCTGATCCTCTGCTACACCGGCAAGACTCGGCTCTCCGCCAACATCATCGAGCGCCAGGTTGCGGCCTATGAGCGCCGTGATCAGGACGTCGAGCTCGCGCTCGATCGTGTGAAGGAAGCGGCGTTCGAGATGAAGACGCGGCTGCTGCGCGGCCAGATCCACGCGCTCGGCGAGCTCCTCGACTACTCGTGGCAGCAGAAGAAGAAGTTCGACTCCCAGATCACCGACGCGCAGATCGACGAGATGTACGAGGCCGCGCGTAACGCGGGCGCGCTGGGCGGCAAACTGCTCGGTGCGGGCGGTGGCGGCTTCCTGTTGCTCCTTGCGCCGTTCGCGCGGCGGCACATCGTCGCGCAGCGCCTGACCGAGGCCGGCGGCCACATCGTCGACTTCGGCCTCGACTACGAGGGCATGGTGACGTGGGCGCCCAACGGATGAGCGACGCACACGACCTCGCCGCCCTGGTGCGCGACGAGTTGCTCACCACCGCGCGCCTCATTGAGGCGACGGCGGAGGGCGACGTGCCGGCGCAGGTGGCGCAGGCCGCCGCGTGGTGCATCGAGTCGCTGCGCGCCGCGGGCACCATCTACTACCTCGGCAACGGCGGGAGCGCCGCCGAGGCGCTGCACATGGCCGCCGAGCTGGGCGGGCACCTTGAGCTCGACCGCGAGCCGCTCTCGTCCGTCGCCCTCGGGGCGAATCCCAGCATGGTGACGGCGATCGGGAACGACTACGCGTTCGCGGAGATCTTCGCCCGGGAGCTCGCCGTCGTGCGCCCCGGCGACGTCGTGTTCGCGCTCACGACGAGCGGGCGCTCCCCGAACGTGCTGCGCGCGATCGAGGTCGCGCGCGAGCGCGGCGCGCGTGTGATCGCGATCACCGGCCGCACCGAGGCGCCGCTCCCGGGTGCTGACCTGCACATCCGCATCCCCTCGCCGCGCACCCGCAACGTGCAGGAGGCGTCGCTGGCGATCGGGCACCTCATCTGCCTGATCGTGGAGCGGGCGTTCGAGCCGGGCGCTACCGGCTAGGGACTCGCGTCACCTCGTGCGCGGGTGAGGCGGCGCGCGCCGCCTCGAAGTCCACACCGGTTCGGTCGTAGTGGCGCAGGATGTGCAGCCGGTACGCGACGGCGGCGGTGTCCCAGAACATCTGCAGGATCGCGCGCCAGTTGATCGTCGTGCGGAAGTTGTAGTCCACGCGTACCGGGGCCTCCACGATGCGTCGGAAGCCCAGATGACGTGCGACCGCCAGGAACTCCACGTCGAACGCGAACCGCTTCACCGTCAGGAGGGGCGCGACCTGTTGCACCGCCTCCGCCGTGAAGAGCTTGATGCCGGTCTGCGTGTCGCGCAGCCCCAGCCGGAACAGCACGAACGTCAGCGCCTGGAAGCCGAGGCTGAAGAGTCGCCGCAGCGGCGGGTAGTCCACCTCCGAGTCGCGATGGCGCTTGCTGCCGATCACGGCGTCGGCGGCGTTGCCTTCCTGCAGCGCCAGCAGTCGCCGCCACGCCTCCGGCGCGATGTCCCCCCCGGCATCGATGAACCCGACGAGGTCGCCGCGTGCGTGGAGCATGCCGGTCATCACCGCGAAGCCCTTGCCCTGGTTCGGCTCGTACGTCAGCACCGTGACGCGATCGGAGGTGAGCGCCGTGGCGGCGGGGAGAGCGTCGTCCGGGTCGCCGTCGACCACGATGATCACCTCGTACGAGGGTTCACAGGCGCGCAGCACGTCCTCGATCGCCGCGATCTCGGCAGCAAGCGTGGCGCCGCCGTGGTAGCACGGGACGATGACGGAGAGCCTGGGGCGGGGATCGTCCACGTACGCCTCGATCGAGCCGGTTGACGGTCTCGCCGGGCGAATATATCAACAGAGAGCGCCCACGGGCGATGGCGCGGCCGAGCGCCCGCGCGCGCACCCCTGGGGGCAGGGCTCCGATGATCGTCAGCCGCACACCGCTGCGCATCAGCCTCGCCGGGGGCGGGTCGGACATCCCGGCCTGGTACCGCGAGCATGGCGGCGCCGTGCTCTCCTCGGCCATCGACAAGTACGTCTTCGTCGCCGTGCGCCGCCGCTTCGACGACCAGGTGCGCGCCGGCTACACCCTCACAGAGATCGTTCCGTCGCGCGAGGCGCTGCAGCACGAGCTGATGCGCGAGGCGATGCTCTCCGCGGGCGTCGAGCGCGGCATCGAGATCGTGACGATCGCCGACGTGCCCGCGCAGGGCACCGGCCTGGGCTCATCGAGCTCCGTGACGGTCGGCCTGCTGCACGCGCTCTACCGCTACGCCGGCATCGAGGCCACCGCCGAAGAGATCGCGCGCGAGGCGTGCGCGATTGAGATCGAGCGGCTCGGCAAGCCGATCGGCAAGCAGGATCAGTACATCGCCGCGTACGGCGGGCTGCGCGTCACGCGCTTCCACCGCGACGGCGCCGTGACGACCACGCCGGTCGCGATCACGGCAGAGGCGTACGCGCGCCTCGATCGCTCGCTGATGCTGTTCTACACGGGCATCACGCGCAGCGCCTCGACCGTGCTCGGTGACACCGCCTTCGGCTCGGAGGCGAATGCGGAGTACCTGGGCCGCATCGTCGCGCTGGTCCAGGAGACCGCTGACGCGCTCGGACGCGGCGACGTGGATGCCGTGGGTGCCATCCTGCACGAGGGCTGGGAGCTGAAGCACTCGCTCGGTGACGGCATCTCCTCGCCGGAGATCGACGCGCTGTACGCAGCCGCGCGCGCTGCGGGCGCGACCGGCGGCAAGATCGCGGGCGCGGGCGGGGGCGGCTTCCTGCTGCTGGCCGTGCCCGAGGCGGCGCAGGCGCGTGTGCGTGCCGCGATGGGCGCCCGCCTCCGCGAACTGCCGTTCCATCTGGTGCCCCACGGATCCGAGATCGTGCTCGACCTGCCGTACGAGGAAGCTGAGGCCCACGCGTGACCATTGATGTCGCCTCCTACCTGCGTGACGATGCGGAGGCGCTGCGCCAGATCGGGGCACAGCAGGACGTGGTGCTCCGCCTCGTGGACGCGCTCGATGCGGGTGCCGGCGCGGGCCGCTGGGCGTTCGTCGTCGGCAACGGCGGGTCGTCGTCCACGGCCAGCCATGCGGTCGCCGACCTCGTGAAGGGGACGGCGGTGCCCGGACGGCCCGCGCTGCGCGCGCTCTGCCTGTCGGACAGCACCCCGCTGCTCACGGCGTGGGGCAACGACCGAGCGTACTCGGCGGTGTTCGCGGAGCAGGTGCGCGCCTACGGGCGGCCCGGTGACGTGCTGGTGGCCATCTCCTGCAGCGGCAACTCTCCGAACGTCCTCCAGGCCGTGCGCGCGGCCCACGAGGTTGGCGTGACGACCTTCGGGCTCTGCGGCTGGTCGGGCGGCGATCTCCGGGGGCTGGTTGAGCATCCGCTGGTCATCGATGTCCCGCTGATCCAGCAGATCGAGGACGCCCACCTGGCCGTGATGCACCTCGTCAGCGTGCTCCTCCACCAGCGCTTCGAGGCGAGCGGATTGGGCGCGAAGTAGCGACATAAGGGAACGCAGGGGTTCCTGACTGCGCCACGCGTCGAGTTTTGACGAATATCCAGCCGAGGCCGCATAATCGCTCGGAATCGCAACGCCCCGTCGGATTGGTTTGTCTCATGCAGGACATCGCGAAGTTGATCTCGAACCGTCGCGTCGCGGTGCTAGGCGCGTTTGCCGCCTTCGGCATCGCGCTGCAGGGCACCGCCGTCGTGGCGAACGCAGGGAACGTGCTCCCCGTGCCGCAGTTCCTGCAGGTGCTGCAGGGCTACGGCTACACCGAGCCCGAGGTCCCCTCGAGCGGCGGTGGCGCGATTATCGTCGCCCCGCCCACGGGCGTCGTCACCGAGCCCGGCCTGGCCGGCAGCGTCACGGTGACGAACTCGCAGACGACGCCAGTAACAGGTGGGCAGACATCGACCGTCCAGACGACGGCACCGTCCGGGACGACCGCTGGTGTGACCGCCCCGGCAGGCTCCCTGCCGGCCGGATCGACGGTCTCGGTTGCTGCGGTCTCGAACACGCAGGCGCTCGTCGCTGCTGCACCGCCGCCTGCCGGTGTCGGCATGGTCGCCGGCTTTCAGATCAACGCCACCAGCAGCACCGGCGGGGCGATCACGCAGCTCGACGCGCCCGTTCAGGTGTCGTTCAGCGTCCCCGCGGATGCCGTGCCCGCCGGCGCGACCTCCGGCAACGTTGAGCTCGCGTTCTGGAACGGCAGCGACTGGGTCGTGACGCCGGCAACGGTCACGGTGAACGCCGACGGCACGATGTCCGTGACGGCGTCGGTCACGCACTTCACGCTGTTCGCCGTGTTGAAGCAGCCGGACGACGCCTTCGGCGGTACGTTCGCGCCGACTGGCAAGTTCAACCTCATGGTATGGAACGGCCTGACCGGCACCGCCGTGAAGGACTCGACCGAGCTCGTGCCCGGCAAGGTCGGGGCGATCTACGTGCTCGACCTCGCGCGGCAGCGCTTCCTGACCTACATCGTCGGCGCACCTGCGGGTGTCTCCGACTCCTTCACGCTCACCAAGGGCCAGCCGTTCATCGTCCGCTCGCCCGGCCAGGCTGCGCCGACCGTCGCGACGTCGACCGCCGCGCCGACCACGAGCACCACGACGACGACCGCTGCTCCGTCGACCTCGACGAGCAGCTCGGCACGCCGCACGACGACCGTCCAGTCGGGTGACACCCTGACTGCCATCGGTGCCCGCACCGGCGTCGACTGGCAGAAGATCGCGAGCCTGAACAACATCAGCGGGCCCGCGTACATGATTCAGCCGGGCCAGACGCTCTTCATCGACTAACCCTCGATCCTCAGCGAGCATTCGAAGCGGCGGGGAGGCGACTCCCCGTCGCTTCTTTGTGTGTGCAGGAGTACCGTCTCGCTGCTCTATACTCCTGACAGGATGCGGAGTTGCCGCAGCGCGCCATGGATTCCGAGTAGGACTGCACAGTGCTGCGGGGCATCGGCGGGGCGTTTGCCGTCCTGGTGTTTGCGTGTGCCTGTGCCCTGATGGGCGCATCGAGGGCGCACGCCCAGACGCCGCCCTCGCCTTCGCCCCGCCCAGTCACACCCGCCACACCCGGCGATGGCTTTGACCGGGGTGACTCCGCTCGCGCAAAGGGCGTTGCCCGCCTCGAGTCGAACCTGCTGCAGGTGTCCCGCGCGGCGCGCAATGTTCCGCTTGTCGCAGCCGAAGCCGCCCAGCGCTCTGTCACCACTGTCGGCGGCCGCGTCCGCGTCGAGATCGACCCCACCGATGCGGCGGCTGCTCACGCAACCGTGAACGCGCTCGGTGGCACCGTCGAGGCGGAGGCCGTGGGCATCATCCAGGCGCTTGTCCCTGCCGCCGCTCTTGAGTCACTCGCGTCCGGCAGTGGCATTGCGTATGTGCGCTCGCCCGCCGTCCCGTACCCGCTCGCCGTGAGCGGCGAAGGCCCGAGCGCCACGGTGGCAGCCGCGTGGCATGACGCGGGCTACACCGGTAGCGGTGTGAAGATCGCCATCATCGACCTCGGCTTCGCGAACTACGCCGCGCGGCAGGCGAGCGGGGATCTCCCCGCAGACGCGATCGTGGTCGATCTCTGCTCGAACATCAACGCGACCTCCCACGGCACCGCCGTCGCCGAGATCGTGCACGAAATGGCGCCGCAGGCGCAGCTGTACCTGATCACCATCTGCACCTCGACCAATCTATTCCAGGCGAGTGCGTATGCCGCGCAGAACGGCATCACCGTGATCAACCATTCCGTGGCCTGGTTCAACACCAGCCGAGGCGACGGTACGGGCGCGGCCGGCACGCCGGACGCGATCGTCGCGGCGGCGCGTGCGAGTGGGATTCTCTGGGTGAACGCTGCCGGCAACCACCAGCAGCAACATTGGAGTGGCACGTTCAGCGACTCGGACGCCGATGGCTGGCACAACTTCTCCGGCGCCACCGAAGTCAACCTGCTCCTCATCCTCGCCGATCAAACGATGTGCACCGATCTGAAATGGGACGCATGGCCGACCACTACGCAGGACTATGATCTGTTCCTGTACCGGCAGGTCGACAACGTGCTGCTGACCTACTCGAATACCGACCAGTCGCTGTCCGGCGGACTGCCGACCGAGTCCCTGTGCTACCAGAACACGTCTGGTTCCACGTTCATCGGGTACCTTGCGATTCATCGCTATTCCGGTGCGGGATCACATCGCTTCGATCTCTTTGTGCGCAGTGGCGGGGCGCTGGTCGGCTTCATCACCGCAGCGGGGAGCATCACCGAGCCCGCCAGCTCGCCGTCTGCGATGGCGGTCGGCGCGCTCTGCTGGCAGAACGACGCGCTGGAGGCGTACTCATCTCAGGGCCCTACGATCGACGGTCGCGTGAAGCCAGACATCGCGGGTCAGGACGCGGTGTCCTCCGCGACCTACGGCTCGTTCAGCTCCTGCGGCAGTAGCGGCTTCAGCGGAACGAGTGCCTCGGCTCCACACGTCGCCGGCGCCGCCGCGCTGGTGAAGCAGGCGTACCCCTCGTACACCCCCGCGCAGCTCCAGGCGTTTCTCGAGGGCCGCGCGACCAACCTCGGCGCAGCGGGGAAGGACAACGCGTACGGCGCGGGGAAGTTGACGCTCGGTACGCTGCCGTCTGTCGCGCCCACGGTCGTCTCGACGGTGGGGCAGGGCTGGCTCGGCCCGGGCGGCGCGATCGTCGACACCGCACAGTCGTACACCGCGCCCTATGACGATGCCGATGGCGGCACGACGATCGCGTACGGTTACCTGACGATCGCCAGCAGCACGGCGACGACCGCTGGCTGCCTCGCCCGCTACGACCGAGGCGCGAACGTGTTCCAGCTGTACAACGGCAGCGCGTGGACAGGTGCCGCGGCGCCCGGCAGCTCGACAGCGCTGGTTGGCACGTACTGCACTCTCGATCCCTCCGCCTCCACCGTCACGATCAACGGCACGAGGATGGACGTCGTGTTCCGACTCTCCCTGCCCGTGGGGATGACCGGGGCGAAGAACGTCTACATGGGCGTCACGGATGCTGCGGGCGTGTTCTCCGGCTGGCAGCTTCGAGGCGTGCTCACGATCGCCTCGGGTCTCGCGCCGACGGTCGATAGCATCACCCCCAGCTCGCAGACCGTCGGTTCCAACAAGTACGCCGAGGTCGTCGTTGTGGTGAGCGACCCGGACGGGGCAAACACGATCGCATCGGTCGTGCTCGGACTCCCGGGCTACAGCTGCACGTACACCTACACCTCGCCTTCCACGTTCACCACCAGCAACTGCGAGACGCCGACAGGGTCAACGGTCAGCTCGTCCGGCACGCAGCTCACGGTGCGGTTCCGCGTGCGCACCGGGCTATCGGTCGGCCACACGACGCAGATGACGGTGACGGCGACGGACCAGATCGGCCTGCAGGGCACGCTGGGTCCGACGGGCTCCATCACCGTGAGCGCCGAGGCGGCGCCGACCACCGTGAGCCTGTCCCCGAACACCGGTTCCTTCGACACGGGGCAGGCATACGACTTCACCGCGGTCTATCGAGACGTGAACGGCGGTCTCGATCTCAACCAGGCGTACCTCGCCTTCGGGACATCGCCCGCAGCGGTGGGCTGCCTCGTGCGCCTCGATCAGCCGACGCGCACGCTGTTTGTCGGCGCGTCGAACCCGGTGTCGAGGACGCTGGGTTCCGGCAGCGTCGCGACCGCGGGGTCGTGCTCGCTCGACCCCGTGAACAGCTCGATGTCACAACTCGGCAACGACCTGACCGTGACCTTCCGCATCACGTTCACCACGACCTCTGCGACGTGGAACACCTACCTGATCGTCAACGACCTCGGCTTCGCGGCCAGCTCCTGGGACAACCGAGGTTCCATCACCATCGGCGCGCCGCCCACGGATCCGACGACCGTCTCCGTCAGCCCCAGCAGCTCCACGGTCGCGGCAGGCACCGGGACCACGCTCACTGCGGTGTACCGCGATGCCAACGGCGGCGGGACGTTCTGGCACGTGTACCTGATCGTCGCCGACGGCGTGGGCGGCGGAGGCTGCTACCTGCGCTACGACCAGGGCGGCAACCAGCTGCAGATCCTCAGCGGTGCCAGCTGGACGAGCGCGGGGACACCGGGCTCCGGCGGCACGACCGCCGGCACGAACTGCTCGGTGACGTCAGGCAGCTCATCGGCATCGGTGAGCGGCACCGACCTGACGGTTGCGTACCGCGTGACCTTCGATGCCGGCTTCAGCGGTGCGCACTCGATCTTCCTCGTAGCGGCCGACGCGACGAACCGCGCCACGTACTGGGACAGCCAGGGCTCCATCACCGTCGGTGCGGCAGCGACGGCACCGGAGACCGTCTCCGTCTCGCCAAGCAGTCAGACGGTCGCGCCGAGCGACTACACGACGCTCACCGCCGTCTACCGCGACGCGAACGGTGGCGGGACGTTCTGGCACGCCTACCTCGTCGTCGCGGACGGCATCGGTGGTGCCGGGTGCTACCTGCGCTACGACCAGGGCTCGAACATGCTACAGGTGCTCAGCAGCGGCACGTGGACGAACGTCGGCGCGCCCGGTGGAGGCTCCCCGGTCGCGGGTACGAACTGCACCCTCGACTCCGCCAACTCGAGCGCGAGCGTGTCGGACACCGACCTGACCGTCGGCTTCCGCGTCTCGTTCCCAGCTGGCTTCAGCGGCATGCACGGCATCTACCTGATCGCCGTCGATGCCACGAACCGCGGCACATACTGGGACGGCCGAGGCTCCGTGACGGTCGCCGCCGCAGCGTCGGCACCCACGACGGTCTCCGTGAGCCCTAGCAGCGCCTCGGTTGCCGCCGACGCGTACGTCACGCTGACCGCTGTGTACCGCGACGCGAACGGCGCGAACACCATCGAGCACGCGTACTTCATCGTCGCCGACGGCGTTGGTGGCGGCGGCTGCTACCTGCGGTACACGCGCTCAAGCGGGGTCGTGTACGCGCAGGACAGCGGCGGCGGCTGGACGGTCTCGCCCGGCAGCCCGACGGTCGTGTCGAACTGCACCCTCGACTGGCCGTCATCCAGCGCGACCGTGAGCGGGAACGATCTCACGATCGTCGCTCGCCTCGCCTTCCCCGGCGGCTTCTCCGGCACGCACAACATCTACCTCATCGCCCTCGATGCGAGCGGCCTCTACACCGCGTGGGACAACCAGGGCTCGATCACCGTCGGTGCCGCACCGACCGCGCCCACGACGGTGTCGCTCACGCCGAGCGTTGCATGGGTGGCGCTGGACACGCAGATGGACTTCACGGCCGTGTACCGAGACGTGAATGGCGGTAGCACCTTCTGGAAGACCTACCTCGTCATCACCGACAGCATCGGCGGGCAGGGATGCTACGTGCGGTACGACCAGGCAGCGAATCGGCTCGAGGTGCTGAGTACCGCCGTCTGGACAAGCGCGGGCACCGTCGGCGTCGGCGGATCGGGCGCGTTCACGCGAGGCACGTTCTGTACCGTGTATCCGGGACTGTCTACAGCCACGGTCAGCGGCACCGACCTCACGGTCGTGTATCACATCGAGTTCCACCGGGTATCCCCGAGCGACGTCGGACTCTCGGGCGCGCAGCAGACGTACCTGCTGGCGACGGACGCCACGGGGCGGGGCACGTACTGGGACGCGTACGGAACCTTTGCGGTCGGCTCCTCGCCAGAGGCGCCGACGACCTCCGCGTACAACGGACCGGGAAGCGTCGCCGCGTCCGTAGCCACCGGACTGCAGGGGATATACCGCGACAACAACTACCGCGATGACCTGTGGATGGTCTACCTGATCGTCGCCGACACCGCAGGTGGAGGCGGCTGCTACCTCCGCCACGAGGTGGGATCAGGACGCTCGGAAGCGCTGGTCAGCGGCGTCTGGACCTCCGGGGCCACGGTCGCCGCGGAGTACTGCACGCTGAACACGGCTGCCTCCACCGTCGACTCGTATGGCGGATCGCCACCGCTCTACTTCGCACGCACATTCAACGTGACATTCAGCCCCTCGTTCGTGGGGACGCACAACGTCTACCTGATTGCGGTGGACGGTGGTGGTCTCCACACGGGTTGGGACAACCGAGGCTCCATCACCATCACGTAGCCGATCACTGGCGCGTATTGGAGAGGGCGGGTGTACCATTTTCGCCGTCGATCGCGTTCGGGGCACCTCGCATCCGGGCGCAGCGCCGCGATGAGGTGCGCGTGGCCGAGACGAGCCGGACGAAGGATGGCCTGCAGGCCGTGGGCGCGCGAGGAGTCGTGGCGTCGCTCGCGGGCGGGCTGGCGGCGCTGGAGCTGCACCAGCTGCTGGTGATCCTCGGCATCCTGCTCGGCGTGTTCGTGCGTGCCACCTACACGTTCTCCGCCGACTTCCCGCTCAACGATGGCGGGCTCTTCTATCAGATGGCGGTCGACCTGCAGCACAACGGCTACGTGCTGCCCGCGACGACGCCGTACAACTTCGACGAGATCCCGTTCGCGTACCCGCCGCTTGGCTTCTACCTGGCCGCGCTGCTGGATGGCCTGACGCCGCTCAGCATGATGGACGTCTTCCGCTTCCTGCCGCTGGCGGTGACCAGCCTGACCGTCCTCGCGATGTACCGGCTCGCGAAGGACGTGCTGCAGTCGAAGACCGCGGTCGTCGTCGCGGTATTCGCGTTCGCGCTGGTGCCGCGCAGCTTCATCTGGCTGCTCATGGGCGGCGGCATCACGCGCTCGCTCGGTCTGCTGTTCGCGATGCTCGCGCTGCACCAGATCTACCTCATGTACCAGACGCGCGAGCGGCGCTACGTCATCACCTCCTCGGTGCTGGCGGCGCTGACGGTGCTCAGCCACATCCAGACGGGGTCGTTCCTCGCGTTCAGCAGCGCATTGTTCTTCCTCAGCTACGGGTTGCATCGCCGCGGCCTCATCTACTCCGCGATCGTGGGTGTGGCGGTGGTTGTGCTCACCTCGCCGTACTGGGGCAGCGTGGTCGCGATGCACGGGGTGCAGCCGTTCCTGTCCGCGAACCAGACCGGCGGCTCGATCATCACGGCGGACGCGGGACTGCGCGACTACCTCATCGAGTCGCTGCTGCGCCTCGGCACGCTGAGCGAGCCGCTGTTCCCGCTGATCGGTACGCTCGGCTTCCTGGGCGTGCTGGCGTGCGTCACGACGCGTCGGTTCATGCTGCCGGCGTGGTGGGCCGCGATCATCCTGCTCGATGCTCGCGCGTTCCCCACGTTCTCGACGATCCCTGTGGCGCTGCTCGCCGGCATCGGGCTCACCGAGGTCATCCTCCCGATCGCCGTGCGCCCGCTGCACGCCCACTGGGAGCCCGACCCGGAGGACCTGGACGAGGATGCGCTGCGCTTCGCGGGCGTCTCCCCCGTGAACGCGATGCGCTCCTGGGCGCCGGTCGTGCTGGCCGTCTTCCTCTGGTACGCGACGAACGGCGCGCTCATGCGCGCGGGCGAGACGCCCTCGCTGGTCGCGCTGTCACCGGACGAGCGCATCGCGATGGAGTGGGTGAAGGAGCAGACGCCCGCGGACAGCACCTTCCTGATCATCACCGCCGAGGCGTGGCCGACCGACAAGACCTCGGAGTGGTTCCCGGTGCTCGCCGACCGCCGCAGCGTCGCCACGGCGCAGGGGTACGAGTGGGTGCAGGGCGAGACGTTCAGCCGCCGTGTCTGGATGCATGACCAGGCGAACGGCTGCGCCGAGGCCGATGCGGCGTGCGTGGTTCAGTGGCGCGCCGCGACCGGCGTCACCTACGACTACCTGATGATCTCGAAGCCGCCGTACGGCCAGTGCTGCCAGCGGCTGCGGCAGTCGCTGAGGCTCGATTCGTACTTCCGCCCCGTCTACGACGGCCCGGGCGCGACGATCTACCAGTTCCTGAAGTACTGATCCCCGCGTCTCGGTTCGATCGAGGTGTGCGAGGCTAGGAGCCGATCGCCTCGACCACGTGCAGGCGGCCGCGCCGTGGCGACGGATGCTCGCCGCCCGCCAGCAGCCGCAGGATCGAGCGCATGCTCGGTTCGCCCACGGCCACGGGCTGGCCGCTCGCCAGCGACTCCTCGACGGCGCGCAGCACGGCGACCTCGCGGAGCGCGTGGCGTGCGTCCAGCGGCTCGCCGTGGCGGATGCGCGCCACGCGGCGCGCCTCGGCGGCCAGCGTGTCGCCGTTGCGCAGCGTGGTGCGCTCGCGCTCGCCCTGCAGCGAGGTGAGCGCGACGTGTGACTCATCCTCGGTGGCGTCCAGCTCGATCGTGCCGTTCGCGGTGTCGGCACGCAGGCGCATGGTCGGGTCGAGCAGGCCGCGCACGATGATCGTGGTGAGCGCGCCCTCGGGCCCGCGCAGGTGCACGGCGATCGTGCTCGGCGTCTCATCGTCGCCGGCCGCGGAGGCAACGACCTCGAGTGGCGTTCCCTCGCTCATGTGCAGCACCAGCGCCAGTGCGTCACGGAGCAGTAGCGGCGCGGGGCGCTCGTCCGCGACATCGAGCGTGAGGAGCGAGGGGGTCCAGCGCGGATCGGCCGCGACGAGATCGGTGACGAAGCTCAGGCCCGCCGTGCGCAGGGCGGGCCGCAGCACTGCGAGCGCAGTGCCGTACCGCACCGCCGCAGTCGAGGCTGCGTGCAGCGCATCGGCGTCCATGCGGTCGCCCAGCAGGAGCAGGTCCGCGCCGCGCACGGCGGCCGTGGTCGCGACTTCCTCGGCTGCCTCCGGCGCGCCGAGCAGCAGCGCCTCGAACGCCTGATCACGCGCCATCTGCCGCGGGTGCTGGTAGCAGGCAAGGCGTGTTGCGGTGCGTGCCCGCACCAGCCGTGCTGGGTACTGATCGCCTACCGCGACCGTCTCCAGCTGCGCCTGCTCGCGCAGCGCCTGGAGCAGCGCGCTCTCGTCGTGTTCCCAGCCGCAGACCACCAGTCGTTCCATGCGCGCAGTCTCGGGCGTGCAGGCACGCGCCACGATCGGGGGAACGCTCGGACAGCGCGGGGGAAACCCTGAGTCGAGGCGCGTGATGCCCCGACTCGCCTCGGTGGCTAGGCGACGTCGGCGAGCGTCGGGCCGGTGGCAGGCAGGCGGCAGCTCAACATGCCGCGCATGAGGTCACTGGAGGTGACGATGCCGACGATGCGTCCCATGTCATCGACGACCGGGAGGCACGAGATGCCGCGCTCGAGGAGCGTCGCGGCCGCCTCGTAGATCGAGGCGCTGCGGTGCACCGTGACCGGGTGGAACGTCGCGACGTGCAGGACGGGGCGCAGCAGCGTGTGCTGGTCGCGCGCCTGCTCCACGATCGTGCCCAGGAACGGGCTGAGCGCGCGGATGATGTCGCGATCGGAGACCACGGCGACCGGGCTCCCACCGTTCGTCACCACCAGGTGATGACAGTGGTACTGCTCTAGCAGGTCGCGCGCGTGCGAGAGCGACACCTCCGCCTCGATCGTGACGAGCGGGAAGCTCATCACGTCGGCGACAGTCAGGTCGGGTATCCCGCGGCTGCGACTCTCTTCCATGGCACACCTGCAAGGCGACTTGGGGCCTCGTCGTGAGTATCGGCAGGAACCGACCGCACACGCAGCCTCGTGCGCCACGCGCGAACGCCTGCGCCGCCCACTGGTGCCCGCTTCCGAGGGTGGTGTGGCATCCCTCGGATGTTTCACCTGGAACCCCTACGGGAGTCGGGAAGGCTGCCGATGATTCCCGTGAGGTTCACCTAGGGAATCTCCCCACACGGGCGAGGGGAACGCCCGACAGGCACCCCGGCAAGGACGCCGCGGGTTATCGGACAGGGAGTCCACGCAATGCCTTTGGTCATCAACACGAACGTTCAGGCCGTCAACGCACAGCGCAACCTAGGCATGACGGGTGCCAAGATGGGCAAGGCGCTCGAGAAGCTCTCGAGCGGTCTGCGCATCAACCGTGCCGCCGACGACGCCGCCGGTCTGGCCATCAGCGAGAAGCTCCGTTCGCAGGTGCGCGGCCTCCAGCAGGGCGCCCGCAACGCGCAGGACGGCATCTCCATGATTCAGACCGCTGAAGGTGCGCTGAACGAGGTGCACGGCATCCTGCAGCGCATGCGCGAGCTGACGGTGCAGGCCGGTAACAGCACGCTGTCCTCCAGCGACCGCACTGCGGTCGGCGAGGAAATGCTGACGCTGAAGAACGAGATCAACAACATCGCGTCCCGCACCAAGTTCAACGGTCAGGCGCTCCTCACCGGCGCGCTGTCGACCACGGACAACGGCACGGGCACGCTGGCCGTCGGTACGGCGCTGGCGACCACTGCGGACGCTGCGGTTTCTGCCGTGAACGTCAGCAACCTGAAGGCCGGCACCACGTACACCGTCACCAAGGTGGACGCGGACACCGCTCGCATCAGCGACGGCACGACCTCGGTCGACGCCGACATCGCTGACGCGACGCTGGGTGCGGACGGCTCGCTGACCATCTCGTTCTCGGGCGCGCACAACGCCTCGATCACGGTGGTCGGTGCCGCGGCCAAGACCACGTCGGACACCCTGACCGACCTTGATGGCCTGACCATCATCACGGCTGCCGGCTCCGGCTCGGCGACCTACCAGGTCGGCTCGGAGTCGTCGGACACGATCAGCGTGTCGTACACCGACATGCGGGCCAGCAACATCGGTACCGGTGGTAGCGAGATCGCGACGCTGGTGACGGACAACACGAACGTGTCGACTGTCACCAAGGCGAACACGCTGCTCACCTCGATCGACACCGCGATCCAGGACGTCAGCACCCAGCGCGCGAAGCTTGGTGCGGCGCAGAACCAGATCGAGGCTGCCATCAACAGCCTGAGCGTGTCGGCTGAGAACCTGTCGGCTTCCGAGTCCCGCATCCGCGACGCGGACATTGCGTCCGTCACCACGGAGCTGGTCTCCAAGCAGATCATGCAGCAGGCCGGCGTGTCCGTCCTGGGACAGGCGAACAGCTCGTCGCAGGTTGCGCTGTCGCTCCTGCAGCGCCTCTAGGCCACATTCGGCTTCGAGCGATTCAGCGAGGCCCCCGCGCAAGCGGGGGCCTCGTGCTGTCCGCGCGCGATTGTGGCGTCGAGGCTCGCGCGGGGCGGGCGCGGTCGCCTACGCTGCTGCGCGGAGGTGGCGATGGAGATCGCGCTTGCCCTCGCGCTGCTCACGCTGGCCGGCACGCTCATCGAGGCGGTGCTCGGCTTCGGGTTTGCGGTGATGTTCGTGCCGGCGGCGGCGCTGCTGGTCGCGCCGCAGCACGCGGTGGCGGTCTCGCTGGTGCTGGGCACGGTGATGGGCGCCGGGCTGTACATCGAGCAGACCCCACGTGCGCCGCTGCGCGCGATCGGGCCGCTGGTCGCCGGCGCGCTGCTGGGCACGCCCCTCGGCATCGTGGCGCTGCTCCGGCTGGACGAGGCGTGGCTGCGGCTGCTGGTGGCGGGGGCGGTGCTGCTCACGGCGCTCGTCACGCTGGCGGGCGGCAGCGGGCACGCGAGGCCGGCCCGCGCCGATCACGCGTGGGGACAGGCGCTGGTCGGCCTGATCGGCGGGGCGATCCGCGCGGCGATCTCGATGGGTGGGCCACCGGTGGTGCTGTACCAGCACTGGGTCGGCGGCGGCGCGCAGCAGATCCGCGCGCGGCTCTACGCTTACTTCTTCTGGCTGGGCGTGCCGGCGACGCTCATGGCGGTGCCTGCCGGCGTGTTTACCGCCGAGGCGTTGCGCGACGCGGCGGTGGCGATCCCGGGCCTCGTGCTCGGCATCGTCGTGGGGCGGCGGCTGCGGCCGCACCTGGGCGAGCACTGGTTCTGGCGACTCTCGATGGCGATGCTCGTCAGCACCTCAACGCTCGCGCTGTACGGTGCGGTGCGCGCGCTCCTCGGCTAGCCGCTCGCGAGCGCCGGGAGCAGCAGCACCTTCGCGATCGAGAAGTAGATGATGAGGCCGGTCACGTCCGACAGCGTCGCGACGAGCGGCGCCGAGGCGTTGGCGGGGTCGAAGCGCAGGCGCCGCAGGAGCATCGGCAGCGTGGAGCCGACCAGGGTGCCCCAGGTCACCACGCCGATCAGGCTGATCGCGACCGTCACTGCCAGCGCGACGTAGTGCGAGCCGTACGTGCCGAACAGCGTCTGCCAGAGCGAGATGCGCCCGAAGCCGATCACGCACAGCATGAGCCCCAGCCCGAGGCCGATCGCCAGCTCACGGCGCACGACGCGCAGCCAGTCGCGCAGGCGTACCTCCTCCAGCGCCATCGCGCGGATGATCAGTGTGGATGCCTGCGACCCGGCGTTGCCGCCGCTGGAGATGACGAGCGGAACGAAGACCGCGAGGACGACCGCCTGCGCGATCTCGTGCTCGAAGAACGACATGGCCGTCGCGGTCAGCATCTCGCCGACCAGCAGCAGTGAGAGCCACCCGCCGCGCTTGCGCAGCATCTCCAGGATGCTGGTGCGGAAGTAGGGGAGGTCGAGCGCCTCCAGGCCGCCGATCTTCTGGATGTCCTCGGTGGCTTCCTCCTCGACGACGTCGATGACGTCGTCGACGGTGATGATGCCCTTGATGCGACCCTCGTCGTCCACAACGGGGACAGCGAGGAGGTTGTTGTCCTGCAGGACGCGCGCCACGGCCTCCTGGTCGGTGTCCTCGTGCACGGAGATGAGGTCGGGGAGCATCACTTCGTCCACCCGGCGCGCGGCGGGTGAGGCGAGCAGCTCGCGGAAGGAGACGACGCCCAGCAGGCGCTCCTCCGCGTCCAGCACGTAGGCGTAGTAGATCATCGAGAGCCGGTCGGCGGACTGGAGGCGCAGGTAGGCGACCGCCTGCGCGACGGTCATGCTCGGCCGCATCCACGCGTACGAGGGGCTCATGCGACCGCCGGCGACATCCGCCTTGTAGGCGAGCAGCGCGTCGACCTCCGGGCGCGTGCGGTGGTCGAGGAGCGAGAGCAGCGGCTCTTGCTCGTCGTCGTCGGCCTGCTGGATGAGGTCGGCCACGTCCTCCGGCGGGAGCAGGCGCAACCACACCCGCTGCTCCGTCTTGGAGAGCGCAGAGACGATGGCGAACTGATCGCCGGGATCCAGGGACAGGAACAGCTCGGACGCGTCGCCGCGGGGGAGCGACTGGAAGTAGGACAGCCGCTGGTCCTCGGAGAGGGTCGGCCAGGCGTCGATGGTGGCGTCGTCGTCGGAGGGGACGAGGATCGGCCGCGTGTCGCGCGTGTCAGAGGTCATGAGCGCACACCTCCCGCCCGGTCGAGGCGGGAACGCGCTCGTCGGGCTCTAGATCAGCACAGGACTGCTCGGATCGCCCACAGCAGGGCACCTTCCTCCGAATGGGTGAACCCCTCGATTCTGGCCCTCGTGACGAGGAACGTCCACCCCGCGCCGCGAGGGTGGCACCCGAGGCGACAGTGCCGCGATGTACGATTGCTGCCGATCCGATGTGCCGGGAGATGGGACGAGCAGATGACCGCAGAACCCGCCATCGACGCCCGCAGGTACCGCGACACCATCGGCCGGTTCGCGACAGGGGTGACGGTGCTGACCTGGGACGACGGCGAGCACGTGCGCGGGATGACCGCGAATGCCGTCACCTCGGTCTCGCTCGACCCGATGCTCCTGCTGGCCTGCGTGGACAAGCGCGGGTCGGCGCACGAGCAGCTGCACCGCGCGCAGGCGTTCACCGTCAACATCCTGGCGGAGGATCAGATCGCGGTGTCGCAGGCCTTCGCGCGGAGCGGCGTCGAGGACATGGGCGACGTGCCCTACCTGACGGGCATTACCGGCGCGCCGATCATCGTTGGCGCGCTCGCCTGGGTGGAGTGCGAGATCGCGGAGCGCATCCCCGGCGGCGACCACACGATCTTCATGGGGCGCGTCGTCGACCTCGCCGTCGCGCGGCCGGACGCCGGGCCGCTCCTGTTCTACACGGGCCGCTACCGCCACCTGGCCGAAGAGGCGTAGCGAGGCGGAGCACGCCACCTCGCTACGCGCGCGAGGGCAGGGAGTTCGCGCGCGACAGCGCGGGTGTTCCCCCATGCGCGGCCCCCATCGTCCGCCGATAGGCTGGACGCACGATGCCGGTCGATCCCGTCAGCGCCCCTCCCGCCTACCAGCCGCCAGCCTCGGCGGCTCCGCCGCCACGCCCGCAGCAGCGTGACTTCGCGTCTGCGCTGGCGGCACAGCTGGACGATCCCCGTGCCGAGATCGCCGAGGTACGTGCGAGCATCGCGGCGATCCGCAGCGGTCGCCCGCCGGCCTCGACCGCCACGCCGAAGGTGCGCGCGGGTGCGGACATCGCGGAGCGGCTGCGCGCATGGTCGGCGCACGGCACCGGCGCGACCGACCCGTACGGGTGGCGCGCGCTGAGCCGCACGATCGGCGACGGCGTGATCGGTGGTGGCTTCGGTGCGCTGTTCGAGCGGCAGATCCAGCAGGAGTCGGGCTTCGCGCCGGAGATCGTCTTCGGCCAGCGCCGCTCCAGCGCGGGTGCTGAGGGCATCGCGCAGCTCATGCCGCAGTTCTACCCCGGCGTCGACCGCACCGACCCACAGGCCTCGCTGGTCGCGGCGGCGGAGTCGATGAAGCACTACCTGACCGCGTTCGATGGGGACGTGCGGAAGGCGCTCGCCTCGTACAACGCCGGGATGGGGCGCGTGCAGCAGCTGGTCGCGACGCACGGCACGAACTGGGAGCGCGCGCTCCCGCTGGAAACCCAGCAGTACCTGGCGGCGATCGTCGGTGACGCCTCCGGCCGGATCACACCGAGCGCGGGTGGCATCCCCGGCGTGTTCGGCGGTCGCGGGCCGGGCGGGGTGCTGACGACGCCGCTCGACCGCGTGCTGGGGCGGGTGAACGACGCCTCCGGGCTGCTCCTGCGCAGCACCTCGGGCGCCGAGGTGCGCGCGCCGGCGGATGCGATCGTCGCCTCCGTGCTGGGTGGGTCGCTCGGATCGCTGCTGACGCTCGACCACGGCAACGGCTGGCAGACGACGCTCGACGGGCTCGCCTCGCTCTCACCGCGGGTGGGGGAGCGCGTCACGCGCGGCTCCGTGCTGGGGCTGCTGGGCACGGGGGACGGTGGTGAGGCGAGCCTGAGGCTGGGGCTGAGCGGGCTCGGGCGGACGCTCGATCCTCGCTCCTACCTGCTGGGGCTGGGCGGCTAGTCGCGCCTTGGCGGAATGATCGCGTACACTTCGCTCCGCCCTTCGGGGGCATGGTGCATGGTGGGTGTCGCCTAGCGGTTAAGGCGCCAGGTTGTGGCCCTGGAGACCGAGGGTTCGAATCCCTTCACCCACCCCATCACCTCTCCTCTGCTGCGGGCTACGTCGTTCCCGCCGCAGGCCACGTACGCTCCCTGGCCGATCGCCCTGGTTCGAAAGGTCACGCTGATGCGTCGCTGGCCCGCTCTGATCGCGTCGCTCGCGCTTGCCGCCGCGCTGCTGGGATGCACGCGAAGCGAGTCCACCGGCGCGACGAACGTCGCCGACCTCGTGCTGCGGGTGGGCGAGGGCGTCGGCGTCGAGGTGAAGACGTTCGAGGCCGCCTCGCCGCCCGGCCTCGCGGAGTCGCTGGCCGCGGGCACCGGCGAGGAGACGAGCCTGCCTCGGCCGCCGTCCTCCACGCTCGTTGGCTCGGGCCGCATCGCGCGGCCGGAGGGCGCGCTCGAGTTCTTCGTGATGTACCAGGTGCACGCGCCGGAGCCGACCGTCTCCCAGGCGCTGCGCGACCTGATCGACGTGAACCCGTGGCAGGTCGTCGGCGGCCAGTCGAACGAGGGCGTGACCGCGCTCACCTTCCAGAACACGCGCAACCCCGGCATCCAGGGCACCGCTGTCGTGCAGCCGCTCCCCAGCGCCGACCGCTTCGAGGTGGTCGTGGAGCGCGACGGGCGCGACCGCCACCTCTCCGTGCGGCGCTTCGCGTTCGTGCCGGTGCTGGGCGCCGAGTTCATCGAGCGCGACGGCGGGCTCTTCGTCGACCGTGTCGTGCCGGGTGCGGCCTCGACGGCCGGGCTGCAGGCGGGCGACCGCGTGCGACGGCTGGGCGACCGCGAGGTGCGCGACGAGGCAACGCTGCAGCAGGCGCTGCGTGCGTTGAGCCTTGGTGGTGAGCCGGTGTCGAGCGTCATCTACATCGTGCGCGTGAACCCGGATCTGCCGGTGCGCGGGACGTTCTCGCTGCCGTCGGAGCGCGCGCTGCCGAAGGACTTCCCGGCGCCGTTCCTGGTGCTGGACGGGATGACGCCGATCGCAGTGCGCTGGAGCGGCGCCGCACAGTCGGGCACGTACGAGGCGACCCTGCTCACGCGCTCCCGCCCCAGCGAGGTGCTGCAGGCATACCGCGCGGTGCTGCAGCAGCAGCGCCTGGCGATCGCGAGCGACACGGCTCAGGGCTCCGCGACGCAGCTGGAGTTTGTGCGTGGCGACGCCGCTCTCGGCGGATCGATCACCGTCGACACGTTCGACGCAGACGACTCGTACACCGCGGTCTCGCTGCAGGTGCGCACCGCCCGACCGGGCACGGTGCCGGGTGCGCAGAATGCGGTGCCGACGCCCTCCGGCAGCCCCGCACCTGCCTCGACGGCGACGCCGACGGCACGCCCCTAGCCCCTCGTCACTCCGCTCTGCACGGCTCAGGAACCCCGAGGCGATCTCGGGGTTCCTGGCGTGTGAGCGCGGGACTTCCCTGATCGGTACCCCCCGTACCGCCTCGATGATTCCTCCATCAGCGAAGGTGTCGCGCGCAGATGCGGGCGGCGCCGAATGCCGGGGGCATGGATGCCAACCCGGAGCGGGCATAGGAGGCCCAACGCACAATGGCGATGATCATCAACACCAACGTCATGGCGATTAACGCGCAGCGGAACCTCTCGATCACGAGCGGCAAGCTGGGCAAGGCCCTGGAGCAGTTGTCCAGCGGTCAGCGCATCAACCGCTCCGCGGACGACGCCGCAGGCCTGGCGATCAGCGAGAAGATGCGGTCGCTCATCCGCGGCCTGCAGCAGGGATCGCGGAACGGCCAGGACGGCATCTCCATGATCCAGACCGCTGAAGGCGCGCTGAGCGAGGTGCACAACATCCTGCAGCGCATGCGTGAGCTGGCGGTGCAGGCGGGCAACAGCACGCTGTCGACCAGCGACCGCACCGCGATCGGTGAGGAGATGCTCACCCTCCGCAACGAGATCGACAACATCGCGGCGCGCACGAAGTTCAACGGCCTGAACCTGCTCACCGGCTCGCTGTCGACCACGCAGTCCGGCGGCACGCTGGTCACCGGCCTCGCGCTGTCGACGACGGTCGATGCAGCGGTCTCCAGCGTCGATGTCTCGAAGCTGCGCCCGGGCACGACCTACACGTTCAGCCAGGTCGACGCCGACACGGCGCGCCTGAGCGACGGCACGACCTCGGTCGATGTCGACATCGCCGACGCGACGGTTGGCGCGGACGGCACGCTCACGGTCTCGTTCAACGGTGCCATCCAGGCCACGATCACCGTGGTCGGCGCCGCGGCGAAGACGACGGACGACATGCTGGCCGACCTCGACGGCCAGACGATCATCACGGCGGCCGGCTCCGGCAGCGCCAGCTTCCGCGTCGGCGCGGAGTCGACGGACCAGATCGCGGTCAGCTTCGACGACATGCGCGCCTCGGCGATCGGCACCGTCGGCGACACCGTCGCGGACCTGGTGACCGACAACACGAGCGTGTCGGACATCACGAAGGCCAGCACGCTCATGACCTCGCTGGACCAGGCGATCGGCGACGTCTCCAGTGTCCGCGCGAAGCTGGGTGCGGCGCAGAACCAGATCGAGGCTGCGGTGAACAGCCTCGGCGTCGTGGCGGAGAACCTGGCCGCCTCCGAGTCGCGTATCCGCGACGCGGACATCGCGAAGGTCTCCAGCCAGATGGTGTCGGCGCAGATCATGCAGCAGGCCGGCGTGTCGGTCCTGTCGCAGGCGAACAGCTCGGCGCAGGCCGTGCTCAAGCTGCTCCAGCAGTAGCCCGGACGGCGCCGTGAGCGCCGCACCGAGTTGAGATGCGGTCGAGAAGCGTGGGCCGGCCTCTTCAGGGGCCGGCCCGCGCTGTCCTCGGGGTTTCCCCGGCATCGAGACGCCCGCCAGCCTGCCGATAATCGTTGCGAGGTGTGACATGTCCGACCTCAGGACCGACCGTCTGACCGCGGTGCACGCGCAGGTGACGCGCGTGCTTCCGGATGGGCAGGGGCACCCCCGTCACGACGCGCACGAGGAGCACCGGCACAAGCCGGAGGCGACCGGCGCGGAGGAGTTGGCGGTCGCGCTCTTGGACGGCAACGCGGGCAGCCTGTCCGCCCGGTACGAGGTGGATGCGGACGGCGTGGTGCGCATCCGCATCCTGGACACCGCCCACGGGCAGACCGTCGCGGTGGTCACACCGGAGGAGCTGCGCGTGCTGGCGGAGCGGACGGGTCTGCCGCCCGGACTGCTGGTGCGCACCTCGACGTAGCGGGAGGCGTGGATGGTTTCCGGAACACCCTCGATCACCGGCAGCGGGAAGATCGCGTTCGGTGGCAGCGCCTCCGGCATCGACACCAGCGCGCTCATCGATGCGCTGATCGTCGCGGAGTCGCGGCCGATCACGCTCGCGCAGCAGCGGCTCCAGAAGGAGCAGACGCGCCAGTCCGCGCTCGGCACGCTCAGTTCGAGTCTCGCGAGCCTCACCTCGGTCGCTGCGGCGTTGAAGGACGCCTCCGTCGTGGGGGCGAAGGTCGCCTCCACGAACCAGGTGAGCGGCCAGCCGCAGAGCCTCACCGTCTCCGCCTCGTCTTCCGCCTCGGTCGGATCATTCACGGTCGATGTGCTGGGGCTCGCCACCAGCACGCGCGTGCAGAGCACCGGGGCGCTGGGGCAGGCGGTCACGCAGAACGTGGCGCTGGCGGACGCGGGCTTCACCACGGCGGTCACGACCGGCACGTTCACCGTGAACGGCGTCGCGATCACCATCGATGACAACACGGTGCTGTCGGACGGCTCTGACCTGACCGGCGCGAACACGATCATCGCGAAGATCAACGACGCCGGCGTTGGCGTCACCGCGAGCATCACCAATGACGGCGACGGCCGCGCGAACCTCGTTCAGCTCACCTCGGGCGCCGCGATCGCGCTGGGCGCGGGCGGCGACACCAGCAACTTCCTGGCCGCCGCCAACCTGCTGCAGTCGCCCGGCACGACCACGCGCACCAGCACACGCTCCATCGCGGGCGTCAGCACCTCGGCGGCGCTGGAGGACTCGAGGCTCGCGACCGCGATCAGCACCGCGACCGGCTCATTCACCGTGAACGGCGTGACGGTCGAGTGGGATCGCACGTCGGACTCGCTCGCCAACGTCGTGTCGAAGATCAACTCGGCCGGCGCGGGCGTGACCGCGAGCTTCGATGTGCTGACCGACCGCCTGGTGCTCACCTCGACGACCACGGGGTCGAGCGCGATCACGCTTGCCGATGTGAGCGGCAACTTCCTGGCGGCGACCGGCGTGCTGGCGGCGACGCAGACGACGGGGCAGAACGCCTCCTACAAGATCAACAGCGGGACGACGCAGTACGCCTCCACCAACACCGTTACGGACGCGGTGAGCGGCGTCACGCTCTCGCTGCTGGACACGACGGCGTCGGCGATCACGGTGACCATCTCGGCGGACAACACGACGTTGCGCAGCCGACTGCAGAACTTTGTGACGCAGTACAACAGCACCGCGAAGCTCATCAGCGACGCGACGAAGTACGACGGCGAGAACGGCACGTCTGGCCCGCTGTTCGGCGATCCTGCGCTGCAGCGCATCCAGCAATCGATGCGCACGATGATCACCAGCGCGGCGACCGGCCTGACCGGCAACCTGACGACACTGTCCTCGATCGGCTTGAGTTTCGGCGCGGTGGGCTCGGCCGTCGGCACGACCACAACGCTGACGCTTGATAGCGCGAAGTTCAGCGCAGCGCTCGCGAGCAACCCGGACGGCGTTGCGAAGCTGCTCACCGCGTTCAAGGCCTCGGCGTCGCTCAACGGCGGCGGAGGGGGCTCGATCGCCTCGATCTCCGGGACGCCGCCGACGGTTCCCGACTCTGGGCGGTACACGATCGCCTCGTCGGTGTCGGGCGCGCTGACCGTCACGTACTACCCGGACAACGGGAGCGGGATGGTGGTGAGCACCGGCTCGATCACAGCGGGCGGGACGAACACCACGATCATCCCCGGCGTCACGATCACCGCGAAGCCCGTGCTGGTGGATGGCACCGACACGATCACGATCGGGACCGTCGAGAAGGGTGCAGGGCGCGCGCTGGCCGACTACCTGGGCGGCGTCACCGCCTCGGGTGGACCCATCGCCTCGGGCGTCGACGGATCGCAGCAGACGGTCACGGACATCAACGCGCAGATCAAAAAGCTGCAGGCACGCGTCGACGCGAAGCGTGCGGCGCTGGAGCGCAAGTTCGCCACGCTGGAGACGACGATGGCGCAGCTGCAGCAGCAGAAGGCGTCGCTGACGCAGCTGCAGAACTCCATGAACAGCAGCAACAAGTAAGGGCTCACGCACTCGAATCGGCGGATTCCCCTACACAGGAACCGGCGAGACGCGTCGATGGTTCCTACAGGACATGCTTCAAGGGAGGCACGACTTGCAGGAGACAGGGTACGGCGCGTACAAGCGCGTCCAGACTGCGACCTCGACGCCAGCGGGCCTGATTTCGCTGCTGTACGACGGGCTGCTCACGCGGCTGCGTCGAGCGCAGACGGCGATCGCGGCGGCGGATTACGAGGTCGCGAACGAGCAGTTGAACGTGGCGCAGGCGATCGTCCTGGAGCTGATCGCGAGCCTCGATCACTCGTACGGCGATATCCCGCGGCAACTGAGCGCGCTCTACGAGTACATGTACCAGCGACTGGTGCGGGCGAACATCGACAAGGACGTCGAGCCGATCCGCGAGGTCGAGGGCCACGTCATGCAGATCGCGGAGGCGTGGGCCGTCGCCGCACGGCAGGCCGAGGCCGAGTCGCGCGCGACCGAGATGGGGAGGGTCATCAATGCCTGACGTGACCATCTCCACCCGCTTCACGCTGCTCCGAGAGGTGTTCGAGCTGGCGCGCGCGCAGCGGCACGCGATCCAGGCCGACGACCTGGGCGAGTTCGCCTCGCTGCTGGAGCAGCGGCAGGCGATCATCGATGACCTGGTCGCGCTGGACTCGGACGAGGCGCCGGGGCTTCCGGAGAACGTCATCGTCTTCCCGGGCGCGCAGCCGACCATCGACGACGACACGCTGGCTGTGGACACGCTGATCCGGGGCATCCTGGAGCACGACCGCCAGAACGAGCAGCTGCTGGCAGAGCTCATGAGCGGCGTCCGCAACGAGCTGGCCGCGCTGGATCACGGTGCACGAGCTGTCAGCCGATATGGGGCCGCCGAGCCCGCTGTGGGGTTCATCGACCGCGTCTCCTGACGATGATCTCCTTGGAGGCGTCCTCCTCGGCGGGCCACACGGCCCGTCGAGGCGTTTCCGGGGAGCGCACACATGCCACCTCGCCGCCCGCCCGCGCGTCGCGGACTCCGCCCGGAGGCGGTGGTCTCCTGGTGCGCGATCGGCGTGCTCAGCGTGACGGCCGCCCTGGCGTTCGCGCCGAACGAGCGCAGCGGGCCGGTCTCCGATGCCTACGCCGAGGCGCAGCGCCGCGCGGCAGCACGCGTGCTGGAGCAGCAGCAGCTCGCCACGCGCCGGACGACGCGGGCCACGGCACAGCCGCTGCTCGCGGGCGCCTCGCAGGTTTCGCGGGCGGGATCGGCGACGCGCGTGCGGCTCGCCGGCATCGGCCTAGACGCCGAGGTGCGCAGCGTCGGCTTCGTGCTGCAGGGCGGGGAGCTGACCTACGACACGCCTCGGTTCGAGGCGGGGCAGTACGTGGGCTCCGCGGATCCGGGGCAGCGCGGCAACCTCGTGATCGGCGGCCACGTCGCCAACCGGGGTGCGCTGGCGGTCTTCAGCCGCCTGCCGGAGGCGAAGATCGGCGATGTGGTGGAGGTCTTCAGCGGCGGGACAATCTTCCGATACTCAGTAACAGAGCTACGTGTCGTCGCACCGGACGCGACGGCCGTGATGGCGAGGACGCACGACGCGACCCTCACGCTCATCACGTGCTCCCCGGAACAGGATCACCAGAAGCGGTTGATCGTGGTCGGGAAGCTGATCTAGTCGGTCCGGGCGGACACGGAGTACGCTCGGACCTGAGGGACGACAGTCCGGAGGGTCTCAGTGGACATTTCGAAGGTTTCC